>FWPV01000613.1_pt1 | contig 110702 bp, 105 predicted proteins | sample 2228371 | NCBI WGS metagenome assembly FWPV01 (sample SAMEA103939776, study PRJEB20133) | metagenome
TTTCGAGTTTTGGCGAACTCTTTAAGGCGTATCAGATGCTCTCTGCTTTTTCAAAGAACAGGTAACGTGTATTTTACGCAATCAATTTTATAGAATCCTCTCCGTGTTGCTTCGAGCAATCCAGCCTTTTTCATGTATGTAGAAGCCCAACCAACACGATTAACGAATGTCGCTTGTATGCCACTTGGTAGCATCTCCTTCAGATCGTCTTCTGTAAGGCCCAATTCTTTTGCCAGGGCTTCAACCGCCTCACTAGTAGTGATTTCATTTCCCTTTTGTGCCGCAAACCGGAGAAGGGGAAGCATCAAGCTCTGATAATCTGGAACGGCCATTTATTCATCTCCTTTTGTAGTAGCTCCCATTTCGACCGGACACTTCTCTCAGTGGAAATATTAGGGGACGTTCTTTACTTATTCACTTTCGGTTAAGACCCCCGGGGGAAATCTCCAGGAGTTTATGCGCCGCTTCAATATAGCCCACACGACCTTCTTCAACCGGCGGCACCCAGGCGCTCGGGCCATCTCTACCAAGGGCGCTACCATTCCCTTCTCAGGGCTACCGGGGCTTTGGGCGGCGGCTTCTGATGGAGCTGCTCTACCACTATGGCGGGATGAAGCACCCGGAGATAGGGCGGTTGCTGGGGATCGACTACAGTGTCATGAGCATCGGGCGGCAGCGGTTTTGGATGATGGCGGAGTCCGATCCGCAGATCCTGTCTCTTTTTGGGGAAGCGAAAGACCGAACCAGTCAAGGATAAAGATTTGACCCCTTCTTTACCCCCTTTAGGCGTATCAGATGCTCTCTGCTTTTTCAAAGAACAGGTAACGCGTATTCTACACAATCAATTACCTGGTCTGATGCATGCTGCCAGATCAATTTCTATCCAAGATAGCTAAGAACTACAGTACATTTTTTCGTACCGCATCGCCATCTTCAATATCAATAAATTCACCATCCTTGACCATCACTTTTCTTCTTTTTCCATCCGGGTATACTATAATTCCTTTGCCATAAATTTTGTCATTTTTCCATGTTCCGATATATTTCGACCTATCTGGAAGGGTCAGAGTTCCTTTTCCATGAAGTTTATCCTCTTTAAAGAAGCCCCTATATGTCGCGCCGTCAGAATAAATTTGAAACCCTTTGCCTGTTCTCATTCCGGCTTTCATTTCCCCGTCATATTTAACACCCTCCGGGGTCTGCAGAACGCCCCTGCCGTCCATCAACCCGTCCTTCCATTGCCCCTTATATTTCGAACCATCCGGAAAAACCCCTGACCCCATACCGTTGGGCTGGTCATCCTTCCACTCGCCATCATACCAGTACCCCTCTGGATGCTTCTCCATTCCTTTACCACATCGTCTGCCTTCTTTGAATTCCCCTTCATAGACTGTACCGTCTGCAAGGGTTTCCTTCCCCCTGCCGTGTTTGGCGCCGTCTTTCCATTCCCCTTCATACTTGCTTCCGTCAGGGTATGTCTTGGTCCCTTTGCCCTCGATTTTTCCTTCTTTGAACTGCCCCTCATACCTCGTGCCGTCCGGAAGGACAGAAATCGCATATCCATGAGGTATCCCGTCCTTGATTTCTCCGTCATAGATTTCGCCATCGGCAAAGGTGTATCTACCTTTTCCGTCCGGCATACCTTTCTTATTCACAGAACCTTCGTAGGTTGTACCATCGGGACAGGTCAGAATTATCTCGCCTTCTTTCTTGCCCTTCTGCACCTTGAAATCACCATGAGGGGTTGAAACGATGCGAGCCTCGGATATCCCTTCTTCTTGCTCACCGAATGCCTTGCAATTATATGAATCGATAAAATTGCTCAGCAGAAAAAATATCGCCAAAATAAAGAACACTCTTTTCATAAAGTTAAATGCCCCCGTCAGCGCAGCAGAGATACGTATTATTTGGTGAATGAACATATAAAAACACCACAAATTCATTCTCATACATCTTGATCCAGTCTTCTGCCCGGCCATCCGGGAAAATTCGACCGAAAATCAGGAGGCGAGAAATGATGAAGATAATGATGATTTTACTTCGCTATTCCTCTATCTCTGCAAACAAACCTTCTTGTATTTTCTCCAGATTCGATAATACCTCAGGGAGTTGCCCAATGTCGAACCTTATACCCCGCCTGGAATAGCCGGTATAGTCTTCTCCCGTTGCAAATTTTCGAAGGTCGATGTACATCCTGCCGTGATCTCTGATGATGCTGATCACTGGAATCTCAGCCGAGCTCAGTGGAATGCGCGCAAATATAACCTCTCGGCCATTTTTAAAAAAACGTCGCTTCTCATAGACATTGAATAAGGTTCAGAACTGTCCAATCATTCTTGCCGACAGCCGATCCGTAAATTTTGTGCCGTCTGTTGACTTTTCATTTTTCTTCCCGCCCATATTAATTTTTAATGTACACGGTTATGACCTCATCGGCATCGGGGTCGATCAGCACGGCCTTCTGCCCCGCCTTCTCCAGTTCCTGGATTCTCCCCTTGAAATACTTAACCGCCTTCTCCACATCCTTTTTAGTCATGACATATTCTATGGCATTGCCCGGCCTCCGAAACGGGGTGCCGAACTCGACGATCATATCGACCTGTACTTGCGGTATTCCTCTTTGCTTCCCTCTAATGACTGCATGCTTTGATATGTTCATCGGATCCACCCTCAAGAATGAAATGCATTTACGGGAAAAAGATTTCTTTAACTTTTTCCATCAGCGGCACCGAATCGAGCTCGGCATCCGCCGCATTCGCCGTCAGCCATTGTTCCGCCTTCCGCGCTGACCGACTCCACTGGTCGCGGTATTCCTTCGCCCTTATTCTGAGGAGCAGCATAGCCAGGCAGGTCGCGAGCACACGCACAGGATCGACGATCGTATCAACACCCTTGATTTTTCCGGCAAGTCGCTTGAGCTCAAGAAGGGATGTACCCAGTTCAACGGCCAGGTCATCGCTTAACTCAAAGTATCCCTCTGCGGACTGACCGAGCAGAAGACGATGGAACCACATTTTTTCATGATCTTTTTTAGGGCGTTCTTCGTCTTTCACTGCCTTGCGGTACATTACAGAAGGCGCCATTCGCTTTTGTGGTACTGTTTCTTCCTCGAAAAAACTCACATCATGCTGCACACCAGGCATCGTCATGAGCGCATAGGCTGGACTAAAATTAAGCGTTCCTCGAACTCCATGCCAGTCCCATGTCAGCTGAATGGGAACGCGCCTGTAAACCGGTTCCTCTTTCGTCTTTTCATCGTCGCCTCTGGTTTCGATAGCTACGAATGATGTCTGGCTCGAAGCCAGATTGTAGCGCTTTGCAATCTCAACAAGGCGAGCGTTGACCGCAGCCTTTTTGCGATGAATCTGCCTCGAACCCGCAAGGTCGAAAGACGCGGTCTCCATGTCCCGTATAAAAGCCCTTGCCCACAGAGTAGGCACGAGATTGCCATCCCCGGCTTCCTTGACGGGCACACGCCATCCGATCTTCTTTCCCATGAGTTTAGCTGATATTATTATCTTTTTCGGTGCTTTCCCCTTTTTCACCCTGCCATAGACGGTCACGCTGTCGCCGTCAAAGATGGGCGGGAGTTCTTGCGGCGCTTGTTCCACGTCGAGCCCGCCCCAATCCAGACGGATATCCGTGATCCGGGGCAAATCCATGCGGGAGAACTGTCGTAGGACCTTATCCTCTATCCTTTCATCGGGCGACACGAACTCGGCCATGCCTCCCGAAACCCGTGCCAGGCCACGGACAAGACTCTCGCTGGGCCCATAGCCGATGCCAAAGCTGAAAATCCTTGCCCGATCTCGGTGTTGCCCTGCCAGAGAAATAACCTGCTCCTCATTGAGAACCTCGCCATCCGTCAGGACAATGATGTCGGTTTTTCCCTTCGCAGTTGCAGGAATCTGCTGATATACGGCCTGCAGGACCGGAAGAATCTCCGTCCCGCCCAGGTCGGCATCTATCTTCCTCACGTAGGTAACGGCATCCTGCAGGCTTTTATCCGTGTAGGGACGGGGCTCTTTGAAGAGAAATTCGAAGCTGCTGCCAAAACGAAAGATATTGAAACTGTCCCCCCGAGACATGGATCGCAGGCACATCTCGAGCACCTTCCTGGCCTGCTCTATGGATGTGCCGGACATGGATCCTGAGCAGTCCAGGACAAAAATGATCGTTGAGGGGGCTTTCCTGATGTCGGCGACAGGATCAATCTCAGGATAGAACCGGATCATGATGGCCCGGTCGCCGTTTTGATGTTTCTGAATGATGGCGACAGGCTCAGCCGCCTCCGCCAACTTGATGTTGAGAATTAGATCGCGGTCCAACCGGGTCTGGGCGGCCGCGAGCTTTACGGTCCAGCCATCTATTTTTTTTGAGACATCGACCTGATGAGACGGGGAAGAAACCTCATCGACAGGCAAATCATTCAGGATCCTGGCCTCAAAGCTCAAACCGTAAGGAACATTGAGGCTCATAGGGGGCGATATTATGTCAGCAGCAACCGGATCCGAACCGAGCGGCGCATATCTTGGAGAGATCGTCGTCGGGAGCATGAACCTGATGGAGTCATCCGCAAAAGGAAGCTCGGCCACGTACGTGATGTTCACGACGGCTTCCTGGTCCGGATTGAGATTCCCAACGGAAGCCACAAAAATGTTGGGCTTCTCCTGGTCGAGCAGAAAGCCGCCATGGCCTTCGGAGATCGCCTTGTCGTACCTTACGAAGGCCTTATGGCGCTCTTCAACTTCGCCTTTGATTAACCTGTTTCCGATTTTGACAGAAAAGTCGCATACGGCGGACCCCTCCTCCAGGGGAAAAACATAAACGGCCTCTATGGGCCGTTTCTCGCTGTTTCTGAATGTCTGCTGAATGGTTACTCTCGATGCAAAACCCCTGATCTCCGCCGAAATGGACACGCCGAGCAAGGGAACGGGTTCCGCCTGTGTGTAAAGTCCGGCTTCCTTGATTGCGGATAACTGTTGCATAGGACTCTCTCCTTTTGAAAATTCATTTTTTTCGATCACCCCCATGCATTTCACTCTTCCGAAACACTATTCTTGCCCATGATGGAGATGATGAAGTTCTTGATCGTTCTCTCTTCCTCTTCGCTCACGGCACCGGCCCTGAAGCTGACCTCGACATCCGGGCCAATCCGAACCCTCTTCCACTGATCTTCCTTGACCTGAAGCACGAAGGGTTGAAGATTGAAATCCTTGGGTGGTTCCTCTACCACCATTTCGACGCCGGAAAAGAATTCCCTCATCTTCTCCAGGGGCACCCCTTGTTTGCTCAGGCGCCTGATCGTCTTTATCCGCTCGAGGTGGGCATCAGTGTAGTAGTGGCCCCTGCCTCCCCCTTCGGGTTTTTGCAGCAGCCCCCTCTGTATGTAATAGCGTATGGTGCGGGGTTCCACCCCCGTCATCTTCTTCAGAGTCTTTATATTGTAATATTTCAACTCATCATTTTTCATGACACTAATTAGACACTAAATGCGACACTTGTCAAGCCTTTTTTACAAATTATTTTTTGTATCACACAAATCATTGAAATTATTATCAATTAAATTGTGCCATGCGGCACCCTCCAATCTTAACCGACAAAAGGTGCTTTTGAAAAAAGGGGTTAGGTCTTGCCTTTTGCCTTGATCAACACAAAAGACCCACGTCCCTCCTGCCGGCTACGGGAGGCCATCGGTGCAAAAAGAAAAAATCGTGGTTCATGACGAGCTTCTTGCAAAGTTCGGCATGGCGCTGAGGGGGGCCGTCAAGAGGGCCAGGAAAATCGCTGCGCAGACCAAAACGCCGCTCGTCGTTTGCGAAAACGGCAAAGTGGTCAAGAAGAAGGTGAAGAAGAAGTAAAAAAGGGTCAGGCTTTGATAATGTCAGGCGGCAGCGGTTTTGGATGATGGCGGAGTCCGATCCGCAGATCCTGTCTCTTCTTGGGGAAGCGAAAGACCGGATCAGTCAAGGATAGAGATTTGACCCCTTCTTTACACTTATGTTACTCCCTTGATTTCCAGATCGACCAAAGATCGGGCTATGCAGTTCATGATGGACTCCGCTTGAGAAAGCCCCGAGTTCTACCGACTTGTTCTGGTGAGGGCGTTATCAGAATAAGACAAAAGCCCCAACCACACGCTCTAGAGGGCTGCGGCAAAAAGACGCAGCGCCCCTTAGCGTGATCCTTAGGTTCATATGAAAATACGCGTATTTACCGGCCCCGGAAAGTTTCTTCTCCTGATGACATGGTGGATATTCGTCTTTTTCATTTTCTGTCTATTCTCATACCCTGTTCCCCACTACCTGACATCGTACATCCCTTTTTTCGTTGCTTTTGGGTTTACTCTCATGTTCAGCCTATTTCTAAATGTAGCCGACGGTGCTCTCGATTTCTGGGAGCGAATGGGCTACTGGGGGAAATTTGCGACACTCATGGGATTCTACAGCTCAACGATTCTCTCAATCCTCATTGTTTCCGTCATCCTATCATCGCATGGAATGATCAGTTATTTTGGTGGTGATCCAGAGGGGAGTTTCGGAATGCTTTATCTTCCCTCCATCGTCTTCTATGGTGCTGTTGGTATGGTTCTAATAATTGGATTAACTGCAATCAACGGCCTGAAAAAGAGGCTACCTAACAAGCGGCTCCACCGGATCGCTAATAAACCTGGCTCCCGGTGAACCGCAGCGTTAGACAGGCAAGGACCACCGTTTGATGCAGAACCAGTACTTCGGTGACATCAACGACTACCGCAAGTACGGCCTCTTGCGAGTTCTCCAGGTGAGCGGTGACGGTAGTCTTCTCGTCGCTTGGATGCTCACGCCCGATGATGGTGGACCAGAGGGGCGGTTCCGCGCCTACCTTTGAAGAGGAGAGGGTAAATCTCAACGGGCTGTTGCCCAAAGCGTAATGTCAAAGGCTCAGCGAGCGGGACAGTGCTGTAAGCCCAACGTCCATCGGAAACGAAAAAGAAGGAGTCCCGCGTCACATGTCAGCAAGAAAGTTAATAAGGAAAGAACGTCCCCTAATTTCCCTTATGCATAGTAGAAAGGCGAGAAGTGAATTAACCCCTTGTATTTTAAGCCATTATTCTTTATGGTAAGTTCGCCTCGATAAGCAAAAACAGGGACATCAGACATGAACCTTCGCGATATCATCCAAATGCATAGAGACGAAATCATCAAGGTTGCCACGCAGCATGGCGCCCGCAATATACGTCTGTTCGGCTCCGTGGTCCGTGGCGAGGCCGACGAGGATAGCGACATCGATTTCCTTGTCGATCTGGATTCAGGGCGAAGCCTGCTGGATCTCGGTGGTCTGCTTATGGATCTGAAGGATGTTCTCGGTCGCGATGTTGATGTGGTGACAGAGAGGGGGCTGAACCCCCGTATACGGGATCGCGTTCTTAAGGAAGCGGTGGCGCTGTGAGAAATCCACAAGAGCGAATCAAGGACATGCTCGAAGCGATCGAGCATATTGACCGATATGCATCCCGCGGCCGCTCTCAATTCGAGCAGGACGAACTGATTTAGAGCTGGTTCACGCGGCATCTGCAGATTCTGGGCGAAGCGGCGCGGTTGCTGCCTGAAGATGTCAGGCAGCAGGCACCCGAGATTCCCTGGCAGAAGATGATTGGTATGCGTCACATTTTGGTGCATGACTATTTTCGGATCGACACGGAAATTGTCTGGCAGGTTGTCGAGAGGGAACTTCCGCAATTGAAGCGGGCTCTTCAAGACCTGCTGTCGCGTCTGGAACTAAACTGAAATCCACCCATCCGGCGTATAAGGTGCTGAGCAGGGTAATCGGGGTCAGTTCTATTTTCTTGTCATGGCATTGCTGTGGGGGGTCGCTGTTAGACTTTGATTCTGTGACATTTTCTGGTGTGAAAAAGTATAAATCGCGGACTATTATCGTCCCTCCTTGATGCGGTATTTGAGATTCCAATCCTTGTCGTAGACACGGTCCCCGTCCTTCCGGCCCCTCCGGTTCCAGTCCCTGTCGTATATCCGGTCGTCCTCGATCCGGTATTTCAGGTTCCCGTCTTTGTCATAGACCCTTCCGTCCCGGACCCGTCCCTGGCGGTTCCAGTCCTTGTCGTAGATGCGTCCGCTTTCGTCGACGCGGTACTTCAGGTTCCCGTCCCGGTCGTAGACCCGTTTCTCACCGGCAAACGCCTGCAGGGACGCCACAAGGAAGATGGTGAATGCGAAGATGAAAGCGACTAACCTCATTTGCCTTACCCGTTTAAATCTTTCGTGACGGTGAAGAGATCCCGGGCGATGTTGTCGATCATCTCGGAGTCCTCCACACCCGTCACCCAGCGTGAGGGGATCGAATCGACGCCCAGCGCGGTGCCCATTATGGCCCCCGTGATGGAGCCCGTGGAGTCGCTGTCCCCGGAGTGATTGACGGATGTGAGAACGGCCGATTCCCAGTTATGGGGGAATCTCAGGGCGCAGTACAGTGCAATCCCGAGGGCCTCCTCACCGACCCACCCCTCGCCGATTTCGCGGATGGCTTCGCCGACGTCCTTGTTCCCCCGTGCCAGTTTTTTCGCCTGCCTGATCTTCCCGATCGTCTCCTCGTGCCCGTCATGCCTGACCAGCTCCGATTCGGCCAGGCCGATCGCCTGGATCAGGGACTTCCCGGATACGATCTGAGAGATCATTTCGGAGAGAAACCCCGCCGAAAGGTAGCCCGAGGGGTGGCCGTGGGTGAGTGCCGCGAACTCGGCCCCCATCCGGAAAGCCTCCCCGGGCCCGAAAGCGAGGCCTGCCGGCGCCGTCCTCATGACGCCGCCGCAGCCCTTGCTGTTATTGATCGCTTTTTCGATGCTCCCCCTTTTGCCGCTTCCCAGCGCCGTCATGCAGGTGTTGCCCGGGCCCCTCCTCTTGGAGGGGTCCATCTGGCTCATGAACCATTCGAGGTAGGCCTCGTAGACGGCTTCCACGGGGTCCCTATTCTCCTGGCGGGCCCTGATGCACCCGGCCGCCGTCGCCAGGGACATCTGCGTGTCGTCCGTGTAGCAGCCCGGCTTGAGCCCGCCCACCTCCTGGAAGTCCGTGATGCCCGCGGGACCGTATTTCTTTCTGATCTGTTCGATTGTGAGAAACTCTGCGGGGGCGCCCAGCGCATCCCCGACGGCGAGGCCCAGCAGGCAGCCCCGGTAACGGCCCGCTTTCGTCATTCGCTCCAGTGCGGTCATGTTATCTCCCCCTATGCCGGCCTAATGCCCGATCCCCCTCGAATCAGCGGGGTTTTGCCGGGGGTTCTTTTTCCCTACGGCTGCGTCTTCGCTGACCGGGCCCACGAAGAGATCGAGGGTGCTCCGCCGCAGGACAGCGAAGCAGTCCTCGCAGGAGTACACCAGACCGACCTCCGCGCCGTTGTCGTGGACGCCCAGGCTCACCAGTTTACCGCCGTTGTGACACCTTATGCAGGCCCTTTCTCTTTCTTTCATCTGAATAACCTCCTTAATGGACCGATCCGGGTTGATCGAGTTCTGCGAACTTTTCGAGCGCGACCATGCACGCAAGCAATGAGGGGTCGCTCTTGATGACGCCCCTGCGTGTCACGAAGAGATCCCTGAGATGGTGCATTGCCCGCGGGTCTTCCGGGCAGAGCTGCGCCGCGTGGATGAGCATCCAGGCCGCCTCGACATAGTTTCCCAGACCCTGCAGGGAGAGGCCGAGGTTCTTGTACGCGTTATATCTTTTCGGGTCTATCCTGATGGCGGCGCGGCAGTAATACTCCGCCTCCTTGTACCTCCCGACCCGGTTCAGGCATTAGCCAAGATTGTTGTGGAGGAGGTACCAGGTGTCGTCTTTGCCGGGCTCCAGGGAAAATGCTTCAGAGTAATACGATATGGCATCCCCGTAAGCTTCCTCTTTTTCCTTGAGCTGTCCCAGCCTGAGGCAACATTTCGCCTTCATGTCCGGCTCGTCGGTGCAATCCAGCGCCTCCCTGGCGTAAAGGGCGCACAGGTCGTAAAGCCCGCTTTCGCCGGCTACATCGGAGAGGCCGAACAGGTTCTCCGACAATTCCCCGCTGTTTTCGCATGTCGCCTTCAGGTAGTCGATGATCCTGCGACATTCATCTAAATAAACGACTTCCCCGTTTTTCAGGGTGATGCTCGGTACATCATTCTCGGGCATGCGGTTCACCCCCCTTTCGTCTCTTCCTCGACCGCCGCCGTCCACTTGTCCGCGAACTGCAGGATCATGAGCAGGCGGCACTCGTTGTGATGGTATTCAAGGTTGTTGACGCCGCCCCGAACGGGGTAGATGCCGTCATGGGCGACGATCGCCTGCGCCTCCTCCTCCGAAAGCGGGATGAACCGGCTCACGAGGTAGAGGCTCCTTACGGCCAGGTTCATCGTGACGAGCTCCGGGTTCACCTTATATCGGATGCCCCTTTTCTCGACCTCCCAGGCGTTGTCGTTGGGTAGGTAAAAGGGCTTCCCCGGGAGGCCGACCTTGCCCGTGTCGTGGAAGAGGCCCACGATGACCACGGACTCATCGCTTATGTCCGGTGCAAGGAGTTCCTTGACCGCGAGGGCGTTTTCCGTGACCCCTACGGAGTGGGCGAGGAGGCCGCCCTCGGCGTTCAGGTGATAGCGGGTGCTTGCCGGGCTTGTGAGCCAGGCGGTCTCCTTTTCCAGGAAATCCGTGAACCTGAGGAAGGCATCCCTTCGAAAAACCACCTTCCTCTTGAGGCCTTCGTAGCGGTCCAAGACGCTCACGTCCTGTAATTTCTCCTCCGGGAGAAGCCGGACATCCTGCCGGCCTTCTCGGCCTCGCTGACCCGGAAGAATGCCGCGTGGATGACCGTCCCATCGTGGACGAGGGCCGAGCCGACGACGTTCTTCCCCTCGAAACGGTAATCCCAGCCGTGGCCGATGGACTCATACCTCTTCTCCGTGCACTCCAGGACATCCATCAGAAACCGGCTCGCGGCGTTCGCGTCCGCCGTCTTCCCCTTGCCGGGGCGGGCAATGATGGCGTCCATGACGTAGCTCTTGACGAGCTTCGCGTGGAGCACCTCGTACGCCTTGCCGAGCGAAAGAATGTCGAAGCCCGCAACCTCCCCGTTGACCATGACGAGAAGACCCTTCTGGCCCGGCAGGCAGGGGAACTGCTCGAGATAGGCGTCGAGGTCCGCCTGCTTGGCCTCGTGGACGTCTTTCATGGCGCCGGTGGGGGACTCGACGCGGCATTCCAGCGCCTGCCTGAAGATGCCGCTCCAGACGGCCGACTGGTCCGACTGGTAGAGCCGGCTGGTGTCGAGAGACCGGTGGACGTGCTGCACTTTCTCGCTTCTGAGACTGGTGGACATGATGTGGCCCGACTCCCTGAACTCCGGCGACATGTAAGCCCATCTGCCCTGCTCGGTGCAACTCACCGGGATGACCGTCTCCGAGTTCTTCCGGAGAAGGATCGTCGTGTTGAGAACGCGGTTCTGCTTGGCGCCGGCAAGCTCCTCCCCGTCGAGGAGGAGGACGGGGATCTCGGCCTTGTTGACGACCTTGAGCTCGGGCACCGCCCCGCCCGCGCTCACCTCGGTCACACGGAGGAAGCCGCCTTCCATGGCCTCCTTCATGGTCAGGTACGCCGGGCCCCTTTCCGTGTCGCTGAAGAGGGGGAAGACGGCGACGTTCTTGAACGCCTTCTTCTCCCCGATTTTGATATCCCCCAGGTGTTCACTGACAACGCTGTCCATACGGAAAACCTCCTTGATGAGAATCCCCTGTGACCCCCCTGTTCGAAAAGCGAAGAAACCCCTCCATTTTAACTTTTCGTTGAAAATTATCGCTCGATCTGCCGATAATTCAATCGTGGGGCGACAGCCTTTTGTCGCGGTATTTTTGGGCCGCGGGGCCGCCCGGGGCAGGTCGGCCTTGGGGGACTTCGCACACTGATATCACTGGCGTTATGGTGATGTTATGAAACAGAAGAACACGCAGAGCCGAATGGGGCGGATGGGGCAGATCCTCAAGCTTTTCCTGGAGAAGGAGAGGGTGTCGATTGCGACCCTGAGCGCCGCCTTCCAGACGACGAAGCGCACCATCCAGCGGGACCTCTCCATCCTGAAGCAGTGCGGGTACCCACTCTCGGAGGCCGGCCCCGGCGTCTACAAACTTGACAAGGGCATCCTCAAGAACCTCGAGGTATTCGACGAAAACGAGCTTGCCTACATCATCGCCCTCAAGTGCGCCGTCTCCCGGCTGGGCGAGCCCTTCCGGAACGCGGCCGACGCCCTCTTCAACAGACTCTACCAGGCGGTGACGTCCGAGCCCGTCTTCATCCACATGGACGAGTCCGTCCCCCTGGACACGAGGCTGATGAACCGGCTCCTCAAAGCGATCCGGGGCAGGAAGTGCGTCAGCTTCCACTACGTATCGGTCGACTCCCACCCGGCGAGCATCGACCCCTACAAGGTCGTCCACTTCGACGGCTTCTGGTACCTCATCGGCAAGGAACACGGGACCGGGATCGTCAAGCGCTACGCCGTGGACAAGGTGAAGGACCTCAAGGTTCTGCCGGAATGTTATGCCCGGGTGCCGGAGAACCTCGACGGACTCCTGCGGGAGAGCGCGAACATCTGGTTCACGGCCGAGAGGAACCTGGAAGTGGTAATCGAGGTGAACCGGACGGCGGCCGATTACTTCAAGCGGCGGAAGATCTTTCCGACGCAGGAGATCGTGAAGGAGACGCCGGACGGGTTGCTCACCGTGAGCTTCAAGATCGGGAAGTACGAGGAGATCAGGGAGATCCTCAAGGCCTGGCTCCCGAACGTCAGGATCATTTCCCCGCCGGAGTTCAAGAAGGGTTTCCTGTCAGAGATCAGGAAATGGCTCAAGTGGCAGGGGGGGTAATTTTTTTCACGGGGATTGCCGAAAACCATAAGCAAAGGGACCACAAGTGAGGATACGAACTGGATCTTCGGCTTTATTTTTTCTTCTTTTCATCTTTTTACTGCCGAATGCGCCGGCTGACCTATTGAAAGGTGAAAATTGATTATGCGATTTACCTGACGATTATGTCGTCGGGTATCAAAACAAACAGAAGAAGCTCTACATGATGGAACTGGTTCCAAAATCCCAAACGGTTGAAAACTGGACGGAGATGCTAACCATCCAGACGTTCTGCGGTGGACTGCCCTGTACGCCGGAGGGTTTTTACAAGGGACTTTTTGCGCTGTGGACAAAATCGTGCAAAAACCGTTTCGGCCAGCTCATTTCAAAGGGCAAGGAAAACGGGTATGACGATGCCTTTCGGCCGTTGATATGTCCGCTGCACAGCAAGATGGGAAAGCCGGAGTACACCTGGTTTAAGGCCATTCGGGGGAATGACAGTTTTTATGTGGTCCAAAAAGCGTGGAAGTATGAGCCCTCCAACCCCGAGGTCGTAAAGTGGTCGGAGTACCTGCGGAAGGTTTCTGTTTGCGACAGCCGCATTCCCGGACGCCGGTGCCCGAAGGTGTCTAAATCGTCAGGGAAAGAAATTGCGGGGCCTGAAACCCTCGCCGGGACGACGGGCTGATGGGTTGTCGAATGGAGGTCTGCCGCTGCACGGAGATGAGCGTCTTGCGCGGCTGGGCGGCGGGGGCAGGCGGTCAAGCGGGATTATTTCCTGACAGGTTCAATCAATATTCCCTCTATTTCCAGATCAACTTTCAAACGCCGGGCGGCTTCTTCGGCCTCGCGGCGATTGCTGAAGGGACCGGCGATGACGCGATGCCGATCGCCCTTCGGGATCACCCTTGCGGGGATGGGCGGCCCCTGGTGGTTGATCATGGCGGCGAGCCTTGCGGCATGCATCCCGTCATGGACCTCCCCGGCCAGGACATACCACCCATCCGCCGTCCATTCGGGCAGGGTCGGTCTTCCGTACAGTTCTCCGGGATGCTTCACTTCCACAACCCCTGAAATATCTTTTGCACTCCCTTGCCGGAGCTCGAATATCGGAACAGGAATCCCCCGGGCCTCAGCCATGACTTCGTAAACTTTTTTCCAATCCAGCTTGCGTCCCGATTCCTTTTCAATGGCTTTTAATCTTGAAAAAAACTTCTTTAATTCGACGGCGTCCACGTCATCCACGGTTGCATGAACTTCCATATAGATGACCCCGCTTCGTTTCCCCAGGAGGTATGGCTGGTTCACGATGTGGACAGGTGTTTTTACGTTTGTATCCGCAAACAGCCTCTTGATGTCCTCCGGGTAGAGTCTTATGCATCCGTTGGTCGCCCTGAGTCCAACACTGGAGGGCTTGTTGGTCCCGTGGATGACATAGTTGGACCGATTCAGGTACAGCGCATGTTCTCCCAGGGGATTCTTCGGTCCGGGCGGGACCGCGGCCGGAAGAGGGTCTCCCCTCTTTTGATGATCCTTGAGAATGGAGGCCGGCACGCGCCAGGTCGGCCGGACCACTTTCCTCTCCACATACATTTTACCTGTCGGTGTAGGTCGCTCCTCGGAACCGATCCCCACCGGGTAAGTCGACACCATGAGCGACCGGCCCTCTTCTTTGTACTGAAAGAGTCTCATCGCAGCCGTGTTGATCACGATGCCTTTTCTGGGGACGTCCGGCAGAATGAAGCTCAGTGGCAGCAGGATAGGCCCGCCGGTTTCAGGCACCCATACATCCACCCCCGGATTGGCTGCGCTGATCTCACTCACTCCCAACCCGAAATGTCTTGCAATATCCGGCAGTGTATCCCCTTCTTCGAGCCTGACGACGGCCAGCCGGCCGATGACGTCCTCTCCTTCCATGACCGGAAAGTCATTCCGCTCGATCTGTTTCACCGGCTGGCTTGAAAAAGACGAGACCTTCTCCCGGACGACATTCCAGGCCCCGCACCCGTAACAGGTGAATATCAAGATGAAAAAAACAACAGAGCGAAACCCGCAATACGGTCTTGTCATGGCCCTGATCCCATCGGCGGTGCGGGAGATTGCCGCGTTGATCCCGTGAGACGATGACCGGCGTTCATCGCCGCCGGGGCATTCCTCTGCACGGGGACAGCCGCTTGTTGAGGATAACGAATCAAAAAAAGAGATGCAAGATCAGATAAATTGCAATTTCCGACTCGATCATATAGAGTTATCAAAGATCCGTTTCTGAAAAGGGAGTCGATTCATGAGTAAAAAAGATATTGCCGGCAAAGACGCGCGCGAGTCGGCCGAGAAGGCAAACACGCAGGAGATCGAGGTCCTCGAGCCGGTAGGGAGAATGTCCCCCTTCATCAGTTTTCACTATTCCTACAGGGAGGTTTCCTCTGTTAATGGCCGGACCCGGATCAGGTCGAAACAGAAACGATTCACGAACGGTAAACTGGAATCGGAGGAATTCGAAGGTACGCTGCATGGGGATGTCTATGACCGGATGGCCTATGACATGCAGAAGTTTTTCTTCCATCAATTGGATGTCATCCTGAAACCCATTTCGATGTTTTTGCCCTTCGGCCCCAGGTTCCGGAAGTAGTATGCGCCTCGGGGAATTCCATCGAGTTCCCGATCCAGATGCCGCAAATCCACCTTCCCGTCGAACTGCATTTTGTCGCCCAATAGAGGGGTAGCGGAAAAGCTCCTGCAGCCGCGAGGGGGGTCTCGGGGGGGAGGATATGATCATTGGATCTCTTGAGGCTCGACAGAGCCGCCGGTCCCCTCCTTGTCGAACGGATGCCGCCCGCGCGAACACCCCGGCTCAGAAGGGCTGGACAGGGAAGAGAACATCATCAAACAGCGGGGAGGAAACATGGAACCCTTGAGAGAGCCATTGAAAGAGCTGACGAATGTCCTATTCGACGAGATCCGGGTGGGCGTCACGACGGAACTGACGGTTACGCTGATGCAAAACCAGATCGATGTGGCCGCCATTGTCTCGGGAGACGTGGATGCCTTTTACGTGAAAGCCGTCGGTGCCGGGGATGCCCGGCAGGAGCCCAGACGGACGGAGGCCGCCGGCGCCGAAGCCCTCATATCGATCCTCCTCGGCACGCGGATGCCCGGACCGGGCACGAAGATCCTCCACCGGGACCTGCGGTTCAGAGGCCACATCGCCGTGGGAGATACGATCACGGCGAGGGTCACCGCCAGGGAAAAGCGCAGCGAGGGGAATCTCGTCGTCTTTGATTGCCGCTGTGTCAACCAGTCGGGCGATGAACTCGTCGCCGGCACCGTGACCGTGGAAGCGCCCACCGCACGCCTGGTCTACGACATCATCAAGCCGCCCCGTCTCGAGCTTCGGTACGGGGATGCCTTTGCGCAGATCATCAAGGAATGCCAGGGCTGTGATCCCGTCCCCTGCGCCGTCGCGCACCCCTGCGACCGGGATTCCCTGCTGGGGGCCGTCGAAGCGGCCCGGCGCAACTTCATCTCACCGGTACTCGTCGGACCCGAACACAAGATCCGGAAAGCCGCCGAGGAGGCGCAGATCGACCTCTCACCCTACCGGATCGTGACCGCGGAACACAGCCACGCATCGGCCGCGAAGGCCGTGGAGCTCGCCCGCGCGGGCGAGGTGGAGGCCCTGATGAAGGGAAGCCTCCACACCGACGAGATCCTGGGGGCCATCGTGCCGACGGCGTCGGGGCTTCGCACCTCGCGCCGGATCAGTCACGCCTTCGTCATGGACGTCTCCACCTACCCCAAGATGTTCATGATCACCGATGCGGCCGTGAACATCTTCCCGACGCTCGAAGACAAGCGCGACATCATCCAGAACGCCATCGACCTCGCCCGTGCCCTCGGTGTCGAGGTGCCCAAGGTGGCCATCCTCTCGGCCGTCGAGGTGGTCAACGCCAAGATCCCCTCCACGCTGGAGGCGGCCGCCCTGTGCAAGATGGCCGACCGGGGGCAGATCACCGGCGGCATCCTCGACGGCCCCCTGGCCTACGACAACGCCATCAGCGCCGAGGCCGCGAGGATCAAGGGGATCAAATCACCCGTGAGCGGGGATGCGGACATCCTGCTGGCGCCCGATCTCGAGTCGGCCAACATGCTCTTCAAGCAGCTCACCTACCTGGCCGGGGCCGAGGGGGCCGGCATCGTGCTCGGGACCCGGATCCCCGTCGTCCTGACCAGCAGGGCGGACTCGCTCCGGACGAGGCTCGCCTCGGTGGCTGTCATGACCCGGGTCGCCCACGCGAGGCGCATCGGCAAGTTCGAGACGAGGTGATCGCCATGTCCGATTTCATCGTCGTTCTCAATGCCGGCTCGTCGAGCCTGAAGTTCACCATCTATGCCGAGACGGGTGCCAAGCCCGGGGTCCTCTACGACGGGCAGATCGAGGGAATCCTCACGGAGTCCCGCCTCGAGGTGAAGGACGCCTCGGGCAAGGTCGTCGCCGAGGAGGCGTGGCCCCCGGGTCGTGCTCTCGACCACGAGGGGGCCATCGAAGCCCTCTTCACCTGGGGAAGGGGGGTGCTCGACAGCTCGGATCGCATCGCGGCCGTGGGGCACCGGGTCGTCCACGGCGGACTCGAGTACACGGAGCCCACCGTCGTGAACAGCCGGATCCTCGAGGACCTGGAAAAGTACATCCCCCTGGCGCCGCTCCACCAGCCCCACAACCTGGCGCCGATCCGCTTCGTCGCGAAGAGGAACCCCGATCTGCCCCAGGTGGCCTGTTTCGACACTTCCTTCCACACCACGATCCCCGCCTTGGCGCAGACCTTCGCCCTGCCCAGGAAGTTCACCGAACAGGGTATCCGACGCTACGGTTTCCACGGGCTTTCCTACGAATACATCGCGTCTGTCCTGCCGGGTGTCGATCCGGACGCCGCAAGGGGACGGACCGTCGTGGCCCACCTCGGCAACGGCGCCAGCATGTGCGCCATGAAGGGCCTCAGGAGCGTGGCCTGCACCCTGGGGTTCACAGCCGTCGAAGGGCTCATGATGGGAACCCGCTGCGGGACCCTCGACCCCGGCGTGATGCTCTACCTGATGGACGAATGCGGCATGAACGCCAGGGATCTCGAAAGGCTCATCTACAAGGAATCGGGCCTGCTGGGCGTCTCGGGGATCTCGAGCGACATGCGGACGCTCCTGGCGAGCCGCGATTACAGGGCGGCCGAGGCTGTCGATCTGTTTGTCTACAGGATATCCCGCGAACTCGGCTCCCTCGCTGCGGCCCTCGGGGGGCTGGACGCCGTCGTCTTCACGGCGGGAATCGGCGAGAACGCGGCGCCGATCCGCGAACGGGTGTGCCGCAGCGCCGAATGGCTCGGGCTTCAGTTCGACGAAGAGGCGAACAGGGCAGGCGGCCCGCGGATCAGCCGGGAGGGGAGCCCGGTGCGGGCCTGGGTGATCCCGACCGACGAGGAGCTGATGATCGCCCTGCACACCCGCCGGGTGCTTTCCGGGAAGACGGGCTGAAGGACGCTTATCGGGACCATGCCGTTCGACACCGGGTGACGTCCCCGGGAGAAAAAATTCCAAGGAGGTGAAGGAAGATGAACAAGGAGATGCTGAAGTTCTGGAAGGCGCAGTGGGAGGCCTACCTGAAGACGTTCTTTGCCATGCAGGAGCAGGGCGAGAGGATGCTGGAGCTGATGTTCAGCCAGGGCGGTGCCATGCAGGATGAATCGAAGAAGATGATGAAGGACTGGACCGCCAAGTCGAAGAAAATGCAGAAGATGTATCTCGACATGGTGGATGCCAATTTCAGGAAACTCGAGGAAATGGTTGAATCCGGTGTGTGGACCGAGGGGAAGAAGCGGTCCTGAGTCTGCTCCGGGGCTTGCCGGGGCCTCGGGTCGTCACCGTCTTTTCACCGCAGTCGCGACCGTGACAGGGAAACCGGGGTGGGTTGACATGAAGAGGGGCGTTTCATGAGGCGCCGGAGGACATGGGCGGTTTCGGCCGTGGCGGTCATCATCCTCGTGGTTCTCTCCGTCCCGCACCCGGACCGGGTTCCGCCGCAGGGGGTTGTCGGCGAGCCCTTCACGTGGAAGCAGGATGAAACCTGGGACGCCCTGGAGGCCTCTTTCCGTAAGGCGAAAGGGATCGGCTGTGAAGGCCTCAAGGTCCCGATGGACAAGGGCCTCAAGGCGGGGAACCGGGCTCTCGATCTCCTTTCGAGATCCCGGTGCAGACCCGACGACCCCGTCTTTTCCGATCTGGAGATGACCCTCTTCGGCCTCGGCACTGTGGTGGCGGCCTGCCCTGACCGCCTCGGTGAATACATCGACCTGATCACGCGGATGAGGAACGTCCTCAAGATCCAGTCGCGGCGGTGGGACCTGCAGAACCGCGAGGTCCGGGATCGCCTGTATCGCCTGCTCTACGGCGGGAGGATCGCCATCGAGGGGGTCATGCTGCAGGCCCCTGCCGGCTCCTACGCGGGCCTCGTCATGGGGGAAAACGAGCCTTCGGTGACCCCCCCATACGAGATGGCGGGTGTGACCCTCCGGAGCGGGGACATCCTGGTTTCCCGCGGGGGCGCTCCGACCTCTGCCCTCATTGCACGCGGAAACGACTACCCGGGCAACTTCTCTCACATCGCACTCCTGCACGTCGATGAAAAGACCGGGGTCCCGAGCATCATCGAGTCGCATATTGAGAGGGGCGTCGTGGTCTCCAGCGTCGAGGAGTATATCCGGGACAAGAAGCTCAGGGTCATGGTCCTTCGCCTCAGGGCTGATCTGCCACGGATGAAGGCCGATCCGATGCTTCCGCACAAGGCGGCGCAGAAGGCCCTGGCGGAGGTCAAGGAACGCCACATCCCCTATGATTTCGAGATGGATTTCCGCGAACACTCGAAGCAGTTCTGCTCGGAGGTGGCGTCCTCGGCCTACCGGCCTCTCGGTGTCGATCTCTGGCAGTGGACGACGCACATGTCCGCGCCGGGGGTGGTGAGGTGGCTCACCGACTTCGGGGTCACCCATTTCGAGACGCAGGCGCCGGCTGACCTCGAGTACGACCCCCAGCTCTCCGTGGTGGCCGAGTGGAGGGACCCCGAAGCCCTCTGGCAGGACCACGTGGACAGCGCCGTCATCGAGGCCATGCTCGAAGGGGCCGACGAAGGGGACCGCCTCACCTACCCGTGGTACCTGCTGGCCCCGGGCCGGATCGCGAAGGCGTACTGTGTCGTGCTGAATCAGTTCGGCCGTGTGGGGCCCATACCCGAGGGGATGGATGTCCCCGCCGCCCTGCGGAACCTTGATCTGGACAGCCGCCACAGGGAGATCAAGGAGAAGGTCCTTGCCCGGGCGGCCGCCTTCCAGGAGAAGCAGGGCTACAGGCCGCCTTACTGGGAGCTTGTCCGTATGGCCAACAGGGCCCGTGTGGAACTCCGCGAAGCGTCGTCCCGCTGAAGGTATCCCTGAACCCGCTTTTGAACCCGCCGAATGGAGGCCCGCCATGGCGAGACAGCCCCTCCGCTTTTCTCTTGTCTTTCTCTGTCTTTTTTCCCTGTCGGCGATGAATTTCGCGCAGGCCGCCGGGTCGAAGCCGGAAACCGACCTCTACAGAACCCCGGGGCGCGCGAAAGTGGGGCTCGTGCTCTCGGGGGGCGGGGCCCGCGGGGTGGCCCACGTGGGCGTGCTCAAGGTGCTGGAGGAACTCCGTGTGCCCGTCGATTTCGTTGTCGGCACCAGCATGGGTTCCCTCGTGGGCGGGCTCTATGCCGCGGGGCTTTCGCCGGCGGAGATGGAGGAAAAGATCAAGGCCGTTGACTGGGAGAGCATCTTCAAGGACGACCCCGCGAGGCAGGCTATCCCCTGGCGTCAGAAGCGGGACGACTTCACGAGTCTCTTCGGCCTCGAGCTGGGCCTTCGCGACGGGAAACTCCTCGTCCCCCTCGGAACGGTGGCGGGGTACAAGTTCGAGTTTCTCATGACGGAGTTCGTCGGCCTCGAAGCCGGGAGGGCCGAGAGGCACTTCGACAGCCTTCCGATTCCCTACCGCGCCGTGGCGATGGACCTGGAAGACGGTAGCATGAGGGTCTTCGATCAGGGGGTCCTGGTCAAGGCCATGCGCGCCAGCATGTCCATCCCGGCCGCTTTCGCCCCCGTGGAGATCGACGGGCGCCTCTACGTGGACGGCGGCATGGTTCGCAACCTGCCCGTCGATGTTGCCCGAAGGGCGGGATGCGAGGTCATCATCGCCGTGAACCTGGGCACGCCCCCCCTCCGCCGCGACCAGATCACTTCTCCGGCTTCCGTGGCCCTCCAGGCCGTCAACCTGATGACGGAGCAGAACGTCAAAGTCTCCCTCCGGGAACTGACGGAAAGGGACATCCTCATCGACCTCATCGCGGGCCTGGGCGATTTCAGCTCGTCGGATTTCGGCAATGCCATGAAGACCGTCCCCATCGGGATCGAGGCCGCCCGGGCCGTGGAGGACCGGCTCCGGGCCCTGGCCGTCAGCGGGGGGGATTACGCGGCCTGGCGGCGGAGCCGCGCCGCGAGAAAGCCCGGCGAAGCGGGGACAACCGACCTCGAGGTGGCGGACACCATGAAACGGGTGAACCCAGACGTCATCGAGGCACAGATCAAGCAGAAGCCCACCCTGATCGAATCCCGGCTGGAGGAGAGGCGCGGGGAGCTGACGGAGCTCCAGACCCTTCACCGCAACCTCACAACCGTCTTCGGCCGCGGGGATTTCGAGCGCCTGGATTACCGGGTGAGGGAGGACGGCGGGAAGAAGGACATTGTCGTGGAGGGGATCGAAAAGTCCTGGGGTCCGAATTACCTGCGGTTCGGCCTGGGGTACGCCTCGGACTTCTCCGAGGAGCAACGGTTCAATTTCTCCGTCATGCACCGCATGACCTGGCTCAACAGCCTGGGGGCCGAGTGGCGGAACGACGTCGCGGTCGGCTATATCAGCCGGCTCCACAGCGAGTTCTACCAGCCCTTCACCCGCCGGGTCGGGGTCTTTGCGGCTCCCTGGCTGGACCTAAAAAGGGAACCCATCAATTATTATATCTCCGACGACTGGGTGGGGGAGTATCTCGTCAACACTATCCGGGGCGGGCTCGATCTGGGGGTCCAGGGGAGGCTGGGCGAAGTGCGACTGGGGTTTTTCCAGGGTAAACTGAAGACGGACGGCCGCTTCGGCATTCTCAGCGCCGGTTCGGGACGCCTGGTACCTGATTATGATGTCCATCAAGGGGGGTGGATGGGCTCATTCGTCCTCGACCAGCTCGACCGGGCCGACTTTCCCCGGACGGGAATACTTCTCGGGGGCTCGTTCTTCATTACGGACACAGCCTATGGAGCGGACGATGATTACAACAAGGTCGAGTTGACTTTGCAGAAGCCCTTCAGCCTCGACCGCCACACTTTGACGCTGGGCCTCTTTTATGGGGAAAGCCCCGACAGTAGACTGCCGCTCTACGACCTCTACAAGCAGGGTGGGTTCCTTCACTTCTCGGGTTACATCATGGATCAGATCGTCGGCGACTCCTATTACTTCGGACGGCTGGTTTATACTTACAGGTTTGCTCGCCTTCCCGGCGCACTGGGTGGGGGTGTCCACATCGGGGGGTCGTTCGAGGCCGGCGAGGTCTCGAACCGCTTCGACCCCACGACCGCTTCGGGCGCGCTTACCTGCGGCAGTGTCTTCTTCGGCGCGGACACGATCTTCGGGCCTTTTTACATCGCCTATGGCCGCTCGGCGGACGGGAGCGACGCGTTTTACGTCATGCTCGGCATGCACCCCTGATCCATGCACCGTCGGGCGGCCTGGTGTTTTGACGACGGGCCCCGGGAGAAAGGGCCCGCTTCGACCTTTGTACTTGAAATACTTGTCGTTTGTTGACATATTCCGCCGTGGGGTTCGCGGGAACCGAACGGATGGATACAGATGAAAAAGGGCCGAGCCATCAGAAAAAACCATCTCCCGAAATCCGCAAAAAGGGGTAGCTGTCCATGACGGATATGCCTTCCCCCAGGGATCTCACCCGGGGGACGCTCGCCGTGCTCACCATCGGCACGCTCATCGCCGCCAGCGTATGGATTTTGCGGCCCTTCCTGCTTGCGATCATCTGGGCAGCCACGATCGTCGTGGCCACGTGGCCGCTCATGCTGCGCATGCAGAAGTGGCTGTGGGGCAAGCGATCCCTTGCCGTGGCGACGATGACGGCGATTTTGCTCATGGTCTTCTTCGGCCCGCTCCTGCTGGCCGTCGGTACGATCGTGGAAAACGCAGACACGATGGTGGCGTGGGCGAAGTCTCTCCAAACATCGGCCTTGCCTCCGCCCCCTGAATGGGTGGTGGAAATTCCCCTCATCGGCCCGAAGATCACAGCGGCGTGGCAGGAGATCGTCGCCGCCGGGCCTGAGAGTCTCGCCGCGAAGTTGACGCCCTACGCCGGAAAACTCGTGAACTGGTTCGTGGATCAGGCCGGGACCGTCGGGATGATGATCGTCCAGTTTTTTCTCACCGTGGTCATCTCGTCGATCCTCTTCTTCAGCGGCGAAACGGCCGCGGGAGGCTCGAAGCGCTTCGCCCGCTGGCTCGGCGGGCAGCGCGGTGAGGACCTTGCGGTTCTCTCCGCGAAGGCGATCCGCGGGGTTGCCCTCGGTGTCGTCGTCACCGCCCTCATCCAGTCGGTCCTGGGCGGCATCGGTCTCGCCCTGGCGGGTGTGCCGGCCGTTACGATTCTCACGCTGGTCATGTTTGTGCTCGCCCTGGCGCAGCTCGGTGTCTTTCTGGTTCTGGTGCCTGCCGTGATCTGGCTTTTCTGGAAGGGTCAGACCGTCTGGGGCACGGTGCTTCTCGTCTGGACGATCGTCGTCGGCACCCTCGACAACTTCATGAGACCGATCCTGATCAAGAAGGGGGCCGACCTTCCGCTTCTCCTGGTCTTTGCCGGTGTCATCGGCGGACTCATCGCCTTCGGCATCATCGGCATTTTCATCGGTCCCGTCGTCCTTGCGGTCACCTACACCCTTTTCGGGGCGTGGATCGGCGGGGAAAAGCCTGAACCCGCCGCCGTGCCGACAGAGAAGCCATGAGGATTCCCGCCCGGCTGACCGTCATCCGGCCGCTAAATCTTTACTTGAAAAATCCGCGGTAACAATGAATAAAGTCAGCATCGGGCGAACACCTCCGGATGGAGCTTTCCGTCATGAAAATCCTGAGGCCTGCGGTGGTGTTTATTTTTCCCGTTCGTCCTGCTTTACGGTGTCCGGATCAAAGCCGTGACCTACCACTGCGACGACGAGCTGAGTTTTGACGTGGTCTCTGAAGAAAAGGGCGGGAGGGCCGTGGTCAAGATGGGGGGGAGGGCCGTCGCTCTTCCCGGCGGGCGTTTTGCCTCCGGTGCGAAATACAGCGACGGCAGAATCACCCTGCGGGGGAAGGAGCAGGAAGCTTTCATCGAAATCGACGGCAGGATCGTCTACAGGAATTGCAGGGCCGCAGCGGCTGATTGAGGAGGGGAAAATGCATCGAGGTCAAATCGTACCGGGCGGAAATTTCTTTCGAACGGCGGGCGGGATGCATCCGGTCATGATCCATCTCATCCTGTTGATTCTTTCCCTGCCCGTAGGAGCCGCGTGGGCGGAGACGCCGCGGACCCTGGAGGACTGCGCCCGCATCGAGGACGCCGCAGAACGGCTGAAATGCTACGACGAACTGGCCGGCCGGAAACCGCCGGCCCCGGCGGAGGAGGCGAAGCCCATCGCCAAGGCGCCTCCTGTGGAACCCGAGGAGACCACCTACCTCGAGCGGCTCTGGGACCTGGACAAGAAATCAAGGAAAGAGAGATACACCGTCCGGTTTCATCGGTCGAACTACATCCTCCCCTACACCTACGTGGAGCACCCGAACGAGGAGACCGTCCGGCAGGCGGAGGTGACGGAGGAGCTGAAAAACGCGGAGATCAAGTTTCAACTGAGTTTCAAGGTCAAGCTCATGCAGGACATCCTCGGCACGAACATGGACCTGTGGTTCGGCTACACACAGAAATCCTTCTGGCAGTTCTATGACTTCGAGGATTCATCGCCCTTTCGAGAAACGGACTACGAGCCGGAACTCCTGCTCAACTTCAGGACGAGCTACGACTTCCTGGGCCTGAAGGGCCGGTTCATCAATATCGGGGTCAACCATCAGTCCAACGGCCAGTCCGAGCCCCTGTCGAGAAGCTGGAACCGCGTGGTGGCCAATTTCGGTTTCGAACGGGAGAACTTCGTCCTGCTCCTGAACACGTGGTTGAGGATCCCCGAGGACAGCGACGACGACGACAATCCCGATATCGAGGAGTATCTCGGTTACGGCGAGTTGTGGGGATATTACTTCTGGAAGCAAAACCGATTCGGCCTGATGCTGAGGAACAATTTCCGTTTCGACGACAACCGGTGCGCCGTTCAGCTCGAATGGGCTTTCCCCCTCATGGAGCGGGTCAGCGGGTACATCCAGTATTTCCACGGATACGGTGAGAGCCTGCTGGACTACAACCACAATATCAACCGCATCGGCATCGGTTTCATCCTGAAGGACTGGGATTGAGAGCGGGCGAAGGAGCATCGGTGAAGCGGAAGGGAAAAACGTCTGGACGCGGAAAGGTCCCCGCCTATCGGGATCGGTACGACCCCCGCCTGCTCCTGCCCGTTCCGAGGGCGACGGGTCGCGCCCGGATCGGCATCGGCCGGGAGCTTCCCTTCAGCGGCTTGGACCTCTGGAACGCCTATGAATTGTCCTGGCTGGATTCCAGGGGGAAACCCCGGGTGGCGATCGCCACGATCACATTCCCCGCCCGGTCGCCCTTTCTCATCGAATCCAAGTCCATGAAGCTCTACCTCAATTCCTTCAACCAGTCGCGCTTTGCGGGTCTCCGGCAGGTCGAAAGGACGATCGAGCGGGATCTCGGCCGGGCCTGCGGAAGCCCTGTGCGGGTGACGCTCACGCCTCCCGGGAAATTCGGGCGCGAAAGGCTCGGAGAACTGGAAGGGGAGCTGATCGACGACGTCCCGGTGGAGATCTCCACCTACCGGCCCGATCCTGCGCTTCTTTCCGCCCGGGGGGCCGTCGTCGAAGAGGTCCTGACCTCGAATCTCCTCAAGACGAACTGCCCGCTCACCGGCCGGCCGGACTGGGCGAGCTTGCAGATCCGCTACCGGGGCCCGAGGATCAGCCGTGCGGGTCTTCTCCGGTACATCGTCTCCTTCCGGCGTCACGGCGATTTCCACGAGCACTGCGTGGAGCGGATCTTCATGGATATCCTTCGACGGTGCAGACCGGAGCGGCTGACCGTCTATGCCCGCTACACGAGGCGCGGCGGCATCGACATCAACCCTTTCCGGACCAACGGCGGTGACGCCCCCCCTGCCAATCGGCGAACGGCGAGACAATAGACCCATGGAACTTCCCGCCCACAAGACAAAGATCGTCTGCACGATCGGGCCGGCGTCCGAATCCGTGGAGACGATCGAGAAGATGCTGCTCGCAGGGATGAATGTGGCCCGTCTCAATTTCTCCCACGGGAGCTTCGACCGTCACAGTCGGATCATCGGGAATGTCCGGGAGGCCGCTCGGAGGACCGCCCGCCCGGTGACCCTGCTCGCCGATCTGCCTGGTCCGAAGATCCGGATCGGAACGCTCCGCCGGGAGCCCGTGGAACTCGAGGCGGGCAGGGAGTTCACCCTGACGGCGGCGGAAGTCGAGGGGGATGATCAACGCGCGAGTGTCAGTGACAGGAGCCTGCCGGGGGCTGTCCGGGCCGGCGATGTGATTTACCTCAACGACGGCTACGTCCAGCTGGAAGTCGTCCGTCGGGAAGGCGGTGAGATTCATTGCAGGGTGGTGGTGGGAGGCGAGATTCGCTCCCGCGTGGGCCTGAACGTCCCGGGCGTCAGGATCGGTATGAGGGCATTCACCGATTACGATCGGAAATGCCTTGAGTTCGCCGCCGGTGCAGGGGTCGACGCGGTCAGCCAGTCCTTCGTGGAAAAGGCGGAGGATATCCGGGCCCTCCGGGAAGCGGCCGCTGCGCTTCATTACAGTCCCTTCGTGATCGCCAAGATCGAGCGTGCGGCCGCCCTGACGGGTATGGATGCCATCCTGGAAGCCGCCGACGGCCTGATGGTCGCCCGGGGGGACCTGGGGGTGGAGATACCCATCGAGCGGATCGCCCTGGTCCAGAAAGAGTTGGTCCGCAAGGCGAATCTCATGGGCAAACCCGTGATCACCGCGACGCAGATGCTCGAATCCATGACGACCAACCGGCGTCCGACACGCGCGGAGGCCACCGACGTGGCGAACGCCATCCTCGACGGTACGGATTGCGTCATGCTGTCCGGTGAATCCGCCATCGGGAGATACCCGGTGGAAGCCGTCTCCATGCTGGCAAAAATCGCTGTGTCGGCCGAGCCCTTCATCACCGCGGGCTCCCTCGAGAGTGTTCTGCGGGCCGGGAGGGGCGAAGGGAAGATCGGACCGGCCGATCTCATCGCCCTGAGTGTCAGGGCGACCTTCGAGCGCGTGACGCCGGCGGCCGTCTTCGTCCCGACCAGAAGCGGCGCAACGGCCAGGAGCATCGCCCGATTCCGTCTTCCCGTTTGGGTCATCGGTGTGAGTTCTCACAAGGCGACCTGCCAGAACCTCCGGTTTTCATTGGGCGTTTATCCCGTCCGGGAGGATGAGCCCCCCGGGGATTGGAGGCAATACATCCGCCGGTGGCTCGATGCGCACGGCGTCAGGGGAACCATCGCGCTTCTGACGGAGGGCCCCTCATCGCGTCATCCCGAGGCGAATCACCGCATGGAAATCATTGACCTCGCCGCGGGGAAGTCGTTATAAAGGGCCGCGGAACGAAACGCTTCAGGGAAGGAGAAGGGGAATGAAAAAAATCGTGCTGATCCGCCACGGCGAGAGCACCTGGAACAAGGAGAACCGTTTCACCGGCTGGACCGATGTAGGACTTTCCGAGAAGGGCATCGACGAGGCCGTCCAGGCTGGACGCACCCTGCTCTGCGAGGGTTACGTCTTCGACATGGCTTTCACGTCGGTTCTCAAGCGGGCCATCAAGACCCTCTGGATCGTCCTCGAGGAGATGGACCTCATGTGGATCCCGGTCCACTGCAGCTGGCGGCTCAACGAGCGTCACTACGGGGCCCTGCAGGGACTGAACAAGGCCGAGATGGTGGAGAAGCACGGCATGGAGCAGGTGCAGATCTGGCGCCGGAGCTACGACATCCGGCCCCCCGCACTCACCCCGGACGACCCGCGTTACAACGGGAAGGACCCCCGGTACGCGGACCTCCGCCCCGGCGAGATCCCCCTGACGGAATGCCTCAAGGACACCGTGGAGCGCTTCCTGCCGTACTGGCACGAGACCATCGCACCGGCCGTGAAGGCCGGCAGGCGTGTGGTCATCTCCGCCCACGGCAACAGCCTCCGGGCCCTGGTCAAGTACCTCGACCATGTCCCCGATGACGTGATCGTCGGGCTCAACATCCCCACCGGCATCCCTCTCGTCTACGAGCTCCGGGACGACCTGACGCCGATCCGCAGCTACTACCTCGGCGACCCCGAGGCCGTAAAGAGAGCCACCGAGGCCGTGGCCGACCAGATCAAGAAGAGGTAGAGATCGGGTCCGGAACGCTATTTCTTCACAGAGGCCCTTGCGTAGTCGACCATTCCCTGGAAATCGATGACCACGACGGGCTCATTCCCCACCACCCAGGCGTCGTGCCCCGACGGCAGGATCGACACATCGCCTGCCCTGCACTCGAACTGGTCCCCGTCATCCATCACCACCTGGAGTGTCCCCGAGAGGTGATACTGGAAATGGGGCGCTTCGCAGCTCTTCGTCTTCGCGATGGGCTGAACGGAGGTGGACCACTTCCACCCCGGCTCGAAGGTGCCGCGCCCGATGACGGCGCCCCCGATGTTGACGAGTTCCACTTTCCCCTTGGGAAAGGTCCTGACTTCGTCCGGATTGTTGAAACTCTTCACTTCCGCTTTTTTCATGACGAACCCCCTTGCTCACCAGCTTTGTTTTGTTGAACATTCCTGCGGACGGGAGGGACGGATGGGCGGCAAATCGTTGCACGGGCGTATGGACAATCAGAATGAATCCGGGGTGACTGCCGGCATGCTTTGTTGAAAGTGTAACGGGGCTGGCAGAACGCTGTCCATGTTCCTCAGACGGAGAAACACATCATCCTTTTCCTGAGTCGGGCCTCATCCTCTTGAAGGCGTTGATCAGGCCGTTCGTCGATGAATCGTGCGACGTGACGGGTTTTTCGTCCTTCAGCTCCGGCTGGATCCGGCCGGCAAGCTGCTTGCCCAGTTCAACCCCCCACTGATCGAAACTGAAGATGTTCCAGAGGACGCCCTGGACGAAGATCTTGTGTTCGTACATGGCGATGAGGCTTCCGAGCACCCGGGGTGTGAGCTTCCGGAACAGGATGGAGTTCGTCGGCCGGTTCCCCTCGAACACCCGGTGGGGGAGGAGCTTCGCGATCTCTTCATCGTTCCTGCCCTCCCTCCGGAGGTCTTCGACGGCCTCGTCCCGCGTCCTGCCCCTCATCAGGGCTTCGGTCTGGGCGAAGAAGTTGGAAAGAAGGATGGTGTGGTGTTCGCCCACGGGGTTGTGGCTCAGGGCGGGGGCGAGGAAATCGGCGGGGACGAGTTTCGTCCCCTGGTGGAGGAGTTGGAAGAAGGCGTGCTGGCCGTTGGTCCCCGGCTCGCCCCAGACGACGGGGCCCGTCTGGTAGGCGACCGGGTTGCCGCTCCGGTCGACGGACTTTCCGTTGCTCTCCATGTCCGCCTGCTGGAAGTAGGCCGGGAATCGGTGCATGTACTGGTCGTAGGGCAGGATCGCCTCCGTCTGGGCGCCGAAGAAGTTGTTGTACCAGATGCCGAGAAGGGCCAGGATGACCGGGATGTTCTCGTGGAAGGGCGTCTTCCTGAAATGGCCGTCCATTTCGTAGGCTCCCTCGAGAAGCTCCGTGAAATTTTCGAAACCGACACGGCAGGCGATCGAAAGCCCGATGGCGGACCAAAGCGAGTAGCGGCCGCCTACCCAGTCCCAGAAGACGAACATGTTTTCAGGGTCGATGCCGAAAGCACGGACCTTTTCGGCGTCCGTCGAGACCGCGACGAAATGGTTCGAGATGTGACGGGGGTCCCGGGCGAGGTTCAGGAACCATTCCCTCGCCGTGACGGCGTTTGTCATCGTCTCCTGTGTGGTGAAGGTCTTGGAGGCGATGATGAACAGGGTCCGGTCGGGTTTCAACCGGTTGAGCGTCTCCGTGATCTGCGTCCCGTCGACGTTGGAGACGAAATGGACGGCGGGCCCGCGGGCGTAAGGCTTGAGGCACTCCGTGACCATCACGGGTCCGAGGTCCGATCCGCCGATTCCGATGTTCACGATGTCGGTGATCTTTTTCCCCGTGTAACCCTTCCACTTCCCTTTGACGACTTTTTTCGAAAAGGCCTCCATCTTCTTGAGAACGGCGTTCACCCCGGGCATCACGTCTGCACCGTCCACGTAAATGGGCGCATTCCCCCTGTTTCTGAGGGCGACGTGAAGAACGGGCCGGTCCTCGGTTTCGTTGATCCGGCCGCCCGTGAACATCTCTTCGATGGCCTCGGGGAGGCCCGCTTCCTCGGCGAGCCGGATCAGCAGGGGGAGCGTCTCGTCGGTGATCCGGTTCTTCGAGTAGTCGACGAGGATGTCGTTGAACCGGACGGAATACTTCTCGAACCGATGCGGGTCGGAGGCGAAGAGGTCTTTCATGTGGAGCTCTTTGATCTGCCGGAAATGCCCGGCGAGAAGATTCCAGGACTCGGTGCGCGTCGGGTCAACCTTCCTGAGCATGGCGGGACCCTCCTTTGTGAAGGCGTGAGCGGTCCCATCTTACACCATGTGGATTCCACCTCACAAGGGGCATCTCCGGAAGGGCTCGAGCGGCCGGGTTTCAGGTCCCTCCTTGCCTTTTGATGTCGGACCCGTGTATCATCCCTAACGGAACGTCGCTTCTGGAGAACGGGGATCGTCGAAGACCGATGAAGAGCTGGCCGCAAAGCCCCATCATCTACGAGGTCAACACCTGGATCTGGCTCGATGAAATGAGCCGGCGCTACGACCGGCCGGTCTCCCTGCGGGACGTCCCCGCCGGGGAGTGGGACGCCCTCTCTGATGCCGGTTTCGATGCCCTCTGGCTCATGGGCGTCTGGGAGCGAAGCCCGGCGGGCGCCCGGATCGCCCGAGAGTTTCTGAGCCTCGGAAACGAGTGCCGGGAGGCCCTGCCGGATTTTTCCCCGGAGGACGTCATCGGCTCCCCCTACTGCGTCCATCGCTATATCGTGGATGAGCGCCTGGGGGGGCCGGAGGGGCTTGCCGTCGCCCGGGAGATGCTCGCAAAACGGGGAATGAAACTCATCCTCGATTTCGTGCCGAACCACACGGCGATCGATCACCCGTGGATCCTCGAACACCCCGAATACTACATCCGGGGGACCGGCAAAGATCTCAAAGAGTCCCCTGAAGCCTTCTTCAGGGCCCGGCGCACCGTTTTTGCCTGCGGAAGGGACCCCTTCTTCCCCCCCTGGCGGGACACCGCACAGGTCAACGCATTCGCGCAGGGGCTGAGACGGGCTCACATCGACACCCTTCTCCGGATCGCCGGACAGTGCGACGGTGTCCGCTGCGACATGGCCATGCTTCTCGTCGGGGACGTCTTCGGGAAGACCTGGGGAAAGCGCGCGGGGAAGAGGCCGCGGGTTGATTTCTGGATGGAGGTCATCCCGGCCGTTCGAAAGGCCTCTCCTGATTTTCTCTTCATCGCCGAGGTCTACTGGGACCTCGAGGCGGAGCTCCTGAGGCAGGGGTTCGACTACTGCTACGACAAGAAACTCTATGACCTGCTCGTCGAGGGGAATGCCGGCGTCATCCGGGATCATCTCGGGGCCGATCCCGACGACCAGCGAAAGCTCCTCCGCTTCCTCGAAAACCACGACGAGGCCCGGGCGTCGGCGGCTTTTGCGCCCCGCAAACTGCAGGCCGCCGCCGTTGCCTTTGCAACCCTGCCCGGCGCGAAACTCTTCCATCAGGGCCAGCGGGAGGGACGGAAGATCAAAGTGCCCGTTCAACTGGGGCGATGGGCCGCAGAAGACGTCGACGGCGAATTGCTTTCATTCTATCGAAAGCTGATCAAGACGATCCGGACCCCGGCGTTCCGCGGGGGGGATTGGCGGCTCTGCGAGCGAAGCGGCTGGCCGGACAACCCGAGTTTTGAAAATCTGCTCGCCTGGTGCCGGCGGAAGGGCGGGGAACGATATCTTGTCGTCGTCAATTATTCCGAGACCCGCTCCCAGGGACGTGTCCTTCTGCCCTGGACGGACCTGGATGGCAGGACCTGGACCCTTCAGGATCTCTTCTCCGGTTCGATGTACGGGCGGGACGGGAAGGAGATGATGGATCCCGGGCTTTTCGTGGATCTCGAGCCCTGGGGTTTTCATTTCCTGCGTTTCTGAAGCATCGTTGATCGAGGGGGGGACATGAGAGACCTTTCTTTCACGCGATCGCCGAGGGCCTTGATCTTACTCGCGGGTCTTCTACTGCTCCTTTCCTGCACGGCCCAGTACCCGCTGAACCCCAAGCTGGAACAGATCACGAGGGCCAACCCCCTCCAGAGCAAGCTGACGTCGCCGGAGAAGTCCGACGAGCTGTTCCTCCTTCTCGCCTTTTCCGGCGGGGGGATCCGGGCGGCGGCCCTCTCCTACGGCGTCCTCGAGGCCCTCGACCGGGTGGAATTGCCGTCACCGCAAGGGGTGCAGGACCACGGGGTTGAGCCCGTCAGACACACCCTGCTCGACGAGGTCGATCTGATCTCCGGGGTTTCCGGGGGGAGCTTTACGGCGGCCTATTTCGGGTTGCACGGCAGGGACGCTTTCCGGGACTACAGGGAAAGGGTTCTTCTGCAGGATCTCCAGGGTGCCCTCATCGGAAGCCTTCTGAACCCCGTCAACTGGATCCGCCTTTCCTCTCCCCGTTTCGGCAGGAGCGACCTGGCCCAGGAGTTCTATGACCGGATGATCTTCCAGGGAGCCACCCTCGGTGACCTGGCCAGCGGCAAGGGCCCCGCGGTCGTCATCCTGGCCACCGATGCCATCGACGGGATCGCCTTCAGTTTCGTCCCCGGACAGTTCGCCCTCATCTGTTCGGACTTCGAAACGTTCCCCCTCGCCCGGGCCGTGGCCGCGTCGGCGGCCTTCCCGGGGCCGCTTTCACCGATTATTCTCAAGAATTATGCCGGACAGTGCCACCACAAAGATCCGCCCTGGATCGACGAGGCCCTGCGGAAACCGGATCTGAACAGCCGGGTTTACCACCATGCCCTGATGATGAAGACTTACCTCGATCCGGCGACGAAGCCTTACATCTATCTCATCGACGGGGGCGTATCGGACAACCTCGGCGTCCGGGGGATCATCGATACGATCGCGGCTCGCGGCGGTGTCCGGGATTCCCTGAAACAGGAAGGGCTCACGAAAACCCGCCGTGTGGCCTTCATCATTGTCGACGCCCAGACAAAGGAAAAACCGCGCTGGCGGCTTTACGACGAGGTGCCGGGCTTCGATGCCGTCCTGGGGGTGTCTTCCACCATCATGATCAACCGTTACAATTTCGAGACCATCGATCTCCTGCGCCGCTACGCCGGGGAGTGGACCTACGAGGATGAGGCGGCCGGCAAGAAGCCCATCGAAATCTACATCATCCATATTGCCTTCGACGCCCTCCCCGACAAGTCGGAACGGGAATCCTTCCAGGAGATCCCGACGGCCCTCACCCTGCCGGCGGACAAGGTGGACAAGTTACGGGAGGTGGCCGGAAGACTCCTCTATGCCCAGGAGCCCTTCAAGAAACTGGTTCGGGATCTCGGGGGGAAGATGCCGGGGCCTCGGGGACCGAACTGAAGAGGACGAATGGGATGGGACCGACAGGGGGGATCAGACCGGCTCCGGCATCCGGGCCGGACCGAAAAGAAAAGGCTGGACGGAATCACGCGGGTGTGCCAAACCACCCTTGATCGAACCATTTTTCCGGGAGGGGAATCCGCCATGACAGACAAGACACGGGACAATCTTGAAAAAGCGTTCGTCGGGGAAGCCAAGGCCTATTTTCGCCTGACGGCCTTCGCGAAAAAAGCCGAGGAGGAGGGCTATCCACAGGTCGCCCGCCTTTTCCGCGCCGTTGCCGCCGCCGAGGGCGTCCATGCCAAGGAGCATTTCGCCCTTCTGGAAAAGGTCAAATCCACCGAAGAGAATCTCAAGACATCCTTCGAAAAGGAGACCTTCGTCAACGAGGTCACCTACCCGGCCTTTCTCAAGGAGGCCTGGGCCGACGGGGACAAGCCCGTCATCTGGGGTTTCACCAAGGCGCGAAACGCCGAGGAGCGCCACGCGAAGCTCTACAAGAGAGCCCTGACGGACATGACCATCGACCGTGATACCCGCTATTTCGTCTGCACGAATTGCGGATGGATCGAAGACGGGCAGAGACCGGAGAAATGCCCCAACTGTCAGTCCCCTCCCGAGGCTTACCAGGAAGTGAAGTGAGAGTTCCCTTCCACGGGCGGGATGAAGGAAAAGAAGCGGGCGGAAGACCGCCGGGCCCGGAGGCAGAGCCCCCGTTGGGGGCATCACGCGTCTTCAGGTTGGTTGCGCCGGTTTGATGTGGTCCCTGGCCCACTCGATGAGTTCCTCGAGGGTCGTCCCCCGGGGGAAGAATTCCGCGATCCCCATCTCCTTGATCCTGGGGATGTCGTCGTAGGAGAGAAACCCGCCCGCCGTCACCTGGATGTCGTCCACCCCCGATTCGCGCAGCAGGTCGATGGTCTTCTTGATGTTGTTCAGGTCCGCACCCGGCAGGGTCGTGATGCCGATGTGATCGACGGCTTCCTGAACGGCGGAGGCCACGATGGCCTCCGGCTTCTGTGTGTCCGTGTAGATGACCTCGAACCCCGCCTCCCGGAATGCGAGGGCAAGCCTCACGATGGCCTCTTCGTAACCTTCACCGAACTTGGCCATCAGAATCCTGACCGTCTGTGCCATGGGCGTCCTTCCCTTCTTGAGCTCTCCCCGGCGTTTTTCACCTGACCCGTCTTGTATAGGAAAGAGCGATTCGGGTTGTCAAGCCTTTTGATTCATCCCGGGGCGCGATGTCCCGGCGGCCGTCAGCGAACAAGTTCGTTGATTTTATGGTTTTTTTGTCTTAGAAGAGTGCAGGATCAAGACGGGACGGAGCCATGATCACCGATGACATCTACCTGAGTGAAATCCTCAACCGGCCGCTCCTGGACCGCAAGGGGGACGTGATCGGCAAGATCAAGGACCTCAATGTGGTACCGGGGGAAACCTTTCCCGTCGTCGAAGGGATCTACATCAGCGGTTCCGAGGGGCTCTTCCGCATCCTGATGAAGGACATCAACGTCCTCAACAAGAAATTCGTCACGACCTACCAGGAGGCCAGTGCCGTGGCGCACATGAAGCCACAGGAAAAGGAAATCCGCATCGCGGAGCACATCCTGGACAAGCAGGTCGTCGATGTCAACGGGGCCAAGGTCGTGCGTGTCAACGACGTCCAGCTCGGACTGGTCAAGGACCAGTTCGGTCTGCTCGCCATCGACGTGGGCTTCGGCGGGCTCATGCGGCGTCTCGGCTTCGGCCGGGCGCGGAAGGGCACGCTCATCCCGTGGCACTACCTCAAGCCCCTTGAACCGGGGCTCGATCGACTGACCCTGACGATCACCCGGAAGAGCCTGTCGGACATGCACCCGGTGGACATGGCGGAGATCGTATCGCAGCTTTCCGTGCAGGAGCGGGCCGAGCTCCTCAGCACCTTCGACAAGGAAACGACCGGTGAGATCATCCACGAACTCGACGAAGAGACCCGCGCGAACATCATCAAGCAGATGAAGCCAGAGGAGGCGGCCGATGTCCTCGAGGCCATGAATCCCGACGAGGCGGCGGACATCCTGGGAGACCTGCCGGACAGGAAGGCGGAGGAGATCCTCGGTCTCATGGAGAAGGAAGAGGCCGAAGAGGTCGTGGAGCTCCTGGAACACGACGAGGACACGGCCGGCGGGCTCATGACGACGGAATACGTCTCCTTCCCGCCTGACATGACGGCCGAGGAAGTGATGAAGGAACTGAGGCTCATCGCCCCCGACATCGAGATGATCTATTATCTCTACGTGGTGGACAGCCGGGACAGGCTGGAAGGCGTTCTGTCGCTGAAAGACCTCATCATGGCCCATCCGAAGGCGAGGCTCGACACCCTGATGAGAAAGAACCCCAAGAAGGTGGACGTCGGCGCCGACCGGAAAGAGGTGGCGGAGATGGTCTCCAAGTACAACCTCATCGCCATCCCCGTCGTCGACGACGAGGATGTCCTCCAGGGGATCATCACCGTCGATGACATCGTCGACTTCCTGCTCCCCACCCCCTTGAGAAAGAAGCGATAGCCATGCGCGGCCTGATCCGGAAGATCGACGGGAAGAAGCTGCTCCTGTTCCTGAGCATCATGGGGCCGGGAATCATCACGGCCAACGTGGACAATGATGCCGGCGGCATCACCACCTATTCCCTGGCCGGTGCTCATTACGGCTATACCCTCCTGTGGTCTCTCCTTCCTGTTGCCGTCCTTCTGTTCGTTGTTCAAGAGATGGTGGCCCGCCTCGGGGTGGTCACGGGCAAGGGGCTCTCGGATCTCATCCGGGAGGAGTACGGGGTCAAGACGACGGTGTTCGTCATGGCGGCGCTCCTTCTGACGAACCTCGGAAACATTGCGGCGAATTTTGCCGGACTCGCGGCAAGCCTGGAGATCTTCGGGGTCAGTCGCAACATTTCCATCCCCCTGGGCGCGATTCTGATCTGGTACCTGGTCGTCAAGGGCAATTATCGGCTCGTCGAGAAGATATTCCTCACGGCCTGCACCATTTATATTTCCTATGTCATCTCCGGTTTCATGGCGGGGCCACAGTGGGGCGATGTGGCCCGTGCGTTCGTCCGTCCGAGGATCCAGATGGATGTTGACTACCTCCTGATGCTGATCGGTATCGTAGGAACCACCATCGCCCCCTGGATGCAGTTCTACCAGCAGGCCGCCATCGTGGAGAAGGAAGTGCGGGTCGAAGACTATCGGTATGTCCGGTGGGATGTCATCGTCGGTTGTATCATGGCCTGTGTCGTCGTCTTTTTTATTATCCTGGCTTGTGCGGCGACGCTCCATGTCCATCAGATCCGTATTCAGACAGCTGAGGATGCGGCGATGGCCCTGACCCCCCTTGCCGGGGAATATGCCGGCATCCTTTTTGCCCTCGGGCTCGCGAACGCTTCTCTTTTCGCCGCATCGATTCTTCCGCTTTCCACGGCCTACACGGTTTGTGAGGGCATGGGATGGGAGGCGGGTGTCAACAAGAGTTTCCAGGAGGCGCCGCAGTTCATGGGGCTCTATACCGGGCTCATCATTCTGGGCGGCGGTTTGATCCTGATTCCCCGGGCGCCTCTCGTCGGCATCATGTTTCTGTCCCAGGTGATCAACGGCATCCTGCTCCCCTTTGTCCTGATCTTCATCCTTCTGCTCGTGAACAAGAAGAAGATCATGGGCCCTTACGTGAACGGGCGACTGTTCAACGGCGTCTCGTGGGCCGCCGTCGTCATCCTCGTCCTTCTCAGCGTTGCCCTGATCGTGGACGTGATCCGGCAGGTCCTTGCCTGAGGGGCCGCAGCGGAAAACATGAAAAAAGAGCAAAAACTTCTGATCATCTTTCTCTTCACGCTGGCCCTCATGGTGGTGGAGTTCGTCGGGGGGCTCGTGAGCGGAAGCCTCGCCCTCATCAGCGATGCAGGACACATGCTCACCGACGCGCTGGCGGTCCTGCTCAGTTACCTCGCCCTGCGCTGGAGTTCGAAGCCGCCGTCGGGCCGCCGGACCTTCGGGTATCACCGGATCGAGATCATCATCGCCCTCGTCAACGGGCTTTTCCTCCTGGCCATCGCCGGGTATATCTTCTTCGAGGCCGTCCACCGCTTCTTCCACCCCCAGGAGATCCGGACCGGTGTTCTCCTGGCCGTGGCGGCCATCGGGTTTGCGGGCAATCTGTTCGGTCTGCTGATCCTGCGGTCGGAAACCCGCGAAAACATGAACATCCGGGGCGCGTTCCTTCACATCCTGGCCGACACGCTCTCATCCGTCGGCGTCATCGCGGGCGGCGTGATCATCGCCCTGACCGGCTGGAATATCGTCGATTCACTGATCGGCATCATGATCGGGGGCATCGTTCTTCGCGGCGCCCTGGGCCTCATCGTGGAATCGGGGGATGTGCTGATGGAGGCCGTCCCCCGCGACGTCGATCTGGCGCAGTTGAAGAAGGATGTGGCGGCCATCCCCGGGGTGAGGGATTTCCACGATGTCCACGTCTGGACGATCGGGTCGGGGAGGCGGGCCCTGAGCGGACACCTCCTCACGGACAATATCACGACGCAGGACAGCCAGAGGATCGTCTGCGCCGCCCGGGAGATCCTGGCAGGGCGTTACGGCATCACGCACACCACCCTGGAGGTCGAATGCGAAACTTGTCTCGACAGGGTCTGCGAGTATGTTCCGCCCGGCGCCGGAGACGGGAAAGGCTGAGCACCGGAGGGAATCGGCGGGGCGGGAGGGTCAGAGGACCTGCTCTTCCGTCCAGAAATCGCACGCTTCGCCCTGATCGTTGGTCAGGATCGATGACACCGGTCCGAACTGAAGGAGAACTTTTCTTCCCTCGTAATGCCACGACCATGCGCACCAGCTCTTCTTCGCATCCAGCACCCACTGCTCCCCGTTCGCCCTCTCGATCAGCACCTTCCCGTTGCCGCAGTCTTTCAGGATGCGTGCTTCTTCATGAAGAGGCGATGCGTTCACGGAATGACCTTTCGATTGATTTCCGGTCCCTGCCGGATGAGAAAACCATGATGTTTCCAGAGGAGGTCCTCATGAGTGCTTCCGAAAAAACCGCCGGGGAATGCCGCTCCTGTATCTATTTCGAGCCGTCCGGGGCGATCTCTCTCGGCCGGTGCTTCCGTTTCGCGCGTTTCGTCGACCATGCGGTTACCGAGCATACGAAAGACTGCGATTACTGGGAGCCGGCGCAGGACGGGAAGGCCCCCGCATCGAAAGCCCGTTAGGTCGTCCCGACGCCTTCCGGCGGTTCGCAGGCCCTCCCCCTGAGGCTGAAGAAGAACTTGAGCCCCTTCCTGACGGTATCGGAGAAGATCTTGCCCGCGAAGAAGTCGCCGGCCACCCGCTTGTTGATCTCCCCGAGGGTGGGGTAGGGATGGACGGCGGAGGCGAGCGTGGCGAGTCTCACGCCGCCGTTCAGGACGGCCACCCACTCGGCGAGGAGGTCCCCCGCCCTCGGTCCCAGGATCTGAACGCCCAGCGGACGCTCCTTTTCGTCGAGGATCATCTTGATCTTCCCGATCTCCTCCCCTTCGGCCAGGCTCCGGTCGTTCTGCCTGAAGGCCTCCGACCAGACGGAATACTTGATCCCGGCCGCCCGGGCCGTTCCCTCGTTCATGCCGATGCTGGCCAGTTCGGGGTCCGTGTAAGTGCACCAGGGGAAGAAGGTGTAGTTCACCCTTCGCGGCAGTCGGAAAATGGCGTTGCTCACGACGACACCGCCTTCATACCCCGCCGCATGGGTGAAGAGGTAGCTCCCTGTGACATCCCCCGCACCGTAGATGTGCGGCAGGTTCGTCCGGAGCCGGCTGTCCAGCTGCAGTCCCCTCCGGTCGTACCTGACACCGATCCGCTCGAGGCCGAGGCCGTCCAGGTTGGCCACCCGGCCCGCCGCGACGAGGACCACTTCCGCCCTCAGGCTCAGGGGATCGGCGCCCTTCCGGATGACGACCTCCCTCTCCGGGCCGAGGTCTCTCGCGCCCAGGACGTCGGCGTTCAGGTGGAATGTGACGCCGTCGCTTGCCAGGGCGGCCATGACCTGCTCGGCCATGTCCCGGTCTTCCCGGTTCAGGATCTGTCCGCCCCGCTGGACGACGGTCACGGAGGTCCCCAGGCGGGCGAAGGCCTGGGCCATCTCGACGGCGATGGGTCCCCCGCCGAGAGTGATCATGGAGCGGGGCAGCCGGTCGAGGTAAAAAATGTCACGGTTGGTGAGGTAGGGTGTTTGATCCAGGCCATCGATCGTCGGAATGTCCGGCGAGGAGCCCGTTGCGATGACCCAGGCCCGGGCCGAACAGGCGTTCCCGTTCAGGCGGACGGTGTGTTCGTCGACGAACTCCGGGCTTCCGAACTCCACCCGCGCCCCCAGGCTGCAGAAACGCTCGGCGGAGTCGTGCCTCTGGATCCTGCCGATCACCGACCGGATCCGCGCGCGGACATCCCGAAAGTCCACGGGAGGGATCTCCACGGCGGGGAGGCCGTACCTTTTTGCGTTTTTCATGAGGTGGTAGACGTGGGCCGTCCGGATCAGCGTCTTGCTGGGGACGCAGCCGAAGTGCAGGCAGTCGCCGCCGAGTTCCCGTTCCTTTTCGATGAGGATCGTCCTGGCGCCGAGCTGGGCCGCGCCGGCCGCCACGGTCAGCCCCCCCGATCCTCCCCCGATGATCCCGATGTCGAAATCAAAGCTTGCCATCTTTATCACCTCCGCGCCGTTCGTCCTACCGGGTGAAATCCACCTGGCTCAGGAGGTAGCGCATCGTCCTCGACTGCCTGAAGGGACTCTCCCCGTGGCGGTGCATCAGGGCCTTGAGGTCCTCGATGACGTCGATGTCCCTCCAGACCGGAAGGATGTGGACCACATCGCCGAGGGCAATGAAAACCTCGAGGGTCTTGTTGAAGACCGCGCCGGTGCTCCAGGGGATCCCCTCGAAGATCTCCGGGCGGAAGGTCTCGTCCCGAAAACCGACGAGGTAATACCCGCCGTCCATGGAAGGGCCGAGCACGGCATCATGGGTGGCGAGCGCGTGGAAGCCCTCCTGGAAGACGCTGTCCGTCAGGTCGGGCACGTCGCTTCCGATGAGCAGGACGCTGGGGTAGCCCTTCTCGAAGGTCTCTTCGAAGGCCTGCCGCATCTTCTCCCCCAGGCTCTCTCCCCGCTGCGGGAAGAGATCGTAACGACCGCCGAGCCATCTCGTGATGTCCTCCCGGGCGTCCCGGGGCTCGAAGCAGAGCCGGAGACGGGCGTCCTGTCGAGCGAGGGTGTCCAGGAGATCCTCGACGAAGAGGCGATAGAGCGTCCGAGCCCTTTCCGCGCCGATGGATTCTGCCAGTCTCGATTTGACCGGAGCCCGGTCGGGGGACTTGACGAAAACGATCACAGCTCTTTGCTGCATGGGTGCACCTAACGGAAGATCTCGATGTAGTCGACGTAAGAAGTGGATTGCTCCCCGGTGTTGTCGGAGTCGTTCATGATGATCACGCCCGCCGTCCCGGGTGGATCGGCCCCGAAGGCCTTCCGGTAATCCTCGAGGATGTTCACTTCCGCCTCCCTCCACTGGCGGACATGCCTGCTGCCCCGTTCGAGGGGGATCATCTTGACTTCTTCCGCGTAAGGGTTCGTCAAGATGCCCGTTTCGTCCTCCCGGCTGGCCCAGATGTAGAGATCGGAGCTGTGAGGCGGATACTGCCCGTAGATCAGCCGGGCCGCCTCGTACCTGGCCCTGCGGAGGAGATCGGCCTCCTTCGGATTGTACTCGAATACGATGTAGATGCGAAGGGGATAGTCGTCACCCGATTTCTCTCTGGCATGACCTTTTCGATAGACATTGGAAACCCACCATCGCCATCGCGCCCTCGGGTACCGGTACACGTCGAACTTGAACCTGTAGACGATGCCGGAGGCGGATGCCGAGCTCTCGGCCTTGAGATAGCTGTGATCCCCCTCCCTCAGGATGGAGTAGGTCGAATGCTCCTTGATCTTCGGAAAGGTGTAGGGTGTCCAGTTCTCGAGGTTTTCGAAATCTTCCCGCAGGAACACCTCCCCTTTCCCGCCGTGGACCGTCGCGGGGGACAGGCAGAGTAAACAGAGGATCAGGCTCAGGGTGATGCGGATCATTTCCGATTCAGACCGGTGGATGCAGGGTCACAGGAGGGAGGCGGCTTCGGCGTCGACCATCCAGACAACCCTGCCGTGCACCGGGCGGATGCTCTGTGCCGGCAATTCGTCGGGGCGGAAGGGGCCCTGGAGAACCTCCTTCAAGCACCGGGCTTTTTCCCGGCCCGTGACGATGAATAAAATGTTCCCGGCCGCGTTGATGACCCGCGGCGTGAGCGTGACCCGCCAGCCCCGGATTTTCTCGACCCGGCAGGCCGCGACCCAGCGTTTCTCCTCGTGGAGGGCGGCCGCCCCCGGGAAGAGAGAGGCCGTGTGACCGTCATCCCCCATGCCGAGCAAGATCAGGTCGAATTGGGGAAGCGCCGCTGGTGTTTCCGGGCCGGGGAAGAAAAAATCCTTCAGTTCCTGTTCATAGGCTGCCGCGGCTTTCTGCGGATCCATCTCCCCCCGGATGCGGTGAATGTTCCGGGGGGGAACCGGCACGTGATCGATGAAGAGTTCCCTTGCCATCCGATAGTTGCTCTCGGAATGATCGGGGGGGACGCACCGCTCGTCGCCCCAGAACAGGTGGGTGCGGTCCCAGTCGATTTGCCCGGGGCGTTCGGGCTCCGCAAGCCTCTCGTAGAGCCCCCTCGGCGTCGATCCGCCCGCAAGGGCCAGGGTGAAGCGCCCCGATGAACGGATGGCCTGCCGGGACAGTTCCGTCAGGCGGCGGGCCGCCTGACGGAACAGCAAATCGGCGTTCTCGTAAACATCGGGCCTCATGCAACCGGTCATTCCCCGCTGCAGCTGTAGTGCCACCGCCTGCCGTCCCGGGCGATGAAATCCTCCGCCGCCTGGGGTCCCCAGCCGCCGGTTTCGTAGGGATGAACGGTCATGGGTTCCTCCTGGGGGTCCAGGAGCGGTTCGACGATCGCCCAGGCCGCCTCGACCTCGTCGCTGCGGGCGAAGAGAGAGGGATCCCCGTGCAGGGCGTCCATGATCAGGCGTTCGTAGGCATCGGGGATCACCCGGCCCCCGAACCGGTCGCTGTAATGAAAAGTCATCTCGACGGGGGCCGTTCTCATGGCCGTTCCCGGCAGCTTCGTCTCGAAACCGAGGTGGATGCCCTCCTCGGGCTGGATGCAGATGGAGATGTGATTCGCCGTGAGGTCGACGCTCTCGGGGAAGAGCAGGTGGGGCACGCTCTTGAATTGCAGGATGATCTCCGTGGCCTTCTGGTTGAGCCTCTTCCCCGTCCTCAGGTAGAACGGAACCCCCTGCCAGCGCCAGTTCTGAACGAAGGCCTTCGCGGCGACAAAGGTCGGTGTCCGCGAGTCCGCGGCGACGCCGGGTTCCTTCCGGTAGCCGACGTACTGTCCCAGCAGGGCGTCCTCGCAGCACAGGGGAGGGACGGCCTGGAGGACCTTCATTTTTTCGTCCCTCAGGGCCTTGGCGTTGTATGCCGAAGGGGGCTCCATGGTCATCAGGGTCAGAAGCTGAAGGAGGTGGTTCTGCAGCATGTCCCTGACGGCGCCGGCACGGTCGTAGTAGCCGCCCCGATGCTCCACGCCGATTTCTTCGGCGACGTTGATCTGGATGTGGTCCACGAAATTCCGGTTCCAGAGAGGCTCGAAGATGGCGTTGGCGAAGCGTAGGGTCAGGATGTTCTGCACCGTTTCCTTCCCCAGGTAATGATCGATCCGGTAGACCTGGCCCTCGTCGAAGACGTCATGGACCTGTGCGTTCAGCTGCGCGGCGCTTAAGCGGTCGCGCCCGAAGGGCTTCTCGATGATGACGCGGCGCCAGCCCCTTTCTCCCCGGTTCAGGCCGGTGCGCCCGATCTGACCGATGATGACCGGGAAAAGCTCCGGCGGCGTGGCCAGGTAGAAGAGACCGTTGTCGCTCCCGCCGGATCCGGCGGCCCAGTCGGAGAGGCTTTTCCCCAGCCGCCGGAAGGTCTCCTCCTGATCGTAGGCCCCGCAGAGATAGCTGACCCGGCCGGCAAAATCGGGCCAGCGGGCGCAGATGCCCTCCCGTCCGGGCAGCAGCCTCGAGTACTGGAACACGCCTTCGTACAGCGCCTCACGGAAGGACCCCTCGGACATGGGGCTCCGGGCCACGCCGATGACCACGCTCCCCGGGGCGAGCTGCCCTTCGCAGGCGAGACTGTGCAGAGCCGGTACGAGCTTCCTGCGGGCCAGGTCCCCGGAGGCCCCGAAGATGACGATGGCGGCCGGCTCCTGCATGGATTTCATCCGGTTCATCGGATTCTCCGGTTCATGCTTTTTTCACCTCGTGGCCGCCGAACCGGTGCCGCATGGCCGCCAGCAACTTCGCGGCGTAGCTCTCCTCCTGTCGGCTTGCCAGGCGCATCAGGAGGGAAAGGGCCATGATGGGTGCGGGGACCTCCTCGTTGATGGCTTCCTGGATCGCCCAGCGCCCCTCACCGGAATCGGCGACCCAACCCCGGATGCCGCTCAACTCCTGGTCTTCGGACAGACTGAGGGCGATGAGGTCCAGGAGCCACGACCGGATGACGCTGCCATGGCGCCAGATCTCGGCTACCGCCGCGAGATCGAGGCGGAAGTCCTTCGAGGCCTTGAGGATCTCGAACCCTTCGGCGTAGGCCTGCATCAGGCCGTATTCGATGCCGTTGTGGATCATTTTCACGAAATGTCCAGCCCCCGAAGGTCCCACATGTCCCCATCCCCGGTCGGGGGCCGGTGCGAGTGATTCGAAGATGCCCTGCAGGCGCCGGACGACCTCCTTTCTCCCGCCGATCATCATGCTGAATCCCTCGTGGAGACCCCGGATCCCGCCGCTGACCCCCACGTCGAGGAAGTGCATCCCCTTTTCCTCGACCTTCCGTGCCCTTCGCATGCTGTCCCGGAAGTGAGCGTTCCCGCCGTCGACGATCGTATCCCCCTGCGAGAGGAGCTCCAGCAGGGCGTCGATGATATGTTCCGTGGCTCCGCCCGCCGGCAGCATGACCCATGCGATCCGGGGAGGTCTCAGCCGGGTCCGTATGTCCTGCAGGGTCTCCAGGGTGATGAGGCGGGTCTCCTCTCTTGCGAGGTCGAAGGCCCGCTGGACGGTCCGGTTGTATACCAGAACCTGATGGCCGCCGCGGGCGAGCCGCACGGCTATGGCGCTTCCCATTTTCCCCAGTCCGATGACGGCCAGTTCCATGTTGTTTTCTCCTTAAGGCTTCAAACGCGAGACGCTGGCTCTCAGGGCCGAGAGGTTCTCCGCCACGGAGCCCTTCCGGTTGTAGATGCTCGAGCCCGCAACGAGGATGCTCGCACCGGCGTCGACGACGAGTGGAGCCGTTTTCGTGTCGATCCCCCCGTCGATGGCGATCGGGGTTTCCTTCCCCAGTTCGCGGAGCCGGGAGGACAGATTCCGGATCTTTTCGACCTGGTCGTGGAGGAACGGCTGCCCGCCGAGACCGGGGTTCACCGTCATGACCTGGATGACGTCCGCCGCATCCCAGAGCCCCTCCAGGACGGAAAGGGCTGTGCCGGGGTTGATGGAAACACCCGCCTCGACGCCCAGCCGGCGGATGGCTTGCAGCAGCTCGTGCAGACGCACGGGGCAGGCCTCTTGGTGAATCGTCAGTCGGTCGGCGCCGGCCTGCACATAGTCGGCGATGTGCCGCTCCGGCTCGACGACCATGAGATGCACGTCGATGGGGACCTTGATCAGCGGACGCAGGATCCTGACCGTTTCGGGTCCGAAGATGACCCGGGGAACGAACCGGCCGTCCATGACGTCCACCTGGATGCCGTCGGCGCCGGCCGATTCGGCCTCCAGGGCCTGCTCTCCCAGCCGCGAGAAATCGGCCGACAGGATCGATGCTTCAATCCGGATCATGCCCGCTTGCTCACATCGGCTCACGCTTCAGGTGGCGGATGCCCTCGTTCCCCGCCACAATCACGTCCGTCGCCAGGTTGAGGAAGAGCCCGTGCTCGACGATCCCCGCCCGCTGCCGGATGAGATCGGCCAGGTGCTGCGGCTGGGCGATGGGGCCGAAGTTGCAGTCCATGATGAGATTGCCCTGATCCGTCTGGTAGAGACTCTTGTCGGCGTTTCGCCTCACCGTGACCGACGCACCCAGCGTCCGGAGGAAGTCGTACTGGAACTGCCAGCCGAACGGGATGACCTCAACGGGGACGGATCGCTTCTTCCCGAGGATCGGGGAGAGCTTCGATTCGTCCACGACGATGACCTCCCGCCGGCTGATCTGCGCAACGATCTTCTCCCGGAGCAGGGCCCCGCCGCCGCCCTTGATCATGTTGAGATTCGGGTCCACCTCGTCGGCGCCGTCGATGGTGAGATCGATGGACGAGAGGTCCTCCAGTTTCACGAGGGGCATGCCGTAACGGAGGGCTTCCTCCTCCACCTGGAAGGAGCAGGGCACCCCCTTGACGTTTCTCAACTCCCCCGATTTGAGTTTCTGCGCGAGGTATCCCACCGCGTGGATCGAGGTGCTGCCGTGCCCGAGGCCCACCACCATTCCCGACTGGACAAGGCTGACGGCGAATGCCGCCGCCTCCCTTTTCAGTTCCGAAACGTCCTTCCCCATGAGTCGGCCCCTTTCTGATTGTGATGGTTTGGAATTCCTCCGGACCGATACGGCCGGGAACTAAAGCCGCCGCTGTTTCTCGGCGATGCTCTTCAAAAGCGATTCGAAAGACCGGGTAAAGGCCGCTATCCCCTCCTCCTGGAGCAGGCCTGTGATGCCGGCGATGCTGATCCCGAGGGTCTCCAGGCGGCTTAGCCTGTCCCGGGCCTCGGCAAGCCCCTCGGTCACCGTGACGGCTGGATGACCGTGGTCGCGAAAGGCTTCCAGGGTTGCGGGGGGGAGTGTGTTGACCGTATCCGGGCCGATGAGCGTATCGACGTAGAGGAGATCGGAATAGGCCGGGTTTTTCGTCCCGGTGCTTCCCCAGAGAAGCCGTTGAACCCGGGCGCCTTTCTCCGCGAGGCGCCTCCAGCGGGAAGAGTCGAAACATTCACGAAAACGGCTGTAGACGATCCGGCTGTAATCGACGGCGATCCTGCCCTGGAGATCCCTTGCCCCCTTCGCCTCCAGTTCCCTGTCCACCGCCGTGTCGATTCGACTCACAAAGAAAGAGGCGACGGAGGCGACTTTTTCCACAGGCCCTCCCCCCGAGACGAGCCTCTCGAGCCCCGGGATGGAGGCCCGGGCGACGGATTCGTAATGATCTGTCGAGAAGATCAGGGTGACGTTCACGTTGACGCCCTCGGCCGTGAGCCTCTCGATGGCCGGGATGCCCGCCTCGGTTGCGGGCACCTTGATCATCACGTTTCGGCGGGCCAGGCGTTTCCAGAGCCGGCGGACCTCGACGACGGTTCCTTCGGTGTCGTGGGCCAGATGCGGGTTGGCCTCGAGGCTCACGTAACCGTCGACACCCTTCGTCTCTTCGTAGACGGGACGAAGGAGGTCGGCCGCCCGCGCGATGTCTTCGACGACCAGGGCCTCGTAAATCTCCAGGACCGATTTTCCTTCTGCGGAGAGTCTCCGGATGTCCTCGTCGTAGTCACGGCTGCCGGCGATGGCCTTTTCGAAGATGGTCGGATTGGAGGTCACCCCCCGGAGCCCCTCGTCGATGAGCGACTGGAGTTCACCCGACGCGATCAGAGATCGGCTGATGTAATCCAGCCAGACGGATTGACCGAGCCCGGCAAGTTCCCGGAGCCTGTTCATGTCAAAACTCCCTCACGGTGAATCCGGATCGACTCAGGAGGGCAAGGGCCCTGCTGACCACATGATCCACGGAAAATCCGTATTTTTCCATGACGACCTTTCCAGGTGCCGAGGCGCCGAAACGGTCGATGCCGATGACGTCCCCCTCATCGCCGATCCAGCGCCACCAGCCCAGGGTCACCCCTGCCTCGATGGCGAGCCTCACCCTGACGGAAGGCGGGAGCACCTCATCCCGGTAGGACGGAGGCTGCTCCGAAAACAGCTCCCAGGACGGCATGGAAACCACGCGGGCGTTGATCCCCTTCATGGCGAGCGTCTCCGAAGCGCCGAGGGCCAGATGGACCTCCGATCCCGTCGCGATGAGAAGGATGTCCGGTTTCTCGCCCCCGCTTTTCATGACATAGGCGCCCCGCGGAACACCGCTTGCGATGGGGAACGATCGAGGGTCCAGGGTGGGGACGTTCTGCCGGGTGAGGATGAGGGCGACGGGCCTTTTCATCTCGACGGCCAGCCTCCAGGCTGCCGCTGTTTCATTCGCGTCGGCAGGCCGGATGACCGTGAGCCGGGGAACGCAGCGGAGCGACATGATCTGCTCGATGGGTTGGTGGGTCGGTCCATCCTCTCCCACGCCGATGCTGTCATGGGTGAACAGGAAGATCACGTGATGCCCCGAGAGGGCGGCGAGCCGGATCGGCGGACGCATATAATCGGAGAAGATGAGGAAGGTGGCCGTGTATGGGATGAAGCCGCCGTGTGCAGCCATCCCGACGGCAATGGCACCCATGGCGTGCTCCCGTACCCCGAAGTGGATATTCCGTCCGCTGTAATCCCATCCCCCTCCGACGGCGCCCTGGACCTCGCCTGACGATGTGCCCGGTGCCTGGAAGTCCCCCATGCCCTTGAGCCACGTGAAGGTCGACGGGTTGAGGTCGGCGGAACCGCCCATGAGGCCGGGAACGGCCCCGGCGAGGACCTGCATGATTTCTTCGGAGGCCTTGCGGGTGGCCGTACCCTTTGGATCGGCCGGAAAGGACGGCAGGGAGGCATCCCAACCGGGCGGGTTTTCGCCCGTCAGACGTCGTTTGAATTCGACGGCCAGGGCCGGATAATCCTCCACGTATCGGGCGACCCGCTCGGCCCACTCCTTCTCCCGCGCCTTTCCCTTTCGGATGGCCGTACGGAAGACCTCCAGGGCGTCATCGGGGATGTGGAAGAGCGGTTCGAGCGGCCATCCCAAGTTCTTCTTCGTCTGGAGGGCCTCTTCGGAACCCAGGGGTGCGCCGTGTGCCTCGAAGGTCCCCTGTTTGTGCGGGGAGCCGAAACCGATGACGGTGCGCACAAAGATGATGGAGGGCCTCATCGTCTCCTCACGGGCGATCCGGAGGGCCTCGTCAATGGCCGCCAGGTCGTTTCCATCGGCGACCTTCTGTACATGCCAGCCGCAGGCTTCGAGCCGCAGGCCCGTGTCTTCCGTGAAGGTCAGGGCCGTCGACCCCGCGAGGGAGATCCTGTTGTCATCGAAAAGAACGATCAGCTTGCCGAGACGAAGATGTCCCGCGAGAGAGCAAGCCTCCGCGGCGACCCCTTCCATGAGATCGCCGTCGCTGGCGATGACGTAGGTGTTGTGATCGACGATGGTGTGCCCGGGCCGGTTGTACCGGGCCGAGAGGTGAGCCTCTGCGATGGCCATTCCCACGGCATTGCCGATCCCCTGACCCAGGGGCCCGGTGGTCACTTCCACGCCGGGGGTCAGGTGGCTCTCGGGATGACCGGCGGTCCGGCTTCCCCATTGCCGGAAAGACCGGATCTCCTCGAGGGAGAGATCGTAGCCCGTGAGGTGGAGAAGGGCGTAGAGGAGCATGGATCCATGCCCGCCGGAGAGGACAAAACGGTCTCGATCGATCCACCGGGGGTTCGCCGGGTTGTGTTTGAGGTGCCGTGTCCAGAGCACGTAAGCCATGGGGGCCGCGCCGAGGGGCAGTCCGGGATGCCCCGATTTCGCCTTTTCGATGGCATCGAGTGAGAGTGTGCGGATCGTATTGACGCACAGTTGGTGGATGGGGTCGTTCAGGTTCGTCATAGGGAAATCTCCTCAGGCCGTCATGATCCGAAGGCCGTAACAGGCGGCCCCGAGCAGGGCGCATCGGGGATTGATTACCACATGAACGGGCATCTTGGAAACCAGATACGACATTCGGCCCTTTCGCAGGAAGCGTTCCATCAAGAGACCTCCGGTCAGAAAGGGAAGGATCCTCGGTGGGATACCGCCGGCAATGTATACCCCGCCCGTGGCAAGCACCTTCAGGGCGAGGTTCCCCGCCTCGGCGCCCAGGACCGATGTGAAAATGTTCAGCGTCATGACCGCCGGTTCGCAGGGACTCTCCTTCGCCATGGCCGCATCGATGATGATCGGTGTCGGGTCGGGGGAGGTGGACAGCCGTTCCCGCAGCCCGGGGGGTTCTTCCCCGTATCCCTTTTCAAGGAGGAAGGCGTAGATGTGCGGTATCCCCATCCCCGAACAGACCCTTTCGTAACTGACGTGATCGTGGCGGCTTCTGAGGTAACCCAGCAGTTCCGTTTCCAGGTCGTTTCCGGGGGCAAAATCGGCGTGCCCGCCTTCCGAGGCTCCGGGGCGGTAGTGACTGCCGTCCCAGCAGAGGAAGGCCTCCCCGAGTCCGGTCCCCGGGGCGATGACGGCCTTGTTCCCATACCGTTCGGGTGTTCCGGCATTCAGGGTTTCGAGGTCTCCCTCCCCGAGGAACGGCACGGCGTGGGCGATCGCCTCGATATCATTGAGGAGTTTGACTGTTTCGATCCCGAGAGACTCCGCAATGCTCGATTCGTCCATCACCCAGGGCAGGTTGGTGATCTTCGACCTACCCTCGATGACGGGGCCCGCGACGCCCAGGATCACCGCCTCGACGGCGAGATTCACCTCCGTCAGGAATTCCTGCAGCAGCGCCTCTACGCCTCCAAAATCCGCACTCCTCACGGTCTTCGAGGCGATGGGCTTTCCCGGTCCCTCCCCGGGACTCACAACGGCGAGGTCGGCCTTGGTCGCGCCGACGTCACCGACGAGGATCATCCACGGTGCCTTCTGTCCCGCCATCGTTGAATTCTTCCTGGGAGTGTTTCTCGTCTCTCTCGGCCAGTTTCTTCCGGGCGAGCCGCGTCAGGATCACCAGCAGCGCAGCGACCCCGACTAAAACGGCGATCAACGCCCACGGGATCCCGCCTTCCGAGATGCCCTTTGCCAGTGCGTCGGCACCGACGACATAGAGGACCGTCCCTGGCAGCATGCAGAGCCAGGACCAGAAGACATAGGTCCCGAAGGGCACGCGCGTCAGACCGAACCCATAGTTCAGGAGGTTGAACGGGAAAAGGGGGATCAGGCGCGTGACGGCCACGATCACGGCGCCGTGCCTTTCCGTCATCAGATCCAGTTGTCTGAACCGCTCGCTTTTCGACATCCACCGTACCGTCGCATCCCGGGCGAAATACCTTGCGATGAAGAAGGCCAGGCTTGCCCCCAGGGTGGAACCGATGCTGACGAGGATCACCCCGGCGACGGAGCCGAAGAGCGCTCCGGCGGTTAGGGTGATCGCTGCGCCGGGGAGCGCCGCCACGACGGCCGTCGCATACAGGAGGACAAAGGCCCCGTACCCCCAGTTCCCGAGGGACTGGATCCAACCGCGGAGTTCCGCCACCCTCTCCCCCAGGCCGAACGTCCTGGCCAGGACGAGAATCACCAAGACGGCGGCAAGCAACACGACGGGCCTCCACCATCCCTGCGACCAGTTTCCGCCTCTGGAGGGCTCGAACGGTGCGCTTTGCTTGGAAAGCGGGGCCGTCCTTTCGGTGTTTTCCATTTTCTTCCGGCCCCCGTCAGGATCCGTACGCATCCCGCCCGTGTCGGTAAAACCTGTTCAACGTCTCCGGCGGCACGCCCAGGTAGTAGAATGTCGAGATCGCCCAGTTTCGAAGCGTGCAGAGAAGGATCCCTTCCTTTTCCCAGCGGCGGGGTGACGTCATGACGCGCTCCCTCAGGATGTGGATTCTGCCACCCTGTTTCTTGATACGCCGCATCAGTTCGATGTCTTCCATGAGGGGGATCTCCCGGAACCCCCCGATGCGGTCGAAGTATTCCTTTTTCATGAACAGGGCCTGGTCCCCGTAGGGGATCCTCGTCAGGCGTGAGCGAATGGAGGCCGCCCGCTCGATGATCCTGAACACCCGTTTCCCCGAGGCGATCCCGAGATCAAAGGCGCCGGCGACGGCCTCCGTGCCGTGGATGACCTCCTTGATCTTGCCCAGGGCGCCCGGCGGCAGTTCCGTATCGGCGTGGAGAAACAGGAGGATCTCTCCCCGGGCGACGTCCGCCCCTCGGTTCATCTGCCTCGCCCGTCCGGTCGCTGCGGCCACGGCCGTGACGTCCTTTCGTCCCCGCAGGAATCTCAGGGTGTCGAGATCGGAAGCCCCGTCCACGACGATGATCTCATAAGGTTCCACCGGCCCGAGGGCGTGTATGCGGTCAATGGCGGACAGGATGCGTTCCCCTTCGTGGAGAACGGGGATGATGATGGAAAAAATCGCTTGCGGTCGCAAAGGCATCAAGGGCCGTTCACCCGTCCGCTACGGGGCCAGAAACTGTTTCCGGATCGACTCCATCCGCCTGCGGTTCACCCCGAAATCGTAATAACCTGCGCGGGAGGCCGAACGGAAATGGATGAGCTTCCGGGCGTCGTCCAGGTAAAACTCCACGTCATCGACGAAACGGAAAAGAGCGGAACGGAACTCCGCATGAAGGTAATCCTCCCTCTCCGTGACGACGTTGGTCCGTTCCATACCCTCGATGATCCTCCGAAGCTTTTCCCGGGCTTCCCTGAGGCTCGTGGCGTAGGGAATGGCTTCCATGGCATGGCGCGCTTCCGTGCTCTGGGACGAAACACAGTTGGGCGACCCCGGGCAAGGTTTCAGCTTTCCATCGAGGACGCCGAGTCCGGGGGCGCCGGGGGGCGCGCATCCGGAGAAGGTGAACAGGCCCAGAAGAAAGGAGATGGCCGCCTTTTTCATCCTGTCTTTCTCATCACCGTTGGCGGGGATCACGGACGACCGATGACAACCGAAGCGCAGGGGGCATCCCGGAGCTGAAAAGGGGGATCCCGAAAAAAGAGATCCTGCACTCGTTGTCTCCGGGAGCGGACCCGCCTGAGAGGATGCCCGTCCTTTACCATTCCGGCCGCGGAAATTCAAACCCTTTCGTGCCCTCTTAGGGACCGACCGACGGCCGGTTGACCGTCCCGGCCCCTGTCGGATCCTTCGCGGGGCTGTCCTCGTCTTTCATGGCATCCTCGAACTCCGGAATGACGATCCCCCGCCGGACCATGATGTTGTAGATCCTCTCCGACTGGTTCTCGACGTATCGGGACGTCCCCGTCGGCTGATATCTCCGCGGGTTCGGCAGAACGGCGGCCAACTTGGCCGACTCCCGGGGCGTCAGCTCGGCGGCCGACTTGCCGAAATAATGCCGCGCCGCCGCCTCGATGCCGAAGATCCCGTCCCCCCATTCCACCACGTTGAGGTAGATCTCGAGGATCCTCCGCTTGGTGAGAGCGTTTTCAATGCGCCAGGTCAGGACGGCTTCCCGGATTTTCCGGACGGGGTTCTTGGAAGGAGAAAGGTAGAGATTCTTGGCCAGTTGCTGGCTGATCGTGCTGCCCCCGGCCTTGAATTTTTTCGCTTTCAGGTCCTTTTCGAGGGCCTTCTGCATGGCCTCGAAGTCAAAGCCCTCGTGCTGCCAGAATTTATCATCCTCTGCAATGATCACGGCCTTGACGGCGTAGGGCGAGATGGCGGAAAAGGGCACCCAGTGGTGAGCGATCCTTTTCTTCTTCCCCTGGCGCTGCCACTCCTTCTCCCGATACTCCATGAAGGCCGTCCTGCGGGGGTTTTCCTTCTGGAGCCGGGAGACGTCCGGATGGAAAAACGCGGAGCCCGCCGTCAGCAGGAATGCGGCCAGGAGGGCGAAGGCGCCGATCTTGATCCATTTTCGAACCGGGGTCTTCTTGATCATCGAAAGGGTGGTCTCCCGCAGTCGTCCGGCGATGCCCTTTTATCCTTTCCCCGTTCTCCGGGCAAGAGGGAATTCACGGAGGAAAAGGCGACAGGCCGGCGTGGCGCTCAACGGGAAGTGTCATTCCAGGAAGGCGTTTTCCTTCAGGTGCTCCTTGTAACGGTAGGGCAGGGATTCCCGGATATTCGGCGGGATTTTCCCGTATCGACTCTCGAACTCCTCGAGGAAGTCCTCCCGGCCCTTCAGGAAGGCGATGACCCTTTTTTTCAGCAGGTTCCTGTTCGGAAACAGCGGGAAGGCGTTCATCAGATCCAGGTTGGCCCGGTCACAGCGGATCGGGTAACGGTAACCGAGGAAATCGGGCTCGTTGCTGAACCGCAGCTGATGGCGGAGCAGGTCGTTGTAGGTGGAAAGCGACTGCCGCAGGGTGACCTTTTCTTCCTTCTCGCCGATGGTGCCGGTATTGGCCAGGTAGCAGCGGATTTTGTTTTTCTTGATGATGTCGTAGAAGATCATGGCGTGCTCGAGGCGGTCCCCGGCAATGAAGGGGTCGAGGAAAAAGACCCTCTTGAAGGTGCCGGCTTCCTCCGGGTTTCCCCCCGTGCTCTCGATGGACTCCCCGTAGATGAACTGCATCGTCGCCTGTTCGGGCGTGAGCCTGCTGATGACATTGCACATGGGATTCCGGGTCAGCATGATGATGTAATCCATTTTGTCCGCCCGGAGTCCCCGGCTTGCGATTTCGAGGTTCTCCCGCGTGACGACGGCACGGCCGTTGCCGGTCTTGCTGATATCCTTGAAATCGGGCATATAGGGGTACTTGGTGATCGCCACGTTTTCCAGGAAAGCGTCCCGGGACTCGGCCGCCCGGAGGATCTCCGGCTGGCTCTCGTCGAGCCCTTCCGTCTTGACGTAGAGCCCCCCGATCTCGAAGGCGGCGTAGTTTCCTTTGAACCCGAAGATCCCCCCGTCGTCGCCGATCATCTCGGAACTCTCCCTCGGCAGCCTTGCGAGCCTCCGGCAGAGCGTCGTGGTTTTCCCCGTGGCGGTCAGCCCGGAGATGGCCGTGACGATCTCGACGAGCTCCGGCCTCTCCGTCTGGAGGTCATAAACCCAGAGGTGATCCCGCCGCGCCCCCGCATGGAGGAAAAGGCCGACCTTGTCGATGGCCTTTGCCCGCCAGTCCTCGAACATGAAGACGCCCTTTTTCCCTTCACCGAGGTAAGTAGTGTTCCTGCAGATCTTGACCTGCTCTCCGCGCCGGTTGCCCATCATCAGGCGGACGGTGATGTCCTTTTCGAGGAGCTTTTTCGACTTGTTGAACTCGAAGGCCTCGTCGGTGAAGAAGATGATGGTATACGTGGGGTTTTCCACCACCCTCGGGGCAGGCCCGTCCATGAGGAGCTTGAGGCCGTACGCGATCTGGGAGTAGCATTCGGGCATGATGAACCGCGCCGTGACGCCGTCGAGACCGTCGCCGACGATGGTGTCGAGGCACATGACCTTGTCTTTGCCGAGTTTTTCCACGGCCTGCCGGGCCAGGGCTTCCTCGGCCTCGCCGAAAGGATGGTCCACGCTGTTGCGGGTGTGCGGGGCCGATCGCGACATGGGCTCCGAGTCGGCGGCGACGGAGCCGATCTGGGTCTGGATGACCCCCTCGTGGCGAAGCGCGATTTCCTTGATCTCTTTCAGGGAACGACCCTCGCTGAGACGGCCTTCCCTTTTGGCATCCCGGTAGATTTGTTCGGCCGCGGCCTTGAAGTGATTCATTCTTCGAGATGATCCTTTCCGTCCCGGCGGTCAGCCAGCCTTTCGATCCTTGCAGAATCTCCGACAGTCTAAGGAAGCCCTCCCATTCATGTCAAGGATAAAAAGTCCTTTTCCCCTGCGTGCTTGCCTAAATGTTCTTGATGCTTCCCTCCGGTTGTTATATGTGGATAGCGGTGCTGCAAAAAAACGGCCGGCGGAGATTCACCCTTGATCCTGAGATTTGACGGCGCGGCCCGCGAGGTGACGGGATCCTGTTTTCACCTCACCCAGAACGGCCTCCAGATGCTCGTGGACTGCGGGATGCACCAGGGGATCGGCGCCGAAGAGCGCAACCGGAACCCCTTCCCATTTGAGCCGAAGGAAATCGTCTACCTCTTCCTGACCCATGCCCACATCGACCACTCCGGGCTGATCCCCAAGCTGGTGAAGGATGGGTTCAGGGGCCGCATCATCTCCACCCCGGCCACGGCGGACCTCGCGCGGGTGCTTCTGGCCGATTCGGCGAACATCCAGGAGAAGGATGCCGAGTGGGAGACGAAAAAAATGCTGCGGGCCGGCGAGCGAGTCGTGGTGAAACCTCTCTACACGATGGAGGATGCCATCGCCGCGATGCCTTTCTTCGACCGTCAACCCTATGGAGTCGTCAAACCCATCGGTGAAGGGATCCGGTTCCGCTTCACCGATGCGGGCCACATCCTCGGGTCGGGGACGCTGGAGCTGTGGTACCGAAGCGGTGACGGGGAGAAGAAGATCGTCTTTTCGGGGGATGTCGGGAAGAAGGGGAACCCGATCGTCAACGACCCGGAACACACCCCGAAGTCGGATTACGTCGTGATCGAATCGACTTACGGCAACCGCCTGCACAAGGGACTGGAGGAGAGCATCGACGAACTCGAGGAGGCCGTGAGGGAAACCTTCCGCAGGGGGGGCAACGTTTTGATCCCGGCCTTCGCCGTGGGAAGGACCCAGGATGTGCTCTACATCCTCAACCGCCTGGTACGGGAAGGGAGACTCGAGCCGCTCAGCGTCTATGTCGACAGCCCCCTGGCGGAGGAGGCCACGAAGGTCTACTACGCGCACCCCGAGCTCTACGACGAGGAGGCGAAGAAACTCTTCAACCGGAAGAGCGGCAGGAAAGTGTTGAAGCTCCACTTTACCGGCTCCGTGGAGGCTTCGCAGAAGATCAACCGGATCGAGACGGGGGCCATCATCATCGCGGGAAGCGGGATGTGTGAGGGCGGGCGGATCCGGCACCACCTCAAGCACAACCTGTGGAGGCCCGAGTGCAGCATCATCTTCACCGGGTTCCAGGCCAGGGGCACTCTGGGAAGATTGCTCGTGGACGGGGCGAAGAGCGTGAACATCCTCGGGGAGAAGATCGCCGTCAAGGCGAGGATTTACACCATCGGGGGGTTTTCGGCGCACGCGGACCAGAAAGAACTCCTCGAATGGCTGAGCCTCTTCTGCGATCACCCGGAGGTGTTCATCGTCCACGGCGAGGAGAACGCCGCCCTGGATTTCGAAAAGGCCGTGAAGGAGAGGCTGGGGCTTGCCACCCGCGTCCCGCGGTACGGGGAGTCCTTCGAGATTTAGCCGATCAGGGTGATCGGGGCCTTTTCGGACGGAAGGTTCCGGTCGCGGAAAAGGGGACCGTCGTGCTACCGATCAATGTGTGGATCCGAGCCGTCCCCTCGATCCCGTAGACACTTTCACGGCCCGAAAAGATGGACTTCAAGAGACCGCCCGCGGGGCCGAGGCGGACCGAGAGGGGGATGTCAACGATCGACTTCGCCGATGCCGGGAGACGGACCTCCGTGGTCAGGGAGCCTTTTCCGACTTGGTGCCGATCGATCGTGAAGGTGTAGTCGAGGGACGTGATCGTGAGGTCGAAGCGATTGGGGTTTTCGGCCTCCACCTTCAGGGTCATGCGGAGGTCCCCCGCCGATATGTGATCGACGACGACTTCTTGGAGGCGGAACGCGGGCTTTTCGATCCACCAGGAGAGGCAGGACAGCAGGCAGAGGAGAAGACCGGCGGCGGCGATCCTGTACAGGGCCTTCATGACATTTTTTCTCCAGGCCGTCAATGTAGGGTAAATGGCAGCCTTTGTCAATCGGGCCCTTTCGCCCGGACGGGGTTAGGGAGCCGGCCTGAACCGTTGAGGAAAGGGACTTCATTCTTGGGGGAGAGTGGTCGGGAAAGACGGCTGGCGAAGCTGAAAAACCTGAGGCCGGTGAGGAAACTGATTTTTGCCGGGATCGCCTACTTCTCCGTTGTGGTCCCGCTCGGGATGATCGAGGTCGTTTCCTCCGATTGGGTGGTGACCTCGGGCCAGGTCTACATGTACCTGCTGTTCGCCGGCCTCGTTCTGGAAATGATCCTCCGAAGATTGTAGGGGCGGGTTCCTCAGTCTTCCTGCAGGATCTTCATCCGTGCCACGAGGGAGATCTTCATGTCCCCTTCCACCTCCGCGTACTGCCACTCGAGGGATTCGATGTAGCCGTGGAGGTCCCTCTGGCCCGGAACGCTCATCCGGAGGAAGTCGCCGGTTTTCGGAAGGATGTCGGTCGGGACATCGCAATCATAGAGGAAGTTTTTGTTGATGCAGGAGAATACGACTTTGATCTTTTCCATTGGATCCTCCCCCCGGCGGGGATCTCTACACAACCAATCGTCGTGAAAAGGGAAAACCTTAGCGGAATATCTTAAGATCATGGAAATGTTCATGATGACTCTTGAGCGAGGAGGGGTATGGTGGATCTGAGATCGAAATGTGCGGTCATCACCGGCGGGGCGATGGGCATCGGCTTCGCGACGGCCAGGCGGCTCACAGCCGAAGGTTGTCTCGTCACGCTCTGGGATTTGAACGGCCCGGCCCTGGAGGACGCCAAGGGCAGGCTGCAGGACATGGGGGGGAAGGTTTTCGCTCATGTCTGCGACGTGACCGACAAGACCAGGGTGTACGAACTGGCAAGGCAGGCTGTTGCGGACATGGGCAAGGTCGATATCCTCATCAACAATGCGGGCTACGTCATGGGAGGGGATTTCCTCGATCAGCCGGACGAGGTGTGGGAAAAGACCATCGCCGTGAACCTGACATCCTTCATATACACGATCAAGGCCTTCCTTCCGGGGATGTACGAGAGAAACTCCGGTCACGTGGTGAACATATCCTCCGCATCGGCGACACTCGGGGTGCCCGAGTTGGCCATGTACGCCGCATCGAAGTGGGCCGTCTGGGGGCTCACGGAATCCCTGCGGTTCGAGGCCTGGGAAAGGGGCAAGAAAGGCGTCAGGTGGTCCTCGATTCATCCGAGCTACATTGCCAAGGGAATGTTCGAGGGGGCGAAACTCCGCGGGATCGGCAGCCTCATCGCGCCGCTTCTCAAGGACCATGACGTGGTGGCGGAGGCCATCGTGGAGTCGGCCCTGAAGAGGGGCCGATATTCCCCGAAACGTCCATGGACGGTCCATCTGATCCCCCGGTTGAGAATCCTTCCGGATCATTGGTTCCAGCGGCTGGTCGTTCTGCTGGGCGTGACGGGGAGTATGAAGACCTGGAAGGGGCGGATGGGCGGGTAGAAAAATCGGCCTCGGAGTGGAAAAAGCATTCAAAAAGAATCACATCCGTGCCGATAGGAGATACGTGGGGTGCAGCGGATTGGGCCATTCCCCCGGAGAGGGGAACGCCCGCTGACCTCGAAGGGGCCGGCGGGAATAAGTATCGAATTGAAAAAGTTCATTTTCCTGCTGAGATTCCCATCAGCCCGGCCGCCCTCTGTTGGACGATGATGTCCCCGCGGGGTATGGCTTTCCCCCGCTGGTATGGTTCTTGAAAGATTCAGACCGATTGGATCTGATCCTGCTTTCAGTGATGGTGAGATGCGGATTCAACCATGCTTGATCGTTATTCACGGATGACAAAGTACCCGAAAATCATATCCATTCTTCTGGCGGCGCTTGTCGCTCCTTTCGCTGTGGCGGGGGTCGCCTCGGCGGATATCTATGGGTATATCGATGAAGAGGGCGTCATTCACCTGACCAACGTGCCCACAAACCCGCGTTTCAAGGTATGGATCAAGGAAAAACGTGTGCTCTTCAACCTGGGGCCGGACTATGTCAAATATGACAAGTTGATCGAGGCGACGTCCCGGAAGTACGATGTGGACCATGCCCTCGTGAAGGCCGTCATCAAGGCCGAATCCAACTTCAACTCGAATGCCGTTTCCCGGAAAGGGGCCAAGGGGCTCATGCAGCTCATGCCCCGGACGGCTTCCAGCCTGCGGGTGAACGACTGCTTCGAGCCGGAGGAGAATATCGACGGGGGCGTCCGGTATCTCCGTTACCTCCTCCATGCCTACGACGGCAATCTTCCGCTTGCCCTGGCGGCTTACAACGCCGGAGAGAAGGCCGTGGCTCGCTACCGCGGGATTCCCCCTTATGCCGAGACGAGGACCTACGTGCGCAGGGTCATGCGGTTCTACGAGGAATACAGCCGCAAAACAGCGACAACGAGCCTCTCCAGAGCGGATACCGGCGTCCAGAAGGACTCCGCATCGTCAGACTGACTCCCATCGACGCACGACCCCCCGGTCCGCCGCCTCCCTTCCGATTTTCAAGCGGGAAAAGTCTATTTCTGAAGACGACGCGCGACGGCGCGGGCGGCGAGAATGCCGCTTGCCGAAGACTGAAGGAGCCCGCGGGTGATCCCGGCGCCGTCGCCGATGGCGAAGAGATTCTGAATATGGGTTTCCATCTCCGGTGTGACCTCGATACGGTTCGAATAGAACTTCACCTCGACGCCGTAGAGGAGCGTGTGGTGGGAGTAGACGCCCGGTGCGAGCTTTTCCATGGCCTCGAGCATCTCGATGATGTTGAGCAGGTGCCGGTAGGGGAAAACGAAGCTCAAATCGCCCGGAGTGGCCCCGGGAAGCGTGGGCCTGGTCAGGCTCTTGGAGATCCGTTCCCGGGTGGAGCGGCGTCCGGCGAGTAGATCCCCCAGGCGCTGCACGATGACGCCGCCCCCGAGGAGGTTGGCCAGCTGTGCGATGTAGCGGCCGTAGGCGATCGGGTCGTCGAAGGGCTCCGTGAAGGAGCTGCTGACGAGGACGGCGAAATTCGTGTTGTCGCTCCTTTTCGTTGCGTAACTGTGACCGTTGACGGTCACAAGGCCGGCGAGCTTTTCCGTCACAACCTCCCCGTAGGGGTTCATGCAAAAGGTCCTGACCCGGTCGTCGAAGGTCTTCGAGTAGTAGACGAGCTTGGACTCGTAGCTGATATCGGTGATCCCTTTCAGGACCGTAGCGGGCAGTTCGACCCGGACGCCGATGTCCACAGGGCTGGTTTTGGTCTTGATGCCGAGCGTCTCCGCCGTTTCCTTCATCCAGGGGGCCCCCGACCGACCCGGGGCCACGATGACGAACCGGCTTTCGAGGGTTGTCCCGTCGGCGAGCCTCACGCCTCTGACCCTCCCTCCTTCCGCCCAGACAGAACGTGCAGCGCAGCCCGTGCGGATCTCCAGTTTCCCGGCGAGGGCTGCGTGCATACGTGCGAGGATCGATTGACAGTTCTCGGTCCCGATGTGGCGGATTCGCGTGGGGATGTATTCGAGGCCGGCGAGTCGGGCCCGCTCGGCAAGGGCCTCCACCTCCGGGGAGAGATCCCCGAAGAGGCGGTCGGGCGCGCCGTGGCGCACGTACAGCTGATCGGCCTCGTTCAGAAGATCATAGAGGGCCTTTCCGTCGAGGAACTCACCCAGGTAGCCGCCCACCTCACGGGACAGGGTCAGCTTGCCGTCGCTGTAGGCCCCGGCGCCCCCCCAGCCGCAGAGCATGTCTGCGGGATCGAGGCGGTTCCTCTCCCCGATGTCCTTCCCCTTTTCGAGGAGGACGACGTCCCGGATCCCGAGATCGGCCAGGGTCAGGGCGGCGAAGATGCCCGCGGGGCCTCCGCCCACGATCACGACGTCATGGATCATCCTTTCCCTCCGCTGAAAGGTCATTCCCTGCAAGGGTTGTGCTCACCCCCCTCGCGTCGTTCGCCGCGAGCCCCCGGATCCTTTCGGTGATGCCGTCGAGACTGCAGGCGAGGCGGCGGAAGATTTTCCCGTCGATGTGGCGGGCGGGAAAGAAAAAAGCGGCGAAGCGGTATCGCCCGTCGATGCGGGGATCCCCTCTTCCGACAAAGCCGTGGGTGTACCTCAAGCCGAACAAATCGACGATCCGGAGGGCTCCTTTTTGGTGAGCGGGATGCCGGAAGGGGAAGAAGAGGAGGATCGAGGAATGTTCTGCTTTGCGGCGGATCCTCCGAAAGACCTCTTTTTGTTCGTTCAGGAAATCGTCATAGGGATCGAGAAAGATCAGGTCGTAGGGCTTTCTTTGTTTCAGCACATCGTACCCCGATTTGATTTTCAAGGTGCCGACGCCCGATCCCCTGAAGCTTGCCCTGGCCTGCGGGTTCCGGTCGAAGATCGCGAGGCGGGCTGAGGGACCGAGGATCTTCCGGGCGATGGAGACACTGCCTTCATAGCGGCCCTGCGACAGGGCCTCTTTCTGTATCCTGAAGAGGGAGGACCGGCGGAGATGTTTCGTGATTCTGTCCGCAAGGCCCTGGATGATCGGGTAATCGGCAAAGCCGCTGAAGGTGTCGGCGTAACGGAAAGGGGATCCCCTCTTTTTTTGTTTTTTCAGGAAGGTGAGGATCTCGATGAGCCAGGAATGTTTGAGCAGGTCCCCCACATTTCCGACCCGGTACCGGACGCGCGTCACATCATCGCCGTAATCCCCCGATGCAATCAAGGTTCCCCTCCGCTCCGGGTAGAAATAAACCCAGGCCTTGAAAGGATGTCTCTCACCGGCGAGGACGGCAACGCTCTCCCTCCGGTAGAGAAAGGGATGGCCCTCCAGGCGGTCCAGGGCCTCGAGGGTTTTCCCGTCCACGGCGTAGAGCTCGCCGTGGATCGGTGAGACGCGTTCCTTCCTGATGACGTAGGGAAGCTCGTCGGCGTAGAGGGCGTAAGGTTCTTCTGTCCTGGCCGTCCCGAGAAAGCGGGCCTCCCTCAGCAAGGAATGGTTTCGGCAACCTCTCCGGAGTGTGCCGTAAACGAAGACACGGTGGAGATCCCTCACGGCGGTCCGCCCTTTCTTTCATCGGCCCTTCGACGGCCGGGTGTAGATCTTCGACCCGTCGCGGAGCGACCCCTCCAGGCCCACGTTGAAACCGCTGGCATCGCGCACGACAATATCCCCCGCCTCGGCGGCCTCATAGAGGGACTGGTCGCAGGCAATGAGTGCGTGCTTCACCTTCATGCCCCGGTGGAGCGTGATCTCGTTGTCGTTCACGTAAACGGTCATCTTGTCTTCGCTCATGGCATCACCACGATCCTTCCTTCGATTCTGGGCGATACGGGGGATTGTTCCCTGAGGTAGGCCAGGAAGGCGTCCCTCACGGTGTCGCCGATCACGGTGTTCCTTCCCTCCCGGAAGATCCCGAAGCGGTCACCGCCCGCGGCGAGAAAATCATTGGTCGTCACCCGGTAGACCCGCGTGTACGCAACAGGCCTTCCCCCGATGGAAAGGGCCTGCACCCGGCCGCCTTCAGGCGCCGCGAGGTTGTAGACGACCTCCAGACCCGACACCTGCAGCATGCCGTCGGTCCTTGCGTTCTGTTCCAGGATGCCGGCGATCTGCGCCCCTGTGAGTTCCATGGTCATCAGGTTGTTGTCGAAGGGAAGAAGGGTGTAGACCTGTTCGAGGGTGATCTTCCCCCTCGGGATGGTCGCCCGGATGCCCCCGTTGTTCTGGATCGCCACGTCGGCTCCCGTCGCCCTGCGCATGGCGTCGCAAACAAGGTTCCCCAGGTTGGATTCGTAGGGTCTCTTCGCGAGGTCGACCCGGGTCTCCCCGACGACACGGCCGAACTCCTCGCGGATCCGGTCGTCGTATTTCTTGATGACCGCGGCCACGGCTTCGTCGTAGGGATCTTTGGGGCCCGCCCTGACCTTCCGGAGAATCCGTCGTTCGGGGTATCGGACGATCTTTCCGGAAGCGGCGTCCACGGAGACGGTGATGACCCCGAGCTGCTGTCCATAGTACCCCGCCTGGATGATGATCGTGGCGCCGACGACAACCGGCTTCTTGACTTCCGTGTGGCTGTGTCCCCCCACGATCAGGTCGATCCCCGGGACGGCGGAAGCCATCGCCCTGTCCTCGTCGAGCCCCATGTGGGACAGGACGATTACGGGACCGGCCCCCTCCCGGCGCACTTTTTCTATGAGATCGGGCAGTACTTTCTCGGGAGGGATCACCCGGTATCCCTTGAGATTACCCGGTTTGGACGCGTAATGCGTCTCGGGGGTCGTGACGCCGATGACGGCGATCTTCAATCCCTTCTTCCGGAGAATGATGTAGGGTTTGACCCCCGGAAGGAGACCGCCCTTTTCGTCGACGATGTTGGCCGAAAGAAAGGGGAAGTTCGCCGCAAGCCTCATCTCGTTGAAGGTCTCCATCCCCCAGTCGAACTCGTGGTTCCCCACGGTCATGGCGTCGAACCCCATCCGGTTCATGACCTCGATGACGGGCCTCCCGCCGAAGAGATTCGAGATGGGAGTCCCCTGGAACATGTCCCCCGCCGAGAGAAGGAGTGTTCCTTCCGGGTTCTTCGCCCGCTCGTCTGAAACCATCTTGGCGATCCGGGCCATGCCCCCCGTTGCCGGCTTTCCGTCCCTGCCCGGTTTGGGGAGGAGGTGACCGTGAAAGTCGTTCAGGTGAAGGATGGTCATCTCGGAGGCGAAGGCGGACCCTTCGGTGATCAAAGAAATCGATGCAAACAGGAGGAACAGGACGGCGATGATGAACGCTGACTTCCGTTTCATGAGAAGATGTAAGATCCTTTCCGTCGAATCGTGCTTCCAGGCCTTCAGGGACAATCTAATTGACAGGAAGCTGTTCATCAAGTAGAAAAATCCCGCGATTCAAGAAGTGGATATCCACGGTGGCGAGGTCCCTCGAGGTGAAGCGAAGACCGTTTTTGACATGCATCCTTTTGCTGTTGGGCCTGTTGTCGGTCTCCGGCGTCCCGTGGGCGGTTGCCGTGGAACCCGGCAGGATGGCGATTTACGGAGATTCCCGGGGCAATCCCGAGATCCACCGGAAGATCGTGGAGGGAATCCTGAGGTTCAAACCCCGGGTGGTCTTTCACACGGGGGACCTGGTCAGAAAGGGGGGGGATCAAAAGGACTGGGACGCCCTGAAGACAATGATTGCCCCCCTGACCGAAAAGGCGGAATTCTTCCCCGTCCGCGGCAATCACGACACCGGTTCATCCTTTTACTTCGACGTCTTCGAGCTGCCCGGCAACGAAAAGTGGTATGCCGTCGAACGCTACGGCGTCCAGTTCATCCTCCTGGACACCAACGTTCGGATCACGCCGGGGTCGGAGCAGTACCGGTGGCTCGAGGCGGAGCTGCAGCGGCTTCAGAAAAAGGAAAAGTTCATCGCCGTCGTCCTCCATCACTCACCCTTTTCGACGGGCATCTTCGCCGACGAGAAGGGGCTCCGGAAAAAGATCGTACCGCTGTTCGAGAAGTATGCCGTGGACATCGTCTTCGGAGGTCACCACCACGTCTACGAGAGGCAGCGGGTCCGCGGCGTCACCTACATCGTCACCGGCGGCGGCGGAGACCCCCTGCACTTCCAGTTCAGCTACAGCCCCGACAGTGAAGTGTTCAGGAGCGTCCACCATTTCTGCATCTTCTACGTGTCCGGCGATGAGTTCGTCCTCGAGGCATACGACGTCGATCTCAACCCCGTCGATCAGTTCAGAATCCGTAAGCGAAGATAGCCCGGTGGTGCCGGGGGGTCATGAAAGGTCTCTGCGCCCTGTTCCTGTTGATGGTCATCGTCCTGTCGCCCTCCCCCTCTCCGGCGGGCCGGGAGGGCGACCTCGAGTCGCTGTCCAGGCAGAAGGCCCATCACCGCGACGGGGTCTTTCTCAACCCCTGGCTCCCTGAGGAAAAGGCCGGGAACATCCTCCGGCTGCTCGAGTGGAAACTGGGCACCAACCCTTATGCGGAGCTCAAGAAAAACCCGCCTGTGTTTCAGGTGACGCGACCCGACATCGACCGGATCCTGCGGGGCGGGGATTCCGTCACCTATCTCGGCCATGCGACGCTCTGGATTCGTCTCCGGGGGCAGAACATCATCACGGACCCCGTTTTCGGTGACATCGTCTATTTCATCCGCCGTCAGACCCCTTTCCCGGTCCCGCCCGGGGAGCTTCCCCCCATGCAGGTGGTTCTCATCTCTCACGGCCACTACGACCACCTCGACAAGGAGAGCATCCGTCAGCTGGGCGCGGAGCCCCTCTACCTGACACCCCTGGGCTACAAGGACTGGTTCGCCGATGTGGTCCCCGGCGCCCGCGTCGTCGAGCTCGACTGGTTCGAGACCTTCACCCACGAGGGCGTTCAGTACCGTCTCCTCCCCGCCCAGCACTGGACCAAGCGGACCCCCTGGGACACCAACCGCAGGCTCTGGGGATCCTGGCTCATCGAGTCCTCGGGGCGGAAGATTTTCTTCGGCGGCGACTCCGGTTATTTCCGGGGATACGCTGAATTCGGTGCTAAGTATGGACCGATGGATGCCGTGCTGCTCCCCATTGCCGCCTATGAACCCCGTTGGTTCATGCACACCTATCACATGGACCCCGGTGAAGCCGTAAAAGCCTTTCTGGGACTGAGAGGGAAGGTGCTGATCCCGCAGCAGTGGGGGGTCTTCGACCTCACCGACGAACCTCTCGATCTGCCGCTGAAGGATTTTCGCGAAGCGGCCCAACGGGCGGGACTCTCCGAAAAGCAGGCCCCGCTGTTACCCCACGGGGAAACCTTCTTTCTTCCCTGAAACCGTCGAGACGTGGCGTGCGAGGGTGATGGGTCAAGAGGACATCTTCACCCCTCACCTTCCCAACTTCCGTCTTTTTCACAGGACGATCTTGACGGCGGGATGGTTCCGCAGCGCTTCGTAGAGGGTCAGGCGTTGGTCTTCGTTTGAAACGAGGACATCGACATCGAGACAGATGTATCTGCCCGAAGCGCTCCTGTTGGAGGGCGTGACGCTGTGGGGGATGTCCTGCATGATCGCGGCGATGGCACTGCTCATCAGCGCCGCGCTCGTGCCGATGACCTTGTAGCCCCAGGAGCAGGGATAGGCGATGTCCGGCTTTCGCTTCATCCTGTTCATGGGCGGCCCTGCGGTGTCCGCCCGTTTTCCTTCAACTCACTCCGTTCCACCGCGCTTTTTCGTCGAGCCCTTACCAACCTGCTTCCCCGGCGCGGCGGTGGAATTCCTGTAGCCGTCCATGATGTGGTAAAAGGCAAGGACCGGGTGCCTGTAGCTCATCTGGGGGCCGGCGTAGCGCATGACCGACCGGATCCGTTCCCTCATCTCGGGCTTGTAACAGTGGACCGTGCAGTCGCTGCAGACGGGCTTCTGGGCGCCGAAGGGGCATTCGTCCAGGCGCCTCGTTGCGTATTCGATCAGTTCGCTGCACCGGGGGCAGAGCCCCTGCTGGTGGAGATGATGGTCCCGGCAATAGATCCGGGTCATCGCCTCGACCGTGCGGGCTTCCCTTTTCATCCGGTGGTTTTCTGAACCCATGCCGACCCTTTTGAAATCCAGGCTCCCCGATTACGGGGCCGTGCGGGATTTCAACTCCTGTGCGTCCCATACCACGGGCTCTCCGTCCGAAGCCCCCTCACCCTTGATTTACACGGCCGGCGGATTCGCGTCCGACGTCCCGTGAATGGAACGACGTTGGGCACTCTACCACAAATGGATGCGGACAGGCAAATGGGTGAAAGGGGCCCTTTCCACCGTTTGCCTGCCCGCTGGATTTCGGCGTGCCGTCGGGATTAGAATTAGAAAGTGAGGGTCAGCTTGTGCATGAGGACGTAATTGTCGTCGACGACGTTGGTCGCACCGGTGCCCTTGAAGTAGTCGCCGACCCACCAGTAGCCGAAGCCGATCATGTAGGAAAGGTTGTCGTAGATCTTGTAGGTCGCGTAGATGTCGAACTCGGAACCATAGGAGTTATCGACGAAACCGGCAGGGGTTTGATCGGCCTTCGCCATGCCGTATCCGGCCTCGAACCTTAATTTGGGGGTCACGTTCCAGCCGGCGTAGACCTTCCCGAGGAGGCAGTTGTCCTCGAAGGTGTTGATCGAGGCTCCGCTGTAACCAACCCAATTGCCGACCCAAGTGTTGAGCGCGTCGTTGAACATGAGCAGGAAGGGGTCGTAGTTCTTTCCCAGCCAGAGGGTTTGCATAACGTTGCCCTCTTGCTTGTCGGCCGTGTTGGGATCGTTGCCGCTTTCGTAGCTCAATAGGGCGCCCACATAGAAGGGACCCATGGTGTACTTGGCGTTCGCATAGAATGCCCAGGCATCCAGGTCGACGTCGACCCGGGCGTTTCTGTAGTCCTGCCAGTCGCCGAAGCCGTACCATCCCTCGGCCTCGATGTAGAGGGGACCGAAGGTCGACTTGACGTAGGGGTTCAATGTATAGAACCGGCGGACAAACCCGCCCCGGTCGTAGTCGTTGAAGCGGTCATGGTAATACTGAATCTGAATGCCGGCCGAACCGGTCTTCCACCGGTAGTCCGTCATGACGGAGTAGACGTCGTAGTCGGCATCCGCGTACACGAGCCTCGCACCGGCGGAGCCCATGCCGTAGGAGCCGCCCTCGGCGACGTGCTCCCACCGGGCCCCGAAGGTCCAGTCGCCCATCGGGTACTGATATTCCACGCCGGGACGGCTCCAGGAACTGTTCAGGAAGTCCGTGCCGAAGTAGATGGTGCTCATGTAGCCGACGAGGAATCGGCCGATGGCGGTGTTGAAGTTGACGTAGGCGCGTTCCCACTCGATGTTTTCCTGGGTCCGGATCGCTGAGCCCGTGATATCGGTGTTGTTGACCGCGGTGGGTCTGTCCAGCGAGCGGTTCGTGTTGTCATAGGCGTATACGCCGGCCTGGCCCCAGCTGACGTCGCCCCACTTCTTCTCCAGAGCGTCGAATCGGGTCGTGAGCGTGAGACCCTCGGCGATCTTGAACTCCGGCTGGAGTCTCAGCCTCTGGGCGACGAAGGCCGTTGAGGAGGCCCTCCCCGTCCCCGTCAGAAGGTTCCGCCCGGCCTCGTCCCTGAGAGAGTGGTTGCTCTCGAAGACGCCCGCCGCGTAGTACTGGCCGCTCACCTTGATGTCGACGGCGGAGGCGGACGAACAGATGGCCGTTGCGAAACACACCCCAAAAACGATCCAAAAGAACCTTTTCATTTTCTCCTCCTGCTTTTTTGATATGGACTGAAAAAAACCCTTTTTCCCCGATCTCGCCCGTTGAAAAACCCTTCCTCCGGGGGTCGGAGTCCCCGGGCGGGACGGTTACCATCATGCCTGAACCGGCCGAATTCCCTGTCGAGTCAGGCCTGTTGAGATGCAAGGCCCTTCCTTGATGGTTCTCCATCGAAGCGGGGGAGGACCCTTCGATACAGGAAGATGGTTACATCTTGATGAAGACGGCGTTAAATTCTCATGATGATGCGGGCGCAGAAGTGGAGGACTTTCTCATGGAGGGGGTCGGGAGGTTCTACCGTTCTGCGGATGAGAGCTTCCGGGGATCGGTCACTCGGCGTGCCTTGAATATTCCCGTCGTGAGCGCTTCGTCATCGACGGCGCCGCCGCCTTCGAATCCGCCCTGCGTCCCCCGTAGGGAGGAGATCCCCGTGGATGTTTTTTCACCCGCCTCCCTTTCTGATGACGTGGATCGCCGTGGCCTTGAATTGCGCCGTCACCTCTTTGTTTTCATCGAGGTTCAGGGCCTCCGCGGCGTTGGCCGTTACATAGGCCACGAGGGGGAAGCCGCAGGAGATCTCGACCTTCAGGACGAGACCCAGGGGTGTGATCCTGCCGATGCTTCCCGGGAAGACGTTTCTCGCACTGGTGGGCAGGCTGTCGGTTTTTGATGTCAGGGTCACGTTTTCGGGTCGGATGCAGAGGATGACTTCTGTGCCGGCCTCGCAATCGCCCACGGCCTCGATTTCCCTTCCGTTGACATCGACGATGATCGACCCCCGCCGCCTTTCCCGCACTCGGCCCTGAAGGATCGTTTCGACCCCGACGAAGGCGGCGACCCGTTCGTCGACGGGCTGATCCATCACATCGGACGGCGTACCCACCTGGATGAGCCTCCCGCCGTCCATCATGGCCATCCGATCTGAGAGGCGCAGCGCCTCGTTACGGTCATGGGTGGCCATCAGGGTCGTGGTTTTCGTTTCGGCGATGGCTTTCCCCAGGTCGGTGATGATCGCCTCGCGGGTCGGCGGATCAAGGGACGCAAAAGGCTCGTCGAGAAAGAGAATCTCCGGCTTCGTGGCGAAGGCCCGGGCGAGGCTCGTCCTCTGGGCCTCGCCGCCGGAGAGCGTCCGTGCGGAGCGGTCCGCGAGATGACCGATGCCGAAACGATGGAGTTGCTCGGCGACGGTCTGCCGGATCATCCCTCTTCCCATTCCACGAATCTTGAGCCCCGAGGCCACGTTTTCGAAGACCGTGGTGTCAAAGAGGAGAGGCTCCTGGAAGACCATGGCGAGTTTCCGCCGGTACTCGAGTGTCGGATATCCCGCACCGACCTTCTGACCCCGGTAAAGGATATCCCCGGCCGAGGGCTTCATCAGATACGATAGCGCCTGGAGGAGCGTGGTCTTCCCGGCGCCGTTGGGGCCGATGAGGCTGAGCGTTTCCCCTTCCCTGACCTTGAGCGACGGCACGTCGACGAGGAGGCTTCCCCCCCGGGTGATCTTCAGGTGTCTGACTTCGAGAATGGCGTTTGCAATCGTCACCGCGGTCTTTCCCTCTGCTGGACTTGAGTCAGGACGAGATTGATCAGGTAGGCGAAAATGAGGAGGATGATCCCCAGGGCGATCGCGATGTCGAAATTCCCGCGGCTCGTTTCCATGACCGTCGCCGTCGTGAGAACGCGGGTGTAGCCCTTGATGTTGCCGCCGACCATGATGGAGGCGCCGACTTCCGAGATGACGCCGCCGAAGCCTGCCATCGCCGCGGCGAGGAGGGGGAGCCGGGCCTCACGGACGAGGATCCTCACCATCTGGGGCCTCGTGGCCCCCAGGGCCAGGATCTGCAGGCGGAGCTTCTTGGGAAGCTGCTGCATGGCCGCGAGCGATATCCCCGTCACGATGGGGGTGGCGATGATGGCCTGGGCGATGATCATTGCGGTCGGCGTGTAGAGGATCTCGAGGAACCCGAGAGGGCCGTTTCGCCAGAGAAAAACGGTCACGAAGAGGCCCACGACAACGGGCGGCAGGGCCATGCCCGTGTTGATGAGGCTCACCACGAACCTGCGCCCGGGGAATTGCGTGAGGGCGACCGACGTCCCCACGGACATGCCGATGAAGAGGCTGATGAACGTCGCCGTCCCGGAGACCTTCAGGGAAAGCCAGGTGATCCCCAGCACCTCGGCATCGAAGGTGAAAAGAAGGTAAAAGGCCTTCCGGATTCCGTCGAGGATGATGTCCATTTATTCCCCCAGGTCCTCCACCTTTTTCCCCGCGTCGGGGAAGAAGAACGGCGAGCCGTACTTGTCGACCCCGAAGGTCTTGATGATGCCCTGCGTTTCCTTCGACACCATGAAATCCGCGAAGGCCTTGGCGCCGGCGAAGTTGGCCTTGGGCCACTTCTTCGGGTTCACCTCGATGACGTGGTAGATGTTGCGCAGGATCCCGTCGCCCTCCACGACGATGTCGAGTCCCAGGCTCTTCTTCAGGGCCAGGTAGGTCCCGCGGTCGGTGAGGGTGTAGGTTTTTTTCTCCGCCGCCACGGCCAGCGTCTGACCCATCCCGAGGCCCGTCTGCTGGTACCACCTCTCCCCTTCGTATCGCACGCCGGCGGCCTTCCAGATGTCTGTTTCCTTCGCGTGGGTTCCCGAGTTGTCGCCGCGGGAAATGAAGATGCTCCGCGAGGCCGCGATCTTTCTGAAGGCCACGGCGGCCTTCTTTATTCCCCTGATCTTCGCCGGGTCAGCTGGGGGTCCGACGATGATGTAGTCATTGTGCATGACGAGCCTTCGTTCTACACCGTTGCCGTCGTCCATGAACCTCTTCTCCGCCGCCGGCGAGTGGACGAGGAGCACGTCGGCCTCGCCCTTGGCACCCATGGCCATGGCCTGGCCGGAGCCGACGGCGATGGTCTTCACGAAGTAGCCCGTTTTCTTTTCGAAGACGGGGATCAGGACGTCGAGAAGCCCCGAGTCCTGTGTGCTCGTCGTCGTCGCCAGAATGACGCTTTTCTGTGCCTTTTGAGCCTCTGAGACGCCCGGTATCGAAAACGTCATCCATAGGAAGAAAAGCAGAAAGCAAATGCAGACTCTTCTTCTCATGCCTTTTTCCTTCAGATGGCGGAGTAAAGTATTTTTCCGGAATCCTCGAAGCCGTAACCCCCGAGTTTCTCGAAGCGCTCGCGGAACCCGGCGGAACGGAGAGTCTCGACAAGGGCCTGAACGCCCCTGTTGAAGTAGGTCGACTGCCCCACGACCATGTCGAAGTTCTCCCGGGTCACGGGGATGAAATGAAGCCCCATCAGTTTTGAAACGGCCACCGTCGCAAGCCCTGCGTCGGCCTCTCCGGCGAGGATGGTCAAACCCACTTCGACGTGGGTGTATACCTCCCGGTCGTAACCCGGGACGGCCGAGGCCGCGATGCCGTTCTTCTCCAGGTGATGATCCAGGAGGAGCCTTGTACCGGAACCCGCCTGGCGGTTGACGAAGCGGAGGTCTCTCCTTGTCAGGTCATCAAACCCCCGGATCCCGAGGGGATTTCCGGAAGCCGCAACGATGCCGATCTCCCGACGGAAGAGGTGGACGAGGACGGCCCTCATGCCGGGGAGGTATTCCTCCAGAAAGGGGGTGTTATAAAGACCTGTCTTGGGATCGAAGAGGTGCGTCCAGGCGATGTCGGTGTAACCGCCGCCCAACGCCCTGAGCCCATCGGTGCTTCCCGTGTCGGCGCAGAAGAAATAACAATCCGGCCGGACGTGTCTCATTCCCGAAAGCAGGAAATCCAGCACGGGGTCGTTGCTGCCCGATGCGAGCAGAGCCTCCCCGACGGAACGGCTGCGTTCCCTCACCTGCCTCAGGCCGCCCCGGGCGTTCTCCTCGATCCATTCGTCGACGAGTTTTTTCGGAAAAACCCATTTACCCGTGACCCGCGTTCCCGGGATCCTCCCGGCCTTGATGAGGGCGTAGACCTGCTTTTCATTGACGCCCAGGTAGGCGGCCACTTCTTTCGTGTTCATCATTTCCTCTGACATGATCTCCTCCTGCTGAATCGGAAATATACAATATATAGTGACAAATAACAACAAAATACTACAAATAATGACACAAAATTACATTATTTACGTTTTTTCGCTCTTAAGAGTTCACGGGAATATCGCCGCGTTGCTCTTACTGATTGACACAAGGGGGGTGTGTCTTTAAAGTGAACGAGCCGGGAGGCGGCTGAAAACCGAAGGTGCATGATGAACTACTTGATCGTAGGAAACGGCGTGGCGGGAAACTCGGCGGCGGAGATGATCCGTCGCCTGGACGCCAGCGGCGCCATCACCATCTTCAGCAGGAGCCGCCATCCCTTCTACTACACGCCGGCCCTGCCGGAATATTTATCGGGGGAGAAGGAACTGCGCAGGTTCACGCTTCACGACCTCACCTGGTATGAGAGGAACCGTGTGGATTTTCACGCCGGAGAAGAGGTGACCGCCATCGATCCCGCCGCCGGGACCGTACAGACGATGGACGGCAGACGCTACCGATATGACAGGCTTCTTCTGGCAACGGGCGGCAGTGCCAACGTCCCGCCGATCGAGGGCGTCGACCTCGATGGCGTTTTTACCCTGCGTACCGTCGAGGATGCCGACCGGATCAGGGCAAGGGCAAAGATTTCAAGAAAAGTCATTGTCATCGGGGGAGGGCTTCTGGGGCTGGAGGCCGGGAACGGATTGAGGAAGCTCGGACTCGAGGTGGTTGTCCTCGAGCGTTCTCCACGGCTCCTCCCCAGGCAGATGGACGAGGGAGGTGCGGCCCTCCTGCTGAGGCAGATGGAACGGATGGGTTTTCGCTTCCGGCTCGATCAAAGGGTCAGCAGGATCGAAGCCGGAGGAAAAACATTGTCCGTCTGTCTCGAAACGGGTGAGAAACTCGCGGCGGAGATGGTCCTCCTTTCGGCGGGTGTCCGCCCGGAGGTCGCCCTGGCCGAATCCATCGGCGTCGAGGTGGACCGGGGCGTGAAGGTGGATGATTGGATGATGACATCGGTCGAGGGCATCTATGCCGCCGGTGACGTCATCGAGTGCCGGGGACGATACTACGGGATTTGGCCCGCCGCCATGGCGCAGGGGAGGATTGCCGGAACCAACATGGCCGGCGGGGAGGCGAGATACGAGGGGACGGTCCCGGCGAACAAGCTCAAGGTTGCCGGGATCGATCTCGTTTCCATGGGGGACATCGACTGCGAGGGGGAAAAGGAAGCCCTTCTCTATGTCGACGGGAGGAAGTACGTCTACAGAAAGATCGTCCTTCAGGACGGCCGGATCGCCGGCGCCATCCTCTTCGGTGACATCCGCGGCAGCGATGAAATCCAGGGTGCCATCCGGACGGGTAAAGACGTTTCATCCGTCCGGTCCCAACTCGGCGATCCGAATTTCGACTTCAGGAAACTCACCGATTGAAAACCCGCCGGGCACGATCCGGCCGGGTTCCGTTTTTCGTGGAAAAGCGGACAAGGGTCCTTGCGCCGGCGTGAGGCGATCATTATTTTAGAAAAAATACTCAAGGAGGTCTTCCCATGAAGCTGAGCGAATATTTCGAAAAAACCAAAGGTTACGGGGTTCTCGCCACCGCGGATTCGAAGGGCAGGGTCGATGTGGCAGCCTATTCAAAGCCTTTTTTCGAGGGTGAGGACACCGTCGGTTTTGCCATGTATGATCGTCTCACTCACGCCAATCTCCAGGATAACCCCAGCGCGGCCTATCTCTTTGTGGAACGGGACAAAGAGAACGAGGGAAAGAGGCTCTATCTGAAGAAGGTCAGGGAGGAATCGGACGCCAAGAAGATCGACGAGTTTTTCAAGAAGTACGGGATTCAGGAAAAATACAGGCCGGAGACGAAATTCATCGTCTATTTCAAGGTGGAGAAGACCCTCCCCCTGGTCCAGTTCTCATAGGCGGTTCAGGTCGTCTGCTCGATTTCCCTGAGCTCGGCAAGAAGCCGTTTGCGGGAAACGGGATAGGCCGTTTTCAGCTCCTGTGCGAAGAGCGAGAGCCTGTATTCCTCGATCATCCAGGCCAACCGTTCGATTTTTTCTCTCTTCTCGTCCGATGCCGACGGGGAGAGTTGTCCACGGAGTTCCTTCAGGCGGTCGTCGAATTCCCTGATTTCCGCAGCCCTTGCCCTGTCCTTCGCCGGATTCAGGAGGCCCTTTTCCGCCCGCAGGACGAGGGCCTTCATGAATCGAACGAGATCGGGCCACCGATCCGGAGGATGCTTCTCGATAAAGTCGTCCGGCATCAGGCGGTCCAGATGTCCCCTGAGTTCGGAAAAGAAGGTCTGCAGATTCGGGCCGGCAGCGGCTGAGCCCTCCATCTCCTGCAGTGCTTGCCGGGTCCGGGCGTAGGACTCGACGACGGGCCGGACCTCCCGGACCAGGGCCTGCGCCGCAGGCAGGATCAACGGTGCCGTCTCGCGTGCATGGCTGAAGAAGTCCCTCTTCGAGCGGATGGGAAGACCGAAAAGCCTCCTCAGAATCTCCCGGTAAAGACTCTCCTCCAAAGATCGCCCGCCGCCGAAATAGACGGCCCATTTTTTCATGTCGCCGGCCGGAGTGAGATTCTTCCTGAGGTAACGGAGCTCCTTTTTGAAATGCTCTTCAAAGAGGCCGATCACCCCCCGGAGATGGGTCTGATCGGCCTCTTTCCTGTCCTTGAACAATCGGAGCGCCACTCCGTCCGGACCGGCGACCAGGGCCGGATAGAGGATCGCCACAAGACCGCTGTCATCCTCCACCTCGATCTTTGTAGGAAGCTCGTCGAAATCCCATGTCCTGATGCCGTCTCTTTCCCACTTTTTCCTGGTTTCGCCGATCACCGCCGCCTCCCCGCCCACGGCCGTCTGCTCCTTCAAGAGGCCGATGTCGCGACCCGAGGCGATGGTCCTTCTGTCCGAATCCAGCACGTTCACCCTCACTTTGAGGTGCTCGGGGATTGCGACGGACAGCCAGAAAGAAGGGGGGACATCCACCTTGCAAAGATCCCTCAGGGAGTCCGTCAGGGCCTGCGCGAAGGATCCCTTCCCCCATTCGATCCGCTCGAGGATCCTTTCGACGGTCCGGTTGACCGGCGAGAATTTGACCCGGTATGACTTCGGAAGGCCCTTGAGAAGGGCCGTGATCTTCTCCCTGAGAAGGCCGGGCACGCCCCATTCCAGTGCCCCCGGTGAAAGGGCGGGAAGCAGATGGACGGGAAGGTTCAATGTCACACCGTCGTCGGTTTTCCCGGGGTCGAACCGGTAGGTCAGGGGGAGGGATTTCTTTCCGAAGCTCCACTGATCCGGGTAGAGGGAAAGCGTTTCTTCATCGGGTGGGGATTGAAGGACATCTTCCTTTTTCATGCGGAGGAATCCGTCGGAGCCCTTTTCACGGATTCTCTTCTGCAGGCTCCGGATATCGGAGATGCCGCCGAGGCGCTCCTCGTAGAAGCGGATGAGGACGTCACGATCGGCCAGGAGATTGCGCCGCCTCAGTTTCTCCTCCATGAGCCGGACCTCCTCGACGACACGCCGGTTGTGAACCACGAAGGGGAGGGGCCGTTCCAGGTCACCCTCCACGAGGGCGTTTTCAATGAAGATGGACGCCGCCTCGCGGGGTTGGATTTTCCCGTAGGAGACCGTGCGGCCGGATACGATGGGCAGACCGTAGAGCGTCGCCTGTTCGAGGGCCACGACCTCCCCGCGCCTCCGATCCCAGCGGGGGTTCGAGTGGGTGTACCGGCAGAGAGCCCCACCGAGGGGTTCCAGCCAGGCAGCGTCGATGTTGGCCGCCGTTCTTGCGAACCGCCTCGTCGTCTCCAGGAACTCGGCGGCAACGATCCATTCCCCGCCCCGGTTGAAGAGCCCCGAGCCGGGGAAGATCATTGCCTCCCTCCCGCCGCCGGTCCTGTAGAGGTTCTTTTCGTTCCTGAGGGCGATGTTGGACAGGTAACCGCTCAGAATGGAGCGATGGATCTTTCCATAGAGGATCTGGGGATCCTCCGTTCCCTCCGTCCCGGTCCGCTCTCCGGGTGGTCGGATTCCTTCCTCTGCGATGATGTCGCGGATCTGGTCATGGACGTCCTGCCACTCCCTCATCCTGCGATAGGACAGAAAATGCTGCTTGCAGAATTTCCTCATCTGCCCCTGTGTTTTCAGGGCGATCCGGGCATCATGGTACCGGTTCCAGATGTTGAGGAACGTGAGGAAGTCCGAGGCGGGGTGGGCCAAGGCGCGGTGGATCCGGTCGGCTTCCTTCTCCTGATCATAGGGCCTCTGGCGTGGATCCTGGGTGCTGAGCGCGGCGGCGATGACGGCCACTTCGTCCACGCACCCCTCCTTCCCCGCCTCGATGATCATGCGCGAGATCCGTGGATCGAGCGGCATCCTGGACATCCGCTTCCCCATCGCCGTGAGGACATAGGGGGAGGAACCCGCCGATTTCCCTCCGTTTCGCTCAATCGCCCCCAGCTCCTCCAGCAGGTCGAAGGCTGCCCTGATGTTGCGCGGGTTCGGGGCGTCGATAAACGGGAACGACGAGATGTCCCCGATCCTGAAGGCAAGCATGCGGAGCACCACCTCGGCGAGGTTGGATCGCAGGATCTCCGGCGGCGTGAAGAGGGGTCTGGCTTCGTAGTCCTCCCGGCTGTAGAGCCGGATGCAGACACCGTTTCGAACCCGTCCGCAGCGGCCCTTGCGCTGATCGGCGCTGCTCCGGGAGATCGGCTCCACCGGGAGCCCCGACGTCCTCGTCCGCGGGTTGTAACGGGCGATGCGCGCCAGTCCCGTATCGATGACGTAGCGGACCCCGGGGATGGTGATGGAGGTTTCCGCCACGTTTGTGGCCACGACGACCTTCCTGCCGCGGACCGGCCGGAAAACGCGGTGCTGTTCCCCTGAGGAAAGGCGGGCGTAGAGGGGCAGGATCGTCGCATCGGAGCCCGTACGCCCCTCGAGGAGTTCACAGGTTTCACGGATGTCCCGTTCCGTGGGCATGAAGATCAGTACATCCCCCCCTTCGCCCTTCCTTTCGATGTCCTCGACGGTCGAAACGGCGGCTTCGACGTAATCGATCTCCGGCACCCCGTCTTCCAACGGGCCGGGCGGGGCGTAACGGACCTCCACGGGAAAGAGGCGGCCGGCAACCTCGATGATGGGTGCATGGTCGAAAGCCCTGGAAAATTTTTCCGTGTCGATCGTGGCGGAAGTGATGATGACCCTGAGATCCCGGCGTCCGGCCAGGAGGGTCTTGAGCATTCCCAGGACGAAGTCGATGTTGATGCTCCGCTCGTGAGCCTCGTCCACAATGATGGTGTCGTATTCGTTCAGGAAGGGGTCGGCCTGGGCCTCCATGAGAAGGATGCCGTCGGTCATGACTTTGATGTAGGAATGACGATTCAGCTTCTCCTCGAAGCGGATCTTGTATCCCGCCGTGTTGCCGACGACGTCGCCCATCTCCTCGCTGATCCGCTGTGCCACCGTGACGGCTGCGATCCGCCTCGGCTGTGTGCAGCCGATATAACCGTGGACCCCCCTGCCCGCCTCGAGACACATCTTGGGCAGTTGGGTGGTCTTTCCCGATCCCGTCTCGCCGGTGACGATGATCACGCGATGGGACCGGATGGCGGCCACGATTTCATCCCTGTAGGCGGTGATGGGCAGAGAGGGCGGGTAGGAGACGGCGGGCGAATCCCTGCGCCTCTGCTCGCTTCGCCGGATGGAGGACTCGAGCCTCCTTTCCATTCCTTCGATCGCATCTTCCCGGCTGCGGGAGTTCTCCAGGCGGCGCAGGGCCCGCAAGATGACGGCACGGTCGGAACCCATGGCCCGGTGAAGGCGGTCCCTGATCTTCCGGATTCTGTTTTCGATCGGCAACAAGGAAAAGACCCCCGGGCGTTTTCGGGTTGTGCGAATATAGGGGAATTGTCAAGGGGTGTCAAGGCGCAGCGCCTTCCCGGCTGGAACGGCCGGTTTCTCTGACCGTCCCGCCGCCCTCTTCATCGATGAAGAAGCGCCCCAAATGGGGCTTTACGGCTGCCGCCGATGCTGGTAAGATCAAAAAGAATTTCTTACCCGGATCAGGCCCATGGCCCACCATCACACCCTGAAGTCAGGGTATCGTGCATTGGTCGAACGGCTGAACAGGTTTCCCCAGGGAGCCCCGCCGTCGGAGCTGCTCTACAGCATTCTGAAGATGCTCTTCAGCGAGGAAGAAGCGAAGCTTGTCTCGCTGCTTCCGATCAAACCCTTCACCGCGGAGAGGGCTGCGAAGCTCTGGGGGGTGACGGAACGTAAAGCGGATGACATCCTCCAGGGGCTTGCCGGGCGTGGGATTCTGCTGGATATCGAGGAAAGGGGAAGGCAGGTCTACGTCCTGCCTCCGCCCATGGCGGGCTTCTTCGAATTTTCCCTGATGCGGCTCCGGGGCGACCTCGACCAGAAGGCCCTGAGCGAGTTGTTCTACCAGTATCTCAACGTGGAGGAGGACTTCATCAAGGCCCTGTTTACGGAGGGGCAGACGCAACTGGGACGGATCTTCGTTCATGAACCCGTTCTATCGGGCGAAGACGCCCTTCACGTCCTCGATTTCGAGCGGGCAAGCCATGTCATCCAGACGGCCTCCCACATCGGCATCGGGATCTGCTACTGCCGTCACAAAATGACCCACCTGGGCCGTGCCTGCGATGCGCCCATGGATATCTGCATGACCTTCAACCATGCCGCGGCTTCCCTCGTGAAGCACGGCATCGCCCGTCCGGTGACCGCCGTCGAGTGTCTCGGGCTTCTCGAGCGGGCCCACGAGCATCATCTCGTCCAGTTCGGCGAGAACGTCCGTGAAGGGGTCAACTTCATCTGCAACTGCTGCGGGTGTTGCTGCGAGGCCCTGATCGCCGCCCGTCGCTTCGGTTTTCTCAAGCCTGTTCACACGACGGGCTTCCTTCCCGCGGTCGACGGCGGGGACTGCACGGGCTGCGGCCGCTGCGTTTCGGTCTGCCCCGTTGAAGCCATGACCCTCGTCTCGGCCAACGACCCGCGGAGACCGAAGAGGAAAAGGGCCCGCCTGCACGAGGAGGCCTGCCTCGGCTGCGGCCTCTGCGCGGGGGTCTGCAGGACGGGATCGATCACCCTGAAGAGGCGACCCGAGCGCGTCATCACGCCGGTGAATTCCGCCCACCGACTCGTGCTGATGGCGATCGAGAGGGGCAAGCTCCAGAATTTCATCTTCGATCACCAGGCGCTGCTCAGTCACCGGGCCATGGCGGCCATACTGGGTGTCATCCTCCGGCTGCCGCCCGTGAAACAGGCCTTGGCGGGTCGACAGTTAAATTCGAGGTATCTCGAAAACCTCATGGTGTGGTATACAAAGAGATACGAGACGCACGTTCCGGGAAAAGAAGCCGCCGGGCAGGGCCTGCTGACGTCGTCCTGATCGATGGCCGTCCGGAGATCCCCGTGTTTCTTCTTCCGGAACCTGTCTGTCGAGGGGGGACTTTATGCACATCTGGGAACATCGGATATTCACCCGGCTCACTCTTTGCGTGTGGTGTTTCTTCTTCCTTGGTGCCTGCGCCGTAACGGAAAGTCAGAGACTGCCCGCGGAAAAAACGGAGGTTCAGCCCCAGGCGCCGCCCGAAGCGGGCGTGAGGGAAGACATTCTGGGGAAATGGAGGCGCGGTCAGAGCGGTGACATGATCGAGTTTCTCCCCGGCGGCGCCGTCAAATTCTACAGCGCCATCGAGAACGCCGTTTACGCGGGGACGTTCCGGATCGAGGATGAAAACCACATCACGACCAGCGTGGAGCAGGGAGGGGATATCACCTGGGTTTTTGTGGTATCGAAGAACGAGTTGCACTTGACGGCGCCGTCGGGGCTCGTTCTGAAGTACAGGAAAGTTCCGTGATATCAGGAAAACATGCCGCCGCCGATCGGTGGGGATGATGGATGACGGGTATCGCCGTCGAAAGGGCTCTTTTTCCCGGCGCCTGACTCCCTGATCGGCCCTGATCAGAAAACCTTGAAAGAGGCATCCGGTATGAGCACCCTGCTGTATGTCAAAAACCTCCTGCAGGACAGGTACGTCGCATCGGTCACACCGACATCCCGTTTCGCCGTCGAAAAGATATGCGGCAAGATGGACTTCAGCCAGGACCGCCTGGTGGTCGAGTACGGCCCGGGGACCGGGGTCTTCACGGAGTGGATCCTGAATCGCATGACCCCTTCATCGAGACTGATCGCCATCGAGCGAAACCGGGACTTCTACCGCGTACTGGCGAATCGAATCAGCGACCCCCGCCTGACGGTTTTCAATCAGTGCGCCGGGAATGTATTGGAAATCCTCGACACCGGCAACAGTTCGAAGGCCGACTACGTGCTTTCGGGAATACCGTTTTCCTATATCCCCCCCGAGAAGAGAAAGGAAATCCTGCACGCCACCTACGGGGTGCTGAAGGCGGGCGGCAGGTTCTTCGCTTATCAGACCTTTTATCAGCCCTCGAGGTTCCTCAAGAACCCGCTGGGGGAGATCTTCCCGGTCGTGCACACCGAGTTGGTCCTTTTGTGTGTCCCTCCCCTGCTGCTCTGCGAGGCGATCAAGGAAGCCTGAAGACCGTCGCGACCCGCCTACCGGAGGCCGTCCTGCCTTTTTTTAACTCGACAGCGGGCTCGAAATGCGCTAATCTTTGAATACAAAAAAGAGAAAACAAATATATATCAAATAGTTCGGCGCCAGCAAGCCCCCGTGACGGCGGCGGAGAATTTGCGGAATCGTTGGAGAAAACTCCCGGTGAAGGAGGAAGTACGAGGCGGCCTTCTCCGGGGTGCAGATCATACCCGGAGATGGGGAGGTGATTTGTCGGGCCGGGGTGGATCCGGAGGCGGAGGCCGCGGACCGGGGCGCCGAAAATCCATAAGTCAGGAGGCCTCTCATGGACAGGATTGATCGCGACGATCCATTGATCGGCGAAGAGGAGCGGCATGCCTCGCCGATGGATGCCACAAGGGTCATTGATTTCGACGTGGCCCGTTTCAGGAGGATGGTCGCGGACCTCAATTTCCGGGTGTCGAGATACGCCAACACGGACCGTTTCTATGAAGAATACGAGATCGCTCTCTACGAGTACTTCGAAGGGCGTGGCATCTATTGCGAGGACGATGAAGATATCTTCGAGTATTTCCAGAGTGAGCAGGATCTGGCCAAGTTCATCGCCTGGTATTCCTACTACTACATCACAGACGAGTTCAACCGGACCTTCCCTGAACTCTACCTCATGCGAAGGAAAAGCCAGCTCTCCCCCCTCGAAAAAGAAATTCTCCAGGGCTACGTCGATCACTGCCTGAGTATCTACGAGGTCCAGAGGGTCGACCTGGGCAAAGGGGTCGAGGTCAAGAATATCTTCGACGGGCGTCTTGATTACATCTGGGACGCAGACGCATCGAGGAATCTCTACAAGTGGGATCTCCTCTACGCCGGGATCCTGAAGGTGAAGGACCTCTGCTTCTTCAGCGGGATGCCCCTGACGACGATTCCGCTCAGACTGCGGCACTTCATCGAGGGGAACATCCTGGAATTCTTTCACGAGCAGCGGGACGATTACGACAGCCTGGAGCAATATCTGCGGAAGGCCTCCGCCGAGATCCTCGCCTTGATCGAAAATGCGTCGCTGCATCTGCAAAAACCCCCTTTCCCGTTCCAGTCGAAGGCCGGCCCGCAATTCATGGTCACGGTCCACTGGCGCATCCGGGACGCGGGCGTTTTCGGACAGGAGCTTCAGCACTCCCGTCTTCTGACGGATGAGGCGGTTCAGCGCATGGAGAGGTTCCGCAGGGCGAAGGGACGTTCGGTCTCGTTCGGTGAGAGGGATTTCCGCGCCCACCCCGGGGGCCTCGTGCGCCGGATGCGTATCCGCAATCCCGAAACGCTGGTGACCGAATGCGAGTCCCTGGAGGGGGCGAAAAAACTGAGGGCGTTCTTCGGACAGAGATTCGGGCAGTTGTTGGAGTACCGGATGATGGTCTGCCGAAGGGTCGACCCGGCCGCTTCGTGCTTACCGGATGAACCGCCGGAGTCGGCGAAAAAGGGATTCCGCGAGCCTCACGCCGAAGAGCCGGGGGTGGAGGGGACGACCCGGAAGTACGAGAATTGGGTCAACGAGAAGATCCCCGACATCGGGAACGTGACCCCCCGCGAGGCCATGAAGACGCCCGAGGGGAGGAGCAAGGTCCTTGAGCTTCTCAAGGAGTTTGAAAACCAGAACGAAAAGGTGATCCGCCGAGGACTGAAGAATGCCGAAAAGCTCGTTTTCCCGCTTGACAAGGTCAAGCGGGAGCTGGGCCTGTAACGCCGCTTGTTGAGTTGCCGGAGACGACCGCGGCAGACGGAGAAGCATAAAAAGGTGTTTTTTTCGCAGAAAGAAGACGGGGAGCACATCTCCTATTACCGGAAAGGCCAGATCAAGGAAAAACGGAATTACCGGAAAGGGAAGCTCGAGGGGGAATATGTGTCCTACTACGAAAACGGCCAGATTCTCCTGAAGCTCACCTATCGGAAAGGCCGACGCCATGGCGAGGCCCTTTCCTATTACCGCGACGGGCAGATCCGGGAAAAAGGGACCTTCGAGGACGGCAAGCTCACGGGGGAGTACCTCTGTTACTACGAGAACGGGCAGCTCCGCGAGCAGGAATTCTACAAGGACGGGAAACTGGAGGGCCGCTACAGGTTCTACTACCGCAACGGCCAGTTGAAGGAGGAGGAACACTTCCGGGAGGGAAAGTTCGACCTCGTATTACCGCAACGGCCAGATCCGGGAAAAAGGCTGTTTTAAAATGGAAAAGAGGGACGGGGAGTACATTGCCTATTACCGCAACGGCCAGATCAAGGAGCGATGCCTGTACCGGGACGGGAAACTCGTCGGTCCCTTTGTCACCGCCGATACGCGGGAGGCGGGAAGGTCCGCGGAGAGCAGCTTCGCCTCACGCGAGGAGGAAGAGGACTTCGAGGAGAAACAGGTGGAAAACCTCCTGACCGAGCTGGCGAAATTCACCGAGAGCGAAAAGACGGAGGGTTCCAAATAAACCCCCGCTGCCCTCTCGCCCGTCCAGCCCCTGACGGACACGCATGATCATCCGAAATATCCTCATACCGACCGACGGTTCCGACTACAGCAAGACGGCGCTGGAGTACGGCATCTACATCGCCAAGCGTCTCGAAGCGGAGCTGACGGGGCTTCACATCATCGATGTCAAGATCCTCCAGGGCCCGATCTTCAGCGACATCTTCGGCTCCGTCAGTCTGTCTCCGTTTCCGGAGTTCCTCACCGTCATCGAGAAAGGCCTCCATGAAAGAGCCGACTCCATCCTCGAGGCCTTTCGGCGGCGATGCGAAGGGGCGGGCCTGACCCCCCGGATCAAGAAGGTCACCGGCATCATCGACGAGGAAATCCTCCGGGCGGGTCACGAGGCCGATCTGATCCTTCTGGCCCAGCGAGGGGAACACTACCCCCTGAGCCGGAGTGTCCTCCTGGGCTCGACGGCGGAGGCGGTGGTTCGAAAGGCCGGGAAACCCGTGATGGTGACGCCGGCGGAGTACCGCGAAATCGAAAGCATGGGGCTGGCCTACGACGGAAGCCCTTCGGCGCAGCATGCCCTCGGCATCGCCGCGCAGCTCTCCGTGAAAACGAGATGGCCGATCACGGTGATCCTGATCACGGACCAGCAGGCCCTGGCGGCCGAGCTCACGCAAAAGGTCGAATCCTACCTGGAGCCTTTCGAGATCGACAGCGATGTCGTCGTGCTTCGCGGCAAGGAAGAAAAGGAGATCATCCGGTTCATCCGGGAAGGGGCCGTTGAGCTGATGCTGATGGGTGCGCACGGTCACAGCCGGTTCAAGGAACTCCTGCTGGGCAGCACCACGTCTTACGTCATCCGGAACAGCACGATCCCCGTATTGCTGACCCGTTAGAGGGGTCCTTTCCTGTGCGTCGGAGGAATGGAATGCTGGAATGAAGGGTCTCTGGGAATGATCTTCGGGACCCGGTCTTTCATCACTCCCGGAGTCCGGAACCGGCGGCCTGTTATTCGATCCCGATCTTTCCGACCGCCCCGCTCAGCTCCTCCAGCACCTCGTAACGCGTCAGGTCATAGTGAATCGGTGTGATGGAGATCTTGCCCTGGCTCAGGGCGAGCACATCCGTTCCTTCTTCATCCCCTCCGGAGAGTTTCGTCTCTCCGGTCAGCCAGTAATAGACATTTTCCCTGGGATCGATCCGTTTTTCGAAGGTGTCCGCAAAGCGGGTCGTTCCCTGCCGGGTGACGGCGATGCCCCGGATTTCTTCCTCGGGGAGTGCCGGCACGTTGATGTTGAGAGGGATGTGCTTGCTGCGGTAATGGTTCATCATGAAGAGGGCCATCTTGCGGGCGAACTTCGCGGCGAAGCTGAAATCGGCATCGGTTCGCGTGTCCAGGGACACGGCCATGGCGGGAACGCCGAGAATGGCCCCCTCCGTCGCGGCCGACACGGTTCCGGAATAAATCACGTTGACCCCGACGTTGGCGCCGCGGTTGATGCCGGAAACGACGAGGTCCACAGGCTGATCGGAGAGCTCCCGGATGCCGATCTTGACACAGTCGGCGGGAGTGCCGGCGACGGCATATCCGAGAAACTCGCCGTTTTTCCGGGCCGACCGGACCATCAGCGGCCGGGACATGGTGATGGCATGACCGACGGCGCTCTGCTCGATCTCCGGCGCGACGATCAAACAATCCGCCACCTTGGAGAGCTCCCGGTGGAGGGCGCCCAGGCCCTTCGCGTAAATCCCGTCGTCATTGGTCAGAAGAAACCGCATGATGCCCTGCCTGCCGGAAGGAGGTTCCTGCCCCGCCGTCCGGCTTTCGGATCGGCCTGAGGTCCCCCCCGGTCTTCCCCCTGTCACGTTGATCCCACCGGTCGGACTCCGATCCGGGAGGATGTTCGAGTCGACCGGACTCCGCGGGCAACGGCCGGTGTGCGTGAAAAGGCCCGGAGAGGCTTCGAACGGCCCTCCGGGCCTCCATGGATCCGGGATGATTACTTGCCTTCTTCGAATTCCGCGTCGACGACCTCTTCGTCCTTTTTGCCTCCCGCCGCCCCCGCTCTCTGGGAGGGACCCGCCTGCGGGCCGGCCTGCTGTTGGGCCGTCTTGGCGTACATCGCCTCGGCCAGCTTGTGGGAGGCCTGCGTCAGTTCTTCCTGGGCCGATCGTATGGCGTTCACGTCATCGCCGGCCATGGCCGTCTTGACCCGTTCGATGGCCTTTTCAATCCTGGCCTTTTCTCCGGCGTCGATCTTGTCCCCGAATTCCTTGATGTTCTTTTCGATGCTGTAGATGAGAGCGTCGGCCTGGTTCCGCGCCTCGATGAGCTCTCGTTTCCGCCGGTCCTCTTCCATGTGGGACTCCGCTTCCCGGACCAGCTTGTCGATCTCCTCCTTCGAAAGCCCGCTGGAGGCCGTGATCCGGATACTCTGCTCCTTGCCCGTCCCGAGATCCTTGGCGGAAACATGGACGATCCCGTTGGCATCGATGTCGAAGGTGACCTCGATCTGGGGCACACCCCGGGGGGCCGGCGGAATGCCGACCAGCTCGAACCGGCCCAGCGTCTTATTGTCTGCGGCCATGGCACGCTCTCCCTGCAGGACGTGGATGCTGACCGCGGGCTGGTTGTCGGCCGCCGTAGAGAAGATCTGGCTCTTCCGCGTCGGTATGGTGGTGTTCTTTTCGATCAGTTTCGTCATGACGCCCCCGAGCGTTTCGATGCCGAGGGACAGGGGGGTCACGTCCAAGAGGAGGACGTCCTTCACCTCCCCGGCCAGCACGCCGGCCTGGATCGCGGCGCCGACGGCGACCACCTCATCGGGGTTGACACCCTTGTGGGGTTCCTTGCCGAAAATCTCCTTGACCTTCTGCACCACACGGGGCATCCGGGTCATCCCGCCGACGAGAATCACCTCGTCGATGTCCTTCGGAGACAGTCCCGCGTCCTTCAGCGCCGTCCGGCAGGGCGGCTCGAGCTTCGCGATGAGCTCTTCCACGAGGGCCTCGAGTTTCGCCCGGGTGATCTTCATGAGCAGATGCTTGGGCCCGGAAGCATCGGCCGTGATGAACGGAAGGTTGATGTCCGTTTCCATGGCCGTCGAGAGCTCCATCTTCGCCTTTTCGGCGGCTTCCTTGATCCGCTGGAGGGCCATGCGGTCCTTGCGAAGATCGATCCCCTGATCCTTCTTGAACTCGTCGCAGATGAAATCCATCAACCGCTGGTCGAAGTCCTCTCCGCCGAGGTGCGTGTCGCCGTTGGTCGCCTTGACTTCGAAGACGCCGTCGCCCAGCTCGAGGATGGAGATATCGAAAGTCCCCCCGCCCAGGTCGAAGACGGCGATGTTCTCGTCCTTCTTCTTGTCCAGGCCGTAAGCCAGGGACGCTGCGGTGGGCTCGTTGATGATCCTCAGGACGTTCAGCCCGGCGATCTTGCCCGCGTCCTTCGTCGCCTGCCTCTGGGAGTCATCGAAGTAAGCCGGGACGGTGATGACGGCGTCCGTGACCTTTTCCCCCAGATAATCCTCGGCCGTCTGCTTCATCTTCATGAGGATGAAGGCGGAGATCTCCGAGGGGCTGTACTTCCGGCCCCGGATCTCCACGTGGGCGTCGCCGTTGGACGCTTCGACGATCTTGTAGGCAACGATTCCCCTGTCGTACTGGACCTCCCTCGAATTGTATTTTCGACCGATCAGCCGCTTGACGGCATACACCGTGTTTTCGGGGTTGGTGATGGCCTGCCGCTTGGCCGACTGACCCACCAGCCGCTCGCCCTTGTCGGTGAAGGCGACCATGGACGGAGTCGTCCGGCTGCCCTCCTGGTTGGCGATCACAACGGGGTCGCCGCCTTCCATCACGGCCACGCAGGAGTTCGTCGTGCCCAAATCAATGCCGATAATTTTACCCATGGTATTCAAACCTCCTTTGAATCAGCATCCCCGGTCCGCTGCTTCCGAACTTTTCATCGTGCGCTTGGAGACCGATACTTTCGCAGGCTTCAGGAGCCTGCCGTTCAAGAGATAACCTATCTCGAATTCCTCGACGACTTTGTTGTCCTCGTAATCCTCCCCTTCGACCATCAGGACCGCCTGGTGGAGGTTGGGGTCGAAGTCCTTGCCTTTCGCCTCGATTCTCTCCACGCCGTGCCTCTGCAGGCAGGACAGGAACTGGGCCTCGATGAGCTTCAGGCCCTCGATAAAAGGCCGGGCCTCCGCCGATACGTCGTTCGTCTGTTTCAGGGCCCTGTCGAGGCTGTCGAGGATGGGCAGGAGATCCTTGATGATCTTTTCGTTTGAGTACTTGACGAGCTCCGCGTGCTCGCGGGCCGCTCTTTTCTTGTAATTTTCCAGGTCCGCCGCGGCCCGAAGATACCGGTCGTAATGGGCGGCGGCCTCTTTTTCCTTTTCCTCGAGTTTCTTGAGGAGCTCCTCGTTCTTTGGATCTGCCGTTCCTCCCGGCTCGGTCACCGTTTCCCGGCCCTGCGGTGCCGGCTCGTGTCCTTTCCCTTCGGATTCCGGTGAGTGGCTTTTTCCACCTTTCTCTTTCGATTTTCCCATGCTCTCCGACCCTGTAGCTCCGCCCTTGTGTGAAGCCGCCCGAAACGTTATCGATCCTACTGGGAATGCGGCTTCTGAAAGAGTTTGTAATCGACCAGCTGACAGATCACATGTCCCACCGTAATGTGAACCTCCTGGATCCGGGCGACTGAACTGGACGGCACATTGAGATTGTAATCCACCAGCTGCGCCACCTGGCCCCCGTCGCGCCCGGTGAGCCCCACGGTGACGAGCCCCAGCTTCTTGGCGGTCTCCAGGCCCAGGAGGACGTTGGATGACACGCCGCTGGTGCTCATGCCGATGGCCACATCCCCCGGCTGTCCGAGGGCCCGGATCTGCTTCGCAAAGATCTGGGCGAAGTCGTAATCGTTGCCGATGCTGGTGATGATGGACGTGTCCGTCGTCAGGGCGATCGCCGGCAGCGGGGGACGTTCGATCGTGAAGCGATTCACGAACTCGGCCGCCAGGTGCTGGGCATCTGCCGCACTTCCGCCGTTTCCGAAGAGGAGGATCTTGTTCCCCTTTTTCAGTGAAGCCGTGATGACGTTGACGACTTTGACGATCTGCCCGAGGTTTTCCCGGAGAAACTGATCCTGGATCTGGGCGCTCTCCTGGAAAGCCTTTTTTATGATTTCTTCAATTTTATTCATTGGTTATGAATGATTTCCCCACGGCTTCGTGACAAGGTTAGTATAATGACGAAAGAGGTGATGTCAAGGGAACGGAACGTTCCCGGGTATGACGGCAGGGAGGGGGACTGAAGGGACGGGCGGCGCGTTTTTCCTCAGAAGCGCAGAGGGCTTTTGCCGGTGTCCCGCAACTCGGCGATCTTTCCCCTGTTGAGCCGCGACACGTGGGTGAAATATCCGCTGATTCTCGTGATCCCCTCGACCCGGGGGGATCCGCACAGGGGGCAGGAAGAGGCGAGTCCCCTGAAGGTCCTGCCGCAGGGAGGACAGAAGGTGAGATGGGGTGAGAAAGACACCGCGTCGCTCCGGGTCTCGCGGAAAACCTTCCTCACGAAAGCGGCCAACGGCTCCTTCGACGGGGACGACTCTCCGATCCAGAGCTGTGTCATGGCGTGACCGTCGATCCAGGGATGGAACCGCCCCTCCCCTTTCACCCGCTCGAAGGGGTTCATGGCCGCAGCGATATTGAAGAAGCTGGAGTTGTTGTAGTAGATCTCTCCTTTCGAGATGTCTCCCTTGACGAAGCGGCCCGACGCGGGGGAGAAATATTTGAGGTCCAGCCGCGCGAAACGGTACGATGTGCTTTCCGCCGGTGTCTGCTCGAGGACAAAACGCATCCCGTATCTCCGGCCCAGCTTCTCCGCCTCCTCTTTCATGTGCCGGACGATCCGGAGTCCCGTTTCCAAGGCCTCCCGGGACTCGTGGAGCTCGGCCCCCTTGAGGATCTGCACCAGTTCATTCAGGCCGACCATACCGATGAGATGTGTGGCACGGTCCATCCTGAGGTACGGCATCCCGTCACGGGTCATGGTGAGAATCGAAAGAGGCCCGCTCTCGCCATGGGAGAGGAGCCGGTCGATAAAACCTCTTTTCTGAAGGTGGGCCCTGGCGGCGGTCTCCAGCATTTCAGAAATCAGCGTGAAGAGCCTGTCCTCCTCGCCCTCGGCCCTGTAGCCCAGCCTCGGCAGATTCAGCGAGACGTTCTGGATGGTGGCGTACCGCATCCGCTCGGGCTGCCGGATATCCGCCGCTGTTTCCCCGTCCGCTTCCAGGCTGGTGCGGAAAAACCCCGGGATTTTCAGCGACCCTCCCCGGTCGAACAGAAAGCAGGGGTTTCCTTTCTCGAGGGCGGTTTCGCAGGCCAGCTTGAGAAAATCCCTGTGGCCCGGACTTTTGAAGAAGGCGTCGGTGATATGGATGAAGGGTTTGGGGAAAAAGAAAGGTCTTCCCACGGCGTCCCCCCGCTTGTAGTGCTCGAGGAGGGCCCGGAGGAAGCTACGAGCCTCCTTGCCGTAATCGCCGTAGGTTTTCCCCGTCGGTCTGCCTTCGGGACCGACCGCCGGGAGAACCGCCAGATGGGCGGGGATGTCCCAATAAAGCCCGATCTCCGTAAAGATCGACTGCCCGCCTCTGGCCACCGCGAGTTGTGAAAATTCATAGAGGACCATCTGGGCGAGCTGCTCGATGTCGCGGCTGCTGAGTCCCTTCAGATAAGGAGCGAAGGACACGTTGACGGCGTCCCACCCGATCGAGCCTGCAAAGTAACCCTGAAGAGAGGCGCTCCATCGCACCAGATGCGCCAGGAGCACTTCGGCGTGCTTGGCCGGTCTGGAGACGGAAAAGGAGTCGGGCAGGCATAGGCCGTACTTCTTGATGAACTCCACGGACTGGATGGAACTGTATGGGCGGTCGATATAGCCCAGGCCGTGGAGATGGATGTCCCCGCGGATGTGGGCGTCGGACACTTCCTGGGAAAAGACACTGTGGAGGGCATAATCCCTCTTGATCCCCGCTGCGAGGATCAGGTTCGTGCCCTCGGGGCCGTGCGGCAGGTTGGCATTTTCCTTGTTCTGGTGGAGCATGAGCTGCCCCACGTCGAAGAGGGGAAAGCCAAGGCGGGTGTGCATCCGGCGGGCCTGTTCGAGCCCCCGCTCGACCAGTTTCGCGTCGACCATCTCCCGAACCAGCGGGGTGGTCAGGATCTGGATCCCCGAGGAGAGGATCTGGGCCTCCACCTCACGGCTGATCTCCTCGGCGATGGCCCTGTCCACGTCCGTTTCGAGGATCAGGGCGTCAACGATCCGCCGTCGGTCCCAGCCGACGAGCTCCTCGTTCGAGGTCCGGATGAAAAGAGTCAGGTCTGTCGTTTCTTTCATGGGCCGCCCGGGGCACCGGGAAAAAGAGCTCCCTGTCCTCTGCCTGATCGGAACAGGGATACATTCTTAAAGGAAATCTGATCCGTTTTCAAAGGATTTATGCCGGCAGGTTCCGCCTTTCCCTGGCGGCTCCGGGGGGCCCGACGCCCGGGTTGATCATGCCCTCGCCCTGACCTTGGCGTCCTGCGAGCGGGAGGGTTTCTTCCGGGTTTGAGCGGCGGTCATGCGCTGGATCTGCCGGACGGCCTGGCGGAGGCGGTTCTCGTTCTCCACGAGGGCGATCCGGAGGTACCCCTCGCCTTCGGGACCGAAGCCGATACCGGGGGCCACGGCCACTTCGGCCTCCTCGAGAAGCCGGATGGAAAACTCCAGAGACCCCATGCTGCGGAAGGGCTCCGGGATCGGGGCCCAGACGAACATCGATGCCCGCGGTTTTTCGATGTCCCAGCCGGCGCCCCGGAGGCCGTCGACGATGATGTCGCGTCTCTTCTGGTAGAGGGCCGCCTGCCTGGCAATGGCCTCTTCGCAGTCTCTCAGGGCGATGATCGCCGCGATCTGGACGGCCTGGAAGAGACCGTAGTCGAAATATCCCTTGATCTTCTCGAGGGCCTTCACGATCACGGGGTTTCCGACGCAGTAACCCACGCGCCAGCCCGCCATGTTGTATGATTTGGAGAGGGTGCCGAATTCCACGCCGACCTCCTTGGCCCCCCTGACTTCCATCAGGCTCGGCGACCGGTAGCCGTCGAAGGTGACACGGGCATAGGCGAAATCCTGCACGAGGATCAGATGGTTTTTCTTTGCGATGCGGACGGCCTCTTCGAAGAACCCGGGATCGACCGTTCTGGCCGTGGGATTGTGAGGAAAATTGAGGATCAGGATCTTGGGAGAGGGCGTGAATTTCCTGCAAAGGGAATCGACCTGGCGGAGGAAGGCCTCATCCGTCCCGAGAGGGATCCTCAGGACGTGTCCGCCGGCGATGATGACGGAATAGATATGGATGGGAAAGGCAGGCACCGGGACCAGCGCAACGTCGCCCCGGTCGAGCAGGGCCAGGGACAGATGGGAAATCCCTTCCTTGGAGCCGATCGTGGCGATGACTTCCTCGGCGGGGTCAAGTGAAACCCCGTAGTGCCTTTCGTAGTACTTCGCGATCTCGAGCCTCAGATTGTAGATGCCCGTAGCCACGGAGTAGCGGTGATTTCTCCGATCCTGCACGACCTCACACAGTTTCTCGATGACCGGTTTCGGTGTGGCATCCGTCGGGTTTCCCATGCCGAGATCGATGACATCGACCCCCGCTTTTCGTTTCTCCAGTTTGATCTTGTTGATCCGTCCGAACAGGTACGGGGGAAGCAGGTTCATGCGTTCGGACCATTGAATGAAGTCTCCTGAGGATTCCATCTCTTTTCTCCTTCGGATGAATGTAGGCTCCGTAAAAAAATCAAGGGCCCATGCGATGATTCCCGGGCCCCTCAAAACAAAAAGGCCATGGACCCCTTCGATCTTTTCTCCGCCCATGGCCGGTGTCTTTTGATGTCAAGAGCAGCTAAAGGACACCTCTGCAGGCCATGGGCGTCTTCGCCCCGGCTGCCGTCGGTGCTGCCGCGATGGTTCTTCCCTGATAAAGGCTGATATTCAAAAACACGGGATGAAGCGCCTCATGGCAATTTTTGAGAAGTATCTACGCAGGAATAACACGATTTGTCAACGGGTTTTTGGGGTGCCCGGGGGATTCAAGAGCCGTCTTAGAGGTTGGTCTTCGATATTTCGGCGAAACCGCTCAGGGTTTCCTCCGCCGCCGCGGCGATCTCCTCGTCGTGGTCATGGCTGAGCGCGAAGACGCGAAAGTGGACCACCCTCGCGGGGATGTAACGGTAAAGGTCCTTCAGGGGTTCCGGGGAGGTCGCGGCCGTCGAGGGATTGAAGATGTTCACACGTTTTTCCCCCTCGACCATGGGGTTGATGGGCCTCGGGTCCTGGGTGGCGAGATCGACCCTGAACTCCAGATTTTTCAGGTGCCGCGGGAGGCATTTGCGGATCCGGGCTTCGTAGTCTGCAGCCGACGAAAAGCGGGTCCCGCGGCGGATCTCGTCGATGGAGAGATCGGCCGAGTACGCCATTTTCCATTTGATTTCACGCCTGAAAAGCTTATCCCACTCCCGCCCGAGCTTTCGCTTCCGGGGACTGCGGTCCTTCGTCCATCGTCTCACCTCGCTGAAAAGCGTCCACTCGTCGAGTTCGAGGTACCGGTTCAACCGGATCGAAGGGTCATATGGGAAGAGGATGTTCATGGTATCCCTGAAGATCTCCTGGAGGTGGAGATCCAGCGCCCTCGTCGTCCGGTGGTAATAGACATTCGTGTAGAGATGGAGCCTCGCGTTCAGGAAGCGGCTGAGAGCGGATGTCCCCGCCTGGTGGAGGGTGAGCCCCTCCCGGGTGAAAAAGGTGTAGAACCGGAGCCTCGAGATGTCCACGATATCGAGGGAAAAGCCCGTCATGTAAGCGTCCCGCTGGACATAGTCCAGGTTGTCGACGGTGTAGATCCCGGAAAAGAGCTGCCGCAGGAGTTGCAGCCACCGGGGCTTTGTTCTGTCCGCGCCCTCCGGTATCTTGATCAAGAAGGCGATCTGCTCCGGGTCAAGGCGCTCTCCCGCTTCAAAGGACCCCGAGGGGCTGCGTCGGATGCCCCGGATCAGCCGGCCCAGTTTCCTGCGGACGATCGCCTGACCCAGGATTTCATGGGTGAGCCCGAACTGGTCGAGGAAATGGTCGTCGAAGAAGTGGCCGAAAGGGCCATGTCCCACGTCGTGAAGCAGGCCCGCGACCCTGAGGAGTTCCTCGATGAAATGGATCGACGGGATGTCCGGGCAGATTTCCTGAAGGCTCTCGTAGAGATATTTTCCGAATTCGCCGGCGATGTGCATCGTGCCGATGGAATGCTGGAATCGGCTGTGCTCCGCGGCGGGGTAGACCCAACGGGCGCTCTGGAGCTGGTGAATCCTCCGGAGCCGCTGAACCCACGGGGAGTCGATGAGGTCCTTCTCCGTCTTTTCGTCCGGGAAATCCTCGGGGGCGGGGACGGTGAACCAGGCATACTGATAGACCGGATCGGCGATGAGGGCCTTTCCCCTGTAAACCCGGGCGAAATCCGTCGGAGGGGTCTTCATGGGGATCTATCTACATAAAACGTTGTGAAAGATCAACGATGGATTTTCCCGGCTCGATCGGCGCCGAAACGCTTGAAAAGATGCTTCATTTCTTCCCGGTTCTCTGGTAGATTCCAAGGCAAAACCGGGGGGGATCCCGTGGCCGAGGACAGACGATTCGAGTATGCCTTCCTGCTCATTGCCCTGATGTTGTTCCTGGGAACGGCGGGGTTCAACATCATCGAAGGATGGGATTTCCTCGATGCCCTGTACACGACGGTCACCACCATCTCGACGGTCGGGTACGGCGATTTCTACCCTCAGACAACCGGGGGAAAGTTCTTTGTCATCATCTTGGTTTTTATCGGCGTGGGGACGATGCTCTACACGGTGTCCCTCTTTGCTCAAACCGTCGTCGAAGGCAGAATGAGAGAACTCTTGGGGAGGGGGAAATTGCAGAAAACGATCGAAAAAATGAAAGATCATTACATCATCTGCGGATGCGGGCGCATCGGGAACCTGATCTGCAAGGAATTGAGGCAGGAAAAAGTCCCCTTCGTCGTCATCGACGATGACCCCATGGTCATCCAGAAGGTGGCCGAGGACGGCTTCGTTTACTATAAGGGGGACGCGACGGAAGACAAGACACTGGTGGAGGCGGGGGTCAAGAGGGCCCGTGGAATCGTCTGCGTCCTTCCGAAGGATGCCCAGAACCTTTATGTCATCCTGACCGCAAGGGAGCTCAACCCCAAAATCTACATCCTTTCGAGGGCCGAAGAAGAGGCTTCGGAGCACCGCCTGCTTCGGGCCGGGGCGGACCGTGTGATGTCGCCCTATACGCTGGGCGGCGTGAGGATGGCCATGGCCATCCTGCGGCCGGCCATGCTGGATTTCATCGAGATTACGACCTCCCGTCAGAGTCTGGAGCTCCGAATGGAGGAGCTGCCCATCTGCGAGGGTTCCACCGTGATCGGGAAGACCCTCGAAGAGGCCGAGATCCGGCAGCGCTACGGGCTCATCATCGTGGCCGTCAAGAAGGATACCGGCGGGATGATCTTCAACCCTCTCGCCAGTTACGTCATCCAGCGCGGGGACAAGCTGATCTCGCTCGGCGAAGAACGGAACGTCACGCGATTTTCCCGCATATGTCTCGGAGCCGGTCCGCAGGAATGACGCCCTGCCGGAGAATCCTGGGCGGGTCACCGGTCACATCGAGGATCGTCGAACCCGATCCGCCGGGCGTTGATCCGCCGTCCATCACGGCGTCGAGATTCCCACCCAGCTGGTCGATCACCTCTGCGGCCGATGTACACTCCTTCTTTCCGGACCGATTTGCACTGGTCGCCGTGAGAGCCCTTCCGAGTCCTCCGGCCAGCGCCGTTGCAACAGGGTGACTCGAGATGCGAATCCCGATCTTCCCGGTGCCCGCCGTCAGACGCGCATCGAGGCGGCGTGAAGCACGGAAGACCAGCGTGAGGGGCCCCGGCCAAAATCCGTAGATGAGGATCTCTGCGACCGGGGGGATGTCTTCGATGAGGTCGGCGAGGTCCCCCGGGTTTCCGATGACCAGAGGGATGGGGTTGCTGAACGACCGCCCCTTGACCCCGAAGAGGCGTTCGACGGCTTTCCCGTTCGCGGCGTCGGCGCCCAGCCCGTAGAAGGTTTCCGTGGGGTAGGCGATCACCCCCCCCTCGTGGAGAACGGCGACCGCCCCTGCGATCTTTTCAGGTTCCGGATTTTCCGGATTGATCTTGATGATATGAACCATGGACAATGAGGCGTCAGGCACCCGGGAAGAATGAAAAGGATCAAACGACACTTTCTGATGCCTCGTACCTTACGCCAGTCTTCTTATAAACACTCGAGCTTTTTCTGTTTTTCCTTCACTTCGGCGGCCAGCTTCTCGGCGTGGCCCTTCAGCTTTGCGGCGATGCCCCTGTCGCCGAGGGCGAGGATCCTTGCGGCCATCAGAGCGGCATTCCGGGCGCCTGCTTTTCCGATGGACATGGTGGCCACGGGAATCCCCCCCGGCATCTGAACCGTCGAAAGCAGGGCGTCGAGACCTCCCAGGGACGTGGAGTCGATGGGAACACCGATGACGGGCAGGGACGTCTGCGAAGCGATGACCCCTGCGAGGTGAGCGGCCGCGCCGGCACCGGCGATCACGACCTGCACGCCGCGGCCGGCCGCGCCTTTCGCGAATTCGGCTGTCCTCTCCGGTGTCCGGTGCGCCGATGTCAGAAAAACCTCGTAAGGGATTTCGAACTGCCTGAGGAGGATCAAGGCTTCTTTCATGACCGGCAGATCGGAATCGCTCCCCATGACGACACTGACCAGCACGTCCGCTTTCTTCTTCTTCATGGGCATACCTCCATGACCGGTTGCACTATCCTCAAGGCATTGTGCTGGGATGATGGAGTGATGGAATAGTGGAAGCGAAAAAATCTTTTAAAACCAGTATTCCAAAATTCCAATGACCCGCGTGAAGCGCCTCTGGCGATTAATGCTTAAAGTGTCTCACGCCGGTGAAGACCATCGCGATGCCGTGCTCGTCGGCCGCCCGGATCGATTCCTCGTCGCGGATCGATCCGCCCGGCTGAACGATGGCCGTCACCCCGGCCCTCGCCGCTTCGTCGACGACGTCCCGGAAGGGGAAGAAGGCGTCGGAGCCCATGACGGTTCCTTTCGTGGGTCCGCAGGCCTTCATGATGGCGATTTTCACTGCATCGACGCGGCTCATCTGGCCGGCGCCCACTCCGATGAGCCTGTCCTTCGTGGCCAGCACGATGGCGTTGGACTTGACGTGCTTGACCGCCCTCCAGGCGAAGTCGAGGGCCTCGTACTCCTCTTCCGTGGGGACCCTCTTCGTGACGACTCTCGCCTTGCGGATGTCCGTTGCATCGGCATCCCGCTCCTGAACGAGAAGCCCGCCGACGACCCTGCGGAAGTCATACCCCTTCTTCGCCGTCTCGCGGGAAGGGTCTACCTGGATGAGGCGCAGGTTTTTTTTCGCCTCGAAGATCTTGAGGGCCTCGGGTTCGAACCCGGGTGCGATCACCACCTCCAGGAAAAGCTTTGCGATCTCCTCGGCCGCCTTCCTGTCGACGGGCCGGTTCAGGGCCACGATGCCGCCGAAGGCCGATACGGGATCGGTTTCAAGGGCTTTCCGGTAAGCCTCGAGGATGTCGCCCTTCGATACGGCCGCCCCGCAGGGGTTGGCGTGTTTCATGATGACCGCTGCAGGCTGCTCGAAGTCGCAGGCCATCTGCCAGGCGGCATCGCTGTCCATGATGTTGTTGTAGGAAAGTTCCTTGCCCTGCAACTGTTTACCGCCGGCGATCCCGGGCAGCAACCGCGCACCCTCGCGGTAGAAGACGGCTTTCTGGTGGGGATTCTCACCGTAGCGGAGATCCTGAACCTTGAAAAACTGCAGGGTGTACACATCGGGGAATTCTTTCCGGCCGTTTCCGGGGATGATCGTGCCCAGCCAGTTGGAGATGGCGGCATCATATCGGGCCGTGAGCTGAAAGGCCTTGGTCGACAGCCTGAAGTTCGTTTCCTCGGAGACCTCCCCGCCCGTCTTTTTCATCTCCTCGAGGATGAGCGGGTAGTCGTCGGGGTCCGTGACGACGCTGACGAATCGGTAGTTCTTCGCCGCTGATCGGACCATGGTGGGCCCGCCGATGTCGATGTTCTCGATGGCTTCCTCCAGCGTGCAGTCCTCCCGGGCCACCGTATCCTCGAAGCGGTAGAGGTTGATGACCACCATGTCGATCATCTCGATCCCGTGCGCCCGGGCGGCCGCCCTGTGCTCTTCGTTGTCGCGAAGGGCCAGCAGACCGCCATGGACCTTCGGGTGCAGCGTTTTGAGCCTGCCGTCCATCATCTCCGGGAAACCCGTGTAGGCCGACACGTCGGTCACATCGATGCCCGCCGCCTGGATGATCGCGGCCGTTCCTCCCGTCGACAGGATCTCGACGCCGAAGGCCTTCAAGCCCTTCGCGAAATCCGCGACGCCCCTCTTGTCCGTGACACTGATGAGCGCCCGCTTGATCTTGTTGCCCATTCGTTGCTCCTCTGGTCCTGAGACATGGAATGATGGAGCGGTGGAATCATGTGTCGAGAAAATTTCTTAACCCGGTATTCCATCCTTCCACTCTTTCAGTCACCCCCGGATTTCTCTCATGTGGTCGATGCGACGCTGGATGAGCGCCTTCGTTCCGATGTCCGACCGGTGGTCCACCGGTCCTTTGACGGCCGCGACGGCCTGCTCGGCGATCTGCTCGGCTAGGTCGAGGCGGTCGGCAATCCCGACGACGCCGATCGCCCTGGATGTCGTCATGTACAGCCCGTCCTCTTTCCGGTCGACGGAGGCGTAGTAGAGTTTCGCCTCCCCGGTGTTTCCGACTTCGATCTTCGACGAGGTGGACTTCGCGTCCGGATGATCCTTGGGAAGCCCGTAACCTTTCGGGACGATGTATTTGCACACCGTTGCCTTTTTTTCGAATTCGATCTTCAGCTGATCTAACGTGCCGTCGATGACGGCCCGGCAGACATCGACGAAGTCCGTTTTCAGCAGGGGCAGAATGTTCATGGCCTCGGGATCGCCGAACCGGGCGTTGTACTCCAGGAGCCTGACGCCCCCCCGGGTGATGATGAACCCCCCGTACATGACCCCTTTGTAGTCATGGCCCGTCTCCCGGCGGATGGCTTCGGCGACCTTCTGCGTGATCCGGAGACCCTCGGCCACGTCTCCCTGCGTCAGGAAGGGAAGGCTGTGGTCCTCCGCCGAGTAGGACCCCATCCCACCCGTGTTGGGGCCCTTGTCGCCGACGAATCGGCGTTTGTGATCCTGCACCGGCGGTGTCGCCACCACGTGCTTCCCGTCGCTCAGGCACTGAAGAGAGAACTCCTCCCCTTCGAGCTTCTCCTCGACAAGGACGCAGGGATGTTCTTTCAGCACGCTTTCACAATACCGGCGGGCTTCGCTTTTCGTCTGAAAATGGTCCCCCTGAACCATGACACCCTTGCCCCCCGTCAGGCCGTCCGGCTTGACCACGACCGCGTCGATCTCCTCCAGGAAAGCGTCCAGTCCCTCGAGGCGGGTGAAAATCCTGAACTTCGGGTTGCCCGGGATATTGTATTTCCGGAGCAATTCCCTCGTGAAGGATTTCGATGTTTCCAGCCGGGCGAGTGATTTGGTCGGACCGACGGACGGGATGCCCTCCTGCATCAGGGCATCCACGACACCGAGGTTCAGGGGATCCTCGGGCCCGATGACGGCAAAATCGATTTGGCATTCCTTTGCGAAGGAGGTGATCCCCTTCAGGTCCTCGTAGCGGCCCAGAGTGACTTTTCTGGAGAGGGAGGCAATGCCCGGGTTGTTCGTCCTCATGTAGGCGAAAAGGACCGGTTTGTGTTTCGAGCGCATGACCGCCTCAGCGACGGCATGCTCCCTGGCGCCGTTTCCGATCAGGAGCACGTGGGGCATGTTGAGTTCCTCCTTGCGAGCCGTGAAGGCGATCACTCATCAGGGGTCTGGAATCTTCATTGTTGGATGATCCCTGCCGTTGTGCGGATCTTTCAATATGACGTCTTGGGTATGTTTGGGGGTGGTCGGTGGGATCGATTCGACTGCGTCAGTCACGAAATTCTGGAGGGTATATAGCCGAAACGGCATCCGAAGTCAACGAAATCCCTCGCGGAGGTCCGCGGGGTCCGGGGGGATACGTCGGCTTGACTTTTCGCGATTATTTTTTTAAATAGACGAAAACCCGTCGGTTTCAGAAGCGGTCTTTGCCAACGCTCAACCCCCAAGGCCCCATTGGACCCTTATCTCACAACAAAGCTGATCCTTCTGGCGGCCCTCTTTCTTCTCTCCGGGATCTTCACCTGTTCCGAGGCGGCGCTGTTTTCCCTGACGCCGCTCCACCTGCACCGGATGAGGGAGGAGCGGTTCCCTTTCATCCATTTCATTGAGCGGCTCCTCGAAAACCCCCGGCGCCTGCTGGTGACCATCATCGTGTGCAACGAAGCCGCCAACATCGCCATTGCCGCTCTGGCCACGGCGGTTTTCGTCAACCTCCTGGGCGTCGGCGGGCAATGGATCGCCATCGCCGTCCTGACCCCCTTGATTCTCCTGTTCTGCGAGGCCATGCCGAAGACCTTCGGGAAGATCTACCCCATGCGGTTTTCGTCCTTCACCTCCCCGGTGGTCCGAGCTTTCATGGCGGTAGGGTATCCGTTGATTGCGGTGATGGAGAGGGTGTCCGCCTTCTTCGGTTCTTTTTTCAGGGATGCCGGGCAGACGGAGCGAGCCCTGATGGAAGACGCCTTCCGAGGCCTGGTCGAGGCGGGTCACGAGGAAGGGGTCATCGAGAAGTCCGAGAGGGACCTGATTCACCGGGTTTTCAAACTCGGCGATACGGAGGTTTCGGCGATCATGACGCCGCGGGTCGACATGTTCTGTCTGCCGGTCGGGATGGGCATCGAGGACATGAAAAAAGAGATCATCGAACAGGGGTACTCCAGGATTCCCGTTTACGGGGCGGGAGGGATCGATGACGTTCTCGGCATCCTTTACGCGAGGGATCTCCTGGCCCGTGCGGCGGGCCTCGGGAAACCCCTCCGCGTCGAGGCCCTCCTGAGGAAACCCTTCTTTGTTCCGCCGCAGAGGAGAGCCGATGCCCTCCTGAGGGATTTCCAGACCCGGAAGGTCCACATGGCCATCGTCGTGGACGAGTACGGCGGCGTGGAAGGCCTGGTGACGATGGAAGACATTCTCGAGTCGCTTTTCGGGGACATCTGGGACGAACGGGACACGATCGAGGACCTCTATCACCGGGTCGACGAGCACACGTTCCTCGTGTCGGGTATGATGCCGATCGGGCGCTTCAATGAACTGACCGGCGCTTCGATCAGCGAGGAGGATTTCGATACGGTGGGAGGCTATGTGTTCCATCTCTTCGGGCGACTTCCCGCCAAAGGGGAATCGATTTCCCTGGGGGGTTACAAATTTCTCGTTGAAAAAATGGGCAAAGCGAGAGTCTTGAGAGTCCGGGTGAGAAAAGAGGCGGTCGATGATCGATAATCTCGTCATTCTGCTCTTGATCTTCCTCTGTATTGTGCTGGAGGGTCTCTTCTCCGGTGGCGAGATTGCCCTCATCGCTTCGGACATCCATTTCATCCGGCAGAAGTCGGCTGCCGGGTCGAAGTCGGCGCAGCGGACCCTCAGGCTCCTGGAGAACCCCGAGTGGTTCCTGGCGACCTGCCTGACCGGGACGGATATGTGCATCATCATCAGCACCGCACTGGCGACGGCCCTTTGCATCTCCTCGTTCGGTCCCGCCCGGGGCGAAGTCATAGCGGTTCTGATCATGGTCCCCCTGCTTCTGCTCTTCGGGGAGATCATCCCGAAGAGCATCTATCAGCAGATCCCTGAACGGACGGCGTTGAAAATTTCACGGCTGGTGTGGTTTTTCTCTTGGGTTCTCTATCCTCTCGTGTATGTCATCTCCCGGATATCGAAAGGGGCCGTGTTCCTCTTCATGGGCGTCCGGGGCGGCAAACCCTATCCCTACATTACGAAAGACGGCCTCAAATACCTACTGGCCGATCGCGGTTCTCGGGGCAACGTCAAGACGACGGAGCAGGAGATGATCCGACGGGTCATGGATTTCTCCAAGGCCACCGCGGGGCAGGTCATGGTCCCCCTTTCGAACGTCGTGGCCCTCGAGGCAAAGACCCCTTTGTTGGAGGCGGCCCGGATCATCGACGAGAAGGGATTTTCCCGCATCCCCGTCTATCGCGACCAGATTATCAACATGATCGGTATTGTCAGCGCCTTCGATATCCTCAAATCACTGCCTGAAAATGCCGGCGGGGTGGTGGAGAAATACCTGAGACCCACCGTTTTCTATGTGCCGGAATCGAAAGAGGCCGACGAGTTGCTCTTCGAGATGCAGAAAAAGGGGGAGTATATGGCTGTCATCGTCGACGAGTACGGAGGCGCCGTGGGGGTCTTGACCATCGAGGACATCCTGGAGGAGATCGTCGGCGAGATCGAGGACGAATATGACAAGGGCGAGAAGAACTATAGAGTCTTGGGACCGGGACGCTATCTCGTCCAGGCCCGGACCCGCATCGAGCACCTCAGGGAATTCCTGCCCGTGGACATTCCGCAGGGGGACTATGAGACCCTCGCGGGGTTCCTGCTCCATCGGATGGGCCGCATTCCCCGGCGGGGTGAAACCCTGCAGCTGGGCTCCGTGACCTTCTTCATCGAGGATGCCGATTTGAAGTCCATCAAAGAGGTGATGGCCATCGTGATTCCGCCTTCGGACAGCGCCCTGGAACGAAGATAACGAAAGAAAGAGCGGATCCCCGTCCCCGTTATCGAGGACCGGGTACGAAAGGGAGTGTATGGAAAAAAGAAAGAATCAGGAGGCCCATGCCGCACTCATCCTGGCGGCGGGTAAAGGAACCCGGATGAAATCCGAACTGGCGAAAGTCCTTCATCCGCTCCGGGGAAGACCGATGCTCGATTACGTCATCGCCGTCGCCCGCGAGGTGGGCTGCCGGAAGATCGGTGTCGTGATCGGGCATCAGGCCGATATCATCCGGGAGACCTACCGGGCGGAAGAGATGGTCTTCATCCTCCAAAAAGAGCAACTCGGGACCGGCCATGCTGTCCTCCAGGCCCGCCGGGCCTTCTCCTCTTTTCAGGGGACGGTGATCATTCTCTGCGGCGATGTGCCTCTTCTTCGTTCCTCGACGGTGGTGAGCATGATGGACCACCACCGGGAGACACAATCCACGATCACGGTCCTGACCGTTTGCCTTGAGGAGCCCGGGAGTTACGGCCGGATCGTTCGCAGCGCCGACGGACGGATTCTCCGGATCGTCGAGGCCCGCGATGCCACCGAAGCCGAAAAGGGCATCCGGGAGATCAACACCGGGATTTACTGCGCGGAAAGCCCCTTTCTGTTCGAGGCGGCGTCCGAGATCAGGAACGAAAACGCCCAGGGGGAGTATTACCTGACGGACATCTGCGAAATCGCCAACCGGAAAGGGAAGAAGGTCACACCGTTCCAGGTGGGGGACCTCGAAGAGGTCATTGGGATCAACACCGTCGAGGATCTTCAAAGGGCCGAACGGATTCTGGGAAACCGGATCGGCCTTCGCGGATAATTTCTTCGAAAAATCAAGATATAATAGATGAAAACGCTCAGGATCGGATCTCTGGTGCTCAAAAACAGCTTCTGCCTGGCCCCGATGGCGGGGATCACGGATCTTCCGTTCAGGACCGTGGTTCGAACCTTTGGCTGTGCCCTTTGCCTCACCGAAATGGTCAGTGCCGACGGTCTCGTCCGGGGGATGGGGAGGAGCTTCGCCTTTCTGAGATCCTCCTCGGCGGATCGACCTCTGGGTGTGCAGATTTTCGGCTCGGAGCCGTCCGTTCTGGCCGATGCCGCGCGGATCCTGTCGGACCTGGGGGCCGATCTCATTGATATCAATATGGGTTGCCCCGTAAAAAATGTCGTCAAACGGGGGGCCGGTGCCGCTCTCCTGCGGGACCCCCGCCGGGTCGCCCGCATCCTGCGAGCCGTGAGGAACGCCGCATCCGTGCCCCTCACGATCAAGATCCGCAGCGGGTGGGATTCCGGGGATATCAACGCCCTGGAAATATCCCGAATGGCGGAGGATTGCGGTGTCGATGCCGTCTTTCTGCATGCCCGAACGGCGGTGCAGGGTTTCAGGGGCCGGGCTGAATGGCGGTGGATCACCGAAGTCAAGGCGGGGACCCGTTTGCCCGTCATCGGCAATGGAGACGTTGTGGAAGCCTCCGACGCCCTCCGGATGATCGAGGAGACGGGTTGTGACGGGGTCATGCTGGGTAGAGCGGTGCTCGGGAACCCCTGGATCTTCAGGGAGATTCTTGGGGCCGGGGAAGGATCCGGAAACGCGGCGACCGATCCGGGGGAACGGCGACGGGTCATCCAGGAGCACCTGAACCTGACGGTGGAACTTTTCGGTGAAACCGTGGGTTTGAAATCTTTTATGAGGCATCTGTTCTGGTACACCCGGGGCCTTCCGGGGGCCGCGCATTTCAGGAGAAAGGCCGGCTCCGTCCGGACAAAGGAGGATCTGCAGCAGATGATCGATGACTTCTTCCTCACCCCCGGCGCGCCGCCCGGTCAAAAAGCATCTTGACTTTTATAAGGAATTGAAATAGTTTCATATCAACAGCAAGACTCGACGCGGTGTTTGTTCAATTCAATCCGTTCGGGGTAGATCGTTCGTGGAGGAATTGGTCAAGTTCAGGGAGCTTGAGGAAAAGATCAAGGGTCTTGTTGAAGAATACATTTTACTGCAACGCAAGAAAACGGAATTAGAAAATTTAATAAAGTTGAAGGATGGGGAGCTAGAAGAGGCAGAGAACAAAATCAGGAAACTGAGCGAGGAAAGGGAATCGGTTCGGCAGAAGGTGGATTCACTTCTCGGAATGCTCGAGGATATTAACACGCAAGAACTTTGAGGTCCCTTGTTGAAGAAGAGATTCGATATACATGTCCTGGGTCATCAGGTTTCCGTTCTCAGTGATGCCGGGAGTGAGCATGTAGCGAATGTCGTAAGGTACATCAACAATAAAGCCGACGAAATAGAGAAAGCCTCAAAGAACGTTCCCGCGGAGAAGGCAGCCATTTTGGTTGCTCTGAACATTGCGGATGAGCTATTTCGACTAAGGGGGGAGAAAGACAATCTCTACAAGCTGTTGGAAAACAGATCCACAGAACTGATCGATTGGATCGATCAGAGGAAAAAGGAAAATTTTCCCCTGCAATGTGCGTGATTAACTATTTGTCTTTTGAGCTAACACCTTAAGAACCGGGAGCCTTTCCTTGTTTGCCGTGTGCAGGTCCAGAGATCCCGAGGTGGGGGTCATGGAGAGCCTAACGCAACAATAGGGCACCCACCTTGTTGACAAGGTTCAAAGCACAGCGTTAACACGGCATTTGCGGGGGTTTTTTTACTGAAAGCCGCTTCAGCCTGCTTTCAGCCCACTCCTCACGGAGACCCGCCTCCTTTCCCGAGTCCCTCTTCATTGATTCCCCGCGTGATTCACAATCCGCATCGGCAAAACGGAAGTCGACATGTATCTTGACCCGGCGGGGCTTGATTCGGGAGATTCCTTGCCGGAGAGATAAGGAGGTGAAAATACGTTGATGATGGAATATATCATCATGATGGCCGCGGCCCTCCTCGTCGGGGCGGCTGCGGGATTTTATGCTCAGGTCCTCGTGTCGAAGAGGAAACTCCAATCGGCCGAGAGCCTTGCAGCCAGGATCGTGGACGAGGCCAAGAAGGAAGCCGACAATATCAAGAAGGAAGCCATCCTCCAGGCCAAAGAGAATCTTCTGAAGACGAAATCGGAGTTCGAGAAAGAGACAAGGGAACGCAAAGCGGAGCTGGAGAACCTGGAGCGGAGGCTCCGTTCGAAGGAAGAAAATCTCGAGAAACGGATAGACGCCTTCAGTCAGAAAGAGGCACAACTCGAGAACCGGGAAAGGGGGATCGCACAGAAGGAGGCGGGTCTTTCCGATAAACACGAGAAACTCAACCGGATCATCGAGGAGCAGAAACTCAAACTGGAAAAGATTGCCGGCATCACTTCCCAGGAAGCCAAGAATTACCTGGTGCAGTCCATGGAAGCCGAAGCCAAGCGGGAAGCGGCCAGGATCATCCGGAAGATCGAGGACGAGGCCAAGAGGACGGCGGATCGCAGTGCCCGCGAAATCATCGCATACGCGATCCAGCGTTACGCCGGGGACTTCGTGGCGGAGAATACCGTGTCCGTGGTCAACCTCCCGAACGACGAGATGAAAGGAAGGATCATCGGGCGGGAGGGAAGAAATATCCGGGCCATCGAGGCGGCCACCGGTGTGGACCTCATCATCGATGATACACCGGAGGCTGTCGTGCTTTCGGGGTTCGACCCCGTTCGGAGAGAGGTGGCCAAGATCTCCCTGGAGCGTCTGATCAGCGACGGCCGGATTCACCCCGGCCGGATCGAGGACGTGGTCAAGAAGGTAACGGCCGAGGTGGACAACATGATCCGGGAAACGGGAGAGCGGGCCTCTTTCGACCTCGGCGTACATGACATTCATCCGGAATTGGTCCACATCCTGGGGAAACTCAGATTTCGAACCAGTTTTTCCCAGAACGTTCTCCAGCACTCGATCGAAGTGGCCCATCTGACGGGGATCATGGCCTCGGAGCTCGGCCTGGATGTCAGGGAAGCCAAGCGGGCGGGGCTCCTGCACGATATCGGCAAGGCCGTGGACCACAAGATCGAGGGGACCCACGCCGCGATCGGTGCGGATATCGCCAAACGCTACGGGGAGTCGGACCGGATCGTTCAGGCCATCGCGACCCATCACGACGACGGTCGAAACAACAATCTGCTCGGCGTACTCGTCCAGGTCGCCGATACGCTGTCCGCTGCGAGACCCGGTGCCCGAAGAGAAATGCTGGAGACGTATGTCAAGCGCCTCGAGGAACTGGAGAGCCTTGCAAACTCCTTCAGCGGCGTGGAAAAGTGTTTCGCCATCCAGGCGGGTCGGGAGCTCCGGATCCTGGTGGAGAATGAAAAGATCTCCGACGACGATGCCGTCATGCTCTGCAAGGACATCGTGAAAAAGATCGAGTCGGAACTGACCTATCCCGGCCAGATCAAGGTGACGGTTATCCGGGAGACCCGGGCAACCGATTACGCGAAGTGACGCCGCCCCATGAAACTTTTTTTCATCGGAGACGTTGTCGGGAAACCCGGGCGGAGGGCTCTGCGGGAGCTGCTCCCCCGGGTCATTCACCGTTATGACATCGACCTGGTCGTGGCCAATGTCGAGAATGCCGCCGGGGGATTCGGTGTCACACGGACGGTCGTCGAGGAGATCTATTCAAGCCGGGTCGATGTGCTCACGACGGGTAACCACGTCTGGGACAAGAAAGAGGTGATGGAATTCATCGAAGAGTACGAGACCTTCCTCCGCCCGGCCAATTACCCCGATGGAACACCGGGCCGGGGATCGGTTGTTCTCTCCGCCCGCAACGGCTGTCGCGCAGCGGTGATCAATCTGATGGGCCGTGTGTTCATGAGACCCGTGGACTGCCCGTTCCGGGTTGCGGAAGGCGAAATCCGGGCGCTTCGGGGAAAGACGAAGGTGATCGTCGTGGACATGCACGCGGAGGCCACCTCGGAGAAACAGGCCATGGGATGGTTTCTGGACGGGGAGGTCAGTGCGGTCATCGGCACCCACACCCATGTCCAGACGGCCGATGAAAAGATCCTGCCGAAGGGTACGGCTTACATCACCGATGTGGGCATGACGGGTCCTTTCGACTCCGTCATCGGTGTAGAGAAGGAAATGGTGATCGATCGTTTCCTGACCTATCGGCCGAACCGGTTCGATGTGGCCAGGGGAGATGTCCGGTTGCAGGGCGTCGTCGTCGATATCGATCCCGAAACGGGTCGAGCCCGGGCGATCGAGCGCCTCAGTCTGAAGCCGGGGGAGTGAAGGCGGGATCTCGTTGGATCCGGTGAAAGGAGTGAAAAGCCACCCGTGAAAAACCTCTACGATGTTCTCCTGGAAAGGGGCTTTATCGAGCAGGTGACCGATATCGAAGTCCGGCGGATCCTGGGAGAGGGACCGGTCGTCTGTTATATCGGGTTTGATCCGACGGCCGCCAGCCTTCACGTTGGAAGCCTCGTACCCATCATGGCCCTGGCCCACGCGCAGAGAAGCGGGCACCGCCCCATCGCTCTCGTAGGAGGGGGGACCGCCCTGATCGGGGATCCCAGCGGGAAGACCGAGATGCGCCAGATCCTGTCGCTGGACCAGGTCCGTGCCAACGCGGAGGCGCTGCGAAAGCAATTGTCCCATTACATCTCTTTTGGGGCCGGGGAGGCGCTGACGCTCAATAACGCCGACTGGCTGATATCCCTGAAATACATCGAGTTTTTGAGGGACATCGGCCGCCATTTCAGCGTCAACCGCATGCTCGCGGCCGAGAGTTATCGAATGCGGCTCGAAACAGGCCTGAATTTCATCGAATTCAACTATATGCTCCTGCAGGCCTACGACTTCTGGTATCTGTTCAGGCATCACGGCTGTCTCCTCCAGATGGGCGGCAACGATCAATGGGGCAACATCGTGGCCGGCATCGACCTCATCCGGCGGCTCGAGGGAAAGCAGGCTTTCGGGATCACCTTTCCGCTGATCACGACGGCCCACGGGACCAAGATGGGAAAAACCGAAAAGGGGACGATCTGGCTCGATGGCGCCTTGACGACCCCTTATGAGTATTACCAGTACTGGATGAACACCGATGATGCCGATGTCGTGCGCTTCTTGAAATTGTTCACCTTTCTGCCGATCGAGGAGATTGCGGAGGCGGGGGCCCTCCAGGGGGCCGACTTGAACAGAGCCAAGTCCGTCCTTGCCTTTGAGGCCACCGGCATCACCCACGGCGAGGAGGCGGCCCGCGCCGCCTGGCGGGCGGCCGTGACGGCCTTCGGTCTCAAACCCGTGCCCCCTTCGTTCATGCCCTCCAGCCGGATCCCCCGTGAGACGGCAGAGGTCGACACATCGGCGATCCCCTCGATGGTCAAGAAGCGGGAGGTCTTTGAACGGGGGGTGCCCGCCTTCGAGCTGTTTCACGAGGTCCGGCTGTGCTCCTCGCGGGGGGAGGCCCGACGGCTCATCGAGCAGGGAGGCGGATACGTCAACGACCGTCCGATCCGCCTGTTTGACGAGAGGATCGGGATGGCAGACATTACGGATCGCGGGGAGATTCTGCTGAGGAAAGGGAAGAAGAGCTATTTCAGGATCATCGTCGAATAATTCTTCAAGTCCTTGTATTGATTGGACAAAAAAATTATAAAATCCTGCTTGACAGCAAGGTTTTTTTCCGTATAATGGCCACTTCGCCGAGAGGGATTTTGAAATTAGGGCTTTGAAAAAAATCTTGACAATGAAAAGGGCTTAAACTAACATTATAGGCTCTTTCCTTAGAGTTCTTTGACAATTGAATAGTGGGATAGACGGTTTGTGGGCCCAATTTTCTTTGAAAAGAAGAGATTAAGCTCTTGCATAAAACTGGAGAGTTTGATCCTGGCTCAGAACAAACGCTGGCGGCGTGCCTAACACATGCAAGTCGTACGAGAAAGTCGGCTTCGGCCGATGAGTAAAGTGGCGCACGGGTGAGTAACGCGTGGATAATCTGCCCTCCGGTCAGGAATAACCAACCGAAAGGTTGGCTAATACCCGATCACACTCTTTCACTGCGGTGGAAGAGTCAAAGATGGCCTCTGTATACAAGCTATCGCCGGAGGATGAGTCCGCGTACCATTAGCTAGTTGGTAGGGTAATGGCCTACCAAGGCGATGATGGTTAGCTGGTCTGAGAGGATGGCCAGCCACACTGGAACTGAGACACGGTCCAGACTCCTACGGGAGGCAGCAGTGAGGAATCTTGCGCAATGGGGGAAACCCTGACGCAGCAACGCCGCGTGAGTGAGGAAGGCCCTCGGGTCGTAAAGCTCTGTCAGGTGGGAAGAAATCGATGAAGGCGAATAACCTCCATCTTTGACGGTACCACCGGAGGAAGCACCGGCCAACTCCGTGCCAGCAGCCGCGGTAACACGGGGGGTGCAAGCGTTGTTCGGAATCATTGGGCGTAAAGAGCGTGTAGGCGGCCAGGTAAGTCAGATGTGAAAGCCCTGGGCTTAACCCAGGAAGTGCATTTGAAACTGCTTGGCTAGAGTAAGGGAGAGGAAAGTGGAATTCCTGGTGTAGAGGTGAAATTCGTAGATATCAGGAGGAACACCGGTGGCGAAGGCGACTTTCTGGCCCTATACTGACGCTCAGGCGCGAAAGCGTGGGGAGCAAACAGGATTAGATACCCTGGTAGTCCACGCCGTAAACGATGTTCACTAGGTGTTGGGGGTATTGACCCCCTCAGTGCCGTAGCTAACGCATTAAGTGAACCGCCTGGGGATTACGGCCGCAAGGCTAAAACTCAAAGGAATTGACGGGGGCCCGCACAAGCGGTGGAGCATGTGGTTTAATTCGATGCAACGCGAAGAACCTTACCTGG
>FWPV01000614.1_pt1 | contig 110661 bp, 102 predicted proteins | sample 2228371 | NCBI WGS metagenome assembly FWPV01 (sample SAMEA103939776, study PRJEB20133) | metagenome
AGTCGTGACGTGTTCGTGGTGTATTCCTCCAACATCTTCGCCATCCTTGGCTTGCGCGCCCTCTACTTCGTCTTGGCCGGCGCCATCCAGGCGCTGCGCTTCCTGCGGCCGGCCCTGGCCCTCATCCTGGTCCTGATCGGGGTGAAGATGTTGCTGGCCGATGTCGTCGAGGTTCCGACCGCGCTTTCCCTCCTGGTGGTGGCGGCGATCCTGGCGGTGGCCACCGTCGCCTCCCTCCTCCTGCCGAAGGGCGAGGCGCCCAAGCCGTGACGGGCGGGTCCGTGCGCTGCGGGCCGCTGTGGGCCGAGTCCGCGAGAGGGTACAGTTGAGGTTGTAGCACGGGGCGATGGCCGTTCCGGGCTCGAGGGGGTGCGTGTGGACGAGGGGGATACGAGGCGAGAGCACGACACCATGGGCGAGGTGGCGGTGCCCATCACCGCCCGCTACGGGCCGCAGACGGCCCGCGCCGTGGGCAACTTTGCCATCAGCGGCTGGCGGATGCCGGCCCGGCTCATTGCCGCCATCGCCCTGGTCAAGGGGGCGTTTGCGGAGGCCCACGGGGCCGCCGGGTGCGTGTCGGAGGCCGTGGCACGGGCCATGGCGGACGCTGCCGAGCGGCTGTGGCGGGGCGAGTATGCGGATCAGTTCCCGGTCGATGTGTTCCAGACCGGCTCGGGCACCTCCACCAACATGAACGTCAACGAGGTGGTGGCGAATCTCGCCAACGAGCTCCTCGAGCAGCGAGGTTCGACGGAGCGGGTGCACCCCAACGATCACGTCAACCGGGGCCAGTCGTCCAACGACGTGGTGCCTTCGGCGTTGCGGATCGCCGTGCTGCTCGCCATCCGCGAGGAGCTCGCTCCCGCAGCCCGCGCCGTCGTCGCCGAGCTCGAACGGCTGGCTCGCGAACACCGTGCCACGGTGACCCTGGGACGCACGCACCTCATGGATGCGGTGCCGACCACCTACGGTCGGATCTTTGCCGCCTGGGCCATGCGCCTGGCGGAATCCCTGCGGGGGGTGGAGACGACGGCGGAGCGGCTGCGGGCGCTCCCCCTCGGCGGGACGGCGGTGGGGAGCGGCCTCGGTGCCGAGGAGGGCGTGGTTGCCAGGGTCGTGGAGACCCTGGTGCGGAAGGCGGGGTTGCCCCTCAGGCGCCACGCTCGTCCGGCGGCAGCCATTGCCGGACAGGACGCCGCGGTGGCGGTGGCGGATGCTCTGGCCGGCGTGGCCCGGGTGCTCCTGTCGCTGGCCAACGACCTCCGCCTGCGCAGCTCCGGACCCTTCGGCGGCCTGGGCGAGCTGGTGGTGCCGCCCGTGCAGCCCGGCTCCTCCCTCATGCCCGGGAAGGTCAACCCGGTGATTCCCGAGGCCGTGGCGCAGGCGGCCATCGAAGTGGAGGGGTTGGCGGCCGCGTGCCGGGCCAGTGCGCTGCTGGATCAGCTCGACCTTTCCCACGCCACCCCGCTCCTCGCCTGGAACCTCGACACCATGGTCCGTCTGTTGGCCGGAGCCTGCCGGACGCTTGCCCAGCGCTGCCTGTCGGGAGTGCGGGTGGACGTGGCGCGCTCGCGCCAGGCGGCCGGCCGCAGCCCCGCCCTCGCCACCGCCCTGGCCCGGCGCATCGGCTACGAGCGGGCCGCGCAGGTGGCCGCGGCCGCCGAGCGGGAGCAGGCGAGCGTCGCCACCGTTGCCGTCCGTCTCGGTCTCCTCACCGCGGAGGAAGCCGACGAGCTCTTCGACCTCGACGTCCTGGCTGGCGTCGAGGAGGGGTGAGCCGACCTCCCTCGACCGGCCCGGCGGCCCCGGCCGGGTGACTGGCGTATGATGGCCCCTCGAGGGAGGTCACCCCGATGCTCATCCCCATCGGGCACGACCAGCAGACGGTGCGACGCCTGCCATGGGTGACCATCGTCATCGTCGCCTGCAACCTCCTCTGCTTCGTGCTCGTGGCCAGTGGCGCCAAGAACAGCGAGGCGCTGGCCGCCAAGCAGATCCGGCGGGTGTTCGAGTACTGGCAGGAGCGCCCCTATCTGAATCTCCCGGACGATCTCGTCGACGCCGTGGTCCCGCCCGCCGAGCGGGCGCGTTTTCGCACCCTGATGGAGGCCATGAAGGGGGGCCCGATCCAGGTCGATGCGGCAGAGCGCGAGTTGCAGCAGCGCGTCCTCGACAAGATGGCGCGCGACGCCCTGGCGGCGCGCGAGGCCCACCCCTTCTTCGCGTGGGGCCTCGTCCCGGCCAAGCCGCGACTGGCGGCGTTCCTCTCCAGCATGTTCATGCATGCGGGCTGGCTGCACCTCCTCGGCAACATGTTCATCCTCTACCTTGCCGGTCCCCCCATCGAGGACGCCTACGGACGTCCAGGGTTCGCGGCCCTGTACGGCCTCGCCGGCGTTGCCGCGTCGCTGGCGCACATGGCGTACTTCCCCGATGCCGCCGAGCCGTTGGTTGGCGCCTCGGGCGCCGTTGCTGGCGTCATGGGCGCGTTCCTCATCCGCTGCACAAGAAGCAAGATCCGGTTCTTCTACTGGTGGTTCGTGCGGGGGGGGACCTTCGACGCCCCTGCCTGGCTCATGTTGCCCCTCTGGTTGCTGCAACAACTCTTCTACGCGTCCTTGACCAAGGGCGGCGACGGGGTCGCCTACTGGGCCCACGTGGGGGGGTTCGTCTTTGGCGCGCTGGCTGCCTTGGTGGTCAAGTGGTTGCGGATCGAGGAACGCTACATTCATCCGAAGATCGAGGCCGCCATCACCTTGGAGCAGCACCCCGCCCTGCAGCGGGGGTTGGAGCTTCTGGCACGAGGCGCCGTCGAGGACGCTCGTCGTGCGTTCGGGGAAGCCATGGCCGCCGACCCCCACAACCCGGACGTCCATCTCGCCATGTGGCAGAGCTACCTCCAGGTGGACGAGCCGCGCCAGGGAGCTGGCGAGCTCGTCAAGGTGATCGAGCTGGAGCTGCGGGGTGGCGAACTGGATCTGGCCCTCGACCACTGGCGGGAGCTGGTGGCCAGCGCAGGCGTCGGCGGCCCCGCCACTCTGCGCTTCCGCCTGGCGAGCCAGCTTGCCGAGGCTGGCAGAGTCGAAGCCAACGAGGTGTTCCGGCACCTTGCCGAGGACCCGACGGCCGACCTGCTCGGCGAGAAGGCCAGGCGGCGCCTGGGTTTGCCCGAGCCTCCGCCGCCTGCCGAGCCACTTCCGTCGCGACCGCCCAGCAGGGAGGACGGGGCGGCAGGCGAGGGCGGCATGGCGGCGCGTGTGAGGGAGGCTGCGGCGGCGGTGGGTGAGGTTCCCGAAAGAGCCGAAACGCCCCTGTGGGTGGAGGAGAACCGGCTCGTCAAGCTCGAGGAAGCGGGACTCGCCCTCAAGGACGCTGCCGGCGTCGGCGACGTGTTGCTCTACTCCCTGGTGGACGCCGTGGCGGTGGGCGGCATCGCCGGCGCGGACAGGCCGTACCTGGTGATGGACCTGGTGGTGGGCTTCAACACCGATCGACGGCGGGTGTTTCGGGTGCGCTCCACGGCCATGGATCCCAGCCAGCTCCTGGAGTGGTTCGATGCCCCGCCCCTGGAGGCGTTCCGGGAGCTGGTGCGACGCATCGTGGACGCCTCGGGAGCCACCCTGCTGCCGGGACCCGAGGCCATCGCCAAGATCCGCATGTTCGAATCCCTTGGCGCCTTCGAGGTCGAGGTGTACGGTGTGGACCGCGAGCAGGGGAGCGCGTGATGACCCTGTCCGGAGAGGCAGGGGCGTCAGCTTCGGGCTATTGCGTTGGCGGGGCGGTGGCAGTATCTTGTGACGGTGGGTGCGAGCACAGCATGCCTGCTCGGTGAGGACTTAGCCGCGCTGGCCGGGATGCCAGCCGTCGCGTAAGGGAGGAGACGCATGTCGAAACTCAAGGAAACCCTGTTCGCCAAGATTCAGGAGCATCGGCCGCGGACCCAGAAGCTCCTCAAGGAGCACGGGAACGTCAAGATCGGCGAGGTCACCATCGCCCAGGCCATCGGTGGCGCCCGCGGCGTCCGCTGCCTCGTCACCGACATCTCCTACCTGGATCCCTTCGAGGGGATTCGTTTCCGTGGCAAGACCATCCCGGAGACCCTCGAAGCGCTGCCAAAGCCGCCCGGCCGCGAGTACCCCTTCGTCGAGGCCCACTGGTGGTTCCTGCTCACCGGCGAGCCGCCGACCATGGAGCAGACCCTCGAGGTGGTGGAAGACTTCAAGAAGCGGCGTGCCCTTCCCCAGTACGTCATCGACGTGTTGCGCGCCATGCCTCGCGACACCCATCCCATGACCATGTTCTCGGCGGGCATCGTCGCCATGCAGCGGGAATCCATCTTCGTCAAGCGGTACCAGGAGGGGATGAAGAAGGACGAGTACTGGGAACCCACCTACGAGGACGCCACCAACCTCCTCGCCAAGCTGCCGACCCTCGCCGCCTACATCTACCGCATGAAGTACAAGGCCGACGTGCACATCCACGCCGACAAGGAGCTCGATTTCGGCGGTAACTTTGCCCACCAGATGGGGATTGCCCCGCCCTACGACGACGTGGCCCGCATGTACTTCATCCTCCACTCCGACCACGAGTCGGGCAACGTGTCCGCGCACACGGGCCACCTGGTGGCGTCGGCGCTATCGGACGTCTACTACGCGTACTCGGCAGCCATCAACGGGCTGGCCGGCCCCTTGCACGGGCTCGCCAACCAGGAAGTGCTGCGCTGGATGATGAACTTCCAGAAGAAGCTGGGCGACAAGGAACCGACCGAGGAGCTGGTGCGGGAAGCGCTGTGGGAGACCCTGCGGGCCGGCCAGGTCATCCCGGGGTACGGGCACGCGGTGCTGCGCAAGACCGACCCGCGCTACGTGGCCCAGCGCGAGTTCTGCCTCAACCACCTCCCCGAGTACCCGCTCTTCAAGCTCATCGATACGATCTTCAAGGTGGCGCCGGGCGTGTTGACCGAGCACGGCAAGACCAAGAACCCGTGGCCCAACGTGGATGCCCAGTCGGGCGTCATCCAGTGGTACTACGGGCTGACCGAGTGGGACTTCTACACGGTGCTGTTCGGTATTGGCCGCGCCATCGGCGTGCTCGCCAACATCACCTGGGACCGCGCCCTCGGGTATCCCATCGAGCGGCCCAAGTCCGTCACCACCAAGATGCTCGAGGACGTGGCGGCAGAGGCCATCAAGGCGGACGATCTGGGTAGCGACTGACGCTACGCAGGAGCTGGCGGTCCGGTTCTGCGACGTTCGAGCCGCACATGGAACGGCGCCCGGGGCAACCCGGGCGCCGTTCTCGTGCGGGCGTCTCGAGCGGCGGTCGCCGAGCGCAGTGCGGCGTCCCCCCAGCCACCTGCCGCGCCGGAAACCTCACCCCTGTGGCCGCTGGAAGCGAGGGCGGGGGGCGCGAAGGTGCCTCGTGGCGCCGCGCATCGACCTTTCCCGACACGAGAACCGCGGGCGAGTCGCGGCCGGGAGGGGAGCGAGCAGCGTGCGAAGTCGTTCGATGGCTCCGTGCAGGTCGCCTATCACCTTGGCGATGGCTTCGGCCTCCTCGGCCGAAAGCTCGCCATAGCCGCGCAGGGCTCGGGGTCGCACGTCTTCGAGGGCGATCTCGGCGCTCGTGAACTGCACCTTGAGGGTGTGGCGCAGGCTCGCCGTGGGGGGCTTTGCCTCGAGGTCGAGCTGGCGCAGGTGCCGCAACATGGTTCTCCGGCAGCCGGCGATGGCCTCGGCAAGGGCCCGTGCCTGGCGCGGCGGGATGTCGACTACGACCCTGGGAAATAGGCCGCGCGACGAGGATGACGCCACGAGGTGCTCGGCCTCCTCGAGCAGGCGATCGACGTAGGCCAGGGTGGCCAGCAGTCGGCGTGCGTGGTTCGCGTTCAAAGAGGCCTCCTCGGTGTCACGGTCGCAGCGTGGCCTTGACACGCAGCGGGTGGAGGAGCAGATCCAGGGCGTCGAGAATGTTCGACACGACGATGTCCGCGTCCCGCACCAGCGCACCGGCGGCGCCTTCCGGACCGATGACGGCGATGCCCAGCGCCGCCCGGCGGATCATGGGCACGTCGTTGGTGCCGTTGCCGATGGCTGCCACGGTCGGCGCGCCGAGGGCCGTCACCAAACGCGCCTTGTCGCCCCCCGTGGCGATCACCACCACCTCCACGGGCAACGCCGCCAGGGCCTGGCGGGCCGTGCCGAAGGTATCGGCCGTCATGACGGTGATGGTCACGTGTTTGGCGAGGGTGCGCAGGCGTTCGGCAACGCCGGGGAGGAGGGCGCCGTCGCGGGAGAGAGTTCCGGTGAAGTCCAGGACCAACTTGGTGATGGTGTGGCAGTCGCCGTCACCGAGCTCGAGGGGGAGGCCGGAAGGCGGTCGGCCTGTCATGGCGGTATGGTAGTACGGCTCCTCGCTGTGCGGAGTTGGTGTAGAGTTAGCGCGGCGATGGAGTCCGCCCCAACCGCGGTCGCTGACCGCTGATGACCCCTACCGGGAGGCGATCACGATGCACGAGGATGACGCGCTGGCGGTCATCGGAGCGGTGGCGGAGGAACGGGGGGCAGCGGGGATCGTGGCCGAGGTGCGGCGCGCCCGGCGCCTGCTCGGCGAGGGGCGCTTCAACGTGGCCGTGCTGGGCCAGTTCAAGCGGGGCAAGAGCACCCTCATCAACGCACTCCTCAGGCGGAGTCTGTTGCCCACCGACGTGGCCCCCCTGACCAGCACCATCACCATCGTCGAGCACGGCGAGGAGGAGACGGCGCGGGTGCTCTACGCTGACGGTCGGCGCGAGTTCGTGGGCGTGGACGAGATCGCTGCGTACGTGTCGGAGGAGGGGAATCCCGGCAACGTGAAGGGGATCGAGGCGGTGGTCGTGACGCTGCCCGCCCCGCTCCTTGCCGGCGGCATCCGCCTGGTCGACACCCCCGGCGTCGGCAGCGTGTTCGCTCCCAACTCCGAAGTGACGCGTCGCTACCTGCAGCGCATCGACGTGGCCTTGATGGTCCTCGGCTTCGACCCACCCATCTCGGGGGAAGAGTTGGCGCTGGCCAGGGAGGTGGCCGGTATCGCGGGTCAGCTCGCCTTCGTCCTCAACAAGGTCGACCTGGCCGACGCGGCGGCGCGCGAGAAGGCGGACGCCTTCACCCGCGCCGTGCTGCGCCGGGAACTGGGAGAGCGGTCCGAGGTCGTGTTCCACGCCTCGGCCAAGCGAGCGGCGGCGGGCGAAGAAGGCGGCGTGGCCGCCCTCGCGACCTGGCTTTCGGAACTCGCGGCCCGTTCGGGCGTCGAGCTGGCCCGCGGCTCGGCCCGGCGCGCCTGTCGGGCGCTTTCCGGGCGACTCCTCCAGGACGTCGATCTGGAGACTCAGGCGCTCACCCGACCTCTCGAAGAGATCAGCGCGCAGATTGCCGAGTTCCGCACGGCGGTGCAGGACGTCGATGCCCTGGCGCTGGCGGCGACGGTGCGGGTGGGCCGCGAGGACAGCGACTACTGGGCAGGCTGGAACGACAGCCGCAAGGAGTTTGAGCGCGAGGTCTTGAGGCGGGTGGTGCGGCGAACCCTCGAAGCCATCCGCAGCCTCCAGCGCCCCTCGCGAGCAGCCATGCGCGCCGCTGGCCAGGAGGTGGCCCGCGACGAGGTGGCCGCAGCGGTGGACACCTACCACCGCCAGGCGGTGGCGGCCTTCGAGCAGTTCAAGGCGCGGCGCCGGGAGGTGGTGGAGCGGGAGGCCGCCTCCCTGGTGGAACGCGTGTCCAAGGCGGCGTCGAAGGCCTTCGGTATGACCATCGCCAGTTTCGACGCCCAGCCCCCCGAGGTGGACCTGGACGCCGGGGTCTTCGAGTTCGTCACGCCGACCCTCGCCCTTGACCTCTCGGCCTGGCTCGTGCCCATGGTCGATGCCCTGCTGCCTCGCGCCCTCGTCACCCGGCGGGTGGCCGCCTCGGCCAGAAGCCTCGCTGCCGACTGGTTGCGGCAGAACCTCTACGAGGTGGATCGCCACCTCACCGACTGGTTGGACGTGCTCCGGCAGAGCCTCGAGGCGCAGCTGCGCGAGCGCCTGGATGCGTTGCGCGACGAGGTGCTCGAGGCAGTGGAGCAAGGGCGGCGCGCCCAGGAGCAGGGGCAGTTGGCGGTGCGCGACGCGCTCGCCCGTCTCGCGTCCCAGCGGCAGCGGTTGACCCAGGCCCTCGACCTGGCGGCGGGCGGCGGTCCGCCCCACGGCGGGCGCGGTGCTGGCCTTGGATCGCCCGCCGCGCCAGGTCGCTGACGCTCGCGACACCCATCCCGGCAGCCCATGGGCGTCGGCGGGCGAAGCCGCGCCACCCTCCCCTGGCGTGCCCGCCTCGTGCCGCGTCTAGGTGCGTGCCGAGGCGACGCACTGCCGGCCAGCGGCAAAGGCCTTCCGGTTCAGCTCGAGGAACTTGGCCGGCACCCGCCGTTCGAGGCAGCTCCACCAGGTGGCCTCGGGCACTCCCACCAGTCGGGAGATGGCTCCCAGCAACACCACGTTGGCCGCCTTGACGTTGCCGGCCTCGCTGGCCAGGCGCTCGCCCGGGATCCAGAAGAGGCGGGCCGAAAGAGCGGCAAAGGCCGCCTCCACCGCGGTGGTTTCGGGGTATACACCATCGCCGGCCGAGACGGTGATGGGGATGAGCTCCATGTCGTTGACGACGGCGGTACCGCCCGGACGGACGAAGTCGGCGAAGCGCAGCGCTTCCAGTTTCTCGAAGGCGAGGAGCACGTCCGCCTCGCCTCGCCCTACCAGCGGGGAGTGAACGGCGTCGCGGTCCCAGCGCACGTGAGAGACGACGCTGCCACCCCGCTGCGACATGCCGTGGACCTCGGACTTCTTGACGTCGTAGCCGGCAGCCAGCCCGACCTCGGCGAGGATATTGCTTGCCAAGAGCGTGCCCTGACCGCCCACGCCCACCAGGACAAAGCGGAACTCGCGACCTTCGTCCATCTCAGTGGCTCCCTTCCGGCGGGCAGGCCACGCCCCCGTTGTCCTCGAGCAGGCGCATCTGGTCCCGGGTCGGGATGGCATCGTGGGGGCAGATCTGCACGCACACTTCGCAGCCCGTGCACAGGGTGGGGTCGATGACCGCCAGGGGCTTGCGGGAGGTGGGATCCAGTTCGTCGCTCTTCAGGATGGCCGGACAACCGATGTGGAAGCACACGCCGCAGCCGTTGCACTTCTCGCTGAACACCTCGAGGGGGACGTACTGACGGCGCACCTCCGGCAGCAACGCGCAGGGGCGGCGGGCAATGAGCACGGCCGGCTCCTCGGTGCGCATGAGGGCCGAGAAGGCTCGCTCCAGGGCTTCGTTGTCGTAGGCATCGACGGTAGCCATGCGGGTAATGCCGAGCCCCCGGCACACCGCCTCGAAGTCCAGCACGCCGGCCGGCTGCCCCTGCAAGGTTTGCCCGCTGCCGGGGTTGGCCTGGTGGCCGGTCATGGCCGTGGTCCGGTTGTCGAGGATGATGGTGAGGACGTTGGCGCGGTTGTAGGCCACGTTGGCGAGGGCGGCCAGGCCGGTGTGGAAAAAGGTCGAATCGCCGAGGACCGCCACTACCCGTTCCTTGAGCCCCGCCTTGGCGGCGCCGTGGGCCACCCCGATGGAGGCGCCCATGCAGCCGCAGAAGTCGAGGGCGGCGAGGGGGGGCAAGAAACCCAGGGTATAGCAGCCGATGTCGCCCGACACGGCGACCTTTTTCCTCTTGAGGAGCCAGAACACACTCCGATGGGAGCAGCCGGGGCAGAGCACTGGCGGCCGGCCGGGCAGCTCCGGGCGAGGGACGGCCACGGGCGGGGCTGGCGCACGGTCCACCGGCAGGCCGGCCGCGGCACCCCGTTCCCGGACCACGGTGGGATCGAGCTCGCCGATGAGCGGGAAGATGCTCTTGCCCTCGCAGGGCAGGCCGAGGAGGCGCACCTGCTCTTCGAGGACCGGGTCCAGCTCCTCGAGGACGATCAGCCGCTTGACGCCGGCCGCAAAGCTCCGGATGAGCGCGGCGGGCGTCGGGTGCACCAGGCCGAGCTTGAGGATCGAGGCGGTGGGGAAAACCTCGCGCGCGTACTGGTAGGCGACCCCGGCGGTGACGATGCCCACCTCGCGGTCGCGCCACTCGATGCGGTTGACCGGCGCCGTCTCCGCCCACCTGGCGAGTGCTTCGAGGCGCTGCTCCACCACCGGATGGCGGCCGCGGGCGTTGGCGGGGACCATCACGTACTTGGCAGCGTTGCGGGGAAACTTCTCGCGCCGGGGGGCGATCTCGGCGCGCTCGCCGAGCAGGACCGGGGTGGCGGAGTGGTTGATGCGGGTGGTGGTGCGCAGCAACACCGGGGTATCGAACGTTTCGGAAAGGGTAAAGGCCAGGATGGTGAAGTCCTTGGCCTCCTGGGAGTCGGCGGGGTCGAGGCAGGGGACCCGGGCAAACTGGGCGTAGCGGCGGTTGTCCTGCTCGTTCTGGGAGGAGTGCATGGCGGGGTCGTCGGCGGAGACGATGACGAGACCGGCCTCGGCACCCGTGTAGGAGGCGTAGAAGAACGAATCCGCGCCGACGTTCAGGCCCACGTGCTTCATGGCCGCGAGGGCCCGTCGACCGGCGTACGCTGCGCCGATGGCCACGTCGATGGCCACCTTCTCGTTGGTGGACCACTCGCAGTAGACGTGCGGAAAACGGGCGAGCTCCTCGAGGATCTCGGTGGACGGCGTGCCGGGGTACGCCGCCGCGACCCGGACCCCCGCTTCCCAGGCGCCACGTGCAATGGCCTCGTTTCCGGACAGGATTCGCTTCATTCGAGCCCTCCTGGGGAGGCGACAGGGCAGAAAGACCCCCCGGCAGGGCGGCGGGGACCGAAAGTCGGATGGCTTGGGGGGGAGATCCAACGGCGGTTCCCTGGGGGGCGCCCCACCGGGGAGAGATGAACGTCGATGTGTTCGCCTTCACTATCCTCCCCCAGGATAATCGTGAAGGCCTTCACAAAGCCAGCATAATGCGTCGAGTCCTCCTTGGCAAGGGGTCGCCGCCGCGGGCGCCTCGGCTTGTGCCGCGGCGGGGGTGGTCCTAGAATGCTCCTCTGGAGAGCGCTATGCCTCGGACCTACGAAGGGAAGCTCGACGCCACCGGGCTGCGGTTTTCCCTGGTGGCAAGCCGGTTCAACGAACTGTTGACCACGCGGCTGGTGGAGGGCGCCGTGGACTGTCTCCTCCGCCATGGCGCTCGCGACGAGGACGTCTCCCTGGTGCGGGTGCCCGGCGCCTGGGAGATTGCGCTCGTGGCCTCGCGCCTCGCCGCCTCGGGGAGGGTAGACGCCGTGATCGGGCTCGGCGTGCTGATCCGGGGAGCCACGCCGCACTTCGAGTACATTGCGGCGGAAACGGCCAAGGGGCTGGCGCAGGTGGCGCTCGCCACCGGGGTGCCCGTGTCGTTCGGCGTCCTCACCTGCGACACCCTGGAGCAGGCTCTCGAGCGCTCCGGCTCGAAATCGGGCAACAAGGGCTGGCAGGCGGCCCTTGCCGCCATCGAAATGGTCCAGCTGTACCGCCAGCTGGAGGTCTAGGGCCCATGGGGACCCGGCGGCGGGGGCGGGAGCTGGCCCTGCAGATGCTGTACCAACACGAACTCGCCGGGACTCCCCTCGAAGTGGCCTTCGCCTCCTTCGAGGAGTTGCAGCAGGCGCCGGCCGGGGCACGCGAGTTCGCCATCGAGCTCGCCCGCGGCGTGGTGGAGCACCTCGCCGAGATCGATGCCACCATTGCGGCACAGGCCGACAACTGGCGTCTCGACCGGATGGCGTCGGTGGACCGCAACGTCATCCGGTTGGCGCTCTTCGAACTGCTCTTCCACCGCGATACCCCTGCCGCGGTGGTGATCGACGAGGCGGTGGAGATCGCCAAGCGTTTCGGGAGCGAACGATCTGGCCAGTTCGTCAATGGCGTCCTCGACGGTGCCCTGCAGCGCCTGACGGCCCTGGGGGCGTGATGCTGCGGCGATGGGTGGCCGTGGCGTGTGTGGCAGCGAGCACGGCTGCCGCTGCCGACCAGGCCACGGTACGTCTACCCGAACGTCTGGCCAGCTCCCTCGTCGAGGGCGAGCGGTGGGGGATCGTGCTCGGCAAGGAACAGCGGGAGGACGGGGTGCTGGTGACCCTCACCCAGGTCCTGCGCCCCCTCGCCTCTCTGCCCGTGTGGCCGCTCCCCGATCACACCGCGTGTCCCGACCCCGAGGCGCTGGACGTCGATGGAGCGACGCGCGCGGCCTTGCTGCCCTTGTTCATGGCCCGGCCGGGCGAGACGGCCATGGCAGTGGTGGAAGGGGTGGTGCGTTTCGTGTCCACCAGCGTGACGCCGGACGAGCGGGACACCGGCCCGCAGGACGCTGTGTCGGTGCTCCAGCGCCGTCGGGGACGCTGCTCGGGGCGGGCCAACGCGGCCGTGGGTCTGCTCCGCGTCCTGGGAGTGCCAGCGCGGGTCGTGCACGGCGTGTTGTTTGCCGCAAGCGGTGTCCGGTTGCATCGCTGGGGCGAGGCGTGGCTCGGCGAGGCGGGGTGGGTGCCCTTCGATCCGGGGGCGTCGGTAGGTGCGGTGAGTGTGCGCTACCTGCCTTTGGATGTGCGCGAGGCCGACGTGGCGGCGATGGTGCTCGAATCGGTGGAGGAGAAGGGGTTCTCGAACCTGCCCGTGCGCGGTGGGCTGCGCCTGTTGCCCGTTGCCGGTGTGACGCTCCACTGCCGGGCGGTGGCGCCGCAGGCATCGGTGCTGGCGGTGCTGACCGGTCCCGATGGCTCCCGTTGGGCGCGGTTGGGACAGGGCGGCGTGCGCTTCGACGCCCTGATCCCGGGCCTGTACACGCTCCACTGGCTCTCGGGTGATCGCAGCGTGATGGTGGCCACCGTGCGCCTCACCGGGACCCGTGAGGTCTCGGTGACGTTGGCCGGACCAGGAGGGTGATCGTGCGTGCCATCGTGGGTCGACTCTCGGATCTTGGGGTGCGGGAGCTGTTCAAGCTCCTCGCCTCGGCAGAAGCGGAGGGCCGTCTCCTGGTCGAGACGCCGGTCGGTCGCAGCGAACTGTTGTTCAAAGGGGGCGAGGTGTGCGGCGAGATCGGCATGCCTCTGGTCGTGGCGTACGCATCGCGCAGCGGCTCCTTCTCCTTCCGCCCGGAACCGGTGGCGGGGGAGGGGTGGATGTCCCCGGACGACGTGCTGTCCCTCCTGACGGCGCGGGCCGGTGGCGATGAGGGGAGCGGGGTCGGGAGCGCCGCCTCGGGGGCTCTCGATCCCCTCGGGGAGCTGCGGGAGTCCCTGGCCGAGATCCCCCTTGCGCAGACCCTGGCGCGGCTTGGGGTGGTCACCGCCGACCCGCGGCCGTACCGGGCGCTCGAGGGAGAGTGGCGGCGCCGTGGCTGGGAAGCCCACATCGTCCAGGAACCCCGCTGGCCGGAGGAGGCGGCGCCGGAGGTGCTGATCCTCCACCTCCCCGCGGCCGGCACCCTGGCCGGCCAGGAGTCGGCGTGGCTGGCCCTGGCGCAACGGGCCAGCGCCGAGGAGCCGCCCGTACCGACGCTGTGGATCGGCGGCATGGCCGATCCGGAGTTGCGCCACCACGCCATCGTCGCCGGCGCCGAGTTCCTGTTGCCGGCGCCGCTCGGCGAGGTGGGGGAGGCGGCCCGCTGGTTCCGCGAGGAGGTGACGCTGCTCGTGGAACGCCTCCTCGCCCGGCGGTCGAGTCTTGCCGAGAACGCCGCGGAAGCGTTTCGCGACTTCTTCCTCGCCCTGCACATGGACGCCTCGCCAGCGGAGTTGCGGGCGTCGCTGCTGCGGGCCGCTGCCAGATCGTTCCGCTGCGGGCTGCTCCTGGCGGTGCGCACCACGGGGTTCGAGACCCTGGGCGGCTTTGGCCTCGGTCCTGCCTGCCCGCGGCACCTGCCCCGCGGTGCGGCGGCCCTCGAGCACGTGGTCGCCCTGCGGCGGGCGATCCGGTTCGGCGACCTGGAGCCGTCCCTGAAGGCGGACCTTACCGCCGTGCTGCCCGGCGGCGAGATCGGCGACGGCGAGATCCTGCCGCTGTTCGCCGGCGGGGAGTGCGTCGGCCTGTTCATCGGCGAAGGGCCGCGGCGCCCCGGCGAGAACACCGCTGCCCTCGCCATGCTCTTCGCACGCCTGGGAGCTGTCGTCCCCCACTGAGCCCCGCCCGCGCCATCTCCAGTGGGGAGCTGGGGGAGGGGTGGTGGGTCGGTGGGCTACAATCCGCCCCCGGAGATGAGCGATGGCTGAACCGTACGATCCGGCGCAGATCGAGCCCTACTGGCAGGAGTTCTGGGAAGCCCGAAGGGTCGCCCACGTGGACACGGCGGGCGCGAAGGACCTCTACATGCTCATGATGTTCCCCTATCCGTCGGGCGATCTGCACGTCGGGCACGGCCGCAATTACATTTTGGGCGACTGCCTGTTCCGCGCCTTCCTGATGCAGGGGCGGCGGGTCCTCAACCCCATGGGGTGGGACGCCTTCGGGCTGCCGGCCGAAAACGCGGCCATCAAGCGTGGCGTCCACCCGCGGGAGTGGACCCTGGCCAACATCGCCCGGATGAAGGGGCAGTTCCGCCGCTGGGGCATCCTCTACGACTGGGACAAGGAGATCGCCTCCTGCGAGCCGGAGTACTACCGGTGGAATCAGTGGCTGTTCCTGCGCATGCTGGAGAAGGGCCTCGCCTACCGGGGCCAGGCGCCGGTGAACTGGTGCCCGTCCTGCCAGACGGTGCTTGCCAACGAGCAGGTGGTGGGCGGGGGGTGCGAGCGCTGCGGCACCCTGGTGGTGCAGCGCGACCTCGAGCAGTGGTTCTTCCGCATCACGGCCTACGCCGACCGTCTCCTGGAGGGTCTCGACCGCCTGCCGAACTGGCCGGAAAAGGTCAAGACCATGCAGCGGAACTGGATCGGGCGCTCGGAAGGGGCGGAGTTCACCATGGCCATTGCCGGGCGGCCGGAGCTGCCCGGCCTCGAGGTGTTCACGACCCGCCCCGACACCGCCTTCGGCATGACCTTTGCGGTGCTGGCCCCCGAGCACCCCCTGGCCCGGGAGCTCGCCACCCCCGAGCACCGCGCCGAGGTGGAGGCGTTTCGCGAACGGGTGCGCCACGCCACCGAGATGGAGCGGCTGGCCGCCGAAGGCCCGCTCGACAAGCGCGGCGTCTTCACCGGTAGCTACGCCATCAACCCCTTCAACGGCAAGGCAGTGCCCATCTACCTCGCCGACTACGTGCTCATGTCCTACGGGACCGGCGCCATCATGGCCGTGCCGGGGCAAGACCAGCGGGACTGGGACTTTGCCAAGGCCCACGGCCTCCCCATCGTTCGCACGGTCCAGCCGCCCGCCGGCTGGGAAGGGGAGGCGTACACCGGCGAGGGCCCCGCCATCAACAGCGAGTGGCTCGACGGTCTGGACGTGGCGACGGCGGTGGCGCGCGCCACCTCCTGGCTGGAAGCAAAGGGCATCGGCAGGCGCAAGGTCCACTATCGGCTGCGCGACTGGTTGATCTCGCGCCAGCGGTACTGGGGCACGCCCATTCCGGTGGTCTATTGCGACCGGGACGGCCTGGTTCCGCTGTCGGACCGCGACCTGCCGGTCCTTCTCCCCACGGACATCGCCTTCCGGGGGGTGGAGGGCAACCCCCTGGCCCACAGCCCCTCCTTCGTCCATACCCGCTGCCCCCGCTGCCACGGGCCGGCGCGGCGCGAGACGGACACCATGGACACCTTCGTCGATTCGTCCTGGTACTACCTGCGCTTCATCAACCCGCGGGTGGACGATCGCATGTTCGACGAGGCCCGGGCACGACGCTGGATGCCGGTGGACCTGTACATTGGCGGGATCGAGCACGCCATCCTCCACCTTCTCTACGCCCGCTTCATCTACAAGGTGCTCGCCGATTTCGACCTCGTGCCGGGTGACGAGCCCTTCCCCGTCCTGTTCAACCAGGGGATGATCGTGGCCCGCTCCGCCACCTCGGGGAAGCTCGAAAAGATGTCCAAGTCGAAGGGGAACGTGGTGGCGCCCGACGAGCTCATTGCCCGCTACGGGGCGGACACCGAGCGGGTGTACACGCTGTTCGTGGGGCCACCGGAGAAGGAGTGCGAGTGGACCGACGAGGGGGTGGCCGGCGCCCACCGTTTCCTGCAACGGGTGTGGGCGCTTTCGGACGCGGTGCGCGGCGCCGCCGGGCGGGAGGGGGACGAGGCGGCCAACGAGCGTCTTGCCGTGGCGCGGCACCAGGCGGTCAAGCGGGTGTCCGAGGACCTGGCGCGCTACAAGCCGAACACCGCCATTGCCGCCCTCATGGAACTGGCCAACGCCATTGCCGCCGGAAGCAGCACCGTGGGCGAAGCAACGTTGCGGGACGCGTACTCCACCCTGCTGCGGCTGCTGCACCCCATGGCCCCCCATATCACCGAGGAGCTGTGGCGCGCCCTCGGCCACGAGCACTCCATCCTGGAGGCCGGGTGGCCCTCCCACGACGCGGCGCTCTTGGCTCGCCAGCGGGTCACCGTCGCGGTGCAAGTGAACGGCAAGCTGCGGGCAACGGTGGCCGTGGCCCGCGGCGCGGCCGAGGAGGAGGTGGTGGGGGTGGCGCGCGAGGCGGTAGCCCGCTGGCTCGACGGCAAGGAGGTGGTCAAGGTGGTCCACGTGGCGGACCGCCTGGTCTCCTTCGTGGTGAGGGGGTGAGCATGCCCGTCCACCGCGCGGCGATCCTGCTGGCCTTGGCGAGCCTTCCGTGGCTTGCGAGCTGCGGCTACCACCTGGTCGGTGTTTCCGGGAACCTGCCCCCCACCCTCAAGCGACTCCACATTGCCCCCTTCGTGAACCAGACGGCACGGGCCGAGCTCGACCAGCGGCTCACCGAGGAGGTGACGCAGGAGTGGCTGCGGCGCGGCCGCTTCCAGCTGGTGGCGAGGGCCGAGGAGGCGGATGCGGTGCTTTCCGGCTCCATCGTTGCCGCCTCGGTGGCGCCGGTCCGCTTCGACCAGCAGGGGCGCGCCACCGAGTACCAGCTCACCATCTCGGCGGACGTCCAGCTCGTCGACCGCACCGGGGAGAAACCGACCGTGCTGTGGCGCGACGCGCGCTTTTCGCGCAGCGTCTCCTACGAGGTGGACGTGTCGACGGTCACCTACTTCGACCGCGAGATCGAGGCCATGGAGCGGGTTTCGCGGGATTTTGCCCGTGGCCTCGTGGTCACCATCCTCGAGGGTTTCTGACGGCTGGCCGTCGGAGGCGGTGCGCCCGGCACACGGGGGCGGGCGCGGCGCGGCGCCGGGTCAGGGTCGGGGCACGCGGGCGGCGAACCACGCTGCCGTGCGCTGCAACCCGTCGGCGAGGGAGGTGACGGGCGCCACGCCCAGGTCGCGGCGGAGCTTCTCGGCGGTGATCACCGAGCGCCGCTGCTCTCCCGCCTTGGGGGGGCCGTGGACCGGCTGGGCGTTGCTTTGGACGGCCGCGGCGAGGAGGGTGTAGAGGGTGACCACATCGGTCTCGACGGCGGTTCCCACGTTGTAGGTTCGGTAGCCGGGACGCTCGAGCGCGGCCAGGTTGGCGGCCACCACATCGCCCACCCAGACGTAATCGCGGGTCTGCCGGCCATCGCCGTTGATGACGCAGGGACGACCGGTGAGGAGGCGCTCGAGAAAGATGGCGACCACCCCTGCCTCGCCGTGGGGGTCCTGGCGAGGGCCGTAGACGTTGGCGTAGCGGAGGCAGGCGACGTCGAGACCGTAGAGGTGGTGGTAGGCGAAGAGGTAGCGTTCCACCGCGAGCTTGGCGACGCCGTACGGCGAAAGGGGGCGGGTCGGGTGCGCCTCGTCGGCGGGGAAGTAGTCCTGCTCGCCGTAGATGGCACCGCCGGTGGAGGCGAAGATCACTTGCCGGAGCTGGCCGCGTCGGCCTCCCTCCAGGAGGTTCAAGGTGCCGAGGATGTTGACCTCCGCGTCGTAGAGGGGGTCGGCGACCGAGCGGCGCACGTCGATCTGGGCCGCGTGATGGACGAGGATCTCCACGCCCGCTGCCGCGAGGAGCTCGGCGGCCTGGCGGGAGCGAATGTCCAGCTGGTGAAACTCACAGGACGGCGGGAGGTTTTCCTTGCGGCCCGAGGAGAGATCGTCGACAATGAGGACGCGGTGGCCGGCCCGCACGAGCGCCTCCGCCACGTGGGAGCCGATGAAGCCAGCACCACCCGTCACACAAATGGTCCTCGACGCCATGCAACGCCTCCACGCTTCGGCTCCTGAGGAGCTATCGCCCTTGCCGCGGCGATTCTACCAGCGCGACACCGTCACCGTGGCCCGGGAGCTCGTCGGTAAGCTCCTCGTACGGCGCTTGCCGGCGGGTACCGTCGTGGTGCGCCTGGTGGACGTGGAGGCGTACTTGGGGGTGGGCGATCCGGCGTGCCACACCTTCGGCGGGCGGCGGACCCGGCGCACCGAGGTGATGTGGGGGGAGGCGGGGCGCCTGTACGTGTACTTCGTCTACGGCATGCACCACTGCGCCAACGTCGTGACCCGGAAGGCCGGTGTGCCGGAAGCCGTGCTCCTGCGCGGGGCGGTGCCGGTGGCGGGTGGCGCGGAGGGCGTCCTCCTCGGGCCGGCCCGGCTGACGCGCGCCCTGGCCATCGATGGCACCCTGAACGGCGCCGATCTCACGACGGGCGCCGAGGTGTTCCTCGCCGACGACGGATGGGCGCTGCCGTCCCAGGCGGTGCAGGCACTGCCGCGGGTGGGCGTGCAGTACGCCGGGGAGGCTGCCGCCTGGCCCCTGCGGTTTGCCGTGGTGGGCCAACGGGGGGCTCGACCGCCACGGGCCTCGTCCCCCTGCGGCGTTGCCGCAGGCGCGCGAGGGGCCCGGCCAGGTCGGCGGGGAGGGGGGCGACGAACTCGCAACGGGCGCCCGAGACGGGGTGCGTGAACGCGAGGCGCGCCGCGTGCAGGGCGAGGCGGGGGACGGGCGGTGAGGACGACGCCCCACGGCCGTAGATCGTGTCGCCCAGGACCGGATGGCCGAGCCAGGACAGATGCACGCGAACCTGGTGGGTGCGGCCGCTTTCCAGGCGAGCTTCGACCAGGGTGGCCACGGCAAAGCGCTCGCGGGGCTCGAGCAGGGTCAGCGCATCCTTGCCGCGCCCGGGCGCCAGGGCGGCCCGGCGCGCCGTGGGCCGCGGTCGGCCGATGGCACGGTGGACGGTGACGCTGTGGTCCAGATCGCCCGCCACCAGCGCCAGGTAGGACCGCTCGGTGGTGTGGCTGCGAAACTGGCGTTGCAGGTGCTGGGCGGCGGCGTGGGAGCGGGCGAGGACCATGACCCCCGAGGTGTCCCGGTCGAGGCGGTGAACGACGAACAGGCGCCCCACCGTGGGCGTGCGCCTGGCCAGAGCTGCTGCTGTGCGAGCCAGGACCGTGTCGAGGTCACCCTCCCGCGTCGGGTGCACCACCACGCCGGCCGGCTTGTCGACCACCACCAGGTGCGGATCGAGGTGGAGGATCTCGATGGGAGCCGCGGTGGGGAGAGGCCGGCGGCGGGGCAGGTCGGGCCGGTACGCCACCCGGTCGGTGGCGGCCACCCACTGCCCCGGATCCACCGCCAGGGCGTCGTTGACGAGCACGTGGCCGCGGCGCACCTCGTCCTTCGCCCGACTGTACGACAGGCCCAGGTGCTGCTGCAGCCAGCGGGCGAGGCGCTGAGGGCGCTCCGGCACCCTTTCACGGTATCACCTCGTGTGCCCGACGTGGGCTTTGGCGGTCCGCTGGACAGGGAACGGCGGGGCGGCTACGGTGCTGCCGTGGGGAACGGTGAGGTCGAGGGGGTGGCGCAGCTCCTCGGGCGAGCCATCGCCGCCGGGCGGGCGCCGGGGTGGTCGGCGCTCGCCACCGGTAGGGAGGGGGGTGGTGTGGCGTGGGCGGTGGGCCGCGCCGCCATCGGCGAGGGGCCGGTGACGGCCGACCTCCTCTTTGACCTGGCATCTCTCACCAAGCCCCTGGCCACCACGACTCTCCTGCTCCTCGCGCGGCGCGACGGCCTGTCCCTCGACGCCGCCCTCGGCGAGCTGCTCCCGGAACTGTCCGCCTCTCCGTGGCGCGAGGTGCGGATCTGGCATTGCCTCACGCACACGGCCGGCTTTCCCGCCTGGGAGCCTCTCTACGCCCTGGGCGACCCCTCAGCACAGGGCTACCTGGAGACCCTGGCACGGCTCGAGCCGTCCGCACCGCCCGGCGGGCGGGTCCAGTACTCGTGCCTGGGATTCCTCGTTCTGGGGCTGGTCCTGGAGCGGGGGTTCGGCGCGCCGCTCGCCGAGCTCTTTGCCGAACGTGTCGCGCGCCCCCTCGGAATCGCCGAGGAACTGGCCTTTGCGCCGCCGCGGCACCTCAGGGTGGCCGGGGGGCAGCGGGAGCCAGTGGTGGAGCGGGGGTTGCTCACAGCCCGCGGTCTCGCCGCCACGCCGCCGCCCCCCCTTGCCGGGGCGCACTCCTGTGACGATGGCAACGCGCGCGCCCTCGGCGGGGCCGCCGGCAACGCCGGGCTGTTCGGCACGGTGGGCGCCGTGGCGCGGCTATCGGCGGAGTACGTGCCGGGCGGCGGCGACCTGTTACGGGCGGCGGAGAGCGAACTGGCGTCGCGCTGCTGGACCGAGGGGCTTGGCGAGGCACGGGGGCTGGGGTGGCAGCTGGCGGCCACGCCAGGCTGCTCGGCGGGTCCGGCGCTGCCGCCCGACGCCGTGGGCCATACCGGGTTCACCGGCACGTCCGTATGGATCGATCGTCGGCAGCGGCGGATCTTCGTCCTCTTGGGCAACCGCCTCCACCCGGCGGGGCGGCCGGTGGACCTGCACCCCTTGCGGCGGCGTTTCCACGCCCTCGCCGCGCGCGTCGTTGAAAAGCACGGGGACCATCGGTAGGATTCGCGATCGATGCGACACCTTCTCGTCTTCGTCTGCCTCGCCGCAGCGCCGCTGGTGGCGGCGGCCGAGATCCCCGGTCGGCTCGTCGTGCTCGGTTTCGACGGTGTCGATGCCCGGCTCACCGAGCAGCTGCTGGAGGCGGGGAAGCTTCCCCATCTGGCGGCCCTCGCCCAGCGCGGCGGGTACGCGCGGCTGGCGCCGACGACCCCGGCCCAGACGCCCGTCTCGTGGGCCACCTTCACGACCGGGCGCGACCCTGGCGGGACGCGGATCTTCGACTTCTTGCGGCGCGACCCCCAGAGCTACCTGCCGACCTTTGCCGTGGCCGAGGAGGGGAAGCGGCCGTTCCTCCTCGGTAACGCCAACCGCACCGTCGTCACGGCCCTGGTCGGTGGGCTGTGTTTCCTCGTGGCCCTCGGGGCGGCGGCCGCGCTGCGACGGCGGCGGCCATGGCTCCACGCGCTGCCCCTGCTGGCCATCGGGGCAGCAGGGGGCTGGCTGGTGGGTAGCTGGTTGCCGACCAGCATCCCCTCGGTGACGAGCCGGCGCAGTGGCACACCGTTCTGGGAGGTGGCGGGGGCGCACGGCATGGCCGCCACCGTGACCCATGTGCCCGTGACCTTCCCCGCCGCGCCCTTCGAGCACGGCCACCTGCTCGCCGGTCTGGGCGTGCCGGATCTGCGCGGCCGGATCGGTTCCCCGGCCTTCTACACCTCCGATCCCTTCTTTCAGGCGGGAGCGGACAACGAGTTCTCGGTGGAGATCATCCACCTGCCGCGCCGCGATGGAAGGATCGCCACCGTGGTGGTCGGTCCCGTCAACAAGCTGTTTGCGGCGCCTGCGCGGCTGGAGATCCCTTTGGCGATCGAGGTGGCCGCGGACCGCACGAGTGCCACGCTGTCGGTGAGCGGCCAGACGGTGCGCCTCGCCGTGGGCGCCTGGAGTCCGTGGCTCGAGCTGGTGTTTCCCTTCAACCCGCTGGTCAAGGCCCACGGGCTTGCCCGTTTCAAGCTCTTGGCCCTCGACCCCGAGGTGAAGCTGTACCTGGCGCCCATCAACTTCGATCCCCGCTACGTGCCGCCGGGGTTCGATCTGTCGGCGCCGCGCAGCTGGGCAGCGGAGCTGTTCGCCACCTTCGGCCCCTTCAAGACGGTGGGGTGGGCCATCGATACCTGGACGCCGTCGGAGAAGATCACCGACGAGGTGACCTTCATGGAGGACATCGACCAGACGGTGGCGGAGTTCCGCGGCTTGATGCGTTCGTTCCTGGAATCGAAGGATCGCCTCCTGGTGCACTACTTCGAGTTCACCGATCGGGTGGGGCACATCCTCTGGCGCTGCCTCGACCCCCAGCACCCGGCCTACAACCAGGCCCACGCCGCCGAGTTCCGGGCCATGGTGGAGCGCTCCTTCGTCCTCATGGACGATATCGTCGGCGAGGTCATGGCGCGTCTGGGAGAGGGGGACGAACTGCTCGTGCTCTCGGACCACGGGTTCTCCACCTGGCGTCGTTCCTTCCACATCAACACCTGGCTGGCGCGGGAAGGCTACATTGCCCTGTCGGGTACGGGCGGGCGGATCGAGAACCTGGAGAACCTCTTCGACCGTGGAGAGTTCTGGCCCAACGTGGACTGGCGGCGAACGCGCGCCTACCACCTGGGTCTGGGGGGGCTGTACATCAACCTCGCTGGCCGCGAAGCGCAGGGGATCGTCGCCCCGGGGGAGGAGTACGAGCGGCTCCGCCGCGAGCTGGCGGCGCGGCTCGAGAGCGTGATCGACCCGGTCACGGGGCAACACCCCGTCTCGCGCGTCTTCTTGCGCGAGCAGGTGTATCGGACCTTCGATCCGCAGCTCATCCCCGACCTCATCGTGACCACCAGCGAAGGGTACCGCTTGTCGTGGCAGAGCGCCTTAGGCGGTATGCCCGATCGGCTCTTCGAGGACAACGATCGGGTGTGGAGCGGCGACCACTGCACCCTCGACCCGGACGTGGTCCCCGGCGTGCTGTTTTCCAGCCTGCCGTTGAAGCGCCGGCAGCTCGCCATGGTGGACGTCTACCCGACGGTGCTGGGCCTCCTCGGCCTCGCGCCCCCCGAGCATCTCGTCGGCCAGCCATTCCTGTGAGCGGCGCGCTCTTCCTCGCCCTGGCCGTGGCGGCCGCCGTCGGTTCCGAGCCAGTTCGGGACCCCGGCGAGGAACTCAAGAGCCTGCGCCAGCAGGCGGCGGAACTCGAGCAGCGGCTCCGCACGCTTGCCGGGATGCAGCAGGCCAAGGATCGGGAACGCCAGGTCCTCGAGGCGCAACTCGCCCTCGAAACGGTGCGGGTGCGGGAGAGCGAGGCCACGCTGCAGCAGCTCAAGGAACGGGAGGGCGAGGCGGCGCGCCAGGCCGAGGCGACGCGGCGGGAGTACGCAGCGGCGCTCGAACAGCTAGAGCGTCAGTTGGGCGTGCTCGCCGTGCTGGGCCGGCCTGGGCTCGCACCCATGCTGCTGCACGCCGTAGGCTCGGGGGCCGATGTGAGGGAACGGGTGACCACCGTCCTCGCCATCGTGAAGCATCACGAGGCCGAGCGGCAGGTGCTCGCCCGGCTCATGGAGGCGCGAACCGCCGCGCTCGCCGAGCTTTCCCGGCGGCGCGCCGAGGCTGACGAGGCGGCGAGGGAACTGGCTCTACGACGGCGGACGCTGGAGGAGACGCGCCGCCGGCTGCTCGCCGAGCTGGCAGCCCTGGAGGGGGAACGGCGCCAGGGAGCTGTCGCCCTCGCCGCGACCCGCGAGGCAGAGGCAAGGCTCGAACGGCTGTGGGGTGTGGTGGCCGGTGGCGCCGAGGCGGCGTCGGTGGACCCCCGATTCCTGCGCGGTGGGCTGCCGTGGCCGGTGGAGGGGGTGCGGATCGTTCGCCCCTTCGGCGCCCGACGCGACCCCCGCTACGGGACGGTCACCGTGTCCCACGGGATGGACCTGGAAGCGGCGCCGGGTCAGCGGGTCAAGGCCGTGGCGCACGGCACGGTCATCTACGCCCAGTTCTTCAAGGGCTACGGGAACGTCGTGATCGTGGACCACGGCCAGGGGGTGTACTCGCTGTACGGTCGTCTGGCGAGTATCCTGACCCGTACCGGGGCGCGGCTGACCATGGGCGAGCCGGTGGGCCTCACGGGTCGACGCGAGCCGGGGGAGGGGAACTTGTACCTGGAGATCCGAGTGGGCGACAAGCCCCAGAACCCGGTCGCCTGGCTGCGTCCCCTGGGAAAGCGAGGCGTGGCGTGAGGCGGAGACGGTGGTTTCTTGTGGCGTCGTTGGTCGGTGTGATCGCCATTGCAGGGCTGGCGGCGGGTGTCGCCGGCGGTCCGCCGAGCGGTCTGTACAGGCTTTCGGGGCTCTTCGGGCAAGTCCTCGCCATGGTGCGTACTTCCTACGTGGAAGAGGTGAGCGTGGCGCGACTTGCGGTCGGGGCGATGAACGGCCTGGTGAGCGAGGCCGATCCAGGTGGGGCCTGGATTCCCGACGAGGAGTTCGCCAGTTTCGAGGCGATGAAGCAGGAGCCGCTGCCGGCGTTCGGCGTGCTGCTGGGTCGCCGGGCGTCCTATCCCGTGGTGCTGCAAGTCCTCCCCGGTTCGCCGGCCGAGCGGGCCGGCCTCCTTCCAGGCGAGATGCTCGAGACCATCGACGGCGAGGCGCTGCGCGCGCGCCCCCTGTGGCTGGCCGAGCGGCAGCTCGTCGCGGCGGCGAAGGAGACGCGACGGGTGAAGGTGGAGGTCATCGACCGGTGGCTGCGGGGCAAGCGCTCGGTGATCCTCGAGCCGGCAGCGGTGACCCTGGCGCCCCCCCTGGTCGAGACGAGCGACGGTGTGGTGGTGATCCGCCCGGTGGCGGCGGTCGACGAGACGGTGCGCCTGGTTCGGGAACGCCTGGAACGCCTCGCCGACACCATTGGTGTGGTGGTGGACCTGCGGGGCGTCGCCCTGGGGGATCGCCGCACGGCGGTGGAGCTGGCGGCGGTGGTGGCCGGCGGCGAGGTGGTCGTGCCGCTGGCCAACCGTGCTGGGGCGGCCGGAACGTTGCGAGCGCGAGGTGCGAAGCGCCCGTGGCGGGTGGTGGCATGCCTGGACGCCACCACCGCCGCGGCCGGCGAGGTGGCCGCGTTGGCCTTCAAGCAGGCGGGGGGGACCCTGGTCGGCGGGCGCAGCTACGGCGATACCGGCGAGCGGCGGGCCGTGCCGGTGCGCGGCGGCAGGTTGTGGCTCGCCCAGAGCTGGTGCGTGGGTCCGGACGGGCAGGGGATCATCGGCCGCGGCCTCGCTCCCGACGAGGTGGTACGGCTGCGGGAGGGCGACGACCCGGTGCTGGCCAGGGCCAAGGAGCTGGCGCGTGCCGGTGCGGCGCGGCAAGCCGCCTAGCCGTTCCCCCTCCCGGCGGTCGCCGCGCCGCCAGTGGTGGCGGCCCCTTCTCGCCGCTGCCGTGCTCGTCGGCGTGGTGGCGCTGGTGGTGCTCCTTGCGGCGCGGCCAGCGATCCGCCACCCACCGGTGGCGCGCGTCACTGCTGCAGAAACGATCGTGGCGCTGGCCGGGAGGGCCGGCTGCCCTGCCGAGGGAGTCGAGGTGGAGGCACGGGACGGGGGTGGCACCACCGTCACGGTGCGGGCCCCGGCGTCCTTCGACCTGGAACGCTTCGTTCTCTCCGTCGAGGCTGCCGCCCACAACAGCGGCGGTCGGGTGGAGTCCCTGCCCCTGGGCGAAGGTGGTGGCTACGGTCGGGTCCGCCTCGAAGGGACCATTGCTGGCGAACGCATGCGCATCCTCGTGGTCGGGGAGCAGCCGCGGCGGCGGGGGAGGGTCGCGGCAGCCGTGCCGCCCGCGCCGCGCCTGGCGGTGATCCTCGACGACGCTGGCAACTCCCTCGAGGTGCTGGGCGGACTCGACGCGCTGCCGCCGGAGGTGGCGGTGGCGGTGTTGCCGAACGCCTCCCACTCGGCCGCCGTGGCGCGAGCTCTCGGCGCCAGCCAGCGAGAGCTCCTCCTCCACATGCCCATGGAACCGACGGGAGACGCGGTTCCCGGCCCAGGCCCCGGAGCCCTGGAGGTCGGCCTCGACCGGGGCGAGGTCCAGCGCCGTCTCGACGCCGCGCTGGCCGTGGTCGTCGGCGCCCGCGGCGTGAACAACCACATGGGTTCCCGGGCCACCACCGATCGGCAGCTCATGGGCTGGGTGATGGAGGAGTTGGCGAGGCGCCGTCTCTACTTCATCGACTCGCGGACCACCGCCGACTCGGTGGCCTTCGAGGTGGCCCACGCGGCGGGAGTACCGGCGGCGGAACGGGACGTGTTCCTGGATGTGGTGGCAGAACCGGAGGCCATCCGCCGTGCCCTCCAGCGGGCGGCGTCGGAGGCGCGGACGACCGGTAGGGCCGTGGCCATCGGCCACGTCCACCGGGTCACGGTGGAAACCCTTGCCGTGGAGCTGCCGCGCCTCGTTGCCGAGGGGGTGCGGCTCGTGCCGCCGTCGCGCCTCGTCGCCCGGGCCGAGTAGCGACGCGACGCCCGGACGAGGGTCCCAGCGCCAGCCGAGGCGGGGTTCGCCCCCATCGCCTGGCACCGTCCACCCTCACCCGTGGCCGCGGGAAACTGCTTTACGGATCTTCGATGTCGATGGCGGTGGTGATGCGACAGTCGGGGTGCAGGGACGCCACCGCCGAGCAGTAGGTGGCGAGGGACAGGGAGACGGCCCGCTCGGCCTTCTCCTGGGTGAGCCCTTTGCCGCGCAGTCGGTAGTGCAGCTCGATGGCCGTGTACCGCTTGGGGTTGGTCGCCGCCCGCTCGCCGGCGGCCTCGACGGTGACCGCGGCCAGGGGGATGCGCATCTTGTCGAGGATGGCCACCACGTCCATGGCGGTGCAACCGGCCACGCCCATGAGGAGCATCTCCATGGGGCTGGGTCCGGCGCAGTCCGGTCGGGACGGGGCATCCACCACCACCTCGCGCCCCGACCCGGAGCGGGCGCGAAAACGCAACCCCCCTTCCCAGTTGAGGACCGCCCGTGTCACCTCGGCCATGGTCGCCTCCCCGCGCGAGTGTAGCGGAGTCGTAGGGCGCGTGGGCCAAGCGGCAGCGGCTCAGTGGAGGAGGGCGGCGAGGGCGAGGAGCAGGAGCAGCGCCACGGCCAGTGCCTCGAAGCCGGGAGCGGCCACGGTGGTGGAGGATTGTCGTCGCAACGTGCCTCCTCGCGCCGGTTGGCGCTCGTCGTGTGTACGAACGCCCGCTGCCCATCGTCGCCCCGTCCGACCGCGCCCCGGTGCGTCGTATACTCGCCCCGTGACCGAGGAGGAGATCCTCAAGCTCACGCACCTCGTGACCTGCGCCGGTTGAGCGTCGAAGTTGGGTCCGGCGGACCTGCACGCAGTCCTCGAGGGGCTGGAGCACGGCGTGGACGAGCGAGTCCTGGTGGGAGGGCACAGCTTCGACGACGCCGGCGTGCTCAAGGTGTCGGACGACCTCGCCCTGGTCCAGTCGGTGGACTTCTTCACGCCCATCGTCGACGAGCCCTTCGACTTCGGCCGGGTAGCGGCGGCCAACGCCCTCTCCGACATCTACGCCATGGGCGCCGAACCGCTCGCGGCGCTGGCGGTGTGCGCCTTCCCCCAGGGGACGTTACCCCTCTCGGTCCTCCACGACACCCTGGCCGGTGGCCTCGCCCTGCTCCGCGAGGAAGGTGTGCCCCTCCTCGGCGGCCACACGGTGAAGGGACCCGAATTCACCTACGGTCTCGCCGTCACCGGCACCGTGCACCCAAAGCGCATCCTCACCAACGCCTCGGCCCGCGTGGGCGATGCGCTTGTCGTGACGAAACCGCTGGGCACCGGCGTGCTCTCCACCGGGCTCAAGCGCGACTGGCTCGGCCCTGCCGGCAAGGAGGCGCTGGTGGCCTCCATGGTCACCACCAACCGGCGGGCCGCCCGGGTGTGCCGGAACGTCGGCGTCGACGCCCTCACCGACATCACCGGCTACGGGCTTTTAGGCCACGCCCTCGAGATGGCCGAGGCCAGCGGGGTGGCGTTGGCCATTCGTGCTGCCTCGCTCCCCCTGCTGCCGGGGGCTCGCGAGGCGGTGGCGGCCGGCATGATCCCCGGCGGACTGGTGGCCAACCGGCAGTGGGCTTCGGCCCGCGTGGCCATGGAGGGGGTGGCGGAGGATCTCGTGGCGCTGGCCTGCGACCCGCAGACCTCGGGCGGTCTGCTGGCGGCCGTGGCGCCTTCCCTGGTGAGCCGCTTCCTCGCCGAGGCGGCGCGGGAGGGTGTGCCTGCGGTGGTCGTCGGCGAGGTGGTGGCCGGGAAGGGCGGGACCGGCGTGCTCCTGCCGTGACGGTTCAGCGTCGGGCGACGAGGGCGGCGGTGTAGAACCCCGGGTAGAGGGTGGCACACGCCTCGATGGCGGCAGGGAGCACCGTGACCTCGGCAAGACCGGCGAGGTAGAGGGCGCGTCGCCACTGGTGCACGGTGAGAAAGCCGGGTTGTGGCCGGACGGCGGGGTCGAGGGTCACGCGCCGATAGCTGTCGAGCAGGGCGAAGGGGAGCTCCAGGTGCACGGTACCCGTGTGGACCGGGCGCATCACCTCGCCGAGGACCAGGACCCCGCCGGGACGGAGCAGGGTGGCGAGGCGGGTCAGGGTGGGCACCAGGTCCGTGGCCAGGTGGAGGGTGTTCACCGCCACGATGGCGTCGAGGCCTGCCGCCGCGATCCCCAGTTCGCCGGGGTCCCCGTTGAGGTCGAAGACCTTCGCCGCCAGCCGGCAGTCAGGGGGGAGCGCGCCGTGCACGGCGCGGGCGCCGCGCCGCAAGAAGGCAGGTTGCAGTTCGGTGAACAGGTACGAGGCCGGCGGTTTTCCGGCGCGGGCGAGGGCGTGCGCCACGGCCACCCCGGCGCTGCCCGCGCCCCCGCCCAGCTCGAGGAGGTGGGCACCGGCGGGGACGGTCCGGGCCACGGCGATGGCGGTGACGGTGTTGTTGGGGGCGTAGTGGGGGTTGTCGTTGGAGAAGTAGGAAAACCACAAGGCCAGCGTGCTGGCGTTGAACAGGACCTCCTCGCCGCGGCAGGTGCCCGAGAGGACGGCAGCGAGGGCCTTGGCGGCTCGCTGCATCACCTCGTAGGCCGGTGCTGCGGCGGGCAGGGTGGCCACGGCGTCGGCGGCCAGCTCGGCCGAAGGTCGCTCGACCGTCAACGGGGCGAGGCGCCACCCCGCGCCGCAGCGATCGCCGTGGCCGTACAGCACCAGGGTATCGAGAAGCCAGCGCACCACGACCTCAGCGGTCTCTTGCCACCCTCGTTGGGCGAGGAGGGACTCCACGGACGCCACCTCGCCCGGGGCGAGGCCAAGCTCGAGGGCCAGCTCGGCGACGAGGGCGCCCACGAAGCAGTCGAGGCGGTAGCAGGCGGCGCGGAAGGCATCGTCGAAGACCGAGGCCGGCAGGTCGGCGTGGAGGCGCGCCAGGGCCTCGGGGATCGGCATGGGGAGGCGGGCCGCAGTCATGCGGCGTGCTTTTCTTCGAAGAAGGCCACCACCGCGTCCATCACCTCCGCCGCCGACCGGAACTCGGCAAGGCGGCGGCGCAGCAGGCGGCCATCGGGGAGGCCGTGGGTGTACCAGCCGGTGAACTTGCGCAGGCGGTGGAGGGCGCTCCGCTCGTCCTCCCGCGCCAGGACCTCCCGGAAGTGCTCGAGGATCCATGCCGCCCGTTCGCGAAGGGTGGGCTCGCCGGGCTCCTCGCCGCGCAGGGCGGCCGCAGCCTGGCGAAACACCCACGGGTTGGTGAGGCTCGCGCGACCGATCATCACGGCGTCGCAGCCGGACTCGAGCATCCGCCGCCGGGCGTCGGGCCCCGAGGCCACGTCGCCGTTGCCGATCACCGGGATCCGGAGGGCGGCCTTGAGACGCGCCACGTGGTCCCAGTCGGCAGCGCCGCTGTACTGCTGCCGGGCGGTGCGCGGGTGGAGGGTCACGGCATCCGCTCCCTCCTCTTGGCACAGCCGACCGAGGTCGAGGTAGGTGAGCTGCTGCTCGGAGAGACCGAGGCGGAACTTCACCGTCAGCGGGATGGTGAGGCGTCGCCGCACGGCAGCCACGATGCGGGCGGCCAGGGGCAAGTCGGCCGACAGGGCTGCGCCGGCGCACCCCTTGAGGACGCGGTTGGCGGGGCAGCCCATGTTGATGTCGCAGGCGTCGGCTCCCATCTCCTGCACGAGGGCGGCGGCCTCGGCCATGCGCTCGGGGTGTGAGCCGAAGATCTGGATGGACAGCGGCCGCTCCTCCTCGACGAAGTGTGCGGTCTTGAGCGTCTTCGGGGCCCGGCGCAGAAGCGCCTCGGAGGACAGGAACTCCATGGTCACGAGTCCGCACCCCCCGAGCCTGCGGATGGCCAGCCGAAAGTCGCGGTCGGTAATACCGGCCATGGGCGCGAGAACGAGGGGCGGATCGATCACCAGGCCGCGCAGCGTCAACACCGCGGAAGTATAGAACGGCTGTGTCATCATTGACGCCGATGCGGATCGATGGATGGCCGTGCCTCGTCACGGGGGCCTCCGCCGGCATCGGCGCGGAAGTGGCACAGGCGCTGGCCCGGCGTCGCTGCAGCGTGGCGTTGCTCGCGCGTCGGCAAGAACCGCTTGCCGCCGTGGCGGCGCGGGTCGAGGCGCTGGGTGGGCATGCGCTGGCGCTTCCCGCGGACGTGGCGGACCCCACCGCAGTGACGGACGCGGTGGCCGCCGCAGCGGCACGTCTCGGCGGGCTGCGCCTGGTGGTAGTCAACGCCGGTATTGGCGTCCACGCCGCCGCCGCCTCCCTGCCGGACGATGCCCTCCGGCGGGTCTTCGAGGTGAACTGTCTCGGGGCGGTGCACACGGTACGGGCGGCGCTGCCCCACCTCCTCGCCCGGCAACCGTCGGCGCTCGTGACGGTGTCCTCGTTGTCGGCCCTGATCCCCTACCGGGGCGGGGGGGCGTACGGCGCCACCAAGGCGGCCCTCAACCAGTACCTGCGCTGTCTGCGCCTGGAACTCGCCGGCCAGCGCGTGAAGGTTGGCTGGGTCTGCCCGGGCCCGGTGGCCACCTCCATGATCGAGGACGGGGTGCCCCACCGGAAGCTGCCGCGCCTGGCGCGCTGGCTGGTGCCGGTGCTGTCGCCGGCGCGGGTGGCCGGGGCCGTGATCCGTCTCGCCGAACGGGGCGGTGGACAGCACGTGCTACCCGCGAGCGCCGCGCTGTTCGCCGCCATGGTGAGGCTGGTCCCGCGCACGGCCGAGTGGCTCGAGCTGCGGACCGGTGCAGGCGAGGTGTGACGATCCGCGGCCCGCGCCCCTGCGGGCGACGGGGCACGCGGTGCAGGGTCTGCACAGCCGAGTGATGCGCACTGCTGCGCGTTCGAAGCGAGAGCAATACCCTCGACATTGGGGCGGGAGATTGCCAGTCTTGCGTCGTTGCAGTACATTGTCCATGTAGCGTTGGAGGCGTCATGATCCTGTTGTCGGTCGAATCGGAAAACGGTGCGGTGCTCACCTATCGCCTCGCCAAGTCCACTATCAACGTCGGTTCGTCGAGCCGCAACGACGTGGTGTTGCGGGCCCCGGGCGTGGCGGAGCGGCATCTGACCATCCACCGCAACGGCGATGTGTTCACCTTCGTGACCGCCGAGCGGCAGACGGTGGTGCTCAACGGCGAACGGCGCTCCCGCGGGGTCCTCAACCCGGGGGACAAGGTGCGGCTGGGTACCGGCACCATCATCTTCCGCGGCAAGGACGAGACGGCGGGGGCGGAGGCGGTCGGCGAGGTCGTCGAGGGGACCGCCCCCAAGGCGAAGAAGGATGCGGCCGAGCCGGCGGTCTTCCGGCCCGATCCCGCTGGTTTCGGCGAGGCGCGGGCCAAGTTCGTGGAGCTGTTCGCCCGGCAGCGGCCGGATCGCCTGCAGGAGACCGTGAACCTTCTGCGCGAGGCGCTGCCGGAGGTGGAAACGGCCCTCCTCGTGCCCACCGACAGCGAGACCCCGGTGGCGCTGGCCTCGTACTGGACGGGCGACTTGCCGCGCTTGCCCAGGAGGGCCGTGGACGAGTTCACGGTGCCCGGGCGCTACGCGGTGCTGGCCGAGGCGCGCGGGTCCGTGGTGGCGGTGCCGGCCCTCACCCCGGCCCGCGAGGTGGCCGCCGTCCTGGTGGCGCGCCCCCTGGGGGCCCTTGGCGATGAGGCCATCGGCCTGCTGTGCGAGGTTGCCCGCCTGCTGGGGTTGCACTGGCGGGAGGTGGAGGCCGAGGACCGCAGCTTCCTGAACTGGGAGCTGGAGGCCAAGCAACGGCTGGAGGTCCTGCTGCCCGGCACCTCGCAGGCCATGCAGGTGCTGCGCTCGGGGTTGTTGGCGGCGGCGCAGGGGAGCGAGCCAGTGCTGATCTGCGGTGCCGAGGGCGCGGGAAGGACGGAGGCGGCACGGATCCTCGCCACCTTGGGCCCGGTGAGCGGTCGGCCAGTGGTGCTCTTTTCCTGCGAGATCGCCGATCTCGACAACGCGCGGGTCGAGCTGTTCGGCCCCAGCGGCCACCCCTCCATGTCGGGGGAAGGGGGGGGCGCCGTGACACGGGCCAAGGGAGGTCTCCTGGTGCTGCGCAACGCGGAGTCGGCGCCCCTGGCGCTGCAGTCAGAACTCGCCGCCCTCATCGCCGCCCAGCAGCGGGAGACGCCGACGCCTGGTTCGGTGCGGTGGGTGATGACCTGTGGCGAGGACCCCCTCGCCCTGGTGCAGAAGGGCAAGCTCGCCTCGTCGCTGTTCATGCTGTTCTCGCGCCGCATGTTGCGGGTGCCGCGGCTAGCCGAGCGGCGAGAGGACCTGCCGCTGCTCATCGCGGCGCTGCTCCGACGAGTGGCTGCCGAACAGGGGAAGTCGCTGCGCGGGATCTCCCTCGAATGCTTGAACGCCCTCCTTTCCCGCGACTACCCGGGCGAGATGGCGGAGCTGGTGGGGGAGATCAACCGGCTGGTCACCGCCACGCCGGACGGGGAGATGGTGCGCTGCGAGGTTTCGAGCGCCAGCGCCGGTGTCACCGCCAGCGGGGATTCCAACGCCGAGCTCCTCCAGTTGCTCTCCTCGGACAACCTCAAGCAGATCGTGCCGCGCATCGAGCAACTGCTCATCGATCGGGTGATGCGGCGGGTGAAGGGGAACCAGTCGCGGGGCGCCAAGGTCCTCGGCATCTCCCGCGGCGCCCTCATCGCCAAGCTCAAGGAGTACAACGTCCCCGACTACCGGTTCCTGCGGAGGCGAAAGATCTGACGGCGCTAGCGAGGGGGGAAAAGGAAGAGGGAGGGCAGCAGCTCGGAAAGCGTCGCGAGCCGCCACGAGTCGTCCTTGGCGGCAGCGAGGACGACGGTCATGTCGGCGTCGAACTCGGCCAGCACCTGGCGGCAGGCGCCACAGGGCGTGAGGTCGTCCACGTCGCCGACGACAGCCACGGCAACGGGTCGGGCACCGGCGACCACCGCGGCGCCCACGGCGTTGCGTTCGGCGCAGACCGTCAGGCCGAAGGAGCCGTTCTCCACGTTGCAACCCGTGAACACCCGACCGTCCTCGGCGAGGACCGCGGCCCCGACCCGGAATCGCGAGTACGGGGCGTAGGCGAACCCTCGCGCGCGCCGAGCGGCCTCGACGAGTCTCCGGCAGGTGGCGGGGGCCAGCGTCACCACGCCACGCTAGCGCGGAACGAGGTCGTGTGCAAGGGCGCGGAGGGCCGACAGGGCAGGAGCGAGCGTGTAAGATACGCGGGGGGTTCGTCATGAGCGAGCGAGGGCAGCGGCCCGAGGAGCCACCGCTAATTTCCGCCATCATCACCACCTTCAACGAGGAACGAAACATCGGCGACTGCATCGAGTCGCTCCTGTGGTGCGACGAGATCATCGTCGTCGACTCCTTCTCCACCGACAAGACGCTCGATATCGTGCGCTCCTATCCCAAGGTCAAGTTGCTGCAAAGGCGTTATTTCGGTTCCGCCTCGCAGAAGAACTGGGCGATGGACCAGGCGAGCCACGAGTGGATCCTGATCTTCGACGCCGACGAGCGGTGCACGCCGGAGCTGCAGGCGGAGATCCGCGCGCTCCTCGCCCGCGGGCCTCGCCACAACGCCTACACCATCAAGCGTCGTGTCTACTTCATGGACCGGGTGATCCGCTTCTCGGGGTGGCAGCACGACCGCGTCGTTCGTCTGGTGCGCCGCGGCGCCGGCCGCTACCCCAACCGTCGCGTGCACGCCGACATGCAGACCGACGGGCCCGCGCCGGTGCTGGCCAACCCGATGCTGCATTTCATGATCGAGTCCTTCGATCAGTACCTGCCGCGCATCGTGACCTACGGGTTCTGGGGCGCCGCCCAGGGGTGGAAGAGCGGCAAGCGTGCCGGTGTGTTCGAGGTGTTCGTCCGGCCAGTCTGGCGCTTCGTGCGCATGTACATCCTCCAGCTCGGCATCCTCGACGGCATGGCGGGGCTGGTCTTCTGCACGCTGCAGGCCTTCGGCACCTACCTCAAGTGGGCCATCCTCTGGGAGTGGCGTGCCAACGCCGCGCGCGGTCGACCGCCGCGCCTGCCCGAGTTCGACGAGGACGAGGCCGTGTGGCGGTGGGGCGCCGGCGAGGGAACCGCCGCGGGCGGCGATACCGTCGACCAGGGGGGCGAGCCAACCGGCCGGAGCTAGCGGTCGCTCCGTGCGAGGACGCGGTCCAGGCGAGCGAGGAAACGCGGTGGCGGCTCGAAGCCGGTGAGGCGAGCCTCTGCCACCTCCTCGCCGCCCACGAAGAACGCGACGGTGGGAACGCCGGCCACCCGGAACCGGGAGCGCACCGCCTCGGAGGCGGCATCGGTGGTGGTGAGGTCTACCTTGAAGCGGGAGAAACCGGCCAGCTTCGCCGTCACGGTCGGGTCGGAGAAGGTGCGTTGGTCCAGCTCCTTGCAGGGCAGGCACCAGTCGGCGAAGAAGTCGAGGACGACGGGGCCGCCGCCGGCGATGGCCGCGTCCACACGCGCCGCCTCGTAGGGTTGCCACTCGAGCTGGCTGTGGGAGGTGCTCGCCGGTCGCGGCCAGAGGAGGACGGCAGCCACGAGCAGCGCGCAGCTCGCCACCCGCATGAAACGATCGACCACCGGGTGATCGTGGGCCGGGCGGTTCACCACCAGGAGGTAGAGACCACCGAGACCCAGCGTTGCGGCGAGAAGTCGCGCACCCCACGGCGGCGTCAGCAGGGGTGCGGCGAAGTAGGCTGCCAGTCCGACCAGGAGTACGCCGAAGAGCTGCCGCACGCCGAGCATCCACGCGCCGGACGCGGGCAGGCGGTCGATCGCCCTGGTGGCCATGGCCAGTACCAGGTAGGGCAGGCCGAGACCCAGGGCGAGGGCAAAGAAGAGGGAAAAGCCCACCAGCACGTCCTGGCGCTGGCCGACGTAGGTGAGGAGACCGAGGACGAAGGGGCCGATGCAGGGCGCGGCCACGATGCCGACGACCAGCCCCATGACGAGGGCGCCGACGAGGCCCGACCGTCCCCCCGAGACGCGGCTCGCCCAGGCGGGGACGCGGAGCTCCCACAGCCCGAACATGGATGCAGCGAGGGCCAGCATGGCGGCGACGATCAGGGCGACGATCCACGGTGACTGTAAGGCCGCGCCGAAGAGCTGGCCGGTGAGGGCGGCCAGCACGCCGAGGGCCGAGTAGGTCACCGCCATGCCCCCCACGTAGGCCACCGCCAGCGGCCAGACGCCGGCGCCGTCGCGCCGCTGGCCGGCAAAGAAGCCCACGGTGATGGGGATCAGCGGGTACACGCAGGGGGTCAGGTTGAGGGCGAGGCCGGCCAGGAAGGCCAGCAGGAGCTGGAGGGCAAACCCCCGCGTCGCGAAGGAGTCGCCGCTCGAACGCAAGGGGGTCGAGGCGATGGCGGCGTCGCCGCTCGCCGCGGACGCCAAGGGGACGGCGAAGGAAACCGCCGTGGGGGCGAGGCACTGGGTGTCGTTGCAGGCCTGCGCCTGTACCCGTCCGGTGAGGGCGGCAGGCCACGCGGCCCCCTCCTCGGGCCGTACGCGCACGGTGATGTCGAAGCGCCCTTCGAAGACGGCCACCCGCGCCTCGCTGAAAGCAAATGTTGCGAGGCGGTGCCGCGGGAAGCGCGGCGGTTCGGCCCGCCAGCCGGGGGGCAGGTCGAGGGCGAGGGTGGTGGGCACCAGGTACGGATCGAGGGGGGTGTTGGAGTTGACGTGCCACCCTTCCTCCACGGCGATGGCGACGGTCAGCGTGGCCCAACGGCCGGGCCGCGGCTCCTGACCTTCCCAGCCTGCCCGTACCGAGAAGACCGGCTCCACGTCGGCTCCGGCGAAGGCGGCAACGGCAAGGGCGAACGAGGCAGCAACGGCTCGGCGCACGATCCCTCCCCCGTCGGAAACCCGACCGACGGCGGCGATATTCTGCACGAAATCGACGCTGCCGTCTGCGCGGCCAAGGGCGCGTCGCAGCGTCCTCGGTTGCCCCGCCCCCCGTCGCCCGCTAGCATGGAACGGGCCCTGTGGGGCGGGAGGGGGCGATGCGGTGGTGGTTGGCGGCGGTGGCTGTTGCGGCGATGGGGTCGGCGTCGACCCGGCCGAGCTTCGTCGGCGCTGCCGCGTGCAAGGTGTGCCACAAGCTCCAGTACGACTCCTGGGCGGCCACGCCGCACGCCAGGGCCACGGCGACGGCGCGGGCGTCGGACAGGTGGCCGTTCGAGGCGGCGTGCCTGCCCTGCCATGCCACGGGGGGTGACGGGTCCCTCCCTGGGGTCCAGTGCGAGGCGTGCCACGGCCCGGGCTCCCGCTACAAGTCGCTGCAGATCATGAAAGATCGGCAAAAGGCGGTGGCGGCCGGGCTGGTCATCCCCGACCAGGCCACCTGCGACACCTGCCACGACGGGCAGGACCACCACCGGCGCGTGACCCTTTCCAGCGCCCTCGTCCACGCCCACAAGAACTAGGAGGTTGCCACGAGCACGCGGCGAGCTCGCCGCGGCGGCTACCACGCCACCGGCACCTTGACGGGCGGACCAGCGCGGCGGGGGACGAGGACGTAACGGTTGCGGCGCCCGAACAGGTAGAGATCGCGGGTGAGGCGGACATCGTCCCTGCAGTAGCGCTCGATGAGGTCGAGGCGCCCCTCCCGGTACCACTGCAACGCTTGCAGGCCGTCGGCACTCTTTTCGGTGCCGAGGGTTGCCTGGAGGACCGAGTCCAGCTTCGGCCGGAAGCCGAGGAAGTGCTGCAGCTCGACCATGATGTCCAGGGTGGGGGTTCGTTCCAGCGGCACCTCGCTGTACCCCTTGAGCACCTCGTAGTCGAAGGCGAGCACGTTGTAGCCGATGACTCGTTCGGCGCCCGCCAGCACCGCCACCAGCCGCTCAGCGTCCGCCTCGAAGTAGCTGGTGAAGGTCTCGTCCTTGAACGACCAGACGATCCCCACCGACAACCCGAGCTCGCGGGCCTCCAAGCGGCCCCGTGCATCCTGAAACGCTCGCTGGGTTTCCAGATCGAAAACCAGGATGTTTCTGCCGAGGGGTGCGCTGCGGCTGTCGTTGTCCTCGAAAAGGCTGAGCTGCCCGTCCCACTGGTCGTTGCGCTCGCGTCTCACTCGCCCTCCCGGTGCGGCCGAGTGTACCATGCCGCGGAGGTGCTGACGGCGCCAGGTGCGCCGTACGTGTCCTCGCTGGCATCGTGACATTGCCGCGCGGAGCGCATCGGCGAGGCGGCGAGGGAGGGCGTCGGGCGAGCGGCGCAGCCACCTGCTCGCGCCCCCGCCGGCTTGCCGCAGCGCCGCCGACCGCACGTGCGTGAGCTCCGGCGGGTACGCTGCCGAGTCGACGCACGGGGCGCACGGCGGCGAGGGCCGCCGTCCGGGCCGCTGGCACACCGAGGGGCGGGAGCAGGCGCCACGCCGAGAGGGAGAGGAGGGCGTGCACGGTGGCGCTGACCAGGTGATGGCCGAGGGGATGCTCCCCCCAAGGCTGGATGGCGAGCGACCCGACCACCATCGGTGTCGCCGAACTGAACGATGTGGGATACCTGGTACCTACTTGAGGGAGAGCTGGCCGTGGGTGGGAAGCACCACCGAGGCCGCGAGGAGCTGTCCCTCCCCGGTTCGACAGACGAGGGTGTACGGGCCGTCCGGCAACGCCACGAGGGCGAGGCGCCCGTCGTCGCCGGTGACGGCGCGGCTGCCCCGGCCGCGCTGGGCCGCCGCGAGGGCCTCCCACGGGATCGCGACCCCCTCCGCCGTGACCGCTGCCACCCGGCAGCGCCGCAGGGGTTGGCGGTCGGGCCCGAGCAAGGTCACGAGGGACGGCTGCGGCTGCGGCGGCAGCACGAGCACCATCTGCTCCCGGGCCGGCGACCACGCCATGGCGCTGCCGGGCGCCCAGGCGAGGAGCACGCTGCCGAAGGGCACCGTGAGCTGGAAGCGGCCGTCGGCCCGGCTGCGGGTGGCGGCCGACAGGGGTTCGAAGAGCTCGCCGGAGGTGCCGATCGAGGCGTCGGCGACGAACTGCCCGCTGGTGTCGGTCACGGTGCCCTCCACCTCCAGCCCTGGTTCGAGCACGATGGTGACCTCCTCGGGCGGCTCGGGCCAGGCGAGGCGCGCCGGGAGAAAGCCCCGCTGCCGCACCGCGAGTCGCAACGTCCTCGCGTCCTCCAGCGGGAGGGCGAACCGCCCGTCGCCGTCGGCGCGGACCTCGCTGAACACCTGTTCTCTCGCCTCGGCCGCCTCGAGGCGATACTGCACCTCGGCGCCGGGAAGGGGCTCTCCCTGGCGGTTCACCACCCTGCCCGTCAACCAACGGGCCGCCACCTCCAGGGTGCGCTGCACCCGCTCGCCGGGGGCAGCGTCGCGCACGTCCAGGAAGGTGGGGTGGAAGCGACCGTCGGGGAGGTGAAGCTCCAGGAAGTACCTCTCGGGCCTGGGGAGGCGCAGGAAGAAGCTGCCCCCCTCGTCGGTGGTGACCGGCACGAGCTGTTCGGCGGCCACCGCCACCTCGAGTCGTGCTCCTGGCACCCCCCGGCCCTTGGTCACCACCCGCCCCTCGACCTCCACCGTTTCGGGCTCGACGGGGAGCACCTGCTCCCCCACGAACACGGTCACGGGGCCGAGCCAGAGGGGAACGGGGTTGGCGTCGCGCACGGCGAACCGGTACTCGCCGGGCGGCAGCTCCACCGCCACCGGTTCCGGCCCTTCGAACGGCACCTGGCGCAGGGCCTGGTACCGCACACGGCCCGACGGTTCCTTGCGCACCGCCTCCACGTGAACGGCGAGCTCCTCTGCGGTGCTCCGCCGCACCTCCACCAGTACCCGCCCCCTGCCTTCGAGGTGCAGTTCGGGAAGCTGGAGCTCGCCCTCCTTCGCCCCGACCTCGACGGGAACGGTCGCCGGCTCGTGGAAGGGAGCGCTCGCCGTGAGCGTCCATCTGCCCGGCGGCAACGGTCCCACGGCAAAGGTGCCGCCGTGCCGGACCTGCCAGCGGTGGAAGTCCAGAGCTGCCAGGGCCTGCCAGCAGGGCGCCGGGATGGTGCCGGCAGCGGGGGCGAGCGTCAGTTCGGGGGGGTAGAGGGAGAGGTCGTGGGTGCGTACGCGGCCGGCGACCGTGACCCCCCGGGACACGGGGAGGTGGGCAAGCGTCGCCGCGTCCTGCGGCAGCACGAGCTCGACCACGGCAGGAGCCATCCCTTCCGCCAGCACGGCGGCGCAGCCGGCACCGGCCGGCAGCGCGTCCCCCGTCGCCGCCACCACGGCGGGGCGTCCCTCCTCCACCCACGCCACCCGCCGCGGGGGTTCGGGCGTGGCCTCGGCGAGCAGGACAGCCAGCGCTGCCACGACAAGGTTCCAAGTCATGGTCCCTCCTGCACCCAGACGGGCGAGAGCCACGCACCGCGGGGGAACGAAGCGGTCCCTGCCTCGAGGTAGCGCCGCCAGTTCGGTTGGCCCTCGCGGCGGGCCAGCCACGCCCCCACGAGGTGCGCGGAGGTGTCGAAGGGGTAGCGCTGCATGTGCTGGGCCAACATCTCCTCCCACGCCTCGCCGGCAAAGGCTGCGGCCAGGGCCAGCGCTGACGGGCGATGGACGGCAGGCAGCTCGTGGACGGGCGCGGACGCCACCAGCTGTTGCACCTCGGCCTCCGGCGCGTCGAAGGAGAGCCGCCCTAGCACCCCCACCCACCAGGCGTACCGGTTGGTGCTGGTCGAGAGGCGCCGCAGCAGCTTCCGGGCCTCGGCAAGGCGGCGCTGGCGCAGGTCGAGCAAGAACCGTTCCGCCACCGCCTGGTCCTGCGTGTCCCCATCCGTCGCCGTCAACTGCCGTTCGGCCCGGGCGAGGAGCCCCTCGGCCTCGGCAAGCTCGCCTGCTATCCCCAGCTGCCGGACCAGCGCGAGTTGCGCCCGCACGTGTTCGGTGGGCGGCAAGTCACCTTCCTTCAGTAGCTGCTCGAGGGCGCGGCGCACCTGTTCGAGGCGGTCCGGAACATGTGCGTCCACGATGGCCAGGCGAAAGCGGGCCACCGCTCGCATGGCGCGCGCTTCCGCTGGGAGGAGGGCCCACGTCCGGTTGAGCGTGACCCTGGCCTCCTCCCACTGGCCCGAGAAGATCAGCGCACCCCCGAGGAGCAGCAGCAGGGGGGGATAGTCAGGGTACTGCTCGAGCGACTGCCGCAGCAGCGCCTCCTGTTCCCAGGGCGGTGCCGCTGCCGCCTGGCGCAGCAATGTCCTGGGAGACACCTCCTCGGCCGCAGGGGTGACCTGCGCGAGCACGAGCAGCGCCCCAACGGTGACGAACACCCGCCGCATCCCCACCTTGTGGCAGTTACGTGAAGAAGCAGGTCCACCCATTGCCGGTGTACCAGCAGTTCGGATCCTGAACGTACCCCGTCTCGCACAACGGTTCCCAGTTCGCACACCCGTGCGGGGAGGGGCTGCAGTGCATGTAACCGAGGTCGTCCGCGCCCTTGCAAAACCAGTCTTCCCCGTCCTTCCAGCATATCCAGCAGTCGCCCATGGGCGCCGCCGCGAGGACCGACCCCAGGCAGGTGATGAGCGCGGTAAGCACGAGCAGGATGCACAACCTTCTCACCTGGCGAGTCTCCCTTTGCGTGCGATTCTCTCTCTCTCTCTCTCGTTCCCTGTCAAGGCCGCCCTGGTCTCGTCGTCTTTCCTGGGTCTCTCTCTTTCAGTTCGCCGTTCGCCGGCCAGGCTCCCGTGCTCGCGGTTGCAGCCTCAAAGGGTGTCGCATCCCCACGAGGGTGTACGGCGACGCCGGCGGGTGTGTTTGAAGTGGCAGCTACGCCCCGAGTGTCCTTGCTGGCATCGTGCGCTGGCCGGGCGGAGCGCCGCGGCGAGGGAAGGCGTCGGGCGAGCGGCGCAGCCACTGCTCGCACCCTCGCGGCTTGCCGCAGTGCCGCCGCGACCGCCTCGAACTCGATTCCCCGTCGCTCGCCCGCCACGGTTCCGCTTGGCTCGCGAGCGTCGCCGGGGTCCGCTGCGGCAGGGGCTGGACGCCGCCTGCGCACCTCCCGGTGCGGCCGAGTGTACCATGCCGGGGTGCCGGTGATCGTCGTGCAACCGCCGCAGACCCTCCTCGCCCCGGAAGGGGTGCGCGTGACGCCGTGGGTGGAGCTTTCCGGGGTGGTGGCGGTGCGCATCGCCGAGTGGTGCGAGCAGGAGAGCTGGCTCGCGGCCACGGCCCCGGTGGTGGCCGGGCAGGTGCAGCCGGCCCGCGCGGTGCCGTGGACGCCGCGCCACGCGCGACTGCCAGGCGCGCCGCCGCCGGCGCGCCTGGCCGCGTCGTTTTCCTTGGCGGCGGCCGATGCCGAGGCAGTGGCGAGCGAAATCCTCGCCGCCTTGCGCCTGACCATGTACTGGCAACCCGAGTTGCGGGTGGCGTCGCGGCCCGGCGAATCCCTCCCAGCCTTCCGAAAGCGGCTGCTGGCTGCGCTGCGCGATGGCCCCCTCGCCAGGAGCGAGGACAGCGCCACCAGGGCGGAGGTGGCCGCGCGTCTCGCCCACGCCATCGTCGCTCGGCCTCTGGCGGCGGGGGAGCTCGTGCCGCGGCGCCTGGCCATCGGCACCGTCTACTACCCCGAAGGCTTCGAGCCGGCCCCGCCGCCCGAGGACCTCATGCTCACGGGGGTGGCGCGTCCGTGGCGATGAGCGCGGCGGTGGACGATGGGCGGCCGGCCGCGGGTCGGGACCGTGACTGAGGAGAGCCTGACGCGGGCAGAACTGCGCGAGCGAGCAGGGTGCGCGCCGACGAGCCCGGGCGTGTACCAGTTTCTCGACCGGCGCGGGACCGTCCTCTACGTGGGCAAGGCCAAGAACCTGCGCCGACGGGTCCTCTCCTACTTCACCCGGGAGGTGACCGGCAAGACCGCGGCCATGCTGGCCAGGGCGAGGCGTCTCGAGTTCATCGTCACGGCCACGGAAATGGAAGCCCTGATCCTCGAGAACCGTCTGATCAAGCGGCACCGCCCCCGCTACAACATCACGTTGCGCGACGACAAGACCTACCCCTACGTCAAGCTCACCGTTGGCGAGCGGTGGCCTCGCGCCCTCCTCACCCGCCGGGTCCTGGACGACGGCCACGCCTACTTCGGCCCCTTCCTCGGCCACGGCATGGCGGCCCGCATCATGGATCTCATCCGGACGCGAACCCAGGTGCGCACCTGCGCCATCACCATCGACGGCAAGCTGGCGCGCCCCTGCCTCTACTACGATCTCGGTGCGTGCCTCGCCCCCTGCGTGGCGGGCTTGACGACGCCGGAGGAGTACGCGGCGGCCGTCGAGGAGGTGACCATGCTCCTGGAGGGGCGGCATCGGGAGCTGGCGCCGCGGCTCGAGGCGCAGATGTGGCGCGCAGCGGAGCGGTCGGAGTTCGAACGGGCGGCACGCTACCGGGACCTGTTGCGGGCCCTCGACGAGCTGGGTCAGGGGCAGCACGTGGAGGTGGCGGGGTCGGGCTCGCGGGACGTCATCGGCCTCGCCGGGGACGGGCACGATCTCACCGCCGTGGTCCTCCTGTACCGGGACGATCGGCTGGTGGACAAGCGCGACTTCCACTTCGAAGGGATCGAGACGCTGCCCGACGGCGCCTTCTTGGCCGCCTTCCTGGCCCAGTACTACGAGGCCAACCCCGTCGTGCCCGAACGCATCGAGCTGCCCCTCGCCCCGGACGGGGCCGCGGTGCTGGGCGAGTTCCTGCGCAGCCGGCGGGGAGGCGCCGTGGTCCTGGCGGTACCCCGTCGCTCCCGGCCGAGCCGCTTTGCTGCTCTCGCCAGGGCCAACGCGGTCCAGAGCTTTGAGCTCCGCTTCCGGCAGCCGCGTGCCGCCGCCGAACGCACCGCCCGGCGCCTCGCGGACCTCCTCGGCCTCGGTGAAGGGGTACGGCGGATCGAGTGTCTGGACGTGTCGCACACGGGCGGCGAGGCGCAGGTCGCCTCGCTGGTCGTCTGGGAAGACGGGAAGCTGCGCCCGTCCGAGTACCGGACCTTCAACGTTCGAGCAGGGTGCGCCGCCGACGACCCGGCGGCCCTGGGCGAGGCGGTCTCCCGCCGCTATCGGCGTCGGAAGGCCGAGGGGGCGAGGCTGCCCGAGCTGGTGGTGGTGGACGGTGGGACGCCGCAGTTGCACGCGGCACGTCGGGCGCTGCTTCTGGAAGGGGTGGCCATTCCCGTCGTGGCCCTCGCCAAGTCTTTCGAGGAAATCATCGTGGACGGCCGTCCTCCCATCCACCTGGAGCCCAACGACCCCGTGCGGCTGCTCCTCCAGCGTGTCCGCGACGAAGCCCACCGAGTGGCGGTGACCCGGCACCGGCGGCGGCGGCGGGCGCGACGGTTGGCGACGCAACTCCTCGCCGTGCCCGGCATCGGGCCGGCGCGGGCGGCCCGCCTGCTGGCCGCCTTCGGTTCCCTGGATGGTGTGCGGCAGGCCACGCGGGAGGCTCTCGACCGCGTGGTGGGCCCCTCCGTCGCGGCCGTGCTGTGGCGGAGTCTGCACCCGGAGCAATCCCCCCTTTGACGGGGCACGCAAGCCGCGCTACTGTGTCGTTCGTGTCTGGAGCATCGCCGATTTCGCGGTTGTCGGTGTGGGTGGGGCGCCGTGGCAAGGGCGTGGCACGACTCCGGTGGAGTGGCGGCACGCTCGCGCTGACCGTGAACGCCCTGCAGATCGTTGCCGTCGAGGGGGACGACGGAGAGCGGTTGGCGGCCGGGCTCGGCGCCACGGAGGGGGGGGAGTGGTTTGCCACGGCGCGCCGGGCGGTGGCCGACGGGCAAGTCTCTCAGGCCGAGGCCAACGCCATCGTGAAGCGTGCGGTGGCCGAGACCCTGCGCGCCTTCATGCTCGACGCTGCGGCGGAGGTGACCTTCGAGACCCAGGTCGAGGTCGTGGCAGGGGAGCTCGAGATCTCCTTCCCCCACCTCATGGTCGAGCTGGTTCTGGGTCCCGGCGGCCAGGAGCTCGTGCCGGTGCTCGTCCCCGACCCCTCGGTGGTGCTCCGGCGCCTGCCCGATTTCGCGCGGCGCGTGGGGGCGCTCGGCCTTACCGAGGAGGGGATGGCCATCCTCGCCAAGGTCAACGATCGGCGGACCGCCGCCGACATCGCCGGGCCCTCGCCGCACGGCGCCGAGACGGTACTCCGCCTGCTGGCCGCAGCCTTGGCCGGTGGCATCATCGAGGCGGTGGCCCCCCTGCCGGAGACGCCCCTCGAAAAGGGGGCTCAGGACGAGGTGCCGATCGTCCCTCGCCGCCGTCGCCGATGGCTTTTCTGGGTGCTCGTGCTGGCGCTGGCTGCGGCAGCCGCGTATCTGGCAACGGCGCGGCCGTGGCAACGGCCCGCTCGGGCGGGTGCGGGCGGTCCGTGGGGGGTGGCGGTGGACGGGGGGTGTCAGCCCGCCGAGGTCGAACGCCTGTACCGCCGCCAGGAGACGGACCCCGAGCGGTTGCGGGTGGTTCCCTTCGGCCGGGGCGAGGAGCAGTGCTTCCGGCTGGTCTGGGGCCACTTCGCCACTCGGGAGGAGGCGGAGGCGGCGCTCTCTGAGGTGCCCTCGGCGCTCGTGGCCAGGGGCTTCGTGCCCCATGCGCTCCGCCCCCCCGACGAGGTGAGCGGACGACCCAGCCGCTGACCGCTGCCGCCCCCCTCCCTTGCGTTTGTTGCGAAGACCAGGCACAATCCTCCCTCGATGTCCGCAGGTGCTGTGCGCGAAGGGACGATTGGTCGGGGCGAGTTCGCATCCGTGCTGCGTTCGCTCGTGGCGACGCTCTCCGATGGCCGGCTCGAGGTGCAGGCCGGCGGCACGCGGCGCTCCCTGTGGATCGACGCCGGGCAGGTGCGCGCCGTGGTGTCGGAGTCGGAGGAGGAGAAGCTCGGGCGATGGCTGGTGCGCCAGGGCGTGCTGGAACCCGGAGCCATGGCCGTGGCCCTGTTGCGCCAGCCGGAGGGGGTCCGATTCGGTGCCTACCTGGTCCAGGAGGGGATCCTCGACATCTCCCGACTCCAGGAGGAACTGGAATCCCTGGCGGTGACCATCGTGTCGCGGCTGGTCCTGCCCCCCGCCAGCTACGTGTTCTTTCCCGACGAGCGTCTGCCCCTGGATACCGCCACTCTCGAGATGACGACGGCGTCGCTCCTCGTGGCCGCGGTGCGCAAGGTGGACGATGTGGATGGCCTCGAAGATCTGGTGGAGCCCCTCCATTACCTGCGCGCCGGCGAGAACGCGTTCTTGCGGTTCCAGCACGTCACCCTGAACCCCCACGAGGCGTACCTCCTGTCGCGGATCGACGGTACTCGCACCGCCGTGCAGCTGCGTCGGGTGGCGCCCCTCCCGGACCAGGAGTTCATCCGTTCCCTGGCGGCGCTTCTGGCCTCGGGCCTGGTGGAGTTCACCATCCGTCCAGCCCCGAAGCCAACGTACTACGCTGTTCCGAGCAGCACGGTGGGCGACGGCAACGGGAACGCCGAGCTGCAGTTCACCCCGCGCGAGCAACAGGAGCACCAAGAGGTCCTGCGGCTCGCCAGGGAGATTGCAAGTCGCAACTACTACCAGCGCCTGGGGCTCGGCAGCGGCGCCGGGGAGGAGCAGATCCGGGAGCACTACCTGGAGCGGGTCCAGAAGTACCACCCGGACCGTGCGCGGGAGCCGCACCTCCGACTGCTGCGGCGGGAACTGGCCACCATCCACGCCGCCCTGCGCGAGGCCTACGAGGCGCTCGCCAATCCGCAACGGCGCGCCGGCTACGACGAGCAGCTGCAGATCAGGCGTGAAAGCTTCGGTGGTGGCGCTGCCGACGACGGGGAGCGGATCCGGGCGCAGCAGGAGGTGGCCCGCGCCAACGTGCGGCGTGCCCAGGAAGCGATCCGCGTCAACGACATCGGTCTTGCCGTGCAGCTCCTCGACCAGGCGGTCCGCTTCGACCCTCAGCCCGAAAGCCTCTACCTGCTGGCGCGCCTCGAGTTCAAGAACCCCATGTGGACGCAGCGGGGGCTCGACCACCTGCGGCACGCGGTGACCGTGGCGCCGAAGTTCACGAACGGCTGGCTGGAGCTGGCCAGGTTCTGGGCCCGGCGGGGCCGGGCGGACCGTGCCCGGCAGTGCGTGGATCGGGTCCTCGCCTACGACCCCGGCAACCAGGATGCGCGGGCCGTGCTGGCGACCCTGAGCAAGAAGGGGTAAGGGCGAGCATCGCCGGGGAGAGCGTCGGGTGGCCTGGGTCCTCGACGGCAACAACCTGGCGGGGGGCATGGAGCGCTCGCGGGTGCGGCAGGCGGCCCTCGATCTGGCGCGGCGCGAGCGGGTTCGCATCGTCGTGTTCTTCGACGGCGCGCCGCCGCCGGGGGTGGCAGCGATCGAACGGCTGGGGGCGGTGGAGGTGCGCTACGTGGCCGACGCCGACGTGGCCATCGTGGCGTTGGTGGGCCGTGGCGGCCAGGGCCTGCGGGTGGCAACGGACGACCAAGAGCTCGCCAGGCGGGTGCGCGGGTGTGGTGGCCAGGTGGTGGGCGGGAAGGTGTTCTGGGAGAAGGTGCGCCGGACGGTGGGCGACGGCGGCGAGGAGGCACGTCACAGGAGCCATGAGCGTGCCACGTGGGAACTCGACGCCACCGTCGAGCGCTTGCCCGAGGTCCCGGGGCGGGTGCCGCGCCGCCGACCGTGGCGCCGGCGAATGCGCTAGACTGATGGCGGCACCGGAGGGAGCTGGCGCTCGCCGTGCGGTGACGCAGGGAGGAAAGTCCGGACTCCAGGTGGAGGCACGCTGGGTAACGCCCAGCCGCGGCAACGCGAGGGAAAGTGCCACAGAAAACATACCGCCCTGCCGCGGGCAGGGTAAGGGTGAAAAGGTGGGGTAAGAGCCCACCGCCCGAGCCGTGAGGCGAGGGGCACGGCAAACCCCGTGCGGAGCAAGGCCAAATAGGGGGATCGACGGGCTCCACCACCGGCTCCACCCGTGGCAACGGGTGGAAGGTCCCCGGGTAGGCCGCTCGAGCCGGCCGGCAACGGTCGCGCCAGACGAATGAGCGCCGCCCCGCCGTCGGGCGGGGCACAGAATCCGGCTTACCGCTCCCTCCGGTGCCCCTGGCGTTCGCCCGGCAGCACGCGTGCTCAGCCGAGGCGGCGCCGGAAGCGCAGCCGCGCCGCCAGGAGGATGGCCACCGCCAAGAGGGCGAGGGCGAGGAACTGGGGCCAGAGCACCGACACTCCCACCCCTTTGAGGAAGACGCCGCGCAGGATCGTGACGTAGTGGCGCAGCGGCACCAGGTAGGTGATCGCCTGGAAGGCAGCCGGCATGTTCTGGATCGGGAAGATGAATCCGGACAGGTAGATCTGCGGCAGCATGAAGACGAACGCCGAGAGCATCATGGCCTGCTGCTGGGTGCGCGAGATGGTCGAGACGAGAAGCCCGAGCCCGAGGGTGCAGAGGACGAAGGGGACGGTGAGGACGGAAAGGGCGAGGAACGAACCCCGCATCGGGACGTCGAACCAGAGGAGGGCGACGGGCAGCGCGGTGACGATCTCGACGAGGGCGACGAGGGCGTAGGGAACGAGCTTGCCGACGATGATGGCGAACGGGGTGAGGGGCGTGACCAGGAGCTGCTCGAAGGTGCCCACCTCGCGCTCGCGCACCAGTGCCATGCCGGTGAGCATCATGGTCATCACCATGATGATCATGGCGAGGACCCCTGGCACCATGAAGTTGCGCGACACGAGGTCGGGGTTGTAGAGCACCTTGGGGCGCAGTTCGAGTCGCGGTGCCTGGCCGGATCGCTGGGAAAACCCCTCGAGCACCGCCGCCGCATACCCGAGGCCAATGTTGCCGCTCGCCGCGTCGGCGCCGTCGACCAGGAGCTGGACGGGCGGTGGGACGCGCTCCGGCGCCGCAAACCCCGGCGGGATGGCGAGGACCACGCGGGCCTCGCCGCGTTCGAGCAGCCGGTCCGCCTGATGGAGGGCGTCGAGGGTGCTGCCGAGGCGGAAGGTGCGCGACGAGGTGAAGGCGTCGACGAGGGCGCGACTTGCTGCCGTGCGATCGAGATCGCACACGGCGAGTTCGAGCTGGGTGACGTCGGTGGTGGCCGCGTAGCCCAGGATGACGAGCTGAAAGACCGGCGCGAGCAAGAGGATGGGCAGGATCTTGGGGTCGCGCCGGAGCTGCAGCAACTCCTTGGTGAGGAGGGCGAGGAGCGCTCTCACGGGAGCCTCCGCGACGCGTGTCCGACGGTGGCAAGGGAGGCCATCACAGGCTCCGGACTGTTCGCGCCGTGGCGAGGGCGAGCACGGCCACGCCAAAGACGAGCAGCGCCACGGCCTGACCCCACCAGACCTCCGGACCCGCGCCCTTGAGGACGATGGCTCGCAACGCCACGAGGAAATAGCGGGCCGGGACGATGTGGGTGACGAGCTGGATCGCCTTCGGCATGGACGAGATGGGGAAGATGAAGCCGGACAGCAGCAAGGTCGGGAGCATGGAGGAGAGCAGGCCGATCTGGAACGCCACCTGCTGGGTCTCGGCGAGGGTGGAGATCAGCACGCCCCAGGCGAGGCCGCCCATGAGGAAGAGGAGCGTCACCACGGCAAGCCAGAGGAGGGAGCCGCGCAGGGGCACGTCGAACAGCCCCCAGGCGAGGGCCAGGGACCCGGTGGCGGCGGCCGCCGCCACCACGAGGTAGGGCAGCGTCTTGCCTAGCAGCAGCTCGAGGGCCACGAGCGGCGTCGCGCGGAGGGACTCCAGGGTGCCGCGCTCCTTCTCGCGCACCACGGCGAGGGCGGTGGCGATGACCGAGGTCACCATGAGGATGAACGCCACCAGGCCCGGAAGCAGGAAGCGCGACGAGGAGAGCTGCGGGTTGTACCAGACGAGGAAGCGCGCCGGCGAGGGTTCGGCTGCCGCATCGAGGCGGAGGAGCGGGTGGGCCGACGCGGCGATGCGGCGGGCGTAGGCGAGGATCGTCGTCGCCATCTGCGCGTCCGAGCCGTCGAGGACGAACTGGACGGCGGTCGAGCGGCCCGCGGCAAGGGCTCTGGCGAAGCCCGCCGGGATCACGAGGGCGGCCTGGGCGCGGCCCGAGTCGAAGGCGGGCTGCAGGTCTCGCTGGTCGCGCGGGGCGTCCACGAGATCGAAGTGGCCCGACTGGAGGAAGGCCGCTGCGAGGGCCCGCGACCCACGGCTGCCGTCCAGATCGACGACTGCGAGACGGATGTGCTGCACGTCGAAGGACAGGGCGGAACCGTAGATGAGCAGGAGCAGCATAGGCATCCCGAGGAGTGCCAGCGAGGTCCGCCAGTCGCGGCGGAGGTGGAGGAACTCCTTGACCGCCACGGCGAGGGTGCGCCGCATCACGGCACGACCCCCTCGCCGCTGCGCCCGGCCGCCTCGGCGGCGCGGATGGTGTGGATGAACACTTCTTCGAGGGACGGGGTCGCGGCCTCGACCCGCCGGGGGGCGAACCCCTTTCGGGCGAGCAGTTCGAGGAGCTGGGGACGCCGTTCGGGAGTGTCGAGGACGACCCGCAGCGCCTCGCCGAAGAGGGCGGCCTCGCAGACGCCGGGAGCAGCTTCGAGGGGGGCGAGGAGGGCGGCGGGGTTGTCGCAGGCAAGTTCAAGGACGCGGCCGGGCGCGAGGCTCGCCTGGAGGGCCGGCACGGCATCGAGGGCCAGGAGCCGTCCGGCGTGCATGAGCGCCACGCGCTGGCAGCGCTCGGCCTCGTCCATGTAGTGCGTCGTCACGAACACCGTCGTACCCTCCTCGGCGAGGGCGTCGATCAGGTCCCAAAAACGCCGCCGCGCCTCGGGATCGACCCCGGCCGTGGGCTCGTCGAGAAACACCACCGATGGCGCGTGGAGCAGGGCGGCGCCCAGCGCCAGGCGCTGGCGGAATCCGACCGGCAGGTGGGCCACCAGGGTGTGGCGGTGCTCCTCGAGCCCGGCCATGGCCAGTGCCCAGGCCGTGCGTTGGCGAAGGCGCGAGGCGGCGAGATCGTAGGCCGCGCCCCAGAAGGCGAGGTTCTCGGCCACCGTGAGGTCGGTGTAGAGGGAGAAGCGCTGCGACATGTAGCCGATCCGGCGCTTGAGCTCGACCGCCTGTTGCGCCACGTCGAGGCCGAGGACCGAGGCCGAGCCCGAGGAGGGGGCGAGGAGGCCGCACAGTATCCTGATGGTCGTGGTCTTGCCAGCGCCGTTGGAGCCCAGAAAGCCGAAGATCTCGCCGGGGTGGACCGTGAAGGAGACGCGGTCCACCGCCACGAAGGACCCGAAACGGCGGCAGAGATCCCTGGCCACGACGACGGGTTCGCCGTTCATCGGCCCACCGCCCGGTCGAGGGCCGCGGCGGCGAGCCAGGCTCCCGCGCGCACCTCGATGTCCGTGTGTTCTGCTGCCGCCAGCGCGGCCTCGGCGTCGAGGAGCTCGACGGTGGTGACCAGGCCGGCAGCGTGCCGCTCCGCCGTGGCCCGCTGCCGCTCGCGCGCAGCCGCCACCGCCGCGTCCGCCGCCTCCACCGCCGCCAGGCCATCCACCAGGGCTCGCCAGGCGGCCTCCACCTCGAGCTCGATGGCGCGGCGTGTCTCATCGCGCACGTGCTCCACGGCCCGCTCGCTGGCGCGGGCGGCCGCCGCGTCGGCGCCGCTGCGGCCGCCGTCGAACAGCAGCCACTGGGCGACGAGCCCTACGGACCAGGAGTCGTGCCACTCGTCGGCCGGGGGGAAGTAGCGGACGTTGGGGCGGGCGAGGTCCCACTGCGCCGCGAGGGTGACGGTGGGGCGAGCCGCGGCGCGGGCCACGGCCTCGCGGGCCACGAGGGAGCCCAGGCGGGCGTCGAGGGCCGCAAGCTCGGGGCGGACCGCGGCGGCCTCGCGGCAGGCTGGCAGGGGCGGAGGCAGGGGCGGCAGGGACGCGGCGGGGGAGTCGGCGAGGTCGAAGGTGTCGGCAGGGTCGAGCTGGAGGAGCGAGGCCAGCCGCGAGCGTTCGATGGCCGCCGCGCTTTCCGCCTGGATGAGGGCGACGCGGGCGCTGGCCGCCCGCTCCTGGGCGCCGAGGAGGTCGGCCGGCACCGCCATGCCGACCTCGAGAAGCGCCCGCACGTCGTCCACGAGCCGTTCGGCTCGCTCGCGAGCTGCTCGCGCGGCGCGGACGTGGGCCTGGGCTGCGCTGGCGCGCCAGTAGGCAGCGCGCGTCTCCAGGCGAACGCGGGACGCGGTGACGGCACGGTCGGCCGTCGCTGCAACTGCCTCGGCGCGGGCAGCGTGCCGCCGCGCGTCCATGGCACCACCGGCGTACAGGGGCTGGTGGGCGCTCAACGATGTCTGGTAGGTGGTGCGGACGTCCGGCACCAGGATCGGGCCCGGCTGGCCGTCGACGGCGAGCGGCAGGCGATACTCGGGCACGGAGCTGCGCTCGGCCAGGGTCGCCGCGGCGGCGAGGATGGGCAGCCGAGCGGCATCGGCAGCGACCACGGCGGCGGCTGCCGCCTCGGCGGCGTGGTCGGCGGCGGCGGTGAGGTGGGAGACGGCCAGGGCGCGCGCCACCGCCTCCTCGCAGCGCAGCGGGAGGGTTGCCCCCCGGGCGGTGGTGGCGGCGAGGAAGGCCAGGACGAGGGCCGAACCGTGGCGAGCAGGGGTGGCCGCCGGTTGCGGCGCACGGCGGGGGTGCGCGTTCGAGGTGCGATGGCAGGGGTTCATGCTGCCTCCGTGCCGGGTTGTCCGGCGGCGCCGGTGAGGTATAGAAAGGTGTCCTCGATGGTGGTGGGTGCCCGGTGAAGCTCCTCGACCAGGACACCGGCGGCGACGAGGTGGGCGCGAAGCGTCGCGAGATCGGGGGCGGGATCGGCGAGGCGGGCGTGGTAGCGAGCTGCAAAGGGCTGGACGTCGAGGACGTACGGCAGGCGGCGAAGGGTGGCCGCGAGGAGGGGGCGGGGCGAGCCGGCGATGTCGACGATGGTTCCCGGCACGAGGCTCCGCAGCCGAGTGGGGGAGGCGTCGGCGAGCAGGCGCCCCTCGTGGACGAGCACGACCCGGGAGCAGCGCTCGGCCTCTTCCATGTAGGGGGTGGCCACGAGGAGGGTGAGCCCGTCGGCGACCAGCTCGGCGAGCAGACGCCAGAACTCGCGCCGGCTCACCGGGTCGACGCCGGCAGTGGGTTCGTCGAGGATGAGGAGTTCGGGAGCGTGGACGAGGCTGCAGGCAAGGGCGAGCTTCTGCTTCATCCCGCCGGAGAGCTGATCGGCTGGACGCTCGCGGAAGGGCAGCAGGCCGACGCGTTCGAGAAGCATGGCGGCGCGAGCCTGCCAGCCACCCACGCCGAGGAGGAGGGAGAAGAAGCGGAGGTTTTCCTCGACGGTGAGGTCGCCGTAGAGGGCGAAACGCTGCGCCAGGTAGCCCAGGCGACGGTGGAGACGGCGGCGCTGCGGCCAGATCGGTTGCGAGAAGGCGTACGCCTCGCCGCTGGTCGCTGGGGCTAGCCCGGCGACGACGCGCAGCGTCGAGGTCTTGCCGGCGCCGTCCGGGCCGATGAGGCCGACCACGTCGCCCCGTTGGACGTCGAGGTCGATGCCGCGGACGGCGTGGGTGGTGCCGTGGTAGACGTGGAGCCCGCGCAGGCGGACGATGGGCTCGGCGGTTGCGGGGTCGGCGGCGTTCATGGGTTGTGGGCCTCGAGGGGTTGGCGAGCGCTGGCGCGGCCAAAGTAGGCGTCGGCGGGCATCCCCGGCTTGAAGACGCCGTCGGGGTTGTCGAGGGCCAGCTTGACGCGGAACACGAGCTTGGCTCGCTCGTCCGGGGTCTGGACGTTCTTGGGGGTGAACTCGGCCACCGGCGAGACCCAGGACACCGTGGCGGGGAAGCGGCCGGAGTGGCCGTCGACGGCCACCTCGGCGCCATCGCCGAGGCGGATGGCGGCGAGGGAAGGCTCGTCCACCCAGACGGTCAGCCAGGGGTGGGCCAGGTCGGTGACGACCTCGAGGGTCGCGCCGGGGGGGAGGATCTCGCCCGGCTCGGCAGCGCGGGCGGTGATGATGCCGCTGCACGGTGCGTGGACGGTGGCGTCGGCGATGCGCTGCTCCACCACGGCCATGGCGGCCGCGATGGCAGCCTTGCGGGCGCGGGCCGCCTCGATCTCCTCCGGTCGCGGGCCGGCGCGCAGCCTGTCGAGGACAGCGCGGAGCGCCGCATGGGACCGCCTGGCCACCTCGACCCGGGTGGCAGCGTCGTCGCGCGCCTTGGCGGTGGCAGCACCCCGGTCGGCAAGCCCCGCGAGGCGGGAGAGGTCGCGCTCGGCCGCGGCGAGCTCGGCTGCCGCCGCCTCCTCCTGGGCCGCGGCCTGGCGGAGGTCCTCTTCGCGGGTGCCGGCGAGGAGCAGCCGGAGCTGGGCGTCGGCGGCCTCCAGGTCGGCCTTGAGGCGGGCGAGTTCGAGGGCGGCCTCGGTGGTATCGAAGCGGGCGACGAGCTGCCCTGCGAGGACCGTGTCGCCCTCGGCCAGGGGCAGTTCGAGCAGGCGTCCCCCCACCTTGGCGGCAAGGCGGACTTCCGTGGCCTCGATGTGGCCAGAGGCGTGGACGAGGCTCGCCTCGGGGCGCCCGCTGCAGGCGGCGGCCAGGCCGGCAAGGGCGGCGAACCACAGGCGACGTCTTGCGGCAGTAGGTGGGATGACCCGGTCTTTCATGGGCGTCCTCCTTCCGTCCGGCCGGTGGCGATGCCGAAAAGCACGATGTCGGTGAGCCGGGCGGCGGCATCGGGCAGGGCGGCGAGATCGGGCAGATCGGCTCCTTCTTCGACGAAGCGGTCGCGCAGGCGCACGGCGTTGGCGAAGAACAGCACGCTCCCGACCACCAGCAGGTGGGTGAGCACCGGATCGACGGCGCGAAACTGGCCGGCGGCGCGCCCTTCGGCGACGATGCCTCGGGTCCTGCCGAGGAGTCGCACGAGCCGCTGGATGACCTCGGGCGGCAGGTTGACGCCGCCGGCCGAAAGCTCCCGCAACACGATGCGCGGGTACTCGGGGCGGCGAAGCGCCACGGACATCAAGGCTCGCTGGAAACCGGCGAGCTTGTCGGCGGGAGTGCCGGCGCCCGCCAGGTTGGCGTCGACCTCGCGCTCCACGTCGACGAGGAACGACAGCACGACCTCCTTGTAGAGTTGCGCCTTGTCGCCCACGTGGTAGTAGAGCATCGCCTTGTTGACCCGGGCGCGGCGAGCGATCTCGTCGACGCCGGCACCCGCGAACCCCTTCTCGGCAAATACCTCTTCCGCAGCTCGCAGGATGGTGGTCCGTCGCGGCAAGGGGGTCGGGCTGGTGTGCGGCATGAACCCTCCAACTAACCAGTTAGTGCAACCCACTGGTTATTTATAACCCCGGCGAGGCGTCATGTCAAGGTCTGTCGGCGGGGCTGTCTCGCTGGGCGGCGAGGCTGTGGCCTGCCCGGCCCGTGCCGTGCGGCGGCGCCGGGGCCAGAAGAGGGGCGCACCGCACGGGGTGCGCCCACGGTCAGTGGCGATGCATGGTGCCGCGCGCGAGGGACGCCGCGGTGCCCGGGACGCAGAGGGCGGCGAAGAGGAGGAAGGCCACGTGGTTGCTGCGGACGAGGATGGCGGCAGTCTCCTGGGAGACGGGCAAGCCGCCGAAGAAGTGGGAGAAGAGCAGCGCGACGACCACGAGGCTCGTGGCCTGGCCCAGCAGGCGCATGGTGGCGAGGGTTGCCGAGCCGACCCCGTAGTGGGCCCGCGCCACGGCGCTCATCACGGCGTTGGTATTGGGGGAGGAGAAGAGCCCGAACCCAGCGCCGACGAGGAGGAGGGGTACCACCACGGCGCCGACCCCCCCCGCCTCGTCGAGGGTGGCGAGGGCGAGCAAGCCGAGCAAGGTCAGGACCATGCCACTGCTCGCCACGAGCCGCGGCTCGAAGCGGTCGGAAGCCCGGCCGGCCAGAGGGGAGAGCACCGTCATGACCGCCGGCTGGAGGAGGAGAACGAAACCGGCACGTTGCGGGCCGAGGCCGAGGACGGTTTGCAGGTGCAGGGAGAGGAGTAGCGAGACGGCAAAGGTGGCGCAGTAGTGAATGAGGGCGGCGACCAGGGAAAAGGTGAAGACGAGGTTGCGGAACAGACCGAGGTCGACAAGCGGGTGGGCGGTCACGCGTTGCCGCAGGAGGAAGGCGACGAGGCCAGAGGTGGCCGCGAGGGCCACCCACGGAGCCGCCGGCGCGATCCTCCAGGCCGACAGGGCCGCCATGAGGGCGGCTACAGAAAGAGCGTACAGACCGGCGCCGGGCAGGTCGAAGCGGCCGTCGGTCAGTCGCCAGTCGCGGCGCACGCCGAGCTGCATGCCAGTGGCGACCACGGTGCTCACCGCCGCGCTGGCCACGAAGATGGCCCGCCACCCCGCCTGCTCGGTGAGGGCGCCACCGAGGAGCGGTCCCAGGGTGAGACCGGCGTAGACAGCAGCGGTGGCGATGCCGAGGGCCTCGCCGCGCCGCTCCTGCGGGGTGGCGGCGGTGAGGATCGCCATGCCCGTGGCAAAGCCGAGGGAGGCGCTCGCACCCTGGAGGAAGCGGAGCGCCACCAGGACGCCGGCTGACGGGGCAAGGGCGCAACCGAGAGAGGCTGCGGCGTGGGCCAGCATGCCCGCGACGAAGACGCGCCGGCGGCCCACGAGATCGGCGAGTCGACCGAAAGGAAGCAGGAACGACGCGGCAGCCACCAGGTAGGCGCCGACGATCCAGTTGAGGGTGACCGCGGACGCCCCCAGTTGCCGACTCAGGGTGGGCATGGCGACGTTGAGGGCCGAGCCCATGGCGGGGACGAGGAACGACGCGCCCGCGACGAGCAGGAGGATGCGGCGCTGCTCGCCCCTCGAGAGCTCCTCGGGCCCTCGCCGTGCCGCCTCGCCGATCCCGGCCACCGCACGAGTCTAGCAGCGCCACAGGGCGCAGCGTGCCCACCGGCGTCGTTCCTCCTCCCTTGCCTCGTCGCGCCGGTCGCGCTAGGCTGTCGTGGAGAACCCACAACGGCGAGGCTGCCTCGCCCCGCTGCGAGGAAGGAGCGTGCAATGGCAACCACACCTTCGACCCCACCACCACCGCCGAGCCCGGCGGCACCGACCGCAACGCCGCCCCGCAAGGGGGTGAGCCCCATCGTCTGGGTGCTGGTCGGCTGCGGTGCCCTTCTGGTGATCGCCGCCCTGGTGCTGCTCGGCGCCGGGATCTTCGTCGCCAAAAAAGCCCGGGACGTGGTCGGCGACGTGGAGAGGAACCCCGCCCTGGCCGCCGCCAAGCTGCTCGCTGCCACCAACCCGGAGATCGAGGTGGTGTCGTCCGACGACACGGCGCAGACCGTCACGCTGCGCAACAGGCGAACCGGCGAAACGGTGACCGTCGATCTAGAGGACGTCAAGAAGGGGCGCATTGCCTTCACCACCGGCGAGGGCAAGCGGGTCGCCATCACGGCGAGTGGCGAGGAGGGGGGCGGCCTGCACATCGAGAGCGAGCAAGGCGAGATGGCCATCGTCGGCGGCGGGGAAAAGTTCCCGTCCTTTCTGCCGCGCTTCCCCGGCCTGCGGTTGCAGCACGCCATGTCCAGCACCGCGGCCGAGGGTTCGACGGCCATCTGGCAGTTCACCTCGAGCGATCCGCCCGAGGCGATCCTGGAGTTCTACCGGCGCGAGATGGAGGCCAAGGGGTTCAGCGTGACGGTCAACACCTCGCGGCAGGCCGGCCGCGTGTCGGGGGGGGTGGTCCACGCCACGGTCGATGACGATGCCCAGGTGCTGCAGGTCATGGTCACGGCTGCCGCCTCGGGCAGCGAGGGCACCCTCACCTTCCAGATGAAGCCCCGGGAATAGGCAGCCTGGCGTCGGCGAGGGTCGCGCCCTCGCCGACCCCGCGCCCGCTGCGCGGGGTCGCCCGACGATGGCGGAGCGAGCTGCGCTCAATGGGCCAGCAGCGAGATGGCGGCAATGGCCGCCATGCCGACGGCCGTGGCGACCACGTCTCGTTTGCGGCAGATGGGTCGGGTAAGGGCGGGAATCAGATCGGTGGCGCCCAGGTAGAGGAAGAACCCGGCCATAGCCAGGAGCAGCCAGGCGAGGGAATGGTCGGCAACGAGGAACGCCACGCCGACCACGAAGCCGACGACCAGGGCGGCGGCGTTGCCGACGAGCAGGCGCACCGCCTGCGCGCGGCGGTGGTGGTGGGACAGTACCAGGGCGACGGTGGTCAGCCCATCGGCGAACTTGTGAGCCGCCAGGGCCACGGCGACGGCCAGAGCTGCCCCGAGGGACTGGCGGACGGCCGCCGCCAGGGCGAGGCCGTCGACGGCCGAGTGGACGACGAGCCCGATGGCGCCGTGCATGGCCAGGGGGGGGTGGGTGTGGTCGCGATCCGGGCACGTGCGGTCCATGGCATGGGGGTGGGGGTGGAGAACGTGCAGCTTGTCCAGAAGCATGGTGAGCAGGAAGGCGGCGAGCACCACCAGGAGGGGGCCGTGGGGATCCGTCTCGAGGGCCAGGAGCCCTTCGGGTATCAGCTCCACCAGGGCAAGACCGACGAGGGTGCCGGCGGAAAAGGAGAGCAACAGCCGGCTGTGGGCGTCGAAGCGCAAGGGCACGGCGCCGCCGGCCAGGGTGGCGCCCACCACCAGGGCCACCACGGCGGAAGCGACGGCAAGCGACATGGGAGGGATGGTAACGTGCCCCTCGCCATCGGTACAATCCACGGCGTGTCCGAGGGTGTGCGCCTCGACGTGTGGCTCGACGTCTCCTGCCTCGCCCGCACGCGCTCCCAGGCCAAGAGCTGGTGCGACGGCGGCAAGGTGGAGGTCAACGGTACCCGCGCCAAGGCGCACCGACCGGTTTGCCCCGGCGACCGCATCGCGGTGACCGTGGCGCCCGGCTTTCGCCGCGAGGTGGTGGTGCAGGGGGTGGCCGAGCGCCACCTGCCCAAGGCAGAAGCGCGCGCCCTGTACCTGGACGTGACCCCGCCGCCGACCGCCGAGGAGCTGGAGCTGCGGCAGTTGCGGCGTCTGGCCCCGCCGCCGGCCCCGCCGCGCGGTGCGGGACGGCCGGAAAAGCGCGACCGGCGCCATCTCGAGCGCCTGCGCGGCCGCTGATCCCTGGTGACGCGCCTTCGGGTACCATTGACACGCATGCCCGAGCCAAGACGCCGCTGGAACGGGTGGGGGTTCGAGGGCGAGGAGGTGGCGCTCCCGCCCCTGGCCCGCGCCTGGCTTCTCGAGCACGTTGGCGAAGGCACGCCTCACCTGGCCGTGGGGGAGGAGACGCTCGAGCTTCCGCCCCCCCGGAAGCTGCCCCCCTTTGCCTCGCCCACCGCGGCCGACGACGCCACCCGGCTGCGGCACGCCTGTGGGCAGTCCTTTCCCGACCTCGTGGCGCTGCGCAGCGGCAGGGTGGCGGCCTTCCCCGACGCCGTCCTGCTGCCGTCGAGCGCTGCCCAGATCGTCGAGGATCTGGGTCGCGCCGCCCGCGCAGGGGTCCGAGTGGTGGTGCGCGGTGGGGGTACCAGCGTGGTGGGTGGGGTGACGGTGCCGGCCGGCGACGCACCGCACGTGGTGCTGTCCCTTGCCGCCCTGCGCGGCCTGGTGTCCCTCGATGCCGCCTCGCTCCTCGCCACCTTCCTGGCCGGCACCACCGGTCCGGAGGTGGCAGCCGCCCTGGCGCCGCACCGCCTCGAGCTCGGCCACGAGCCGCAGAGTTTTGAGCTCTCCACCGTCGGCGGCTGGGTGGCCACCCGCTCCGCCGGGCAGCGGTCCACGGGTGTCGGCAAGATCGAGGAGCTGGTGGCTGGCCTCGAAGTCGCGACGGCCGACGGTCTATGGTGCTTGCCGCCGCAGCCCGCCTCGGCCGCGGGGCCGGAGCTGCGGCGCCTTGTCGTGGGCAGCGAGGGACGGTTCGGCGTGATCACCCAAGCGACGCTGCGCGTGCGGCACCTCCCTGCCCGCGAGGACGGCGTGACGGTCCTGTTCCCGTCCTTCGCCGACGGGGTGGCCGCGTGCCGGGCCATGATGCAGGATCGGGTTGCCGTCGACGTCCTTCGCCTCTCCGATGCCGAAGAGACCTCCTTCGGCCAGGCGTTGCTGGCTCTGTCCCCGCCGGCCCGCTGGCTGTCGAGGGCGCTCCTTTCGGGTCGGCGTCGGCGAGCCTGCGCCCTCCTCGTGGGGTGGGTGGGCAGCGCCGAGGAGGTGGCGGACGCCGCCAGCCGCTCGGCCGCCATCTGGCGGCGACACGGCGGGCTCGCGGTGGGGCGCTCCGGTTGGCGCCACTTCCGACGCGAGCGCTTCCGCCACCCCTACCTGCGGGACGTGCTGCTCGGAGCCGGCTGGGGCGTCGATACGCTGGAGACGGCCGCCCCGTGGAGCAGGCTCCCGGCGCTGGCCGACGCGGTCCGCCGCGCCCTCGTCGAGGCGGGCGAGGGGGCGGGGTTCCGGGTGGCGGTGCTGTGCCACCTCTCCCACGCGTACCGCGACGGCGCCTCCCTCTACTTCACCTTCTTCTGGCCCCTCGGCGCGGGACAGGAACTGGACCAGTGGTGGCAGCTCAAGCGGGCCGCGACCGAGGCGCTCCTCGCCGCCTCCGGCACCCTGTCCCACCACCACGGGGTGGGGACCATGCACCGTCCGTACCTGGAGCAGGAGGTGGGCCCCCTCGGGGTTGCCGTGCTCGAAGCTGCCCGGCGCGTCGTCGATCCGGAAGGGATCCTCAACCCCGGCGTGCTGATCCCGCCACGAGGCAGCGAAGGATCCAGGAGAGGGTGATGTTCCCGGCGGACTTTCGCGAGCAGGGCTGGGAGCGCCTGGGCGAGGGGGTCGATGTCCTGGTCATCGGTGGTGGGATCACCGGCGCCGGCGTCCTGCACGACGCCGCCCTCCGCGGGCTGCGGGTCGGGCTGGTCGAGCAGGGCGACTTTGCCTCCGGCACCTCCTCCCGTTCCTCCAAGCTCGTCCACGGCGGTCTGCGATACCTCAAGCGCATGCAGCTCCGGATCACCCGCACGGCCTGCCGGGAGCGAGACGCCCTCTCCCGCTTCAACCCCCACCTGGTCTGGCCGCTCCGTTTCCTCTACCCGTCCTTCGAAAACGACCCGACACCGGGCTGGCAGGTGGGCCTCGGCCTCACCATGTACGACCACCTGACCCCTGTCCGCCATCGTCACGAGCGCCTGGCCGCTGCCGACGCCCTCGCCCTCGTCCCCCAGCTGCGCCCGGCGGGCCTCGAGTTCGGCCTCCTCTACGACGACGCGGCGGGGGACGACGCGCGACTGGTACTGGCCGTGCTGGGCGCCGGGGTGCTCGCCGGCGGGACAGCCCTTTCCTATGCGCGCGTGGAGGAGCTCCTCCGCCGCCAGGACGGCCGGGTGGTGGGGGCGGTGGTGCGCGACGAGGCCACGGGCGTTCCCCACCGAGTTCGGGCGCATGTGGTCGTCAACGCCACCGGCGTGTGGTGCGACCAGGTGCGGGGGATGCTGGGGGCGGTGCCGCCCCGCCTGCGGCCCTCCCGCGGTTCGCACCTCCTCTTCCCCCGCCGCCGCCTGCCCCTGGATGCAGCGGTGACGGCCCTTTCGCCGGACGATGGGCGGCCCGTCTTCGCCATTCCTCACCCGGAGGGGACGCTGGTGGGCACCACCGACGTCTTCCACGAGGGGGAGCTCGCCGCGCCCCGCCCCTCGCCGGCCGAGGTGCGCTACTTGATGCGCTTTGTCACTGCGCTCTTTCCGGCTGCCGGCCTCACGTTGGCGGACATCGTCGGCGCCTTCGCCGGGGTTCGCCCGATCCTCGACTCCCACGCCGACGACCCGTCGGAGGCGTCGCGGGAGGAGGCGGTGTGGGAGGAGGCGGGGCTCGTCTCGACGGCCGGAGGCAAGCTCACCACCTTCCGGGCCACTGCCGAGGAGGTGGTGGACGCGGTGATCAAGCGCCTGCCCGAAGAACGCGCAGCAGCCGTGCTGCCTTGCGCGACGGCCAGCGTCGCCCTGCCCCACCGGGTGGATCCGGCGACAGCGCGGCGGCTCGTCCAGAGCGCCGGCGCGCCGGCAGAGGTGGCGGCGGGGATGGTGCGGCGCCTGGGCGCCCAGGCCGTGGTCTGTGCCGCCACCGCGGAGAGGCGGCAGTTGCGCCCGCTGGTCGAAGGCGTGGACGCGTGCGATGCCGAGGTGGCGTGGCACCTGCGCTTCGGCGGTGTGGTGCACCTGGAGGACCTCTTGCTGCGGCGGGTCCGCCTCGGCATGTGGCAGCCGTGCCGCTGCCTCGAGCTGGCGCCGCGCCTGCGCAGTGTCGTCCGGCGGGTGGTGGGGTGGCGATTGCCCCGTTGGCGGCAGGAGCTGGAGCGTCTCGAAGCGGCGGTGGCCAACTGGTTGCCGCCGGAGGTGGCGTGAGCCGGACGCTGGTCCTCGTCAACCCGGCCGCCGGCGGCGGTCGGGCTGCCTCCGTGTGGGAGCAGGCGCGTGCGTCAGTACCGGCGGCGCGCTGCGCCGAGGTGGTGCAGGCGGCCGACCGGGCCGGGTCGCTGCGGGCCATCGGCGAGGCGGTGGCGGCGGGGTACGAACGGATCGTGGCCTTCGGCGGCGACGGCACGGTCCACCTGGTGGCTGGCGCCATCCTCGCGGCTGGCGCCGGCGAGCGGGTGATCCTGGGCGTCGTGCCGGCCGGCACAGGTTCGGACCTGGCGCGGGCCCTGGGCGTGCCGCGCCGGCCGCCGGAGGCCCTTGCCCGGGCCCTCGAGGGGCGGGGCGTGCGGGTGGATGCCGGGCGCTGCGAGGGTGAACGGTCGTCGTTCTACTTTCTCAACGAGACCTCGGCGGGGATCGCGGGTCTGGTGGACGAGATGGTCAACGCCATGCCGCGGCGGGGCACTACGGCGTTCTTGCGGGCGACGCTCGTGGCGCTGCGTCGCTATCGCCCCCTGCCCATGCGCCTGGCGGTGGACGGGGAGGCGTGGCACGAAGGACCGACCTTCCTCGTCACCGTGGCCAACGGCACCACCTTCGGCAGGGGGATGCGCATCGCCCCGGGCGCGCGACTCGACGACGGGCTCTTCGACGTCGTGGCCGTGGGCAACGTGAAGGGCTTGGAGCTCGTCCGCCGCCTGCCCCAGGTGTATGTGGGGACGCACCTGTCGGCGCGCCCGGTGAAGGTCAGGCGGGGCCGGTGGGTGCAGCTCCAACCCCTTGAGCCCCTGCCCGTATTCGATGTGGACGGCGAAACGTACCCCAGCGGCCCGGCCACCTTCGAGGTGTTGCCGGGAGCGCTCGTCGTGGCGGGGTGAGGCGGCTCGCTCCCCGCCTGGCCGGGGGCGAGGGGAGGAGACATGGAACGATTCTCGCGCCGGGAGGCGGTGCTCATCGGCGGCTTCGTGATGGCGGCCGCGGCAGCCGGGGTCTTTGCGTGGAAGAACTTCACCCGGGCGTTTCCCGAAGCGAGCCTGACCTTCACGGTCAACCGCAGCAGCTCGCAGCCTTTGGGGGAGACGTTCCTGCGCGACCACGCCCCGGCGGCCGCCGCAGCCACCGCGGGTCGGCGGCACGCCGCCATCTTCCGGGTGGAGGAGCGGGCGAAGCTGTACCTCGAGCGGGAGCTTGGCCTCGAGCGGATGGCCGAGCTGATCCAGCGGCGGGAGGTCCGCCCATGGCGCTGGGTGCACCGCTACTTCCTCCCCCTCGACAAGGAGGAGGTTACCGTGGAGGTGACGCCGGAGGGCGAGGTGGCGGGTTTCGCCCACGCCATCCCCGAGGAGCGGCCGGGGGCGTCGTTGGAGGAGGAGGAGGCCCGCGAGCGGGCGATGGCGTTCCTCGTGTCGGGCCTCGGGTTGCAGCCCGACCGCCTGCGCCTCGTCGAGTCCCATCGGGAGGAGCGCCCGGCCCGGCGCGACTGGGCCTTCACCTACGAGCGGGCCGGCTGGACGGCGGGCGAGGCGACGGTGCGCATGGAGGTGGAGGTACACGGCGACGAGGTCGCCGGCTATCGCGAGTACCTCAAGATCCCCGAGGCGTGGACCCAGTCCTACCAGCGCTTGCGGTCCGGCAACGAGACCTCGGCCATGGCAGCGGTCTTCGGCATTGTGCTCACCCTTGTGGCTGCCGTCGCCGTGCTCGTGCGCGCCGCCCGCCGGCGCGACGTTCGCTGGCGGCTCGCCTTTGCGCTCACCGCGGCGAGCTTTCTCCTCTTCGTGGCGCTGGCCCTCAACGATTTGCCGACGGCAACCTTCGCGTTCGACACGACCCAGAGCTGGGGAGGGTTTCTGGCAAGCCAGCTCCTCCGCGCCATCGGCGCGGCGGGGGTCCAGTCCCTGCTGATCCTGGTCGTGGTGGCGGCGGGGGAGTCCCTGTACCGCGCCCGCTTTCCCGAGCGCCTGCAGATCAGCGCGCTCCTCACGCCGGCCGGCTGGCGCAGCAAGCAGGTGGCCCTGGGGCTCATCCTCGGCTACTGCCTGGCGGCCCTCTTCATCGCCTACCAGGTGGCCTTCTATCTCGTGGGGAAACGCATCGGAGCGTGGAACCCCGCCGATGTCCCCTTCGACAACCTCCTCAACACCACCTTCCCGTGGCTGGCCGTGCTGTTCATCGGCTTCTATCCGGCGGTGAGCGAGGAGTTCCTGTCGCGAGTCTTCTCCATCCCCTTGGTCGAGAAGCTGGCTCGCTCGAAAGTGGCGGCGGTGACGATCCCCGCCGTGATCTGGGGCTTCGCCCATGCCAACTACCCCGCCCAGCCCTTCTACATCAGGGGAGTCGAGGTGGCGGTGGCCGGCGTGCTGGTGGGGATCGTGTTCTACCGGTTCGGGGTCGTGCCCTGCCTGGTCTGGCACTACGTGGTGGATGCCGGCTACACCTCCATGCTCCTCGTGCGTTCCGGCAACCCGTACTTCGTGGTGACGGCCCTCGCCGGGACCGGCGTGCTCCTGGTCCCCCTGGCCGTGGCCCTCATCGCCGCCTGGCGGGCCGGCGGGTTCGTGGCCGACCCCGCCCTCGCCAACGCAGCGGATCCCCCGGCTCCGGCGCCCGAGGTGCCGCCGCCGAGCTGGCAGGGGACCATCGTCGCGCCGCCGGCCTCCCGCCTCCTACCCGTCGGGGTGGCAGCGGTGGTGGCGGGTGTGCTGCTGCTGAAGGTGGCGCCCAACCCGGGCCGAGGGGTGGGTGCGACCGCGTCGCCGGCGGCGGTCCGTCAGGTCGCCGAGCGCTTCCTGGCGGCCCGGGGGGTCGAGCCAGGCGCGTGGCAGCTAGCGGTGACGGCCCGCGGCGAGGTGCTGGGGCCTGCCGTGCGCCGCTTCCTCCTCGAGCATGGAGGGGTGGCGCTGGTCGGGCAGTTTGCCCGGGAAGTACCGCAGTGGCGGGTGCGGGCGTTCCGGAGCGAGGAGCGCGAGGAGTGGGAGATGGACGTGGACGACCGCACGGGCCAGGTGGTGCGCTTCCAGCACGCCATCCGCGAGGAGGCGGCGGGCCCTGCCCTGGCCGAGGACGAGGCCCGTGCCCTGGCCGAAGCAGCCCTGCGCGAGGCCGGCCTCGATCCGACTGCGCTGGAGTTCGAGGAAGTCGTGCGCGAGAAGAAACCGGCTCGTCTCGACCGCACCTTCACGTACCGGGATCCGGACAGAAGCGTCGGCGAGGCCAAGTATCTGATCGCCGTCACCGTGCAGGGTGACGAGGTGGGCGCCCACCAGCGCCGCATCAAGCTCCCCGAAGCGTGGGAACGGCAGCGGGCCAGGGCCACCGTCGCCCACTACGCGCTCATCGCCATGCGGATCGGCAGCATCGCCTGGCTGGTGGTGGAGGGGCTGCTCCTCCTCCTGCGCGCGGTGCGCGCCGGTGCGGTGCCTTGGAAGCACGTGTTCTGGGGAGCTGCGTTCCTGTCGAGCGTCGTCGCCGCCGGGCTGATTCTCCAGTACCCCTTGACCTGGCAGCAGTACATGACGGCGTGGCCCCTCGCCACCTTCCGTGCCTGGATGCTCCTCGGCCTCGGCGTGGCCCTGGTCTTCCAGGCGGTGGCGGCGGTGGCGGCCCTGGCCGTCATCGCCGCGACGTGCCCCTCGGCCGTCGCCGCCTTCTCGCCGGCGGCCCGCACACGTGTGGCCGCAAGCTCGGTGGGCGCGGCCCTTGCCGTGGTGGGTGCGGTCCTGCTCGCCAAGGGGGGAGTGGCCGTCGCCCGCGCCCTGGCCCCGCGCCTGTTCCCGGATGCGCCGGTGGCGATCCCCGAGACGGTGGCCACCGCCCTGCCGGCCCTCGCCGGGCTCGGCGGCCAGGCCATGGCCATGGTGCTGGTCCTCGCCGCCGTGGCAGTGGCCAGCCACTACCTGGCGAGGAACTGGCGCCGGTGGCACGGCTGGGCCTTCGCGGCGGTCGGGGTCCTCGCCCTCGTCCCGGGCGGTGCCGATGCCACGGCAGGCGAATTTGCCTGCGGCCTCGTCCAGGCTATCGCCGTGGCGGCGGTGGCGTGGCTTGTTGTGCGCCACGTCCTCGCTGGCAACCCGGTGGCCTACGTGCTGGCCGCGGGCTGGCTTGCGGCGGTGGGCGTGGGCCTGCCGCTCCTCGCCCAGCCGGGAGGGGTCTACGCGGCGCAAGGTGCGGTCCTCCTGGCTGGTGCGCTGGGGATCGGCTGCGTGTGGGCGCTGCGGCGCGGCCGAGGGGCGGCTAAGACACCGGCGGGCGCGGCGGAGGGCCGTTGAGGTCCCCCTGGCGGCGAGGATCACGTACACTTTGCCGATGGCGCGGGTGTCCTGGGATCGCTACTTCATGAACCTGGCGGTGCAAGCCGCCACGCGCTCCACCTGTCCGCGCAAGAGCGTGGGCGCGGTCATCGTCCGCGACAAGGCGGTGCTGGCCACCGGCTACAACGGTTCCATCCGCGGCCTCCCCCACTGCACCGAGGTGGGGTGCCTCTTGGAAAACGAGCACTGTGTCCGGACCGTGCACGCGGAGGCCAACGCCATCCTCCAGGCTGCCCGACATGGGGTGCGGATCGAGGGCGCCGAGATCTACGTGACCGCGTCGCCGTGCTGGGATTGCTTCAAGCTCATTGCCAACAGCGGGATTCGCCGCGTCCTCTACGGTGAGTTCTACCGCGACCACCGGATCCACGAGTTTGCCGCGGCGGCGGGCATCGAGCTCGTCTACCTCGGTTTGGGGGAAGGACCATGAGTGGGGTTCGTCGCATTGGCGTGCTGACCGGGGGCGGGGACGCCCCGGGCCTCAACGCCGTCATCCGCGCGGTGGTTAAGGCCTGCCGCCTCACCCACCACATCCGGGTGGTCGGCATCATGAACGGGTTTGCCGGGCTGGTCGAGGGGCGCTGGAAGGAGCTGGAGCGGGAGGATATCTCCGGCCTTCTGCCGCGCGGCGGTACCATCCTGGGGACGACCAACCGGGGCAACCCGTTTCGCTACGTGTACCGGCGGCCCGACGGCCAGGAAGAGATCATCGACGCCTCGCGCATGGTCTTGAAGAACATCGACAAGCTGGGGCTCGACGCCCTGCTCGTGATCGGCGGCGACGGTTCCCTGTCCATTGCCGAGCGCTTCTACCGGGAACTGGGCGTGCCGGTGGTCGGTGTGCCCAAGACCATCGACAACGACATCTCGGCCACGGAGGTGACGTTCGGCTTTGCCACCGCCCTGGAGTCCGCCACCAGCGCCCTGGACCGTCTCCACACCACGGCCGAGAGCCACCACCGCGTCATGCTCCTCGAGGTCATGGGCCGGGAGGCCGGCTGGATCGCCCTCCACGCTGGGATCGCCGGCGGTGCCCACATGATCCTGATTCCGGAGATCCCCTTCTCCTACCAGCCACTGCTGGCCAAGATCCGGGCTCGCGAGCGGCTCGGGCGCCCCTTCTCCCTGGTCGTGGTGGCGGAAGGTGCGGCGCCGGTGGGGGGCGCGCAGGTCTACGCCGGGGAGGATGCGGTGACCGGCTGGAAGCGCCTCGGCGGGGTGTCGTACAGCGTTGCCCAGGCCATTGCCGAGCTGTCGGGGTACGAGGTGCGGGTGACGGTCCTGGGTCACATCCAGCGGGGCGGGTCGCCGGTGCCGGTGGATCGCATCCTCGCCACGCGCTTCGGTGTCGAGGCGGTGCGGCTGGCCGTCGAGGGACGGTTCGGCCACACGGTGGCGTTGCGGAGCGACGAGATCGTGGCGGTACCGCTCGCCGAGGCCATCGGCCACCTCAAACGGGTGGACCCGGCCGGCCAGCTGGTCCAGGCAGCGCGGGCCGTCGGCATCGTCTTCGGCGACGAGGACCCCGAGGACGTCGAGGCGGCCGAGGGCTAGCAAGGCGGTGGCGTCGCCCACTCCGTGGGGAGCCGTGGTGGATCTCGGGGGTGTGGCCCTGCCCCTCACCGTCCGCGACCTGTTCGGGGTGGAGGCGCCCCTCGAGGTGGAGATCGGGTCGGGGAAGGGGAGATTCCTCGTCGAGTGGGCGGCGCTCCAGCCAGAACGCTGCTTCCTCGGGGTCGAGCGGGCGGCCAAGTACCTCGCCATGGCGGCCCGGCGGGCCCAGAGGGCCAACCGCACCAACGTGCGGTTCGTCAGGACCACTGCCGAGGACCTCCTGTTCCGCTGCCTCGAAGCCGGGAGTGTGGCCGCGTTGCACGTGTACTTCCCCGACCCCTGGCCCAAGAAGCGCCACCACAAGCGGCGCTTCTTCACCCCGGCCAACGTCCAGCGGGCGGTGGACATCCTCGCCCCCCATGCCCTCCTGCGGGTGAAGACCGACCACCTGGCGTACGCCGAGCTCATTGGCGAGCTCCTGGCCGCCTCGCCGGCCCTCGTGGCCGTGGAGGCAGACGCGGCCTTCGCCACGCTTCCCGAGACCAGCTTCGAGCGCAAGTACGCCCAGGAGGGGCGGCCGGTGGTGCGCCTCGCCTACCGCAAGCTCCCCTGAAGCCGCGATCCGCCTCGAAGGAGGAGGGCTCGGCGGCCTGGGGCCGGTCGCGCCCTCGAATTCAGGGGCGTCGCCCGCCCTCCGGGGGTTTGACGGCGGCCATGTTGATCCCCTTGGCACCCACCTGGCGGGCCAGGTCGAGGACGCGCACGACGGTGCCGTAGTTGGCGCCGCGGTCGCCGCGAATGGTGATGGTGCGATCGCGCGACACCTCGACCAGGCGGCGCAGCTCCCGTTCCAGCTCTCGCTCCGGGACGATCCGCCCGCCGATCAGCGTTTCGCCGGCCGCGGTGACCACCACTTCGGCAAGTTGCGGCTGGGTGGTGGTGCTCTCCTCCGCCGTCCTCGCCTCCGGCAGGAGCAGGCGCAGGCGATCGTCGGCCACGAACTGGGTGGTGACGGCGTAGAAGAGCAGCAGCTGGAACACCACGTCGATGAGCGGCGAGATATCGATGGTGGGGCGGCGGCGGAGGCCGCGCGAGAACCTCATGGCTGCGGCTCCGGCGAGTGGTCGCGGCGCACCAGGTGCAGGTACTCGATGGCTCGGGCCTCGATGGCGTGCACCAGGGCCTCGGCCCGGTTCTCCAGGTAGGCGTGGAGGAAGAGCGAGGGAATGGCAATGATGAGGCCCGCGGCGGTGGTGATGAGCGCCTGGGCGATGCCGCCGGCCAGGTACTCGCCCCGGCCGGTGCCGGTCATGGACACCGCCTCGAAGACCTGGATCATGCCCAGGACCGTACCCAGGAGCCCGAGGAGGGGCGCGGCCGACACCACCGTGGCCAGCCCCGACAGGCCGCGTTGCAACTGGCGTAGCTGGTGCCGGCCGGTGTCCTCGAGGATCTCTCGCAGCTCGTCGTAGGGGGCGTGGCGGTTGTCGATGAGGGTGGTGACGAGGGTGGCGAAGGGCCCCTGACGCTCGCGGCAGTAGCCGAGGGCCCGGGCAAAGTCCCGCGCCGCGAGGAGCTGCGACACCACCGCCACCTCGGCGGGGTCGAGGAAACGTTTTTCGCGCAGCACGATGAGCCGCTCGATGATGATGGCCAGGGCAAGGATGGACAGCACGGCGAGGGGGACCATGATGGGCCCGCCCTTCAGGAACCAGTCAAACACGCTCACCTCCTCGAAGCATCGGGTGGCTCCGTATTGTAGAAAAAGGTGATGGTCACCCCCTCGCGCTCGACGCCGAAGAGGTCGGGGGGCAAGGGGGGCAGGGGCGACGCTCGCACGATGGCGTCGCGGGCGGCGAAGTCCATGGACGGGTGGCCCGATGCTCGCTGAATCTCCACGGCGCTGACCCGGCCGTTGCGCTCGATGACGAAGTGGATCTGGGTGACCCCGGCGGCGCCGAGGCGGGCGATCTCGGGGATGTTCCAGTGGTAGCGGATGCGTCGCAACATCTCGGCGGCGTAGGGGCCCCAGTCGTACCACTGGGTGTCGAAGGCGATGGGGCCAAGGTCCACCTGGCCGCCGCGGCGGTCGGGCGCGGCGGGACTGCCGCTGCCGTTGAGGGGAGAAAGCCCGCGCAGCACCGGGGCGGGGGGGGCGGGGACCGGCGTCGGTGCCGCGAGAAGCGCCATGGCACCGCCACCGCGCTCCGGCGCCGTGGCGGCAGCGGTGGCCGCTTGGCTGGCGGGGCCAGGCGGCTCGGAGGGCTGCGCGGCACCGGGCGGGGCGAGGCGGAGCTCGGGGCTCGTCCCTCGCACCCCGGGGGTGTCGGCCGGGGATCCCTCGCCGCCGTGGGCCCGCCGCGACCGGTCCGAGGCAGGCGCCTGCGGTCGCGACGGCGGCTCCTCGCGGTCGTGGGGCAGCTCGACGAGTTCGAAGCGGATCGGCTCCTCCTGCGAGGGCTCGGGGACGGCCGGGCGAGGGGTCGGCAGGAGGGCCAGCATCGCCCGGTGGCCTGAGGGCAGCAGCCAGACCAGCAGCAGGTGCAGCAGGAGCGAAAGCTCCAGGGCCAGGCGGAAGCGGTGGTCGCGGATCATTCCCGTGCCGGGATGCATCCTAACAAGATCGCTGCCAGCATCCGCACCGTTGCCATCGTGGCGGCGCCGTCGATGGTCCCTCGCCATCGTCACCGGCTGTCGGCACGGTGTCACCCTGGCACGTCAGCGGCAACGACCTGCCGGCGGTGCCGCCGGTGATGGGGCGGCGCGGGTGTTGCTGTGGCGTGGGGAGGCGAGCGCCGGCGCCTTCCCTTGACCGGGGTTGGCGCGGGTGTGGATAATCCGCCGATGGAGCGCTGGAAGACGCTTCAGGCCACGCCAGCGGGCCGGTTCGTCGTCCGCTACGTGGCGGCCTTAACGGTGGGGTTCGTGCTCCTCGCCCTCAAGCCGGTGAACGACCACCTGGTCAACCCCTACACGACCTTCGTGGCCCACGAGGCGCGGGTGGTGCTCAACCTCTTCGGCGAGGGGGCGGTGGTGCGCGACCAGGTGCTCTCCTCGCCCCGCTTCTCGGTGGTGATCTTCAACGGCTGCAACGGGCTGGAGGCCATGCTCATCTTCCTCTGCGGCGTCTGGGCCTTTCCGGCGAGCTGGAAGAGCCGGATGGTGGGGACGGTCGTGGGGGTGGTGGCCATCCAGGTGATCAACATCGTCCGCGTCGTCTCGCTGTTCTACGTCGGGGTGTACCGGCCGACGTGGTTCTCGACGGCGCACGTCTTCGTCTGGCAGTCCATCATCATCGTACTGGCCGTGGTGTTCTGGCTGGTATGGGCCCGTCGCCATGCCCTCGCCGCGGCGTGACCTTGAACTGGGGCGGTTCCTCCGACGGCTGCCGCTGTCGCTGCTGGCGGTGGGGGCGGTGTGGCTTGCGGTGCGGCCCTTGTACAACGTGGTCCTGTGCCGCAGCGGCGAGACCGTTGCCCGGCTGCTGGAGTACCCGAGGGTGGCGAAGATCAACCTCCAGAACGGCTACGCCCTCATCGGTCGCACCGACCTGCGGGCCGACTCGGCGTGGCTCAAGCTGTCGCTCACGCAAGTGCACTTCAACGCCGTGCCGTTCCTGGCGCTGGTGCTGGCCGTGCCCGGAGCCCTGACCGGGCGCGGCGGGCGACGGGTCCTGCTGGCGTCGGCGATCCTGTTCCTCTCCCACGTGCTCGCCCTGGTGGTGAACGTGAAGGAGTTCTACGCGATGGGCCTCGGCTCGTGGAGCCAGGCCAACTACGGTGCCGCGGCCCGCGCCTTGTACGGCGCCCTGCGCTACTTCTTCGACATCCCCGTCACCTTCACCCTGCCGCTGCTGCTGTGGGCCGGGGCCCTGTGGGAGCGGGTGGCGACCCTCACGGGGGTGGCGGGGCAAGGAGTCGCCCGTCCCCGCCGTTCGTGAAGCGGTGCGAGGCGCTTCCCCTTACCGCGCGGCGTTGGCGGCGGGCGTGCGGCAGAGGGAGGCTCGCATCTCGCCGGTGAGGGTGAGGGGGCGGCCGGTGGTGCGGTCGACCAAGAGATGCCTGGTTTCCCCCTCGGCGAGGAGCTGGCCATCGGGCCCCTCCACGCGGTAGTCGAAGACCACCCGCCGGCTCGCCACTTCGGCCACCCGCACCCACACCGTCACCACCTCGTCGTAGCGGGCCGGCTTGCGGTAGCGGCAGGTGAGGTCGGTGACCATGAGGAGGGCCCCGGCGGCTTCCCACTCGGTGTACGGCAGGCCGACGGCCCGCGACAGCTCGGTGCGGGCCGCCTCGAACCAGACCGGGTACACGGCGTGGTGGACCACCCCCATCTGGTCGGTCTCGGCGTAGCGGACGCGCATGGGCACGGGGAAGTACCGGTGCAGCATGGGGGCATGGTAGCTGGTCTCGACGGCCATGACGATGGGCCAAGGGCTGTCGCGGGACGGCGCCACGTGCTAGCCTCTCCAAGGAGGATCGCGTCGCATGGGGCAGCAGCTTTCCATCATCGACAACCGGGACGTTGCCGGTCCTGGCAGCCTGCCGTCCATCTCCCCGGCGACCGGCGAGGTCCTGGCCGTCGTCCCCGCCCTCGACGAGGAGGGAGCGCGAGCCGCCGTCACCGCCGCCGAGCGTGCCTTCCCCGCCTGGGCAGGCAGGTGCGTGCGAGAACGGCAGATCCTGCTCGGTCGGTGGTTGCGCGCCATCGTCGACAACGAGGCGGCCCTCGCCGAGCTGGTGGCTCGGGAGGGGGGCAAGCCGGTGGCCGAGGCCCGTCTCGTGGACATCTTCCCGGCCTGCGAGACCCTGGCGTATCTCGCCCGGCGCTTGCATCGCCTCCTCGCGTTCCAGCCGGCGCCGCCGCGGCAGATCCTCTTTGCCCACTGGCGGGCCGGCTACCGCTTCGACCCCCTGGGAGTCGTGGCCATCATCACCCCGTGGAACTACCCCGTGGCCATCCCGGTGATCGAGATCGCAAGTGCCGTGGCGGCAGGCAATACGGTGGTGTTCAAGCCCGCGTCGGCCACGGTGCTGGTCGGCCTCGCCCTGGCCGATCTCGCCCGCCAGGCCGGTTTGCCACCCGGAGTCATCAACGCCGTGGCCCTGCCGGGGAAGGCCACCGACGCCCTGGTGGACGATCCACGCGTCGCCAAGGTACTGTTCACCGGCTCGGTGGCGGTGGGTCGCCGGGTCGCCGAGCGCTGCGCCGCCCGGCTGGCCCCCTGCCAGCTCGAGCTGGGGGGCAAGGACGCCGCCATCGTGGCCGCCGATGCCCCGCTGGAACGCACGGCCCGGGGAATCGTGTGGGGGGCGTTCATGAACACTGGCCAGACCTGCGCCTCCATCGAGCGGGCGTACGTGGCGCGCGAGGTGTTCGAGCCGCTGCTGGCGCGGGTCGTGGCCCTCACCCGCGAGCTCCGACTCGGCGACCCCCTGGCCAGCGGCGTGGATATCGGTCCCATGACCACGGCCGAGCAGCGGGCCGTGGTGGCCGCGCAGGTCGACCAGGCCCTTGCCGGCGGTGCGCGAGCGCTCACCGGTGGCGCCCTGCCCGCGGGCCCGGGGTTCTTCTATCCACCGACGGTGCTCGTGGACGTCAGCGAGGAGATGGCGGTCATGCAGGAGGAGACCTTCGGGCCTGTCCTGCCCATGGTGCCGGTGCGCGATCTCGAGGAGGCGGTGGCGCGGGCCAATGCGTCCCGCTTCGGACTCACCGCCTCGGTGTGGACTCGCTCGCGGGCCACGGCGCGTTGGCTGGTCAGGGAGCTGCAGGCCGGTGTGGTTACCGTCAACGAGCACGTGGTGAGCTTTGCCGAGGCCACGGCGAGCTGGGGCGGCGTCAAGGAGAGCGGGATCGGCCGCTCCCACGGTCCCTACGGGCTCTTGGAGCTGTGCAACATCAAGTACGTGGCCGAGGATCGCGGGCGTCGTCCGGCCATGCCCTGGTACTACCCCTACGACGAGGACTTCGCCCGCTTCATCCAGGCGGCGCTGCCAGCGCTCCACGCGGCCTTCGTCGAGCGCCTGCGGGCGTTCGCATCGCTTGTCGCCACCCGCCGCTTCCGCGAGCGCGTATCCAAGGTGTCGCTCCTCGCTGGCCTCGACCGGCTGTTCTAGGCGGTGGCGGGACGGGCGCGGCCGACGGGGAGATGAGGGTAGCGGTGCGGGGTTGCGGGCACGGCGACCAGATGGAGGGGAGGTGCGGTGATGCTCGACCTGGTGTTGCTGGACGGTAGCGGCAAGCAGTACGCCATCCCCGAGGGGGGGGAACTGCACGTGGGGACGGGCGCCCACTGCACCGTGCGCCTCGCCGCCGAGGACGTCTCCCGCCACCACGCGCTGGTGGCCGATCGCGGTGGGCGGGTGGTGCTGCTCGACCTGGGCAGCAAGAACGGGACCTACCTCAACGGGCGGCGGGTCCGGGAGGCCGAGGTCGTGGCCGGCGACGTGGTGCGCTTCTCCTCGGTGGCGGCGCAGTTCTTGCGTCACGACGAGGGCGAGGGCGCACCGCGCCGCGAGGCCTGCGCACCTGAACCCACGCCCCGCCTCGGTACCGCCACCGACGATGCGATCCCCCTGGCGCTACCCCCAGCCATCAATGAGCTTCTGGACCGCTGGCGGCACGGCCCGGGCTATGCCACCGCGGCGCTGGTCCTATGGCTCGTCGAGCGTCGAGGGATGCGCGGCGCGGCCGTGGTGGATCCCGGCGGGGACGAGCTGACGGTCGTGGCATCGCACGGCGCGGTGAAGGGGGTCTTACACGACGCCCGGTTCCTTCGGGCCTTGTCCCGGTGCGGGCCGGGGTTCGGTGTGGAAACGAGTCAGCTCCTCGTGGACGGGGAACGGGTGCTGACCATTGGCGTCAAGGAGCACCCCTGCCTGGTGACGGTGACCGGTGACACCGTGCCCGATGCCTGCGAGGTGGAACTGTGGGCGAACCTGCTGGTGCTGGCGAGCCGCCTAGATGGCTCGGCAGCATCTGGGTCCCTGCGTGGGGCGCAGCGAAGGCGAACCCAGCCACCTCACCGCTGAGCGTAGACGCCCGGAAGCTCCCCGGGCGCTCGTGGACTCCTGCGGACTCTGCCCCTACCTGTCAGGTGGGGCGAGGCGAGGCACACTACTCCTCGTCCTCGTCTTCGAACTCCTCGTAGTCGTCGAGGTACTCGACCTCCTCGTCGTCCTCTTCTTCTTCTTCTTCGTCCTCGTCGCCCTCGAGATCCTGTTCGAAATCCTCCGGCAGCGCGAAGGCGTCCGGATCGCTATTGCCGCAGACCTCGCACGCCGCTCGGCGAATCTCACCGTCCCGCCACGTGAAGTCCTCCACCTCGGACTCGCACTCCAGGCAAATCACGTACTCAGGTCGTGCCATGGTCACCTCCCGCGCCCGGACCTCTGAAGCGGGCTCCCGTGAAATGTACCCAGACCTCCGGCGTCGCGCAACACCATGGGCGGTGCGGTGTGGCCCTTCATGCGTGCCCTCGTCGAACCGCCACCCCCACGGCCCCCGGTCCCGTGTGCGAGGCGAGCACCGGCGCCAGGTTGACCAGGGGAATCTCCGTCGCGCCGCAGCGGCGGCTGAGCTCCTGCGCCACGAACTCGGCAGCGCCCACGGCGTTGGCGTGGGCGATGAGGAACTGGGCCGGGGCACCGTCGGCAAAGCGCGCAGCGCGCCTGGCGATGCCGCGCAGCGCTCGGCGGAAGCCGAGATGGGCGCCGGCCTTGGCTGCCTTCCCTTCCCGGTCCAGGGTGAGGATGGGTTTGAGGTGGAGCCACTCGCTCAGGCGGGCGAGGTGGCGCGGCACACGCCCCCCGCGGGCGGCCGTGTCGAGGGAGGGAAGCGCGGCAAAGAGCCGCACGTTGGCTGCGGCGGCCGAGGCGGCGCGTTCGACCTCGTCGAGGGACAGCTCGCGGGCAATGGCATCCCCCGCGGCTTCGGCGACCAGCCCTGCAGCCACCGACAGCTGGCGCGAGTCGATCACCCGAATGCGGCGCGGGTCGACGCTGGCCGCGGCTGCCACCGCCGCCTGGTAGCACCCGGACAGCCCCGAGGAGATGGTGATGACGACCACCGCCTCGTGCCGCTCGAGAAGTCTCGAAAAGGTGCGCTTGAAGTCGCCCACGGCGGGCTGCGAGGTGGCGGGGACGAGGCGCTCCGTCTGCAGGAGCTGGTAGAACTGGTGGGGCGTGATGTCCACCCCGTCCAGGAAGCTCTCCTCACCCAAGCGGAAGGTGAACGGCACCCGCACGATACCGAGGCCGTGCGCCACCGCCTCCGGCAGGTCGCACCCCGAGTCGGTCACCAGGGCGATCCGCGCCTGGCGGGCTGCCAGTTGCTGGAGGATCATGTCATCGGTCTTGGTGCGCTCGAGGGTGCCGAAGGTGGCGAGGACGCCGAACAGTCGTTGCGGCTCGTTGGTGTGGAGGTGGACCCGCAGCCGGGAGCCGCCGCCCGCCACCACCAGGGAGGTGCCGAGGGGCGCGACCGCCGCCGCCACCGCCTTGCGGTCGAGGCGGATGCCGCGCACCAGGCCTTCGGCACAGAAGCGATGGGTCGTGTCCACCTCGGCGTGGGCGGCGGCGAAGGGGGTGGGCGCCAGGGTCGTGAGACCGGCCCGCTGCCAGTCGGCGGCTCGCCGGTCGCGAAAGATGGACGAGATGCCCTCGAGGAAAAAGACGAACCCCTGGGCGCCCGCATCGACGACCCCGTGCTTGGCGAGGACGGCGAGCTGCTTGGGCGTGTTGGCCAGGGCCTTGCGGGCCCGCTCGAGGCCGTGGGCGAGGAGGTCGGCAAAGTCGGACACGCTCCGAGCCTGTTCCTCCAGGGATGACGCCCATTCGCGAACGACCGACAGGATGGTCCCCTCGGTGGGTTGCTGGAGCGCCTGGTACGCAGCCTCGACTCCCCGCCGGACCGCTGCCGCGAAGTCCTGGGTCGTGACCTGCACGCGGTTGCCCAGGCACTCGGCAATGCCGTGGAAGAACTGGGCGATGATGGCCCCGGAATTACCGCGCGCCCCGTCCAGGGCAGCGTCGGCGGCGGCCCGCGCCGACTGGCCTACCGTCACGATGTTCGGCATGATCATGGCGCCGGCGGCGGCGCGCAGGGTCGAGGCCAGATTGGCGCCGGTGTCGGCGTCGGCCACCGGGAATACGTTGATGCGGTTCAGCGTCTCCTGCTCGCGAACGACGGCGAGGGCGCCGGCTCGCAAGGCGCGGGCGAATCGGGGGCCGGTGAGAATCTGCACCATCCCTGGCTCCGTGCCGGAATATAGAACTACTCCTCGTCGGTGTCCTGCAGCGCCATTTCCTCGAGCTCCTCCTCGCTGGCGAAGAGGGCGGGGTCGTCGTTGCCGCACGTGGTGCAGAGCGCCTCCACCACCCGCCCCTCGCGCCACTCGAACGTGTACGTGGGCGTTTCACATTCCAGGCAGATCAGGTAGTCCGGTGCGGCCATGGGGTGATGCTACACCAGCCAGCGGCCCGGGGGCAGCGCGCCGCCTCGGCGGCTTGCTAAGATGCCGACATGGGCCTGCCCGAGCGGCTCTACGACCTGACCTGGCGGCGGGTACGGCATCTGGGTGGCGCCACCCTCCTGGCCATGGACACGCTGCGCAGGATGGCAACGCCGCCGTACGACCACCGGGCAGTGGTGGCGCAGCTCGAGGCGCTCGGTGTCCGCTCCACCTCCCTGGCGGCGGTGATCGCTGCCTTCACCGGCATGGTGCTGGCGCTGCAGACCGCCTACACCCTGGCCGCCTTCGGGGCGAAGCTGTACATCGGCGAGGTTGTCGGCATGTCCATCGTCCGGGAGCTGGCGCCAGTGCTCACCGCCCTCATGGTGGGGGGCCGGGTGGGGGCGGGGATCACCGCCGAGCTGGGCAGCATGACGGTATCCGAGCAGGTGGATGCCCTGCGGTCGTTGGGGGCGGATCCCGTTCGAACCCTCGTGGTTCCCAGGATGTGGGCTCTCCTCGTCGGGCTGCCCCTGCTCACCCTCCTCGCCGACGCCACGGGTATCCTCGGCGGCATGCTCATCTCCACCTGGGAGCTGGGGCTCGACCCGAGCTTCTACTTCTCCCACGTGCTGCGCCTCATGGACTACGGCGACCTGTTTTCGGGGCTTGGCAAGTCGGTGTGCTTTGCCTTTGCCATTGGCATCATCGCCTCGTACAACGGGCTCTCGACCCAGGGTGGGGCGGACGGCGTGGGGCGATCGACCACCGACACGGTGGTGGCCATCGCCGTCACCGTCCTCGGGCTGGACTTTTTCCTGACCAAGCTCTTCCTTTCCCTATGAGCGAGCGCCGCAACGTCGTGGTGGAGTTCATCGAGGTGCGCAAGTCCTTCGGCACCAAGGTGGTGTTGGACGGTCTCTCCTTCGTGGTGCGGCGCGGCGAGACGGTCGTGGTACTGGGGGGTTCCGGGTCAGGCAAGTCGGTGATGCTGAAACACATCAACGGCCTCATGCGGCCCGATGCGGGGGGCGTACTGGCCCTTGGCTGCGGGGTCTCGCACCTCGACGAGGGGCAGCTCATCGAACTGCGCCGGAAGATCAGCTACATCTTCCAGCAGTCCGCCCTCTTCGATTCGCTGTCGGTGGGCGAAAACATCGCCTACCCCTTGCGCCTGCACACCAGCCTCGGCGAGGCGGCCATTGCCGACAAGGTAAAGCAGCTTCTGGCCCGGGTGGGGCTCGCCGGCACCGAGCGGCTCCAGCCCGCCGAGCTGTCGGGCGGGATGCGCAAGCGGGTGGCCCTCGCGCGTGGTCTCGCCCTCGAGCCGGAGCTTATCCTGTACGACGAGCCGACGGCGGGGCTCGACCCCATGACGGCGCTCACCATCGTCGAGCTGATTCGCGAGGTGGCCTCGACCACCGGTGCCACCTCGCTCATCGTGACCCATGACCTGATCGCCGCGCGGCACCTCGCTGACCGGGTGGCCTTCCTGGAGGGGGGGAAGTTCACCTTCGAAGGCACCCTGGCCGAGGCGCAGCGAGCGGCCGGAACGGTGGGCGGTTTCGTCCGCGCTGGGGGGTTCGATGCTTGAGGTGGATCCGCGTCGTCGTCTTCGGGTCGGGCTGTTCACGGCGGGGCTCGTGGCGCTCTTGGCCTTCGCCATCCTGCTCCTCGGCAAGAAGCAGCAACTCTTCGTCCGGCAAGTGACCTACCAGGGGCGCTTCAACTACGTCGGCGGGTTGGTGCCCGGCGCGCCGGTGTGGCTCGACGGCGTCGTGGTGGGCAGTGTGGAGGACGTGATCCTCCCCCCCGACCCGGGCGAGCGCGAGATCACGGTGGTGTTTCGTGTGGCCGCCCGGGTGGCGCGGCGGCTGCGCGCCGATTCGCGCTTGCGCATCCGGACCCTCGGCCTGCTCGGCGATCGCTACCTGGAGCTCTCCTCGGGGAGCCCCAGCGAGCCTCGCCTGGAGCCGGGATCGGTGGTGGAGAGCGAGGAGCCCCCCGACATCGCCTCGGTCATCGCGCAGGGGGGCGACGCCATGACCAACGTCCAGGCCATCACCGTCTCCCTGCGGCGAGTCCTGGACCGCGTGGAGCGGGGGGAGGGGATCCTCGGCCAGCTGACCGTCGATCCGGAGAGTGGCAGGAGGGCGCTCCGCAGCCTGTACGCCCTCATCGAGCAAGGCGAGGGCTTGATCAGGGAGGTGCGAGCCGGCAAGGGGGTCTTCGGCAGGCTGGTCGCGGATCCCGAGCTGGAGCGGCAGTTCGTCGACGATCTGGCCGGCACGGTCCGGTCCAGCCGCAGGATCGCCGACGCGCTGGCACGGGATCTCGAGGGCGACGACTCGCTGCTCGCTGCGGTGCTGCGCGATCCCAACGGGCGGGAACGCCTGGAGCGTCTGCTGGTGGAGGTGACGGCCGCGGCGGCAGCGGTCAACGGGGTGGGGCGAGCGCTCACCCGCGGCGGTGGCACGCTGGGCAGATTGGTGAGCGACGAGGCGCTCGGCACGGAGCTGGTCGGCGATCTCCACGCCCTCGCGGCCTCGTTGCGGCGCATCGCCGAGAAGCTCGACCGCGGTGAGGGGAGCGCGGGCAAGCTGCTCAACGACCCGCAGCTCTACGAGGATCTGGAGCACGTGGTGCGCGGTGTCAACGAGTCGCGTACCCTGCGCTGGTTCGTGCGCAACCGGCGGGCCGCCGGCGAGAAGGCTGCCGCCGAGGCGGCGCCAGCAAAGGAGGCGAAGCCGTGAGAAAGGTCCTGGTCACCGGCGGGGCAGGTTTCATCGGCTCGTCCGTCACCGAGGCGCTCTTGGCGCGCGGCCTCGACGTCGTGTGCCTCGATGATTTCAACGACTACTACGACCCTGCCTTCAAGCGCGGCAACATCGCCCCCTTCGTCGGCAACCCGCACTGGACGCTGGTGGAGGGGGATATCCGCAACGGCGAGCTGGTGGAGGAGGTGTACCGGCGCCACGGGATCTCCGCGACGATCCATCTGGCGGCCCGGGCCGGGGTTCGCCCGTCCATTCGCGAACCGCGCCTGTACGAGGAGGTCAATTGCCTCGGGACCGTGAACCTCCTCGAGGCGGCGCACCGCTGGGGGGCGTACACGTTCCTCTTCGGCTCCTCCTCGTCGGTGTACGGGATCAACTCCAAGGTTCCCTTTTCCGAGGAGGACCCCATCACGTGCCCGGTCTCCCCCTACGCCGCCACCAAGCGGGCGGGCGAGCTGTTGTGCTACACCTACCATCACCTCTACGGCTTGAAGGTCACGTGCCTGCGCTTCTTCACCGTGTACGGGCCGCGCCAGCGGCCGGAGATGGCCGTGTACCACTTTGCCGAGAAACTGGCCCGGGGCGAGGCGGTGCCCAGGTTCGGCGACGGCAGCACGGCGCGCGATTACACCTACATCGACGACATCGTCGTCGGGGTTCTGGCGGCCCTCGATGGCGACGCCGAGTTCGAGATCGTCAATCTGGGGGGCTCGCGCACCACCACCCTCGCCGAACTCATCGAGCTCATTGCCCGCGAACTCAAGGTGCCGGCGCGGGTGGAGGAACTGCCCTTGCAGCCGGGCGATGTGCCCATCACCTGGGCCGACGTGGCCAAGGCCAAGCAACTGTGGGGGTGGGAGCCGCGGGTTCCCATCCAGGAGGGGATCCATCGCTTCGTCGACTGGTTCAACCGCGAACGGCGTCGCTAGCCGGTCGCGGCGAGCCGGTCGCGTCGCGGCGGCGGGGCTCGTCCTCTGGTGCCTCGCCCTGGGCGGGGGCCCCCTCCTTTCGGGACCGCCGGGGGGGGATGACGCGTACTACCACGCCATGTACGCCGTCGAACATGCCCGCTGTCTGGCAGCGGGCGTGCTCTTGCCCCGCTGGTACCCGGACCTGAACGGCGGTCTCGGCGGTCCCGAGCCGCGCCCCAGGCCGCTCCTCCCCCTCTACCTGGGCGGTGTGCTGGCGTGGGTGCTGGGCGATGCCGTGGCCGCCATGGGCGCGCTCACGGTGGCCGTTCCCGTGGTGGCCGGAGGCGCGGCGTTTCTCTCGTTCCGGCGGCTCGGCGCCGCGCCGGTTGCGGCGGCGACGGCGGCGGCGGTGTGGGCTGCCTCGCCGTACCTGGTGGTGAGCCTGCACCACCGGGTGGCGCTCCAGGAATGCCTGGCGCTGGCCTTCCTCCCCTGGATGTTCGGCCAGCTCCTGCCGCCCGGCCCCCGGGACGGCCGCGCGGTGCTTTCGGGGGCGCTGGCCACGGCGTGTCTTCTTGCCACGCAGCTTTTGGTCGCCTTCATGGCCCTCGCGGTGGTGGGTCTTGGCCATCTGCTGGACCGACGCCGTCAGGTGATCCAGGCAGGGCACGCGGTGTGCTTCGGGATAGCCCTCGCCGCCGTATCCTGGCTGCCCAACCTCGCCTCCCTGGGTCGGCTGCGCAGCGGCAGCTTCGTCCAGGGGTGGTTCGACTGGCGCCGTCGTTTCCTCTTCACCGGCGAGGATGCCGCATCCCCCTTCGGCCGCACCATGGCATGGGTGTTCGTGGGGGTGAGTGTGGCCGCGCTCCTCCTCGTGCTCCTTCGAGACACGCGAGGGCACGCCGTCGCCGCCCTCGTCTGCGCCTGTCTCGCCACGCCGGCGGCGCGGCCCCTCTGGGAGGCGGTGCCCGGTGTTGCCTTCATCCAGTTTCCGTGGCGATGGCTGGGGGTCGCCTCGTGTCTGGCGGTGGTCGGGGCAGCCGTGGCCGGTCGGCGCCACCTGGGAGGGTTCGCCCTGGCCAGCGTCCTCCTTCCCCTCCTCGCGGTGCAAACCCCGGGGGACCGCCTGCCGCCGGGGCCACCGCTGGCGCCAGCAGCCTCCGGGAGCGCCCTCGCCGAGGCGGCGACCCGTTTCGGGGTCCTGCCGATCCTGCCGTCGTTCCCTGCGGCCTTGCCGCGGCAGGCCGATCCCTTCCAGGCCCTGCAGGCGATGGCTCGCCCGGCGCCGGTGTCGCTCGTGGCCGAAGTCCGGGGCCCTGCCCGGTGGCGGTGGGTCGCGACAGCGCCGGCCGCCGGCCTCGTCAGCCTGCCGCTGTTGGCTGCCGATGGGTGGGAGGTGCGGGTGGACGGACGGCTGGTGGGGTGGCGGGCCGAGGAGAGCCTGGTGGCGGTGATGGTGCCGCCTGGTCGACACGTCGTCGAAGCCCGCCAGGTGTGGCTTCCGGAGGATGTGGCGGGCGCCGGGGTGTCCCTGGCAGCTTGGGTGCTGCTGCTCCTCCTTGCGCACCGACTCAGGGCGGCGGGGCGAGCCAGAGGGTCGCCGCGGGCAGGCGCAACGCCTCGCTGAGGCCGAGGCGAGCGGCGAGGGGTGAGAGCTCGCGGGGCAGTGGCGTACCGGCCGCGACGATGACGGCCACGGCGCCGTCCCCGGAGATCAGGCGGCGGTAGAGCGCCTCCGCCTCGCCCGAGGTTGGGCGGCAGTGGGCCGGGTCGTACCACCCTGGGTGGGTGGCCACGCACGCCGGATAGGGCAGCACGGTGAAGTTCGGGCCGTACTTCTCCAGGGCGCTCGCGAGGTCCAGCCACCAGTGTCCGGAGGCCACCACGGTGGCGCCCTGCCCGTAACGGGCCGCGACCGCGGCCGCCAGCACCTCTTCGTGGGCGGGAGGGGTGTGTCGCCAGGCGTGGAGGGCGCTGGTGCTCGCCAGGGCGGCCGCCGCCACCAGGAAGGCGGCCGCTGCCCACCGCCACCGTCCCCTGGCGACCCCAGCCGCCACCAGGGCGAGGGCAGGGGCGAGGAAGAGCGCCTCGGCCCGGCCAGGGTAGTAGGTGGGAGCCCCCAGGTGGGCGAGGATGGCAAGACCGCCGGCAGGTACGGCAGCCACGAGGAGGACCGTCGCTGGTGGCCGGGCGGCGAGGAGCAGGACCAGGCAGGCAGCGGCGGCCAGAACCATGGTCGGGACGGGAAAGGCCGGCAGGTCGAGGGTGCGATGGAAGGGGGCGAGGGGAGGGAGCAGGCGAAGGGGGGCTGCCAGGCGCTCCGGTAGCGTCAGCGTGCGCCAGGCGTCGAGCATCCAGGTGGTGGCGGCGGCCGGCTGGCGTAGCGCCACGGGGAGCCAGGGGAGGCTCGATGCGAGCCCCACCGCCACCGCCCCCAGGGCGCGGCGGCGCAGCCGTGGCGGGAGGGTCGCGGCAGCGCTCGCGGCGGCCAGGCCGACGACGGCGCCGAGGCCGTGGGACCAGCAGGCGAGGGCGACCGCGAGGGCGAGGCCCACCACCCCGCGTCCCTGCTCCCGGATCGCCTCGCAGCGTTCCCAGGCCCAGGCCACGCCCAGGAACAGGAGGCCGTAGGCGCGCCCTTCGCTGCCAAAGGTGACGGCAAGGGGGTGGAAGGCCAGCACGCCGGCGAGCACCAGGGCAGGTCGCTCGCCGACGGCGAGGCGAGCGGCTCGCCAGGCGAGGAGCACGGCGGCGGTGCCAGCGGCGAGGGCCAACAGGCGCGCGGCTGGCAAGGGGGCGAGCCCCAGGGCGGCCAGCCACTTCACCAGGAGGTAGGGGAGGGGGGGGCCGGAGTCGCGGTGGAGTGCGTCCAGCAGGTCGGCAAGGGGCAGCCGAGCAGCCCAGACGGTGAAGTACTCGTCGTGCCAGGGCGGTCTAACGAGAGCCGCCACGGCCCGCGGGAGGGCCGCCACGAAGGCGATGGCGAGGGGGAGGCGGTGGGCGCGTCCCACGGGGCAAGTGTCCCGTGCAGGCGGGGCGGCGTCAACTTGTCGGTAGGGGCTCGAGGGACTACACTTTGCCGTCGTGCCCCAAGGGGGCAGTCGGTCGGGGAGGGGCAGCGTGCACATTGCAGTGGTGGGTAGCGGCTACGTGGGGCTGGTGACCGGTGCGTGCCTTGCAGACTTCGGCATGTACGTCACCTGTGTGGACAACGACCAGCGCAAGATCGACATGCTCCAGCGGGGCGAGATCCCCATCTACGAACCTGGGCTCGACGCGCTGGTGGCCAAGAACGCCAGAGCGGGGCGGCTGCGCTTCACCACCGAGCTCGAGGACGCGGTCACGTCGTCCCTCGTCATCTTCATTGCCGTGGGAACACCGCCCAAGGAGGACGGGTCGGCCGATCTCTCCTACGTGGTGCAGGTGGCCGAGGCCATCGCCGACTACATGAACGGGTACAAGGTCGTGGTGACCAAGTCCACCGTTCCCATCGGCACCGGCAAGCTCATCGAGGAGATCATCAAGGAACGCAACGGCCGTTTTCCGTTCTCCGTCGTTTCCAACCCGGAGTTCCTCCGGGAGGGGTCGGCCATCGAGGACTTCATGCGGCCGGACCGGGTGGTGATCGGCGCGCGCGACCCGCAAGCCATCGCCATCATGAAGGACGTCTACGCACCCCTCTACCTCATCGAAACGCCATTCGTCATCACCAACGTCGAGTCGTCCGAGCTCATCAAGTACGCCTCCAACGCCTTCCTCGCCACCAAGGTGACGTTCATCAACGAGGTGGCGGCGCTCTGCGAGGCCCTGGGTGCCGACGTCCATCACGTGGCCAAGGGGATGGGTCTCGATCGCCGCATCGGCCCCAAGTTCCTCCACCCCGGACCTGGCTACGGTGGTTCGTGCTTCCCCAAGGACACCAAGGCCCTCACCGAGTTCGCCCGGCAGGCCGGCCGCCCCTTTGCCATCGTCGAGACGGTGGTGCAGGTGAACGAGCAGATCAAGGGTCGGATGGTGGACAAGATCCGCCAGGCCTGCGGGGGAAGTGTCGCCGGTCTCACCGTGGCGGTGGCCGGCCTGTCGTTCAAGCCCGAGACCGACGACATGCGCGAAGCGCCCGCCATCGTCATCATCGGCGCCCTCGTGCACGAAGGGGCGACGGTTCGCGCCTTCGACCCGGCGGCCATGGACACGGCCCGCGCGGTACTACCCGAAGGGGTGGTGTACTGCGGCGACGTCTACGACGCCGCCGCAGCTGCCGACTGTTTCGTCATCCTGACCGAATGGAACCAGTTCCGCTCCTTGGATCTGGTCAGGTTGAAGGGGTTGTTGCGAACCCCTCGCGTCGTCGACCTGCGCAACGTGTACGAGCCGGAGCGCATGCGCGAGGCCGGCTTCGAGTACACCTGCGTCGGTCGTTCGTGAGCAGGGCCCGCGTCAGCGGCGGACCTTGCCGAGCAGCTCCGCCACCTTGGCCCAGTTGACCACGTTCCAGAAGTTGCCCACGTACTCCCCGCGGCGGTTCTGGTACTTGAGGTAGTAGGCGTGTTCCCAGACGTCGAGACCGAGGATCGGGGTGTCGCCCTTGGAGAGCGGGCTGTCCTGGTTGGGGAGGGAGTAGACCTGGAGCTGGCCGGCACCGTCGGCCACCAGCCAGGCCCAGCCCGAGCCGAACTGACCGACGGCCGCCGCGGTGAAGCGCTCCTTGAACGACTCGAAGCTGCCGAAGGCGGAGGCGATGGCGGTGCCGAGCTCGCCGGCTGGCTGGCCCCCGGCGCCTGGAGCCATGATCTCCCAGAACAGGGAGTGGTTGGCAAAGCCGCCGCCGTGGTTGCGGACGGTGGTGCGGATTCCGTCGGGCACCTGATCCAGGGCCGCAAGGACGCGTTCCACCGGCTGGTGTTCCAGCTCGGTGCCCGTCACCGCCTTGAGGTAGTTGTCCAGGTACGCCTGGTGATGCTTGTCGTGGTGGATCCGCATGGTTTGCTCGTCGATCCAGGGCTCCAGGGCGTCGTAGCCGTAGGGAAGCGGGGGAAGGGTATGACTCATGGTTCGAAACCTCCTCTGTTGTCGTCGGGCGAGCCGGCGCGCGGCGCGGCTCCCGCTCACGTGCAGGCCAACCAGGTGCACCTGAGATTCATTCCCAGCGCCGCCACCCATGGCGTGGCGGGCAGCAGCGCCGGCTCGTCCGTGGCCTTGTGGTGTACACTGTTGCCGAAAGGGGCGGTCAGGAACGTGTCCGGGAAAGCTCTCGAACGTAGAAGAAGTCCCCGCGTGTCCCCGCGTCGGCCGGTTCGGGCCAAGGTAAAGGCGTCGGTGCCGGCGCGGGTGCTCGACGTGTCAGGAAGCGGCATCCAGATCGAGCTCGAGCGTGCCCTGCGCCTCGGTGCTCCCTGCGATGTCCGGGTGATCGTGGAGGACGGCGAGCGGTGCCTGCACGGCACGGTGCGGCGCTGTCGGGCGTGGGGCTACGCCCTCGACGAGAAGGACCGCCGCGTCCTGCTGTACCGGGCCGGCATCGAATTCGACGCCCTCTCCCCGGAATGCCTGGCCTGGCTGCAGGCTGCGTTGCTGACCCCCGAGCTGGGCGGCCCGTCACCTTCTGCCCCTGGCCCCACGGCGACCGACGCCGCCACCCAGCCTCGGCAGGAGGGCGAGGTTGCCGGGGCGGTGCAGCCGCCTCCAGCCGCGCCGCCGCGGGTCCCTCGTGACGGGCCGGTGAAGATCCGCATCGACTCGGCGGCGATCCGGCGGATCCTCCAGTCGAAGAAGGGCTAGGCGCGGAGCACGGGCTGCAGCCGTGCCATGGCGCTGTCCACCTCGCGCCGCAGGGCAGCGAGGTCAACGGTGGTCAAGGCGCCGTCGCGGACCACCACCTGCCCCCCCACCACCACGTGCTGCACGTCGGCCGCCCGGGCCGCGTAGGCCAGGTGGGCGAGGGGGTCCCAGAGGGGGAGGCTGTGGGGCGAATCGATCCGGAGGGAAACCAGGTCGGCGAGCTTGCCCGCCTCGAGGGTGCCGAGCCGGTCGGCGAGACCGAGGACGCGGGCACCGCCGATGGTCACGAGCTCCACGACCGTGCGCGCCGGCAGACAGGTGGGATCGCCGGTGAGTCCCTTGTAGAGGAGGGCGGCGAGCTGCGCGTCGCGGAGCAGATCGAGGGTGTTGTTGGAGGCAGCGCCGTCGGTTCCGAGAGAGACCTTGAGACCGCGGGCGAGCATTTCCGGAAGCGGTGCCACGCCGCTCCCCAGCTTCAGGTTGGAGACCGGGTTGCTGGCAATGCCGACACCGAACTCCGCCAGGATGTCCAGGTCCTCGTTGGAGACGTGGACGCAGTGAGCGGCCACCGTGCGCTCGGAAAGGATCCCCAGGTCGGCCAGGTAGCGAACCGGCGATCGCCCCTTCTCCTTGCAGATGGCCTCGACCTCCCAGCGCGTCTCGGCCACATGGATGGCGAGGGGAGCGTCGAACTCCTCGGCGAGCTCGGCCTCGGCGACCAAGAGATCGGCAGCCACGCTGTAGGGGGCGTGGGGTGCCACCGCCGGCGTCACCAGCGGGTGGTCCTGGTAGCGCTCCAAGAGCCGTCGCTGGGTGGCCAGCGCATCGGCGGGGGTGGGTGCGGAGGGGGTGGGGTAGTCGAGGAGCCCTTCGGCCACCACGGCGCGCAGTCCCACCTCGCGCGCCACCTCGGCCACGGTCTCGGCGTGGAAGTACATGTCGAACACGCAAGTGACACCGGCCAGAAGACTTTCCGCCGCCGCCAGCCGGGTGCCGAGGGCCACGGTCTCGGCGTCCATGAGCGTCCGCTCGGCGGGCCAGATATGCTGCTCGAGCCACTCCCGCAACGGCAGGTCGTCCGCCGCGCCGCGCAGGAGCGTCATGGCCAGGTGGGTGTGGGTATTGACCAGGCCCGGGACGATGAGGCCGCCTCCGGCATCCAGGCGCAGCGCCCTGGGGTATCTGGGAACGACCTCGTCGGCTGGCCCCACCGCCACGATGCGCTCCCCCTCCATGGCGACGGCGCCATCGCCAATGGGCGGCTGGCCGGGCACCATGGTGAGAACCGTCCCGCCACCTACGACAAGCTGCGTGCCCATCTGGCTTCCTCCCCGCCCCTGGTTCACCAGGAGCCCGAAGCGCCCCCTCCGCCGAAGCCGCCACCGCCAGCGGTAAAGCCGCCCCCGATGCCTCCGAAGCCGGATCCCCCCGCACCTCCGGAGAAGCCGCCGAACCAGGGTAGCGAGCGTCGGGATCGCCGGCCCCGCCGGGAAACGCTGTGAATGACCAGCAGGAGGACCGCGAGGACGATGAGATCGACCGGGGGAAAGGACTTCTCCTTCGCCGCCGAGGCGGGACCCTCGTCGCCTGCGAGGGCGGCCTCGACGGCGTCCACCAGCGCGAGCAGGCCGGCCGCGAGGTCGCCCCGCCGGAACGCAGGCTTGACCACGTCGTCGAGGAGCCGGAGGGCACGAGCATCCGGAAGGAGGTCTTCGAGGCCGTAGCCGACCTCCAGGCGCATCCTCCGGTTGGCGACGAAGGCGAAGAAGATGAGCCCGTCGTCGAGGCCCTGCCGGCCGACCTTCCAGCGCTCGGCGCAGCGGATCGTGAACTCCTCGAGAGGTTCCTCCTCCAGCGACGGGAACAGCACGATCAGGAACTGGTGGCCGGTGCGCCGCTCGAAGCGAGCGAGCCGCGCCTCGATGCCCTCGGCTTCGCCGGTGGCGACCACGCCGGCCAGGTCGGTGAAGTACCGGCTCGGCGTGGGAGGGACGTCGAGGGCGAGGAGCGGCGCCGCCAGGGCGGCCACGGCGGTCGCCAGGGCCCCGCGCATGAACTAGAACTGGACCTGGGGCGGCCGCTCCGATCCAGGTGCGGCTTGGAAGTACGGCTTTTCCGAGAAACCGAACAGGCTGGCAATGATGACTGTGGGGAAGCGCCGCCGGGCGGTATTGAACGTTTGCGCCGCCTCGTTGAAGCGCCGCCGCTCGACGGCGATCCGGTTCTCGGTCCCTTCGAGCTGGGCCTGCAACTCGCGGAAGTTTTCCGTCGCCCGCAGTTCGGGGTACCGCTCCACCACCACCAGGAGCCGGGACAGGGCCGAGGACAGGCCGTCCTGGGCCTTCTGGAACTGGGCAAACTGCTCCGCCGAGGGGACGCCGGCGAAGGTCACCTGGGAGATCCGGGCGCGGGCCTCGACCACGGCCGTGAGGGTTTCGCGCTCGAAATCCCGGGCACCCTTGACGGTCTCGACCAGGTTGGGAATCAGGTCGGCCCGCCGCTGGTAGACGTTCTCCACCTGGCTCCACGCTGTCTTGACCCCCTCCTCGAGGGTGACCAGCCGGTTGTACGCACCGACGGTGGCCAGACCGGCCACTAGGAGCACCGCCACGACCACCACACTGCAGCCGATGAGACCTCGCTTCATGATGCCTCCCACACCGCGCACGAGCGTGCACGACACGCCCCCGACGCGCCTCGATTGTACAGCACGTCCTGCCGTGGCCTCAGACGACGCTGCCGTCGGCCCGGTACACGGGGTCGCAAGGGTGCGGTTGCCGCCGCCAGCGGCGGTGGCTCCACACCCATTGTTCGGGGGCGCTCCGGATCTGGGCCTCGATGCGTGCGGTCAAGACGGCGGTCAGGGCGGCTGCGGCCACCTCGTCGCCCGCCGGTGGCGGGTCGAGGGGTGGGTCGAAGCGGAGGTGCATGGTGCCCCGGTCGGTGCGCTGGGCAAAACCCGTGACCAGGGGGCGCGCCACTCGGGCGGCGAGGGACGCGGCTCCGGTCGGGGTCCAGGCCGGGTGGCCGAAGAATTCGACGAAGGCACCGGGAGCGTCGATGTCCTGATCGATGAGGAGGCCGGTGACACGGCCCGTGCGGAGGGCGGCCACCAGAGCATGGCCGGCTCGCCGCCCGCGGAGGGCGCTCTCCGTGCCAAAACGGCCGCGCAGGGACTGCACGATGCTGTCGATGCGCGGGTCGAAGATCTCCCGGGCCGCCACGGTCATGGGGATCCCGGTCCCCGAGATGGCCAGGTTCATCCACTCCCAGTTGCCGCAATGGCCGGTGACCAGCACCGCGCCCTTGCCGGCTCCGCAGTTGTCCCGCAGGTGGTCGAGCCCGTCGAATTCGGTGGCCGCCAGGATCTCGTCGGCCGACGCGTTGGCGAGCCAGCCGACCTCGCCGAGGAGTTCGCCCGTATGGCGGACGAAACGACGAAAAAGGCGCCGTGCCTCGTCCGGTCGCAGGTGCGGGAAGGCCATGGCCAGGTGACGGCGAGCCCGCCGACTGCTGCCTCGCCCAACTCCTGCGGCGAGCGCGGCGAGGACGCGACCCAGTCGGCGAAGGGTTTCGAGGGAGAGGGGGCGCGACCCGGCCAGGAGGGAGCGAAGCCCCAGGTAGGCCAGATCGTGGCGGAGGCGTGCGGCAGGTCGTCCCACGCGCGGGAGTGTAACGCGTCGCACACGCCCCGCCGTGCACGAGGGTTGCCGGCAGGCTATCATCGCCCGGCGGAGGCGAAGGTGAGGCGCCAGCAAGGGAGCCTGTTCATCGTGGCGGCGCCGTCGGGGGGCGGCAAGACCACCCTGATCAAGCGCGTCATGGAGGGGATGGCAGCCCAGGGACGGGCGGCGCACTTTTCGGTCTCCCACACCACCCGCCCCCCTCGCCCGGGCGAGGTCGACGGCGTCGACTACCACTTCGTGGACCGCGCCGAGTTCGAGGCCATGATGGCGCGCGGCGAGTTTCTCGAACACGCGGAAGTGCACGGCAACCTGTACGGCACCTCGCGGCGCGCGGTGGCGGAGAAGCTCTCGCAAGGGTGCGATGTGTTCCTCGACATCGACGTGCAAGGCGCCAGGCAGGTGCGGGCGGTCGCGCCGGCGGCGGTGAGCGTCTTCGTGCTGCCGCCGTCGAGGGCGGAACTGGAGCGGCGTCTGCGAGACCGCCGCCAGGATGACGAGGCCGTCGTCGCGCTGCGGATGCGCAACGCGGTCAACGAGATGCGTTTCTGGCACGAGTTCGACTATGTTATCATCAACGATTGCCTCGAGGAGGCGGCGCGGAGCCTGGCGTGCATCGTGGCGGCCTCGCGATGTCGGCGGTGCCGCATGGGCGAGGTGGCGGCGGCGATCCTCGAGGATTTCGAGGGCAGCGCACGGGAGGATTGATGGAAGAGCGGAACGCCAACATGGACAGCGTGTTCCGGTACATCCTGGTGGCCGCACGGCGGGCCGAGCAGCTGGTGAACGGGGCGCGTCCGAGGGTGGCAACACGCGCGACCAAGCCCACGGTCATTGCGCTCGCCGAGCTCGACGCGGGCGCCGTGCCTTGGCAGCGTCTCACCGCCGAGGAGTACGAGCAGCTGCGGCACGAAGAGATGCTGCGCAGCGAGGCAGAGGAGCGACCCCTTCCCTTCATCCCGGCCGCTGCCATGCTCGAGGTGGAGGCCGCCGAGGCCGACGAGTCCGAGGACATGGAGGAAGGCGAGCTGGAGGACGAGCTCGAGGGGCCGGACTTCGACGAGGAGGGGCTGGAGGACGTCGAAGAGTCTCTGGGCGAGGATCTCCTCGTCGAAGAGGTGGAGTGAGGCGGGACAGCGCGCCATGGAGGGGGGAGCGACGGGCTGGAAGGGTGGCGGGCGCCGGCGCGACCTGCTCCTGTACCTGCGCGACTTCGGGCTGCGGGAGGTGGAGGAGATGCCCCGCAGCGTGAGCCAGCCCAGCGAGCTTCCGCCGCTTGCGCAGCTCGCGCACGAGCTGCGCAACTGCCAGCGCTGCCGGCTGGCCCAGGGGCGCACGCAGGTGGTGTTCGGGACCGGCAACCCCTCTGCTCGCGTGGTGTTCGTCGGCGAAGCCCCGGGTGCCGAGGAGGACCGGCAGGGAGAACCCTTCGTCGGCAGGGCGGGCCAGCTTCTCAACGCCATGCTGCGCGCCATCGGCCTGTCCCGCCACGAGGTGTACATCGCCAACGTGGTGAAGTGTCGGCCTCCGGGCAACCGCGACCCGGAGGAGGACGAGGCTGCAGCCTGCCTGCCCTTCCTGTGGCAGCAGATCGAGCACATCGACCCGGTGGTCATCGTCGCCCTCGGCAAGGTCGCCGCGCGCTTCCTGCTCGGCTACAAGGGACCCATCTCGAGCTACCACGGGCGGTGGGCGACGTGGCGGGGCCGTGACGTGCTGCCCGTCTTTCACCCTGCCTACTTGCTCCGGACGCCGAGTGCCAAGGCGCAGGCCTGGGCGGACCTCAAGCTCGTGCGGCGCAGGCTGGCCGATGGTTGAGAAGGGTTCGCGGGGCGGTGCTATGGTAGTGGCGAACCGATGAGCAACGGCTGGCCTTTTTCGCGCTCGCTCCTCTACCCGGTGACTGCGATCCTGGCAGCCCTCGCCGTTCTGCCGGCGGCGCTGTTGGGGTGGGGATTCGTGACCTCGAACCGGGAGCAGGTGGCCACCCTCGAGAAGCAGATCATGAGCCGCCAGTCCGCCGCCCTGGCGCGCGAGGTGGAGCTGTTCTTCCGGGACAGCGTCGATCGCATCGAGACGGTGGCCCTGGTGCTGGGACGCCAGTGGGTAACGGGACAGCCCACACCTGTGGGCTCGTCGCGGGTGCTGGGCGACCTCATGCGCGGCAACCGGAACATCGTGTTGTTGCGCCTTTTGGATCGCCAGGGGGCCGGCGATTTCGTGCAGAGCCAGGAGCTTTCGGGGTCGGTGGGGAGCGTGCTGGCGACCCTCATGCAGGAGGCCTTTGCCGCGAACCTGGAAGGGCGAGCGGTTCGCCACGACTTCATCAGGTTGGGCGAGGGCGCGGGAGTGGCCCTGGTCTCGTTCCCTGTGCGGGATGGCGATGGGCGGCTGGTCGGTTCCCTCCAGGGGGTTGTCTCCCTGGAATGGCTCGCCTCGCGACTCTTGGAGGAAGCTACCCCAGGGATCACCGTCGATGTGGTGGACCGCGCGGGCGTGGTGCTGTTCTCGACGGTGCGGGGAAGGGTGGACCGAAATGCCTCCCGCCACCCCCTCGTGGAACAGTTCCGCCAGGCACCGGTCAGGATCACCCGGACCTACACCGATCCCCTCCTTGGCGGGGCGAGCGAGGTGCTCGGGTCGCTCGCGCCGGTCAACGGCGTCCCCTGGGCGGTGGTGAGTGCCCGCGACCTGGAGCTGGCCTTTGCCGCCGTGCACAGCATGGCCCGGCGGACGGCGTGGCTGGCCGTCGTCATGGGACTCGTTGCCACCGTGGCCGGGGTGCTCCTCGCCCGGCGGATCATCCAGCCGGTGCGCCGGCTCGCCGAAGTGTCGAGTGCCATGGCCGCGGGCGACCTGGCCCGGCGGGTCACGGTATCCGCCCGCAACGAGCTGGGGAGACTGGCGGCCAACTTCAACGTGATGGCGGCGGAGGTGGAGCGGACCGTGAACTCGTTGCGGCTGGCGCTGCGCGAGAACCAGGAGCTGATGGTCGAATCGATCCGCGCCCTGGCCGCCGCCATCGACGCCAAGAGCCCATACACGCGGGGGCATTCGGAACGGGTGAGCAAGTACGCGGTGGCCATCGCGAGGCACCTGCAGATGCCGCCGGACGAGCTCAGGAACGTGGAGATCGCTGCGCTCCTCCACGACGTGGGCAAGATCGGCATCGAGGACGCCATCCTGCAGAAGCCCGCGGAACTCACCGAGGCGGAGTTCCGCCAGATGCGCGCGCACCCGTTGAAGGGGGCGGCCATCGTCGGCCCCATCAGCCGACTCCACGCCGTGTTGCCGGGGATCCGGTGGCACCACGAGAACTGGAACGGTGGGGGGTATCCGGACGGCCTGGCCGGCGAAGCCATTCCGCTGGTGGCGCGGGTCATTGCGGCGGCCGATGTGCTCGACGCCATGACCACCACCCGACCCTACCAGGAGGCCATGCCTTTGGAGGCGGTGCTGGTCCGACTGCGCGAGCTTGCCGGGAGCAGGCTCGACCCCCGTGTCGTCGAGGCTCTGTTCAGTGCGCTGCGGGGCGGGGATCTGGCACCGCTCCTGATCACGGAGGTGGCGTGATGCGACGAGTGCTGCTGGTGTGCCTGGGGCTCCTGCTCTGGGGCTGTGCAACGAGCGAGCCGCGGCTGGAGCGGGAGGCGGGGGAGGTACGTCCTTCCGATCCGCTGGCCGCAACGACCCTCATGCAGCAAGGACAGGCGCTCCTTGCCGAGGGCAAGGCGGACGCGGCCCTGGCCAAGTACAAGGCGGCCATTAAGGTGCAGCCTGCCAACCCCACCGCGCACAACCTCCACGGCCTGGCCCTCCTGCAGCTCCGCCGGCCGACCGAGGCCCTGGAGAGCTTCAACCGGGCCCTGACCCTGGCGCCCACCTATTCGGACGCCCGCAACAACCGGGGGGTGGCGTACATGCAGCTGGGGCAGGCGTCCATGGCGGAGTCCGATTTCCTCATCGTCCTCGGCGACCGGACCTACGCCAATCGGGCCGGTGTCTTTTACAACCTCGGCTCGCTCTACCTGGGGCGCGGCAACCTCCAGGCCGCCGAGGAAAATCTGAAGCGCGCGGCGGTGCCGGCAGGGCCCGTCGAGGCCTACCTGGCTCTCGCCGAGGTCCAGGAGAAGCTCGGCAAGCTGGAATCCGCCGAGTCGGCGCTGCGCGACGCCATGGCCCGGGCGCCCGAGCGGCCCGATATCCCACTCCAGCTCGGGCGGCTGCTCGAAGCGGGGGGGCGGGCCGAGGAGGCGCACGCCCTGTACCGGAAGGTGATCAACCTGGCGCCCGATTCGCCGCACGCGACGGAAGCGCGCGCGCGTTTGGGTGGGGGCTAGCGTGCCATTCCAGTACCTGCTCACCAACCTGCTCGTCGATATCCCTGGGGCCGAGGGCGCCATCTTCCTCGATCCGGAGGGGGAAGCGGTGGAGTACGTGTGCCGCCGGGCGACGCCTTTCGAACTGAAGCTGGAAGGGGCGTATCACGCCGTCTTCCTGCGCCGGGCGGCGCGGCTGGCGGCGGTCGCGGGAAGTGGCGAGCTTACGGAATTCGTGGTCGCTGGCACCGAGGTCACGGCCTTGAGCCGAATGTTGCGATCGGGGTACTTCCTGGTGGTGGTGGTCGGGCGCGGTACGCCCATCTCCGTGGCGCAGGCCGCCATGCGACGGACCGCCGAGACCTTGAACGGGGAGATCCCCTGAGCATGGACGCGTTCGAGACGTGGGCAGCCCTCCCTGTGGGCGGGCGCATGGCGTGGCCGGGCAGCGTCGCCGGGGTGCGTCGGGGATGACGGTGCTCGAGCGGTTACGACGCGCGCTTTCCGGCACGGCGGCGCACCTCTCCGGTCAGCTCGGGGCGGACGGCTTCTCGCCCGATGCCCTCGAAGAGGCCCTCATCACTGCCGACGCGGGGGTGGAACTCGCGTCGGAGATGGCGCAGACGCTTCGCGAGCGCACGAGACGGGGCCCCATGAGCCGCGAAGAGCAGCGCCGCTGGCTCGTCGAACAGTTGCAGGCCACCCTCGCGGCGGTCGGCGAGGTGACGGTGGGCAACCCCCACGTCGTCCTCGTCGTCGGCGTCAACGGCGGTGGCAAGACCACCACCGTCGCCAAACTGGCTCGCTGGTGGCAGCGGCAAGGGAAAAGCGTCGTGCTGGTGGCGGCGGATACCTTCCGGGCAGCGGCCATCGAGCAGTTGCAGCTCTGGGGGGAACTGCTGGCCCTTCCCGTCGTGGCCCAGCGACCGGGCGCCGATCCCGGGGCGGTGGCCTACGACGGTCTGCGCCTGGCGGCGGCGCGCGGTACCGAGGTGGTCCTCGTCGACACCGCCGGACGCCTGCACACCAAGCACAACTTGATGGCCGAGCTCGAGAAGATCCGCACGGTGTGCGGTCGGGCCGTGGCGGGCGCGCCCCACGAGGTGCTGCTCGTGCTCGACGCCACGACGGGCGGCAACGGCCTCGTGCAGGCCAGGGAGTTTCGCGCCCGTGGCGGGGCGACGGGGGTTGTCCTCACCAAGCTCGACGGGACGGCCAAGGGGGGGGTGGTGCTGGCCGTGGGGCGGGAACTCGGCATTCCGGTCCGCTGGGTAGGGGTGGGAGAGGGGGTGGAGGACCTCCTTCCTTTCGACCGGCACGCCTTTGTGGACGCCCTGCTGGAGGGGTTGCCATGAGCAGCAGCCGCTGGTCATCGCTCATGCGGCGGGCGCTGGAGCTTGCCCAGCAGGGACGCTACGGCGCCAGCCCCAACCCCATGGTGGGGGCGGTGGTGCTGGACTCGGACGGCAACGTGGTCGGCGAGGGAACGCACCGGCGCTGCGGCAGCGAACACGCGGAGGTGGTGGCCCTGGCGGCCGCGGGGCCGCGAGCGGTGGGCGGCACCCTGGTGGTCACCCTCGAACCGTGTGTCCACCACGGTCGCACGGCGCCCTGCGTCGACGCCGTCCTCGCCGCCGGCATCCGCCGCGTGGTCATGGGCACCCGCGACCCCAACCCCCTGGTGAACGGTGCAGGCGTCGCGGCCCTCGCCCAGGGAGGGGTGGAGGTGGTCGAGGGTGTGGAGGCGGACCGCTGCCTGGAGCTGAACCAGCGGTTCTTCCACTTCATGCGTACGGGGCTCCCCTTCGTCACCCTGAAGATGGCCATGACCCTGGACGGCAAGCTGGCGGCGCGCGGGGGCCGCTCCAAGTGGATCACCTCGGAGCCTTCCCGGCGCGAGGGGTACGCCCTGCGGGAAGAGATGGACGCCGTGCTCGTCGGCATCGGCACGGTCCTCGCCGACGATCCCCGCCTGTTGCGCCACCTGGGATGGAACCCGAACCCGGCCCTCGTGCGGGTGGTGCTCGACTCGCATCTGCGGTTGCCGGCGAGCGCCATGCTTCTCCAGCACCGGCCGGAGGAGGTGGTCGTCTTCTGCCTCGACGACGCACCGGCGGCGGCCCGCGCCGTCCTGCAATCGGCAGGGGCGAGGGTGGTAACGGTGGGGGACGATGGCCGGGGCCGGTGCGATCTCAGGCAGGTGCTCCGCTGGCTGGGCGAGGCGGGGATCACGTCGGTGCTGGTGGAGGGGGGCGGGGAGGTGCACTGGTCGTTGCTCCACGAAGGGCTCGGGCAGCGCGTGCACGCCTTTCTGGCACCACTGATCCTCGGCGGGCGCGAGGCGACCTCGGCGGTGGGCGGGGCGGGCTTTCCCTCGCCGCAGGAGGGGGTGAAGCTCGACATTCACGAGGTCCGGCGGCTCGCTGAGGACATCGTCGTCGTTGCCGGGATTCGCCATGTTTAGCGGGATCGTCGCATCGCTGGGGCGCGTTTCCATGCGCCGCGCCGCCGGTGCCGGCCTGCGCCTCGACGTGGCCTGCACGCTGCCGGGCGAACCGCTTCGCGTCGGGGAGAGCGTCGCCGTCAACGGCGCGTGCCTCACGGTGGCCGAGGTCGACCCTGAGGGTTTTGCCGCGGACCTCTCGCCGGAAACGGTCGCGCGCACCACCCTCGGCACGCTGCGGATCGGCGCGCGCGTCAACCTGGAGCGGGCGTTGCGGCTTAGCGATCGGCTCGGCGGCCACCTCGTGCTCGGCCACGTGGACGCGACGGTTGCCGTCCTCGGCGTGCGTGACGAGGGGAGCTTTCGGGTGATGCGGTGTGCCGTGCCGGCGCAGCTTTCTCGGGAGGTGGCCGAGAAGGGGTCCGTCGCCATCGACGGCGTCTCCCTGACCGTGGCCCGCCTCGGTCGGGGGTGGTTCGAAGTGGCCCTCATCCCGGTGACCCTCCGCGGGACGAACCTGCAGGATCGGCGGGTGGGTGACACCGTCAACCTGGAAACGGACGTCCTCGCCAAGTACGTCCGGCGGTTCCTCGAAGAAGGTGGCTCCCGCCTGGAGGCGTTGCTGGCTGGTCTTGCCGATGCGTCGGATTGAGCCTTCGTACCCCGACCTGTTGCCGGTCCACTACCGACTGGGTACGGTGCCCCCGCCGGCAGCCGGTGCCCGACTCGACCCGGTGACCATGCGACTGGTGTGGCCCGAGCACGGCCAGGACCAGCGGCTGCACGACGGCTCCGGGGTGCGGCGACCGGTGCAACTCCTGGTCCACGCCCGCACCGTCGCCACCCAACGCGAGACCCTGGCGGCGCTGTTGGCGGCCGGGTGCGGTGTGCTGCTGCTGTTGGACGAGGAGCTGTCGCCGAGCGACGTGCCGGAGCGCTGCGTGGCCGGGCAGGTGGTGGTGGCGGCGCCCTGGCTGCCGGAGCTGTGGCACGGCCGGCCGATCCAGCCGCTCGGGCCCTGGAACGAGGCGGGGATGCCGGCGGGCGTCTTCCTGGGCCTGGCGCCGGTCGAGGATCCGGCGGCGGCGGTGGCGCGTGGGGTCACGGCGGCGCGGGAGGCCGGGGCCACGTTCCTCGTGGCCATCCCGGTCTGCGTGCCGCCCCTCGACCGGCGAAGGCTCCTGGAGGATCGGTTCGGGACCGAGGGGGACGAGGGTCTCGAGGACCTCTTCTTTCATTGCGACCTTGGCGAGCTGACCCTGGCCATGGAGCGGGGAGCCTCCCGACTGGCGCACGTGGCGGGCCTCGCTGAGCATCTCCCGGGCCCGGCCACCTCCCTCCTCGCTGGCGAGACCTTCGCCGCCGCGGCCGCGTTGCTCTTGTGGGCACGGCGGCTCGACATCCTGGACGGCGTGGCGTCGGTGGGCTGGCAGTTGCGGCGCGCCGCCCAGGCGCTCATGGCCTCGCGGCAGGACGTGGCTGCGCTGCTGCGTGAGGACAACCTGCGGGTGATCCCCGGGTTCGAGCCGTGGGTCGAGGCCTTTGCGCGGTCGCTGTGGGCCGGTGAGGGCCAGCCCTTCGACGAGGTGCGGCGACGGTGGCTCGTGGGGTGAGGCGGTGAACCGATCCGGCCGCAGCCAGGGGCGACGAGGCTGCGGTCTGTACGTGCACGTGCCGTTATGCGCGAGCCGATGCCGGTACTGCGCCTTCGTGGCCACCACCGACGTGGGTCTTCGCGCCCGCCTGGCCGCGGCGCTCGCGAAGGAGATCGGCACCCTCGGCCGGCGCGTGCGACGACCGCTCGACACCCTCTACCTGGGTGGCGGGACGCCGTCGCTTTTGGAGGTCGCGGAGCTCGTCCCCATCGTGACGGCGGTTCGCCGGAGCTTTGCCGTCGCCGAGGGGGCGGAATGGACCATCGAGGCAAACCCTGACGACGTGACCGAGGAGCAGCTCCGCCTCTGGGCCGAGCTCGGCTTCACGCGGGTCTCCATGGGCGTGCAGTCCTTCGACGACGACGTGTTGCGCAGGCTCGGTCGGCGTCACGACGGCCAGCAGGCCCGCGCCGCCGTCGCCGCGGCCCTGCGGTGGGGGTTTGCCGTCAACGCCGACCTCATGCTCGGCGTGCCCGGCGGCCGGGCCGATCACGTCCGGCGAAGCCTCGAGGAGATCCTCGCCCTGCGGCCCCACCACGTCTCCGTCTACCTCCTGGAGCTCGACAAGCGCACGCCCATGGCGCGACAGGCGGCGCGCACTCCCGAGGAGTTCCCGAGCGAAGGAGCCTCGGCCCGCGCCTATCTCGCCGTCGGGCGTGCCCTGGTGGCGGCCGGCTACCGTCACTACGAGGTGTCCAACTTTGCCCGCGACGGCCATGTCGCCCGCCACAACCTCCTCACCTGGCGCGGCGGGACGGTGTTCGGCGTGGGACCGGCCGCCGCTGGTCATGCCGGGCGCAGGCGCTTTGCCAACGTGGCCGACATCACTGCGTACCTGGCCCGGGTCGAGAGCGGTCGGCGGGCGCAAGGCTTTCGTTGCGCCCTTTCGAGCGATGCATGGGTGCGCGAGCGAGTCATGCTCGGTCTACGGCTGGCCTCCGGGGTGCCGGAGCGCATGCTCGAGCGCCTCGACAGCGAGTCCTTCCACCAACGCCTTTCGGATTTCCTGGCCCTCGGTCTCGCGCGCCGCGTGGGTGGCCGGGTGCGGCTGGCACCGCGGGGCTGGCTCGTGTCCAACGAGCTTCTCGCCCACGCGGTGTGAGTGCTAGACTCTCCGCGCTGCGGCCGAGGTGGGGGTTGCCGATGGGAGACGACGAAGGCAGGACCACCGAAGCCTTCAAGGGGTGGTCCGGCTGGAAAGGAAGACAGCCATGATCTCTTGGCAACGCGCCAGCGCGCTGGGCGTGGCGGCCGTGCTGGTCATGACCATCCTCGCGTGCGGTCGCGAGGAGCGGGGGGCGGTGCGCGTCGTCCAGGCTCGCGCCAACCACGAGGTGCGCCCCACCGGCTTCCAGCCGCGCCGTGGCGCGGACGGCACGGCGGCCCTGGCCCTCGATCTCCTCGTCGTCAACCGCGGCCGGGACCGGTTGCGCTCGTTGACCCTCCTCGTGGTTGTGGTGGGCCGCGACGGCACGGACCGAGCGTCGCGGCGGGTCACCGTGGATACCTCCCAGCTCATCCCAGGGGTGAGTAGTCAGCTGTCGGCCGTTGTTCCGGGCCTCGAGGTGGGAGAGGGGGAAACGGTGCTGGTGGAACTCGAGAACGACGTCCCAGAGAGCGATCTCGACCAGTTCCCGGAGTTTGCCGAGGGGATCAGTTGACGGGAGACGTGGACGCGATGCCGAAGCGCTCCAGGACGATGCGCTCCAGGCGCGGGCGGACCACCAGGTCGAAGGTGTCTTGCTGGCCCGGGAACAGCCGACCGGCGGTCGCCCGTGCCGCCTCGATGAGGCGGAGCGCCTCGCACAGGGTCAGGTGGCTGTCCTCGGCGAGGACCTGGGCGGTGATGTCCACCACCAGTCGGAGTTTGCGCAGGCGGCGCTCCTCGTCGGCGAGGTCGTCGGCAGAAACCATACAAACATGCCAAACGTGCCGCCCAGGGGCGTCCATTCCCACCCCCCGCCACCCTGCCCCCGGACCGCGAACCGAGGTGGTGCCCCGAGGATGATGGACCGTCAGCTCCTCGCCATCGCCATCACCGCCGCGCAACGAGGCGGCGAGGTCCTGCGCCACCGCTTCGGTCGGCTGGAGGCCGGGGAGGTGGAGGAGAAGGGACGCAACGACTGGGTTTCCAGCGCCGACCTGGCGGCCGAAGAGGCCATCGTCGGCTATCTCCGGGCCGCGACCCCTTCCGTCGGGATCCTGGCGGAGGAGGGAGGCGCCGCCGGGTCTGCCGGGACGCGCTGGGTGGTGGACCCCCTCGACGGCACCGCGAACTTCGTCCACGCCTTCCCACACTTTGCCGTTTCCATCGCCCTTGTGGTCGATGGCCAGGTAGAGGTGGGCGTGATCTACGACCCCATGCGCGACGAGACGTTTGCCGCCCTGCGCGGCAGCGGCGCCTTCCGCAACGGCCGCCCGTTGCGGGTGAGCGCCCGGCCGGGGCTGGCGGGCGCCTTCGTGACCACCGGCTTCCCGTTCCGGGTCGCCAAGCACATCGACACGTATCTGCGGGTGTTTCGAGAGGTGTTCTTCCGCGCCGGCGCCGTTCGACGCCCCGGTGCAGCCGCCCTCGATCTCGCCCATGTGGGCGCCGGGATCTTCGACGCCTTCTTCGAGTTTTCCCTGTCGCCCTGGGATATCGCCGCGGGGACGCTGATCGTCCGCGAAGCCGGCGGCCTCGTCACCAACCTCGACGGCGACGAGGACGTCTTCGCGCGCGGCAACGTGGTGGCGGGCGCCCCCGGCGTCCACGGCGAGCTGCTCGCCATCATCGCGTCCGTGTGTCGCGAGGTGGAGATCGTGCCGTGACGGCACCTGCTCCTTCCTCCGGCTCGCACCCGCGCCTGCTGCCGACGCGGGAACGGATCGATCGCCGGGCTGCCGACCTCGAGCGCTACCTCAACTTGTGGCGGATCGGCATCGGCGCCGCCCTCGGGGGCACCGTGCTGACGGTGGGGGTGAGTCGGGGCTACCTGCCGAACGACGAACTCTGGTCGGCCGCGGTGCTGCTGTGCTACACCGTCGTGGCCATCGGCTTCCACGTCTTTCTCGCCCGCCGTTCCTGGGACGACCGCTTGCCAACGCTGGTGGTCAGCGCGGACATCGGTCTCGTGGCCGGCATCCTGGTCGGTCTCGTGGTCTTCGACCGCAGTATTGCAGCGGTCAATTCGCAGCTGGTGTTCTGCGGGTACTTCGTGGCCGTGGCCATGGCGAGCCTGCGCTCCAATCCCAGCGCGGCCACGCTGGCAGCGGTGGCGGTGCCGGGAAGCTACGCGGCGGTGCTGTTCCTCGCCGTGGCGTGGCGGCACGTGGAGCTGTCCCCGCCGGACCCCCAGTTCGGCGAGTTTCGCTGGGAGACGCAGTTCGGCAGGCTGCTGGTGCTCGTGGTCGTCACCTGGATGATGCGGCTCGAGAGCACCTTGGGAGTGAAGGAGCGGGCCCGGGCGAGCCTCGACCCGCTCACCGGCGTGTTCAACCGCAGGTATCTCGAGGAGGTCCTGGCCCGCGAACTCCCCAGGACCCGGCGGCGCCAGCAGCCCCTCTCGGTGCTGCTCCTCGATCTGGATGGATTCAAGCGCTACAACGACACCCACGGACACCTCGCCGGGGACCGGCTGCTCGTCGAGGTGGCCACCTCCCTGGCCAGCGCCACGCGCGAGGGGGACGTCATCGCCCGCTACGGGGGCGATGAGTTTGTCATCGTGCTGCCCAACACTCCAGGCGAGACGGCACGGCGGGTAGCGAAGGAGCTCATGCGGGTGGTCCCCTCGTCCCTGACCCTGTGTGCGGGGGTCGGGTGCGTCGGGGTCGGGATCGACAGCGTCGAGAAACTCCTCCACGCCGCCGACACGGCCCTGGCCCGCGCCAAGGCGGTGGGCCCCGGGGTGGTGGCCGGGTAACTGGCGAGGTGCCTCTGCCGCCCCCGCTGGAAGGGGAGGCGGGTTCTCCTGGCCGGCTACACCAGGGCAGCCGAGTCGCCGAGCAAGGAGGCGACCTTTTCCCGTGTCGGCCAGAGCATTAGCATGCCGACGGCCGCGGCGGTGGTGAAGATCCAGAACCAGTCGTGCCGCGCAGCGGTGAAGAACAGCAGGAGCCCGAGGATGGGGACGGCCTCGAGACGGGCGTAGGCCACCACGTGCGCCACGAAGTGGGCCTGGAGGAGGGGTGCCACATCGCGGCTATGGGTGTACACCCGCCGCGGCCCGGAAAGCATCGCGCGGTAGACGGGCATGACGGTGACCAGGTTGAGGACGGCGAGGGCAAGCAGGCCCCAGGCCAGACCGGCGCTCTGGGGGAGGGGCGGGGGGTCCGGGGCTGGGAGGAAGGTCACCAGGGCCCCGTAGGCGACGAGGGACGCCAGGAACGCCGCGCACACCAGGCGCAGCCGCAGCAGGTGGTGCTCAGCGCGCTCGTTCATGCCCAGCTGCCGTTTGGCCCATACGTACCGTGGATGGTACCGGGGGGAGGTTCGGCGGTCAACGGTCGGGGTCGCACCGCAGCACCGGCGAACGCGGCGAAACCCTGCCCACGGCAGGGTTTCGCGTTGGCGGAGCGACCGCCCGGGCATGTGCAGTGGGTGACGCGGCTGCCGAGCCCGTCCATCGCCCGCGACCAGCTGGTAGTACCAATTTCGGATCGAGCGACCCGCCTGTCAAGGGGCGGCGATGGCGTCGACCACCGCCACCGCCGCCGCCAGCGCGGCGGTCCCAGCGCTGCCGTCCACGAAGGCCGAGATCTCCCCCCGGCAGGCGGCCTGGAAGGCCAGATGCTCCGCGGCCAGCGGCTCGCACCGCACCACCGGCACCGGGAGGGGCGTGATCTGCGGTTCGCCGCGGCGTTCCAAGCGGAAGGCGCTGACGCTCTGCTCGGCGTAGTCGACGGAATAGTACTCGTCGGTGGCGAAGACGCGCAGCTTGCGCACCCGGTCGGAGGAGACGCGGGAGGCCGTCAGGTTGGCCACCGTGCCGTTGGCGAACTGGAGCCGTACGTTGGCCAGGTCGGTGCGGTCGGAAAGGACCGGCACGCCAACGGCCCGGACCTCGGTAATGGCGGCGTTGCCGCACAGCGCCTGGGTGATCTGCAGGTCGTGGACCATGAGATCGAGCACCACGTCGATATCCAACGAGCGTCGAGTGAAGGGGGAGAGGCGATGTGCCTCGACGAAGCGGGGCCGCGGTCGCTGGGCGAGGACCGCTTGCACGGCAGGGTTGTAGAACTCCACGTGGCCGACGCCCAGCACCCGGCGGTGGCGCGCCGCTGCCGCCACCAGGGCCTGGGCCTCGGCCACCGTCGACGCGATGGGCTTCTCCACGAGCACGTGGCGCTCGAGAGCGAGGAAGCGCTCGACAATCTCGGCGTGGGTGACGGTGGGGGTCGCCACGATGGCCGCCGCCGCCCGTTCGATGGCTTCCTCGAGGCTTGCCAGGGCCGGGACGTTGTGGGTGGCGCACAGTTCCGCAAGCCGCGCGCGGTCGCTGTCGAAGGCGCCGACGCATTGCCACCCCGGCAGGGTAGCGGCCAGGCGCAGGTGGTGCCGACCCAGATGTCCGACCCCGACCACCACCACCGGCAGTGCAGGTCGCTCGCTCACGGGGGCCAAGCTTAGCTGGACCGTCCTCGTCGCGGCAAGGGCGCCTCCGGTACACTCGCCTCGGAGGGGAGCCGTGATCGATTCGCACGCCCACGTCGCCATGTTCGACCCCCATGAGGTGGCGCACGTTCTCGACAGGGCCGCCACGGCCGGGGTGCGGCGGATCCTCGCCCCTGCCACCGGGCCGGAGGATCTGGAGCGCACGCTGGCGCTTGCCGAGGAGTGGGCGGCGCGAGTGGTGGTGGCGCTCGGCTGCCACCCCCACCGGGCGAGCGCCCTGGATGGCAGTCTGAAACGGCGTCTCGAAGGTCTTCTCGCGCGTCCCGGTGTGGTGGCCGTGGGCGAGATCGGCCTCGATTACCACTACGACCACTCCCCCCGCGAGGACCAGCGGCGGGCCCTCGCCTGGCAGTTGGCGCTGGCCCGCGAGGTCGGGTTGCCGGTGGTGCTGCACGAGCGCGAGGCGTGGGCCGATCTCCTGGCCGCCCTCGACGCCTGCGAGGGGGTGGGGGGAGTCGCCCACTGCTTCACCGAAGGGGGAGCTGCCGCGCTGGAGATGGTGCAGCGGGGCCTCGCCGTGGGCGTGACGGGGATGGTCACCTTCCCGAGCGCCGAGGCGGTTCGCGACGTGGTCCGCGCGGTGCCCCTCGACAGCCTGCTCCTGGAGACGGACAGCCCCTACCTGGCCCCCGTCCCCTACCGTGGGCGGCGCAACGAGCCGGCCTTGCTGCCGCTGGTGGCCGAGGCGGTCGCGGCCGTCGCCGGGAAGCTGGTGGCCGAGATCGAAGCCGCCACGGACGCGGTGTTCGTCCGGATCTTCGGCAAAGGCCTGGCAGCTCTCTGAGGCGGCTGGCGCGCCACCGGCCCGTCGCGCGGGGAGAGCCTTTCCGCATGCATCGCGGCTCGATTTCGAGTAGGCTAGCGCGGTGCGGGTGCTCATCACCGGGGTCACCGGTTTCGTGGGTCGCCATCTGGTCGAGTACCTTGCGGCAACCCAGCCCCAGGTGGAAGTCTACGGGTTGCAGCGCTGGCGTCCGGCCACCGAGGGCCGTTCGCCAACCCTCGCCGGCATGCACGTGCTCCATGGCGATCTCCTCGACGCTCCCTCCCTGATGCGGGCGGTGGCCGCGTGCAGGCCGGCCGCGGTGGTGCACCTGGCTGCCTCCTCCTCGGTGGCCCGTTCCTGGGAGACCCCCACCGAAATGCTGCAGACCAACGTGCTCGGTACCGTGCATCTCCTCGAAGCGGTCCGCCAGCTCGGCCTGGACATCCCGGTGGTCCTGGCCGGCTCGGCCGAGTCGTACGGGCTCGTCGCCCCGGAGGAGTTGCCCGTTGGCGAGTCCCAGCCGTTCCGTCCCCTCTCGCCGTACGCGGTTTCCAAGGCGGCCACCGACCTCCTGGGCTACCAGTACTTCAAGGCCTTCGGCATGCGGACGGTGCGGCTGCGGCTGTTCAACCATTGCGGACCCGGTCAGGCGGAACAGTTCGTGGTCGCTGCCTTTGCACGACAGCTCGCCGAGATCGAGGCCGGTCTCCGGCCGGCCCGGGTGTCGGTGGGCAACCTCGACGTGGTGCGCGATTTCGTCGACGTCCGTGACGCCGCCCGCGCGTACTGGCTGGCGGTGGAGCGCGGTGTGGCGGGGGAGGCGTACAACGTGGCGAGCGGTTGCGCCCGAACGCTCAAGGAGGTGCTGGACAGGCTCCTGGCGCTGAGCGGCGTGCGGGCCGAGATCGTCACGGATCCCCAGCGGCTGCGGCCGGCCGACGTCCCGGCCCTCGAAGGTAGGTTCGAGAAGTTCGCGGCAGCGACCGGCTGGTGCCCCCAGGTGCCCTTCGACACCACCCTTCGCGACACCCTCGAGGAGTGGCGGCAGTGCGTGAGGGGGTGGCGGTGAGCGGGCCGGGATTGCGGTGGGGTCGGCCGCTGCCGGCCGGCGAAGCGGCGCGCAAGCTGGTTCACGCGAGCATGGGGCTGTTCGCGTTGGCGCTTCCCTTCCTCACGCCGGCCCAGGCGTTCCTCTGCGCCGTCGCGGCGTTCTTGCACAACTGGCTGGTGCTTCCGCGCCTCCTCGGCCACCGGTTGCGCAGCGGCCGGGAGGGGGCCTCCGACCGTGGGGTGCTGCTCTACCCGGTGGTGGTCGGAGCGATGATTCTCGTGTTCTGGCACGACCTGGCGGGCGCGGCGGTGGGGTGGGGATTCTTGGCCGTGGGTGATGCCGCCGCCGGTGTGGCCGGCATGAAGTGGGGGCGGCGGGCGCTGCCCTGGAATGGGCAGAAGAGTTGGGTAGGTCTCCTCGCTGGTTGGGGCGGGGCGTTGGCCGGTGGGTGGTTGGCGTGGGCCGCCTACACCACCAGGGTCTTCACCGCCGAGGGCACGACCGATCCAGGCGGCGGCGTGACGGCGTGGGCGCCGATCGCCGCCGTGGCGGTGGGAGCGCTGGTGTTCGCCCTCCTGGAAGGGGCACCGCTCGCCCTCGACGACAACCTGCTGGCGCCCCTCGGCGGCGCCCTGGCGTTCGTCGCCCTGGCGACTGCGCCCCCGGCGCCGGCCGCGTGGTGGGCCGGCCTGGCCGTTGCCCTGCTGGGCCTGGTCGTCAACGGGTCCTGCGCGGCCGTGGCCTTCTGGCGACGGATCCTGTCGCCCGCCGGTATCGCCGCTGCCTTCGTCCTGGGGGTCACCACCTGGACCCTCGGTGGCGTCCGCCTGTGGCTGGTGCTCCTCGCCTTCCTGACCGTGGGAACGGCGGTCACGCGGATCGGCTGGCAGCGAAAGGTCGAACTCGGCCTGGCGGAGGCCCACGGCGGTCGGCGCGGCCTCGGCAACGTGGCGGCCAAGGGGGTCGTGGTGCTGGTGGCCTCCCTCCTCGCCCCGTTCGGGGACCGATCGCTGCTGCTGGCCATGGCCGTTGCCGCCCTCGCCGCCGCCCTGGCCGACACGGTCGGCACGGAAGTGGGCAAGGCGTACGGTCGGAGCACCTTCGTGCTTCCGGCCATGCGCCGTGTTGGGGTAGGAACCCCGGGCGCCGTGAGCGGTACGGGCACCGCTGCCTCCTCCCTGGGTGCCGCCCTCGTGGCAGGTCTTGCCGCGCTGCTCGAGGTGGTGAACTGGCGCGCCGCCGGTGTTGTCCTTGTCGTCTCCTTCGTCGCGGCCCTCATCGAAGGGCGTTTTTCGAGGCAGGTGGGCCACGACGCCGTGAACTTCACCCTCACCGTGGTGGCGGCCTTGGCCACGGGAGCCATCCTGCTCGTCTGGAGGTAGCGCCATGAAGTGGCAAGATGCCGTCGATCTCGACCGACCTTTCACCCTGTTGCCACCGCTTCTGGGCATCGTCTCGGGGGCGGTCTGCGCCTTTGGTTCGGCGCACAATCCCGATCCCGAACGGCAGCTCACCCTAGCCGTGCTGGCCACGGTCGTCCTCGGCAGTGTGTGTGCGGCCCTCCTCAACGCTGCCAGCAACACCTTGAACCAGATCGCGGACCTGGAGGCGGACCGCATCAACAAGCCACAGCGGCCCATTCCGGCGGGTCGTGTCACCGAGGCCCAGGCGTGGCGGCTCACCCTCGTCCTCTACGTCGCGGGGATCGTTCCCGTCTGGCTGGTCGTCCCGTACCCCGCCGTCACCCTCGCCGACCGCCTCCGCGCCCCCCTGGGCGAGCACGCGGTCATGTTCCTCTACCTGGGGGCCGCCGTGGCCACTTGGGTCTACTCGTGGCCGACCTTCGGGCGCACCAAGCGCTTTGGCATCTGGGCCAACGTGACCATCGCCATCCCGCGTGGGATCTGGCTCAAGGTGGCGGGGTGGGGCATGGTGGCGAGCGTCTGGCACGCCGAGGCGTGGTGGATCGGCCTCATCTTCGGCCTCTTCCTCCTCGGTGCGTCCAGCACCAAGGACTTCTCCGACATGCCCGGCGACGCGGCGAGCGGCGTCCATACCCTGCCGGTGAAGTACGGCGTGCGCAAGGCGGCGTGGATGATCGCCCCGTCCTTCGTCTTCCCGTGGCTGCTCATGCCGCTCGGCACCGTGCTGCGCGACCCCGCCGACGAGACGCTGCCACTTCTGACCGGCAACGCCACGGTGCTCGTCGTCCTCGGCGTGGCCCTGGCGGTTTGGGGGATCTACACCTGCCATCTCCTCCTCCGCGACCCGGAAGCCCTCGCCACCACGGAAAACCATCCGTCGTGGACGCACATGTACCTGATGATGATGACGGCCCAGATCGGCTTCGCCGTCGCGTACGTGGTCTGATCCGAAGCGGGTGCGAGGCGCAGCCCTCGCCTGGTCGCCCGTGGCGCTCACCGGCGCGGCCGCCCACCCTCGGGCTGGCCCCGGGCTTCGCTTCCGCCAATGCCTGTGCCCCGATTCCCGAAGGAACACACCTCGGGAGAAGAACCGGTCCGCGAGGACGTCGGAGGCGAGGCGTCGTCGGGGTGCCCGAGATGGCCCACCACCCTGCCGCCACCCTCCCGCCGTACCATGCGACACGCCGCCCCATCACCACGTCCTGCATCGCGTGCGTGCCCGCGCGGCGGAAGCCGTGCGTGGGCCAGCGTCCCGATCCCTTCGGGCGGCCAGTGCGAGAGGAGAAAGCAAGAGGGCTGCGGGAAAACCCGCAGCCCTCCACGAGGAGAGGTGAGACGGTCAGAAGAGGCCGAGGGGGAGGAACAGCAGCGGAACGGTGGTGGGATCACCGGTGGTGGCGTCGACCACCGAGGCGTAGGCCCAGGCGCTGCCGCCCTCGGTGAGCACCTCGACGACGGCGTAGGCGATATCGGCGCTGGCCACGCCGGCGGCGGCGAAGATGTCGTCCTGCTGCACCCACCGGCCGGCCGGGGCGGAGATGGTGACGCTGTTGCCGAGCTGCGCGCCGCCCGTGCCGCGGAGGGTCACTCGAACGCTTACGGGGGCGGTGCCGAGGTTGACGATGCCGACGTTGGTGCGGAAGCCGTCGTTCTTCTTGAGCTGCGGCAAGATCCCCCGCTCGCCGAAGGCGAGGCCCTGCGATGGCACGAGGGCCGGGTAGTACTGGCCAAAGGTCTCGGTGGCGCTCTTCTGGTTGTAGGTGCGGGAGGTGATGTCGAGCTCGACGGAGGATTCGATGGTGAGCGTACCCTTGACGTTGGCCGTGTCGGCGTAACCGAAGAGGGAGACCAGGATGTCCCTTGCCTCGACTGTAGCGCCGGCGGGAAGCTCCCTGTTGACGACCATGGGCGCGCCGCCCACGTAGTCGTGGAAGGTGATGGTGGCAACGGCGGTCTGGGCGTTGCGGTTGACGACGGCCAGGTCGGTCCGCCACTTGGTGCCAGCCTTGCCCGGGGCATGGGCCACCGAGGGCACGATCCGGGTGGTGACGCCGGTGGTGCTCAAGATGGGGATGGTGGTGGGATCGCCGGTGGTGGCGTCGATGACCGAAGCGTAGGCCCAGATCTTGCCGCCGGCGGTCTTGGCCTCGACGGTGGCGTAGGCGATGTCGGCCGATGCGACCCCGGCCGCGGCAAAGATGTCGTTGCGCTGCAACCAGCGGCCAGCAGGAACGGCGAGGGTCACGGTGTTGCCGAGCTGGCTCCCACTCTCGCCGAAGAGCTTGACCTCCACGTCGCAGGACACGTCGCCCAGGTTGAGCGCCCCCACGTTGGTGCGGAAGCCGGCGTTCTTCTTGATCTGGGCGAGGACGCCCACCTCACCGGCGGTCCACACCTTCGGCTCGATGATCGCCGGGTAGTACTGGCCGAACGTCTCGGTGGCAGTCTTCTCGTTGTAGGTGCGGGAGGTGATGGCCAGGTGAACGTTGGTCTCCACCTTGAGGGTGCCGCTGGTGTTGGCGTCGGCCCCGAACTCGAAGAGGCTCACGAGCACGTCGCGCCACTCGACGGTGGCACCGGCGGCGAGGGTGGCGTTCCTCGTGACGGCGCTGCCGGAGAGCGGGTAGTAGGTGAGGGTGAGGGCGGCGTCCGTCATGGCCGGGTTGACCACCGCCAGATCGGTGCGCCACTTGGTGCCGGCGACCCCGGGCAGGTGAGCCACCGAGGGCACGAGGTACCGGTACGTTTCGGTGGGCGGCTGGGTGACGGTCACGGTGGCCGTGGCCGAGGCACCGCCGAGGGCGGCCGGCAGCGTCGCCGTGACGGTGGCCGTGCCCGGCGCCACGCCGGTGACCTGGAAAGAGGCCGTCGAAACGCCGGCCGGTACGGTGACCGTGGACGGGACCGTGGCGATGCTCGGGTCGGCGGAGGCCAGCGCCACGGCGACGGCAGCCGGCTGGGCGGCCCCCAGGATGACGGCGAGATTGCCGGCGGCGCCGGCCTGGA
>FWPV01000617.1_pt1 | contig 110585 bp, 86 predicted proteins | sample 2228371 | NCBI WGS metagenome assembly FWPV01 (sample SAMEA103939776, study PRJEB20133) | metagenome
TCATCCTGAGCCAGGATCAAACTCTCCGTAAGCTTCTCTCACCGTTTGACGTCGCACACCTCGCGGTGTGCCGCGCCCGCTTTCAACCTCTTGCCTGATGTTAAGGTGCGGCTCAACCTGCGAACCCCAATCTTAGCCAAGGCGCCACTGGCCGTCAAATGCCAGCGGCCAGGCGTGGGGCACCGCTGCCCCACCTAGCGCCCGTGCCAGCAGGAGCCCACCGCCCGGGCACCGCTGCCCCACCTAGCGCCCGTGCCAGTAGGAGCCCACCGCCCGGGCACCGCTGCCCCACCTAGCGCCCGTGCCAGCAGGAGCCCACCGCCCGGGCACCGCTGCCACCGCTACCGCACGTGCCAGTAGGAGCCCACCGCGCCGGGCAACGCCCGGGCTTCGGCCGGCCCCCACGAGCCGGCAGGATACTCGTGCAGCGGCGAATCCTCCGGCGGATCAAGGAAGTCACCGCACAGCGCCCACGCGGACTCTACCTCATCGGCGCGAACAAAGAGCGTCTGATCGCCCACGAAGACGTCCACCAACAGCGTTTCATAGGCATCGGGCAACGGCCCAAACACCTCCTGGTAAGCGAAACGCAGCTGCTGGGTCTCGGTTCGGAATGGCGAGCCGGGGGCCTTCACCTGGAAATGCAGGTCGAAGCCCTCGTCGGGCTGGAGCGTCAAGAACAGGACGTTGCGCCGGATGGCGCACTCGTCGTAGGGGGCGAAGATGTACACTGGAGCCCGCTTGAAAACCACCGCCACCTGGGTGATCTGGCGCGCCAGGCGTTTGCCGGTGCGCAGGAAGAACGGCACCCCCTGCCAGCGCCAGTTGTCGACCGCCACGCGCATGGCGACATAGGTGGGAGTACGGGAATCGGGCCGGACGCCCGGCTCTTGCCGGTAGCCAGGCACTACCTGGCCATCGACCTGGCCAACCGAGTATTGGCCGTAGACCAAGTCTCGGATCCCGATCGGGCCAATGGCACTCATGACCTTGACCTTTTCGTGGCGGATGGCCCGGGCATCAAAAGCGCTCGGCACCTCCATCGCCAGCAGAGCCAGAAGCTGCAAGAGGTGGTTCTGCACCATATCGCGGACCACCCCGGCCGACTCGTAGTAGCTCGCTCGTCGACCGATGCCCAAGGTCTCGGCGACGGTGATCTCGACGCTCTCCACCCGGTCGCGATTCCACAGCGACTCGAAAACTGGATTGGCGAATCGGAAAACCAAGAGGTTCTGGACCGTCTCTTTGCCCAGGTAGTGATCGATGCGGTAGATCTGGTCCTCTGTATAGCTATGGTGCACGAGCTCATTGAGCCGGCGTGCCGAGCCCAGGTCGTGGCCGAAAGGCTTCTCTACCACGACCCGCGTCCAGCCACGACTCCGAGCCAAATCCGCCTGTCCCAGGCCAGCAATGGCCGCTGCCAGCGCTTGGGGCGGCAGTGCCAGGTAGAAGACGCGGTTGCCCGGCAGCCCGCGCTCGGCCTCAATGGCTTCCAGGCGCCCAGCTAGAGCGGCATAGTCGGCAGTGGTTCCATCGGCCACGGTGTGCACCGCCAGCGGCAACGCCTCCAGGAAGCGGCGCACAGTCGTCTCCGCCAGCCCGGCTTCCGCCAGCGCCTCGGCTACCAGCTCTCGGGCCCGCGCTTCGTCCAGGCCCGGATCGCGCGAGGTGCCAACGAGCACGCTGCCTGGCGGCCACTGGCCGCGATCGAGGAGCCGCGCCAAGGCCGGCAACAGCTTGCGACGCACCAGGTCGCCGGTGAAACCCATTACTACCAACAGGTGTGGATCGCCCGCCATCGCTTCCCCCACAGCGCTCGCCCAGCAACATGCGGGCCGCCGCGCGAACCAGTATACTGTAGTCGGAGACTCATGGGATTCGAGATCGGCATCGTCGGTCTGCCCAATGCCGGGAAATCGACGCTCTTCAACGCCCTAACCCAGGCTGGCGCGGCCGTTGCCTCTTACCCGTTCACCACCATTGAGCCCAACGTCGGCGTGGTGCCGGTGGAGGACCCCCGGCTGGCGGCCATCGCCGCCATCATTCAGCCCGAACAGGTAATCCCAACGGCCGTGCGCTTCGTGGATATCGCCGGGCTGGTTCGCGGCGCCCATCGTGGTGAGGGCCTGGGCAACCAGTTCCTGGGTCACATACGCACCGTCGACGCGGTCTTCTTAGTCCTGCGCTGCTTCGAGGCTGCCGACATCCCGCATGTGGCTGACCGACTGGACCCCCTCGAAGACCTGGACACCCTGACTACCGAGCTGGTGCTGGCTGACCTGGCAACGGTGGACCGCCGGCTAGAGAAGGTGCGTGCCGCGGCCAGGGCTCACCCCCGCGAGTACGGGCCCCAGCTGGTAGCGCTGGAGCAACTCCAGGGGCACCTGAACCATGGTCAACCCGCCCGCCGCCTGCCGGGCGCCGCCGACGGCGAGCGGACGCTGGCCAGCGAGCTTGGCTTGCTGACGGCCAAGCCCTGTGCCTATCTGGCCAACGTTGGCGAGGCCGATCTCCCCGCAGGCGGCGAGCTGGCTACGCGCCTGGCCGAGCGCGCCGTTGCCGACGGCGTCCCGGTGGTGACCCTCTGCGCGAGACTCGAGATGGAGCTCCTGGATCTCCCAGCCGAGGAAGCCGCTGCCTACCTCGCCGAGCTCGGTCTGGCCGCTAGCAGCCTGCAACGGGTGGTCCAGGTTGGCTACGAGCTGCTCGACCTCATCACCTTCTTCACCACCGCTGGCGGTATCGTGCAGGCCTGGACCGTGCCGCGAGGCACCCACGCCCCGGCTGCCGCTGGCAAGATCCACACCGACATGGAGCGGGGCTTCATACGTGCCGAGGTTATTCATTACCAGGATTTGCTGGACGCTGGTTCCCTGGCCCAGGTGCGCGAGCGGGGCCATATGCGGCTCGAGGGACGCGAATATGTAATCCAGGACGGCGACATCGTCCATTTCCGCTTCGCCGTCTGAGGAGCGTGGCAACGAGCGCACCGGTGCCAGCCAGCCCCACTCGGAGCAGCCAAGGACCGGGGCAGGTCCAGCGCCCTAGTGGCGTTGGACCCGATAGGTGGTGGTGATCGTCGGCGGCCCAGGCGCCTCAGGGGAGACCGCAGGACGGGCCAGGCCCAGGAAAAGCCGCAGCGCCAGCCAGAGCACAAGCACGTCATCGACCTGGCCGATGATGGGCAGATCGGCCACCAGGTCTACAGGCGAGAGTAGGTAGACCACCGCCGCCAGGGGGATGAGCTTGGGGAGGCGCGGCACTGCCGGATCCCGCAGCAAGCGCCACGCCAGGCGAACCTGTCGCACCAGCTCGACCATCGCCGACCACCTGGGCCCACCAGGGGTCTGAACCTCCGCGGCCATCCTTTGCCCTCCTGTCACGGCCACGCGCCTCGGGAAGCTGCCGGCGCCACCTTAGTGATGGCAGGCCTGGATGAGTTACGGCCGCCCGCCTGGGGAAGCGGCCGGCGCCACCTTAGTGGTGGCAAGCCTGGACGAGTCACGGCCGCCCGCCTGGGGAAGCTGCGCCACGGGTGGGCGCGGGCGACTGCTGACCAACCGCCTGGCTGCCCGCGCCACCGGTGGGCGCGGGCGACTGCTGACCAACCGCCTGGCTGCCCGTGCCACCGGCAGCGCCAGTGCCGGCCGGCGGTTCGACGGTCAACGTCAGTGTGCTCTCCACAGTTGTCGTCACCGTTGCCGTTTCCGGCAGCGGCAAGACGAGCGTGCCACCGATCGGGGCTGCTGCTGGTGGCGCCAGGCTGACATCCCGGAAGACATCGAAGCCCATAGGATTGGGCAAATAGCCGTCGACGCGCTCCGAGACCAGGACCAACGGCCTGGCGTGAACCAGGAAGATCCGCGCCTCATCCGCAGCTACCGTCAAGGCGGCTGCCCGATAGATCTCCTCCCGCTGGCTGGTTTGCACCGTCCGTTGGGCCCGCAAGAGGGCGGCGGCCAGCTCAGGCTTCTCATAGTAACCCTCCGCTGCCAGGCGGCCGGCACCGAAATGCCAGAACCAGATGTTGTCCGGATCGGCCGACTGGGCCTCCCAGCCGGTGAGCCAGGCAGTGAACCGCCCTCGATCGCGGTCCATGAGGAACTGCCGCATGTTCTCGCTCTTGACGGTGGCCTGGATCCCCACCTGACGCAGCATCTCGGCGATGGCTTCGGCGGTGGCCAGAGGATCTGGCAAGTAGGCGCGCGGCGTGTTGGCCACCCAGATGTTGAGCTTGAGGCTAGTCGCGCCCGCCTCGGCCAGGAGCGCCCGCGCTTTCTCGGGATCGAACGCCAGCGGGTCGATACTCGGCTCGTAACCCAGAAACCCTGGCGGCAACAACTGACCGCTGGGAATGGCCGCCAGGCCAAAATGCTCTCGCGCCAGACGCTGCCGGTCAATAGCGTGCGAGATCGCCAGCCGGACCCGCGCATCGCCCAAGGGTTCCCGACTGTGGTTCAGCACGAGCCACGCGTTGGCCCGGGCCGGACGTGGCACGAAGGTGGCGCCGCTGACACTGGTGCCCGAGACCACCTCGGTGGGCCCAAATTCAGCGCCCTGGATCTCCCCAGCTGCGACCAGCTGCAGGCGTCGGTCGATATCGCCGATCGGCACAAACCACAGGGCCGGCAAGCCCGGCATCCCGGCCCAGTGACCCTCGTGGGGCACCAGGGCAACGACGCCTTCCTGGGACCAGCTACTCACGCGGAACGGCCCACTGCCCACCGGCAGATGGTCCCCGTCGCTGCCGTAGTCCTCGCCCTGAGCCAAGACCGCCGTGGGGCTGGCGATGCTGAAAGGCACCATGGCCATGTGATGAAGGAAAGGCGCAAACGGCGCGTGCAAGCTGACGCGCACCGTGCGCCGATCTAGGGCCTCAACGCCCGACACCAGATTGATCGCCCGGCCGTCGGCATCTGCCTCGCCCACAAAACCGCCGAAGTAGTCACGCCAGGCTCGGAACTCGCCCTGGTGGGCCACGTGCTTGGGGTCCATCCAGCGTTGGAAGTTCCACACCACCGCCGCCGCGTCGAGCGGTGTAGCGTCCTGAAAGCGCAGCCCCTGGCGCAGGGTGAAAGTGAACACCCGGCCATCCGGACTGGAGGTCCAGTTCTCGGCCAGCCCGGGCGCCAGCTCAGTGGTCCCGGGCCGAAACTGCACCAGCCGGTCATAGATCTGCGCGCACACCTGCACTGCCGCCGGATCGTCCCGGATGCGCGCTGGGTCTAGAGTGCTCGGCCGGCTGACAGGCGCCCAGACGAGCTCATGAGGGTCAAGCGCCGGTACCTGGGCGGTGGGCAAGGTGGGGCTTGGGGAGCTAGAAGGGGTCGCCGTGCCCGCGCAGGCTGCGAGCAGGCAGGAGGCTACGGGCAGGCAGAAAGCGACGATCGCCGTTTGCCGGATGAGCGCCCCCGCCAAACCGGCTCCGATGCGCCGCACTAGACCCGGGTGCCCCTCTTGAGCAAGCATGGCGTCAAGAGGCAGAGTATAGCATCGCCGATGTGCTATACTTGGCGTTGTGGCGCGCCCGTTCACACCGCGCGACTCCTTTGGGCTAAGGTCGTTACAGGTCATCGGCACGTCGCTCGAGCTAGAGACCGTCGTGCTCACCAACGAGTCTCCGCTGCGGCAGGCTCTCGCTTCATGCCTCCCCTTTGCCAACGGCGGCGTTGAGACGCTGGTCGAGGTGGACCCCCAATCGGCCGAGATCGCCGGCTTCATCCAGTTGCGGCGGCGGCGGGATGAGCGCGAGGCGGATCTACTGTTCATCGCGCCGGGACTGGAGCAGCCAGCCGAAGCCGGCCGGTTGTGGCTGAGGCTGATCGACGCCGCGTGCCGCTGCATGGGGGAGCGGGGCTGCCAGCGCGTGTGCGCCCGCATAGCCCAGGACGACCGCCAGGCGTTGCAGCTGCTTCGTCAGCTGGGCTTCGTGGTCCACGCCAGCGACACTGTGTTTCGTCGCCCGGCGGACGCCCCGCCCCCGCCGGCCGTCCAGCTCCCGGCGGCTATGCGGGACTGGCTCCGCGAAGACGAGGCCGTGGCCGAGCTGGCGCAGCAGGCAATGACCTGGGCCGAGCGCAGTCGCGAGGGCGGGCCGGTCAGCGACTGGGAGGCCTACCCCATGGGTGGCCGCTCTCCCGGTCAGGTGCTGGGTCGCGTCTGGCTGGACGAGGCGGGTCACGTGCTGGGCGCCTGGCGGATCATCGCCGGCCGCCTGGGGAACTGGCTCTGCGCCCTGGCGGCGCCCCAGGCTGACGCCGCGGCGGTCGTGGCCCACGCGCTGAAAGAGTATGCGGCAGTCGACTGGCGGGCTCACCGGCCGCTGTACGCGGTGGCCCGCGGTCCCCAGGCCGACCTCAACCTGGCCCTGCGCGAGAGCGGCTTCGAGCCAATCGCGAGTCGCTTCTGGCTGGTGCGGCACACCATGGTGCGGGTAGGTCTGCCTGTTCTTCGTCGCTCGGCCTGGCAGGCGACCGGTTTTGAGACTGCTCCGGGCACACCCTACCGGGGCGCGGGCTGACCCGGACGTGCCTGACGCGCGGCGCCGTGACAAGCGGCTACCACACGGATTTGAACATGAAGCCAAACCAAACCAGCAGTGCAGAATCGCAGACACCACCGCGAGCAGTTGTGCCGCCCGACACTACCTGGGACGAGATCGAACTCCTCGTTGACGTCTTGCCCGAGGAGCTGCGAGAGCGGGTACGCGAGATCGCGCGGATGGACCCGTTGATCGAGATCGTGCTCGACCTCGGGCGTAGCCCTCAGATCCACACCGCCCACACGGCCGCGATATTCGAGGACGTGGAGACCACCCAGGCGCACATCGAGGCCGTGGTGGCGCGGATCGGCGATTTTGGCGATGACAACCGCGCCGGAATCGAGCGGACGCTGCACCGCATCTCGGCCATCCGCAACCGCAAAGGGCGCATCATCGGCCTGACACTTCGCGTCGGGCGCGCGATCTACGGCACCATCGACATGGTGCGCGATGTCATGGACTCGGGCAAGAGCGTCTTACTTCTGGGCCGGCCGGGGGTGGGCAAGACCACGCTGCTCCGTGAGACCGCCCGGGTGCTGGCAGAACGCAAGCGGGTGGTGATCGTGGATACCTCCAACGAGATTGCCGGCGATGGCGACATCCCGCACCCGGCAATCGGACAGGCCCGGCGAATGCAGGTCCGGACGCCCGACCTGCAACACGAAGTGATGATCGAGGCCGTGGAGAACCACAGCCCCGAGGTGATCGTCATCGACGAGATCGGTCGGGCCCTGGAAGCCATGGCCGCCAGGACGATCGCCGAGCGCGGTGTGCAGCTGATCGGCACAGCTCACGGCAACACCCTGGAAAACCTGCTACAGAACCCGACGCTCTCCGATCTGGTGGGCGGCGTCGAGGCGGTCACCCTGTCCGACGAGGAGGCCCGCCGCCGCGGAACCCAGAAGACCGTGCTCGAGCGGCGAGCACCACCCACCTTCAACGTGCTGATCGAAATCCAGGATTTCGGGCGCCTGGCAGTGCACGCCGACGTGGCCAGCGCCGTGGATGGCCTGCTCCGCGGCCGGCCTCTGGCCCCCGAGCTGCGCTATGTGGGGCCCGACGGTCGGGTGGTGATCGAGCAGGGCGAAATGGCGCCCACCGCGCTCCCTGAGCCGGCGAGCCCCTGGGCGCGGCCGGCCCCTGAGCCTGCTGAGGCGCCATCGGCTGCCGGGGCAGGCCTTGCCATGCGACGGCGGCGCATTCTGGCCTACGGGGTGAGTCAGAATCGACTGCGGCAGTCGGCCAAGGCCCTGAACCTGCCGATGATCATTACCGACGAACTGGCCGAGGCCGACGCGGTGATCACAGTGAAGGGCTACTACCGCAAGCGGCCGGCCGTTCTGACCGACGCCGAGGCGCGGCGCATCCCAATCTATGTGCTGCGCTCCAACACCTACCTGCAGATCGAGTATGCGCTGGCCGACATCTTCGGCGTCAGCCCCAGGCCCGAGATCGGCGATGACGTCGGCCGCGAGACCGAGCAGGCAATTCGCGAGATCCTCAGCGGGGCCAGGGATACGGTGGAATTGGGCCCGCAGTCGTCTGCGGTTCGCCGCTGGCAGCACGACATGGCACGCCAGGCCAACCTGCTCTCCCTGTCACGCGGTCGCGAGCCTTTCCGCCGCGTGCGCATCTTCCGCAACAACTACACGCCGCGCTGATCCACTCCGAAATCGCGGGCTGCCGTCGCTGCTGGAGGAGGAGGGTGCCCCCAGCTCAGAAGGTATAATGCGCCCGGTGGCGATGACCGGAGCGCGCTCAGTCATGTTCATCACCCTGGAAGGCCCCGAGGGCGCCGGTAAGAGCACCCAGGCCGCCCATCTGGGCCGCCAGCTGGAGGCCCGCGGCTACCAGGTGAGGCTGACCCGCGAACCAGGTGGGACAGCGTTAGGGGAGCAGGTCCGCGAATTGCTCCTGGCCATAGATGGCCAGACCCTCAACCCGTGGACTGAAGCTTTCCTCATCTGCGCTGCCCGTTCGGTTCACGTCGCCCAGGTCATTCGTCCCGCCCTGGCGGCCGGTCAGATCGTGCTGTGCGACCGCTTCAGTGACGCCACCCTGGCTTATCAGGGCTATGGCAGTCGTCTGCCCATTAGCTCTTTGCGGCGGATGAACGCCTGGGCGACTGACAGCCTGACGCCAGACCTGACCTTGCTGCTCGACCTGCCGGTGGAAGTCGGGCTGTCGCGCCGTCGTCGAAACGCAGCCGAGTGGACACGCTTCGATGACGCCGACCTGGCATTTCACCATCGAGTGCGCCGCGGCTACCGCGCCCTGGCGCGTCGGGAACCCCAGCGCTGGCACATCATCGACGCTGCAGGCGAGCCCGAGGAGGTGGCCGCCGCCATCTGGCGAGCGGTCGCCAGCCGCTTGCCGGGGCTGGTGGCGGACAGCGCGGGAGGGTAGGGTGATCCGTCGCCGGACGTGGTCTGCCAACCGCCAGGCGCGCCGAGGCGCCTGATGCCCGGTTGGCGGAAGGCTAGTGCGCATCGCGCGAGGAGAGCCCGGTGAAGACTGAACCGCAATCGCCGACCTTGCCGTCGGCCACAACCGAACGGGCGGCCGCAATTCTGGCGCGGGCAGCCGTGCCACCACCACTCCTGGTGGTCATCTCGGGTCCGTCAGGCGTCGGCAAGGACGCGGTTGTCAGGTCGCTCCTGGCGCGGCCGCTGGGTCTGCAGTTCATCGTTACCGCCACCACTCGCCGGCCGCGCCCGGACGAGGTTCCCGGCCGCGACTATGTCTTCCTGTCGGCGGCCGAATTCGAGCGGTTGCGAGACAATGGCGAGTTGCTCGAGCACGCCTACGTATACGGCGAGCACAAGGGCATCCCCAAAGCGCACGTCCGCCAGGCCCTGGAACAGGGCAAAGACGCGGTGTTGCGCATCGACGTGCAGGGCGCGGCGACCATCCGCCGCATCTTGCCCCAGGCAGTGGAGGTCATGTTGGTGACCGAGTCGCTGGCTGAGCTCGAGCGACGCTTGCGCGAGCGGCGCAGCGAGCCCGAATCAGCTCTGGCTGCCCGGCTGGCCGCCGCTTGCCGCGAAATCGAGCGTGCGGCTGAGTTCGATTACGTGGTGGCCAATCGTCGCGATCAGCTCGAGCATACGGCGGATGTCCTGGAAGCGATCATCCTGGCCGAACGCCATCGCTGGGGGCGCGAGCCAGTGCGGCTCTGATGGCCCAAACAGGCCCCAGCCCTCTCCGCTCAGCCGGCCACTGCTACGCCGAGGTGGCCGTCCGCCTGCCGCTCAGCGCCTACACCGGTCACGTGCGGCCGGGGCCCACCTCGGATCCGGGCACCTTCACCTATCGGCTGCCTGACGAACTGGCGCCTTTGGCAACTCCCGGCCAGATCGTTGAGGTGCCCTTCGGTCGGCGCCGGGCAGAAGGGGTGATCGTCGAGCTGCGAGCCGAGTCGCCTTTGGACCGGACGCTGGACATCCTGCGCATCGTCGATGAGCGGCCGGCCATGGCCAGCGAGGCGCCACGCCTGGCACGCTGGATGAGCAAGCATTACCTGACGCCCTTCGCGCCATGCCTCCAGGCGATGCTGGCCCCTCAGGCGATCGCCACCGTCGAATCCGCCTATCAGCGCACTCGCCAGCCAGTGGCCAACCAGGCGCTGTCGCCGACCGAGCTGGCCGTCTTGGGCGCCTTCAGCCATCGCCGACGGCTCAGCTTGCCCCAACTGCGGGCTCGCGTGCCCGGCATCGACCCCAGAGCAGCGTTGGAGCGGCTCATCGAGCTGGGCCTCCTGAAGCCCATCAGCCTCCGCAGCGCCGGCAGCCGTCGGCCCCGACCGGTGCGCCTGGCTCGGTTGCTCGGCGAGCCGCCGCTCGATTCGCCTGGGGCATCCCTGTTGCGGCGCAGCAGCCGCGCCCGCGCCGTGATCGATGCCTTGCGCCACAACCATGAAGGCCTGCCGCTGCCCGAGCTGCGACAGGCCACGCGGGCCACCACTGAGCTTCTGGAGCGCCTCGAGGCAACGGGCATCGTGGCCATCGAGGACCAACCGCCCGAGCTGTGGCCCCAGCCACGAGCCGGCCCATCCGAGCCGGAGCTTTGGTCCCCGACAGGCGCGGGCGAGACCGGGCTCGAGCTGGCCGGTCCGGAGTTGTCGCCGGATCAGGCGCGCGCCTGGGAGACGATACGCACCGCTCTGCAAGACCGACCGGCCGACCCGACCAGGCGGACAATCCTGCTCCACGGGGTGACCGGCAGCGGCAAGACGGAACTCTATCTGCGGGCCATCGGCCACGAGCTGGCCCAGGGCCGCCAGACCATCGTGCTGGTGCCAGAGATCGCTTTGACCCCGCAAGCCATTCAGCGGTTCGCGGCCAGATTCGGCGATTCGGTCGGCGTCTGGCACTCCGCCCTGGGGTACGCCGCGCGGCACGACACCTGGCGCCTGGCGCAGCGTGGCGGCTATGGGGTTATCCTTGGCTCCAGGTCAGCCATCTTCGCCCCGCTGCCCAACCTGGGGCTGATCGTCATCGACGAGGAGCACTCGGACAGCTACAAGCAGCCCGCCGTGCCACGCTATCACGCTCGCGAGGTGGCGCTGGAGCGGGCAGCCCTGGTGGGCGCGGTGGTAATCCTGGGCAGCGCAACACCGGCCATCGAGACCTACTGGGCCGCACGGCAGGGCTTGATGCAGCTGCTCGAGTTACCGCGGCGCATCGCCGTGCCAGCCTTGAGCCAGGCCTCGTGGGCCGCCGATAGCGCGGCGGGCGCGAGCGCTGGGCACCGGAGCGGATCATCGGCCGACCGGGCTGGCAGTGCGTCGGGCCCCAGCGCCGGGCCCGGGACCGGATCATCGGCCGACCGGGCTGGCAGTGCGTCGGGCCCCAGCGCCGGGCCCGGGGGCGGAGCATCGGCCGACCGGGCTGGCAGCGCGTCGGGCCCCAGCGCCGGGCCCGGGAGCGGAGCATCGGCCGACCGGGCTGGGAGTGTGTCGGGCCCCAGCGCCGGGCCCGGGAGCGGACCATCGAACGACCAGGTAGCCGGCAGCGGTCAGGAGAGCAGCGCAGACAACCTCGCGGCCTGCCCGGCCCCAGCCGCGGCCACCGAAGATCTCGCGGCTCGTGGGCCAGTCATGGGCAGCGCCGAGTCGGAGGCGGGACGCTGGTGGGCTCCGCTACCCGAAGTCGAGGTCGTTGACATGCGAGAGGAGCTGCGCGCCGGCAACACCTCGCTTTTCAGCCGCAGCCTGCAGCAGGCGCTGCAAGAGGTGCTGGCCCGTGGCGAGCAGGCCATCCTGTTCCTCAACCGCCGCGGCACCTCGACCTTCGTTCTGTGCCGTGACTGCGGCCACGTGCAAAGCTGCCCCCGTTGCCAGTTGCCACTGACCTTCCATACCGCCGGCGGCGATCTGGTCTGCCATCACTGCAACCACCGCGAGTTGCCGCCGCTGCTCTGCCCGGGCTGCGGGTTGACCCGCATTCGCTACTTTGGCGCCGGCACCCAGAAGGTAGTGGCGGCGGCCCAGGAGCTCTGGCCCCAGGCGCGACTGCTGCGCTGGGATGCGGATACCACCACCCGGCGCGGGGCCCACGACCGGCTGCTGGCGGCTTTTGCCGGCGGCCAGGCCGACATCCTGATCGGTACGCAGATGATCGCTAAGGGCCTGGACCTGCCCCGGGTCACCCTGGTCGGCATTGTGGCCGCCGACACCTCGCTTCACCTGCCGGACTTCCGCTCTGGCGAGCGGACCTTCCAGCTTCTCACCCAGGTGGCCGGCCGCGCTGGTCGCTCCACCCTGGGCGGCCGCGTGATCCTGCAGACATACCGCCCCGAAGCGCCGCCTATCCGCTATGCTGCCCGCCACGACTACGCCGCCTTCTACGCTGAGGAGCTCGAGTTCCGCCGCGAGGGTGCCTATCCGCCTTTCCGGCGGCTGGTGCGCCTGGAGTTCCGCAGTTCGGGCTCGGAGCGCGCGGCGCGCGAGGCCACCGAGCAGGTGGCGCGAGCGCTGCAGGCACGAATCGAGAACCTCGGGCTTGACCAGACAGAACTCGTCGGGCCGGCGCCAGCCTTCTTTGGCCACCTGGGCGGGAAGCGACGCTGGCAGGTAGTGGTCAAGGCCCGCCAGCCGCAGCAACTCCTGGAGGGCTTCCACCTGGGCCCCGGCTGGCACGTGGACGTCGATCCGGTCGACCTGCTGTAACCCGCCCTGGCCGTCACCTCAGAGCGGTCGGGCAGCCGGGCCTGCCTGGGGAGCCGGACCTGCCTGGGCAGCCGGACCTGGCTGGGGAGCCGGACCTGGCCGTCACCTCAAAGCAGTTGGGCAGCCGGGCCTGCCTGAGGAGCCGGACCTGGCCGGCCAGCCGGACCTGGCTGGGGAGCCGGACCTGGCTGTGGGCAGCCGGGCTTGGCGCCGCGGTCCGGCTCAGGGCTCTGAGCGGCCGCCCGGCGGGTCGCCCTGATCTTCAGCCCGCACGTGCGTCGAGGAGTCCGCTGGCGAGTCAGCCAGCGTTCTCGCCGGCTGCCGACCGCTCACCGGTCCGGCGCCGGAATTGGGCGCGGCGCGGTTCACTGGCCAGTCAGCCGCAGAAACAGCCGACCGCCGACCGCAAATCGGGTCCTCGCCGCGGGCCCTGGCCAACGTGTATTCGGCCAGCACCTTGAGGGTGGCGACGCAGGGGGCGGCCACGAAGGCACCCACCACGCCACCCAGGCGCACGCCGATGACCACCGCCACCAGCACCACCAGGGGCGGCAGCCGCAGCAAGTTGCCCATCACCCGCGGTACCAGGACAACGTTCTCGACTTGCTGAACTGCCACGTAGAACAGGGCCACGATGACGGCGAAGACGGGCCTGGACACCGGGAGTACGGCCGAGCCTTGCGTCAGAGCGACGATGATCGCCGGAATGGTGGCCAGGATCGGTCCGATGCCCGGCAGCACCTCCAGCAGACCGGCCAGAACCCCCAACAGAAGCGCCCCAGGCACGCCCAGAACCAGCGTTCCGAGGCCCACGACCAGCCCGACAATGAGCGACAGCCGCAACTGGCCGAGGAGGAAGGAATTCCAGGTGTCGCGAATCTGATCCAGCAGCCAGCCGACCTCTCCCTCGGACTGCGGCCCGCCAAGACGTCGCAACGCGGCGAGAAGATCCGGGCCGTCCAGGTTCATGCGCAAGGCAAAAAACAGGGTCAGCACGACGGTCGCCAGCACGTTGGCAAAACCAACCACCAGGCCACCCATGGTGCGGATGGCCAGCTGTGCTGATCCGATAAGGCGCTCGTTTGACGGCAGCAACTGGGCTGGCCAGGAAGTGCCTCGAACCGCCTCGATGGCCGGCTCGATGACTGAGGACAGATCGAGCCGCACGCCGGCGACCACCGGTTGCCGCAACGACTCCAACACCTCGACCGCGCGCCCCTGGCCAGTGGTCAATAGCCGCCAGACGCTCTGGCTCACAGTGGTAGCCTCGGCCAGCAACCGGGGGGTGGCCACCGCCGCGGCGAGGAAAATGAGCGCCAGTAGGCCCAGGTAGCTCAGCACCACCGCCGGGCCGCGGGGCAGGCCGAGCCTGTTTAGCCGGCGGACAGCCGGCTGCATCAGGAAGGCCAGCACTGCGGCCACCGCCAGCATGCCGATGATCGCTCGACTGACGTAGACCAGCCAGATCACCAGCAGCGTCAGGGCCACCGTGGCCGCCCGCCGTGACCACGGTCCCCAGATCACCGGCCGCTCGGCCTCGGTCTCGGCCTGGGGCGGAGCAGCGGCCAGGGAAGTCGGGGCGCCCTCCCCGACCAGCTGCTCGCTGGCAGCGCCGGCTAAGTCAGCTACAGAATCTCTACCGCCGCTCAAGATTCAGCCTCCACTCGGCGCACCTCACCGCGGCGAACCACAAAGCGGTCATAGTCCTCCGCGACCCAGACGTTGGCGAAGACAGCGCGCGCCTCGCTTAGTACGTCGCGGGTGGCGTAACGGCGTGACACGTGCGTCAGGACCAGACTGTGAACGCCAGCCTGTCGCGCCAGCAAAGCGGCCGCATGAGCTGTCAGATGCCCGAACTGACGAGCTGCCTCCTCTTCGCTGAGCAGGTAGGTACTCTCGCAGACCAGGCAATCAGCGTCGCGACAGACCACCTCCAGGCCTTCCACCGTGGCGGCATCACCGATGAACACCAGCTTGGTGCCACGCTCAACCGGACCCAGGACGTCGTCGGGCACCACCACCCGGCCGTCGGCCAGCGTGATGGCCCGCCCCGAGACCAGCTCCCGGCGTTCCGGCCCTTCCGGGACGCCCAGCGCTTCGGCCCGCTCCACCAGAAACGGCCGTCGCGACCGCTCCTGGAAAACGAAGCCGAAATTGCCGCTGCCCCGGTGTCGCACCGGGAAGGCCACCACATCTAGCCCATTAGTGCTGAGCACCGGACCGGGCTCGAGTTCCTTGTACTCCATGCTCAGTTGCACCTCAGCGCCCCGAAAGACCACCTCCATCAGCGCCCGCACCCGGTCCAGGGCCCAACGGCCCCCGTAGACGGTCAGCTTCGGAACCGCTTCCCAGCGGGCATAGGTGCTGACCAGGCCGCCCAGGCCCAGAATGTGGTCCAGATGCCCGTGAGTCAGCAGCACCTTGTCCAGGTGCTTGAAGCCGATACCGGAGCGCAGTACCTGCCGTTGCGTTCCCTCACCGGCATCGATCAGGAAGCGGCCGTCGCCGTGCAGGATAACCGTGGCCGGCAAGCCCCGCCGAACCGACGGGGCGCTCGCCGAGGTTCCGAGGAACAGGATCTCGATCATGGACGCAAACAGACAAACCCTGAAGAGACCGCTGGCGACAGCCCGATCCCAGCGGCAGCTCGGCCACTCAGGCGTTGGCCATGAGTAGCGGCAGGTACAGACGTCCGCCACCGAGTTCAGACGTGCCCGTTGAGCCAGGGGTGAAAGGCGTCCCGGTCCCGGGTAAGGTCGGGCGGGGCCCCACCGTCGCCGACCGGGTTGGCAGCGGGGTGCGGGTGGTCGGGGGCCAGGTCGGCCCCGGCGTCGGCATGTTAGGCCCCTCGCGTACCGTCACCGCCAGCGGTGTTTGCGCCTGGCGCAGCAGATCAGTGGGGGACACATCGCTCTCAGCTGGCGGCACCACAATCAGCCCCGGGAAGCCTGCGCTGGCGAAAGCGGCCAGATCGGCAGCCGCCACCCCCTGATCGCCCAAGGAGGCCATGTCGCCCGTGTCAGTGAGATCGAAGCCCCGGTCATCCTTGTAGTAGACAGCCGCCGCCGAGGTACTGGTGTCAATCGTGGCCAGCATGACGAAGCGCCCGGCGGTGGTCCGCACCTCTCGCCAGGCCGGCAGTGGCGAGGCCGGAACAGCATCAGGCTGGCCGTCGACCACGACGCCGGCCGGGACGTTTGCGTCGCTGTAACTGGCCGGCAGTGCCTCACGGCTGAGGTCGAAAGATAGCCGGATGTCCCGTACCGGCATCTGACCCCCGCCGGGAATCTCCAGCAGGTCAGCCAGCACCCGCAGGTGGTGGGGACCAGCCCAGGATCGACCGAGACGGTCAAAGAGCAGCCGCACCGGACCGCTGACCACCGGCTCGGGCGCAAAGTCCAGGCCAAAGCCGGCCAGCATCGTTTCGTTCAGCGGGATCGGCAGACCAAGGCCCTCGATGCGCAAGCGGATCTTCATCCGATCCAAGAGGTCCTCAGGCCGGCCGTGTAACGATAGCCGGGCAATGCCCACGAAACCATCGCGGTCAGACTGGGCGAAACCCAGCACGTAAGCCGAGGAGCGGATTTCGCTCGTCGCCTCATCCATACTGACCAGCGGCTCCAGGGTCGGCGCAGGATGGCCGGCCGACCAGTAGACGTAGGCAAAGCTGGCAGCAGCAGGCGACAATGGGTCGGAGAGCACGATCTCATAGTAAGGCGCGTCTGCCGGCAGCTCACCGGGATTCCCTGCTCCGGCCCGCGGCTGCCCAAACTCACCCGAGGCGAGCACCAACTCATCGTTGTCGTCCAGAAGCCCGTCTTCGGCTGGCACAAAGAAGTCCCGCTCGTCACGCTCGTCCAGCTGAACGTGCATCGCCCGCCAGCCACCCTCACCCCAAGCCCAGGCAGACAGCTCCGCTACCGCAGCGCCCCGAAAGGCGGCCAGGGCCGCGCCGGTGACGGCGATCGGTGCCGATGGACGATTGCCGGCGGCCGCCTGAGCCGCCAGGGACGGCGGCAGAGGCGAGAGCCAATGCCAGACCATGAGAACGGCGATTACGGCCAGGGCCAATAGCCCGATTGACAAGCGCGGCATGTCCATCTCCCCCAGGCAAGCGCCGCTCGCGGCAGCGCCGGTTGAACGAACTCAACAATCATAGCAGGCAGCCATCTATAATGCTCTCACCGTGTTACAGCTGATCCTGGCCTCGGCATCCCCGCGGCGGCGGCAGCTTCTGGCCGAGTTAGGCCTGTCTTTCACCGTCATGCCGGTCGAGGTCGACGAGCGACCTTTGCCCGGTGAAGAGCCGGAGGCCAGCGTTCGACGAGTGGCGGCGGCCAAGGCCGAGGCCGCAGCCGCCCAGGCGCCGGCCGGCCTGATCCTGGCCGCCGACACCATCGTCGTTCTGGATGGCGCCATCCTGGGCAAGCCCGCCAGCATCAGCCAGGCCCGCGAGTACCTGGATCGACTGCGGGGCCGAGCGCATCGAGTCGCCACCGCCGTGGTACTCCTGGAGACCGGCAGCGGTCGTCGGGCCGAGGGCGTCGAGTGGACCACGGTCTGGCTGCGGAACTTTAGCGACGACGAGCGGGACGCATACATCGCCACCGCCGACCCATTCGACAAGGCTGGCGGCTACGCCATCCAACATCCGGCCTTTCGCCCGGTGGAGCGCATAGAAGGCTCGCGGAGCAATGTCGTTGGCCTGCCCCTGGAGCTGCTCCGCCGACTCCTGGCCCAGTTCGACATCGAACTGGCTGGGGTCACATGATGTCTTGAGCTGAGTGCCCCAGCACGCCGCTCAACGGCTGCTGGGCGTGGCCGTGGCCACTAGCGCCGCCAGCTGATCCAGGATGGCGTCGACCGCGGCCATCTCCTGGCCGAAGGTCTGCCAGTCGCCGGCCTGAAGTGCCCGGGCGGCGGCGTCGCGACGGGCGATGGCCTGGGCCACCAAATCGGCCATGTTGCCGCCCGAAGGCCAGGTGGCTGGCGCCGGCGGCGCAGCCGGACTCGCTGTGGCCGTCGGCGTGGCCGACAGGCCTGGTGGCAGTGGGGCGGCCTCGCCAGGAACCGCGGCCGGGGGAGCCGGAGCAGCCACCAAAGCGGCGAGCGCCTCCTCCAGTGTCGGCCGCATCACAACGCGCTCGCCGGACGCCACCACTACCTGAGCCAGCTGCGGCAGGGCGCTCTCCTCGGCCTGGAGGTAGACCGGCTCCACATACAGGATGGCATCGGCCATTGGGATAACCAGCAAGTGACCGCGAATGATCTTCGAGCCACGCTGGCTCCACAAGGTGAACTGCGCCGAAATCGCTGGATCCTGGTCGATGCGGGCATCGATCTGTTGTGGCCCCAGGACCAGCCGCCCCTTAGCCAGGCGGTAGAGCACCAACTCCCCATAGTGGCCGGGGTCGCAGCGCGCCGCCAGCCAGGCGATCATGTTCTCCTTGGCGGCCGGGGTGAACGGCAAGATGAGCAGGAACTCCTCCTCGGGCTCACCCTGCAACTGCATCGTTACGTAGTACGGCTCGAGAGGTGCTGCGCGGTCGGCGCTGCCGGTCTGGGTAGGCACGGCCCACAAGTCCTCGGCGTTGTAAAAGGTCTCGGCCTCCGTCATGTGGTAGCGCAGGTTGATCTCGGCCTGGGCTCGGAACAGCGCCTCAGGATAGCGCCAGTGAGCTACCAGGTCGGCGGTCAGGTTCGAGGCGTCCTGGAACAGGCTGGGGTAGACGCCCCGCCAGGCGCGGACAAGGGGGTCGCTGTCATCGACTACGTATAGAGTGACCGACCCGTCATAGGCATCGACCACCGCCTTGACACTGTTGCGCACGTAGTTCTGGCCCCACAGCGGCTGGTTGCGCTGCGGCGCGCCTGGCAGGCGGTTCTCGCCCAGCCGTTCGGCGTACGGGTAACGATTGCTCGCCGTGTAGGCGTCGACTATCCACACCAGGCGACCGTCGGCCGTGAGCACGGCGTAGGGATCGCCATCGAGCACCAGAAACGGGGCCAGCTGACGCAGCCGATCCACCAGATTGCGGTGAAACAGGATGCGGCTGCCCTCCCCGAGACCGCTGGCGAAGAGGATCTCGCTCTCGCCAAAGCGCAAGGCGAAGAGGAATCGATCAACCAGGCGCGACAGGCTTACCCCGTCCAGCCCGTCGTAGCGGTTGCGCACGTTGCCGGCCCCAGCGGGATAGTCGAACTCGCCGCCGGCCGAACCTACGATGACATAGCCGGTGTCGGCAGCCTCGCCAATGTAAACGCGCGGCTGCGCGATCGGGAGGTCAAAGGGGACCGATGTCCGAGGTGGGATGTCTCTCACCCACAACACCGGTAGGCCATTGGCCTGCACCTGGTTAACCGGCGCCATCACCAGCCCGAAGCCGTGAGTAAACTCCAGGCGGCGATTGACCCAAGTGGGATTCTGGAGGTTCCAGCTGGCCAACTCGCGGACAGCTAGCTCAACCTGCCGGGCCTCGCCACCCAACCGATAGCGGTCGATATCCACGTCCAGGAAATCGTAGTAAGTGCGAATCACCTGTAGCTGACGGAAGGTGGCTAAGAGGGTCCGCCAATCCCAGAGCCGGATGTTGGCCACGGTGCCCTGACTGTCTTCCAGCACCTCTCGCGACACATCGCCCCGCGGGTCGTATTCCAGCTCGCGAATGTCCTCGATCCCGAAAGCCCGTCGTGTCATGAGGATGTTGTGCTCAATGTATGGCTTCTCGACCCGCAGCTCATTCGGCCGGACCCGGTACTGCTGCACCAGCGCTGGCAGCGGCACGAAGAGGAGGAAAGCCAGGGCCACCGTCAGGCCAATGCCGGCCAGAGGCCACCACGCTGGTCCGCGGCGGGCCGTAGCCACAAACAGCAGCCCCACCCCCAGCCACACCAAGGTCAGGAAGCTGTACGCCGGCAAGCGCACCGCCAGGTCGGCATAACCCGGCCCGAAGAATGACCGGCCGGGAGCGTCGGCGAAGAGCAGCTCGTAGCGCCTCAACCACTGGGCCAGGGCAAAGGCCAGGGCCGCCAGACCGCCCAACAGCCAGAGGTGCAGGCGCACACTGCGCGGCAAACGGCGCAAAGAAGTTGGCAGCCACTCGAGTCCGCCTGATCGCAGTTGGCTGCCCAGGTCCAGCGCCCCTGCGACCACATACACCGCAAGCGCACCCAAGGCCGCCAGCATTATCAGAGTAGCGGCCAGGCGCCACACGGACCACCAGAGGGGCAACTCGAACATGTAGAAGGCCACATCGCGGCCGAAAATGGGATCGACGGCGCCGAAGGACTGGCGGTGGAGATACAGCCAGAGCGACTGCCACTGGCTTGCGGCATCCCGCGCTGGCAACGCGGCGACAAGCAAGGCCAGAACGGCTAGACGACGAGGCGAAAGGACTCGCGAGCTGGCAAGGCTTGCCGCCCTCGACAGGCCGATCGGGTTGCCTGTGCTCCGGCTGGCCAGGTGCCAATTGACCCAGAGCCAGGCGGCCGCCAGGCCGAGGGTGGCCAGCCCGACCGCCCAGGGCGCCAACAGCCGCAATCGGAGTACGGCGGATTGGCCAAGACTGGCAAACCAGCGCCACTCGGTCAGCCAGTAGACAGCGGTGGTCGAGGCCGCCAGCAACGCCACCAAGGCGAGCAGCCATAGCCACAACCGGCCACGCGGCTTCTCTGGCACACGGCGCCCTGACGAAAACAGGATCTCGATATCCTTGCTCATCTGGCGACCTCCGCTGGAAGGCTATTGCTACCCAGGCAGCCTTGGCCGGCGCCACGCTCGCCAGCCGTCAGCAGCCGCTGCGCGGCATCGGCTCCCATCCGCATCGCCTCATGCATGTTGGGATAGGCAAAGGCTCCCTGGCGACCCGTCGATTGGACGTTCGGCCACTGACTCAGGAACTCGAAGCAGCGGTCGCGGTAAGCTTCGAAGCCAACCTCGAATACTGGATAGCCGTGCTCGGAGCGCAACAGGTGCCGCTCGACGATGTCCGACTCGATCAGCAGCCCCTCGGCTTCCAGATCGGCAACCACGCGGCGCCAGGTTGCGGCACCGCCGGTCCAGCGATCGTCGCCCACGTTGCAGGTCAGCTCGGCCAAGAGGATGGTGTGGTCGGGCGGCGTCACGCCCATGCCGCTGTTTGCCGGTTCCGACACACGGTGGAAGACCCGCTCGCGGAAGTAGACGAACTGGGCATCCAGGACCCGCGGTCGGCGAACTAACAGACCGTAGACAGCCAGAGCCCGGTAGCGCAAGCGGCGGCCAGCTTCCTGGACCTCCGGCGGCACGACCGGTCGCACTGCTCGCATCAGATCGGGCAGAGGGATGGTCGAGATGAGCGCGTCAGCGGTCAACTCGCGCTCGCCGCCGGCCGTGGCCAGCCGCAGGCGGACCGTCGGTCCGCCATCCAGCCACACCTCCCTTACCCGATGTCCCAGAAGGATTTCACCACCGTGGCCGCCAACGATGCTGGCCAGAGCCAGTGGCAGTTCGCGTGAGCCGGTGGGTGAGTAATAGAGCGTCTCCTGTGTCAAGGCGCTCTCGACCAGGGTGTCCGCTGGCGCGGCCAGACCCATGCGTTCCAGAGCCCGGCGCAAGACGTCAACGGCGCTAAGCCGGGGCATTTTGGTGCGCACGAAGCTGGCCGACAGGCCTGAAGGTGGGATGCCCCAGTAGCGATGCGTGAACTCGCGGAAGAAATGCTCATACAGCGGTCGTCCGTACAGGCGTATGAGCGCTTCTTCAGCGTTGCGTGGTGCCTCGCCGGCCGCCCGGTTGGCAACAGTCTGCAGAGCCAGGCCCAGGACCGCCGCCAGCAGGGTCCAAGGCGGCACGCCGGTCAATAGATCGCCGAACTCCAGCGGATAGCGCCGATAGCCATCACCATAGCGGATCATGGCCCGCTTGGCACTGGGCACGAGCCGATCGCCCATGATGGACTGGATATCGTTGAAGATCTCGCGATCGAAGGCGTGAAGCTGGTGAACCCCCAGGTCATACCAGTTGCCGTTGCGTTGCCAGCCGGCGGCCAGGCCGCCAACGCTGTCCTGGCACTCGATCACAGTGACCGGCACACCGGCGGCAGATAGAACTCGACCGGCATAGAGGCCGCAGACACCGGCGCCCAGGATTGCGACCCGCGGCACGCTAGTCTACCGACCGGCCGCCCGTCTGGCCGACGCCTGCAGCCACCATCTGCTGTTGCTCGCGAAACAGCGACCCAAGGGGCGTCTGGGGCATCCAGACATCATCGCGGGTCAGCGGCTGGTCACGCTCCAGACGCCGCTCCAGGCGGGGCATCTGCCCGTTGCTCGCCTCCAGGAGACCGATGGGCACCAGGCCTTCGGCCTCCGCGTCATCGCATCGGCAGACCAGGCCGTAGAACTGGTCCCCGCCAATGGCGTGCGGCACAAGCTCTCCGGGGGCGATGTCGCGTTTGGCATAGGCATAGACATCGGCCACACGACCGCATGTCGGGCGCAGGATCGGCCGGCGGTACAAGAGCGCCTGACCGATGGCCCAAGGCGTCTCCAGGTGACAAAGATGGTACGGCCGATAGAAGAGGTAATACGGGCCGTCGCCCATCTTATAGTAACTCAAATAGCGTTGTTGCAGCGGATCACCACAGTAGCCAACTACGAACACCCCGCCGCCGGGCTGGGCACCCAGAATGTAGTCAACAACACCCTGCTCACCATACTTATCGAAGTCGAAAAGCTCCGCCACTTCGTGGACGTCATTGGCCGCCGGGCCTTCCATCCCCCTCACCCAGGGCACCAGTCCCGTAGCATTGGCAACCAGGGCCATCTCGACTCCCAGCTTGGTGCCGTCGGTATAAGCACAACACTGGATGGGATTGAGGTGCCGAATTGCCGCTTCGCGCAGCAGTAACTCGGCCGTGGCATAGCGATTCAGGAAGCCCTTGATGTTGCCCGCCATGACGACCCGGAAAGCCCATACCCGGATCTCGTCGATCATCCGCAAGAGCACCCCGTGCTGGTCGCCCGCGTCGCTGGTCACGATCACCCCGTGCTCGTCGGCCCGCCGGTGCAATAGCGGACCCAGCACCAGGTCCACCTCGGCGTTCATGAGCACGACGTTGATATGCTGCTCGATGGCCGCCAGGCTAACCTGCGCCGCGAAACCGATGGTGTTGGTGGCCTCCACCAGGACGTCGAGGGCCAGCTCCGGCCGGTCAAATAGAAAGAAGGGCTCCCGACTCACAATCACCGTGCCCGGCGGCGGTAACGCGTCGGATGGCCCCACCACGCGGAAATCCGCGCCATAGGCCTGGGCGGCCGCCAGGGCCGCAGTCAGGTCGATATCGGTGACAGAGACCAGCTGAAAACCGGGCGAGTGGGCCAGCTGCCAGGAGATGCCAAGCCCCATCGAGCCCGCGCCCACCAGCGCCACCCGGATGGGGGTGCCCTGGGCAGCGCGCTCGCGGAGTGCTTCGTACATCATGGGACGGTACCGGGACGAGCGGCCGCTGACGATAGCAAGGCCAACTGGGTGAGTCAAAGAACAGCGAAGCTGGGACCGGCCACGTGCTAGAATCGACGCCATGAGCCAGGCCGAGGGACTGCTGGCGCAGCTGGACGAACGGCAACGGGCGGCGGTAGTCGTGCCGGGCGGACCGGTGCTGGTGCTGGCCGGCCCTGGCTCGGGGAAGACCCGCGTCCTCACCCATCGCGTCGCCTACGTGATCTCGGCCCTGGACATACCTCCATGGCAGATCATGGCTGTCACCTTCACCAACAAGGCGGCCCGCGAGATGCGGGCGCGACTGGCGACCCTGCTCGGCGAGTCAGCACTGGATGAGCTGACCGTCGGGACCTTCCACGCTATCTGCGCTCGAGTCTTGCGTCGCGAGGCGGCGCTGTGCGGCCTGGATAGCCGTTTCGTGATCTATGACGCCGACGACCAGCTGCGGCTTATGCGCCGGGTGCTGGCCCAAATGGAGGTCGATACCGATCGCTACGTGCCCGCCGCGGTATTGGACGCCATCTCCAGAGCCAAGAACGAGCTGGTGCGCCCGCAAGACTATGTCACCCCTTCTCACTGGCACGAGGTCGCCGCCCGGGCCTATGAGCACTATCAGGCGGAGCTGCGGGCTCTCAATGCCCTCGACTTCGACGATCTGCTCATGGAGACCGCGCTCCTCCTGGAGACTCAGCCGGGAGTGGCCAGCCGCTACCAGGACCGCTTCCGTCACGTGGTGGTCGACGAGTTCCAGGACACTAACTCCGCCCAGTACGCGATCCTCCGCCAGCTGGTAGCCGCCAGCCAGCGAGATAGGCCCCACAATCTGTTCGTCGTCGGCGACGAGGACCAGAGCATTTACCGCTGGCGCGGCGCTGACTACCGCCACATCGGCCGCTTCCTGGCGGACTTTCCCGATGCGGTGACAGTGTTGCTCGAGCGCAACTACCGGTCCACGCAGAACATCCTCGATGCGGCACGCGCTGTCATCGAGCGCAATCCGCAGCGTACCGCCAAACGGCTGTGGACCGATGTCGGGACCGGTTCGCCCATTACGGTCTTCGAGGCGCAAAACCCGGTGGAGGAAGCTGAATACATCGCCCTCCGCATCGAGGCCGAGTTGGGGGCAGGCGCAATGCTGGGCGAAATGGCCGTGATGTACCGCACCAACGCCCAATCGCGGTCGATCGAGGAGGCTCTGCTGCGCCATCGGCTCCCCTATCAGCTGGTTGGCGCCACGCGCTTCTACGAGCGACGGGAAATCCGAGATGTCCTGGCCTATCTCCGTCTGGCGCACAATCCGCTTGATGACGTCGCCTTGGAGCGCATCATAAACGTGCCGCCGCGGGGTATCGGCGCCACAACCTGGCGCCGGGTGAGCGAACTGGCGACCGAGCTCGGCATACCCCGCTGGAGCGCTATTCAAGAGCTTGTGGCAGGTAGCTTGCCGGATGCCAGCGAGCTTCTCGACCGGCGCAGTGAGCGGTATCTCCGCGCCTTTGCCGAGCTCATTGGCAGCCTGATAGCCAGGCGCTCTGAGCTTGCGCCCTCGGCGCTCCTCGCCTGCGTGCTCGCCGAGTCTGGTTACGCCCAGTGGCTGCGCGACGGCTCAAGCGAGGGTGAAGAGCGCTGGGAGAACATCGGCGAGCTGTTAGGCGTCGCCCGCGAGTTTGACACCTTGCCACCCCAGGAGGGTCTGCTCGCCTTCCTGGAGTCAGCAGCGCTGGTGAGTGACACCGACAATCTTAGCTACGCTCCCGACCGGGTCACGCTTCTGACCTTGCATGCCGCCAAGGGGCTTGAGTTTCGGACGGTGTTCCTGGCCGGGCTCGAGGAGGGCTTACTGCCCCACAGTAGATCTCTCGAGGATGCCGAGGCTTTGGCCGAAGAGCGGCGCCTGTTCTATGTAGGCATCACTCGCGCCAGGGAGCGCCTCTACCTGGTGCACGCCTTCCGGCGGCGAACCTTCGGCTCGGAGGAGCCGCGCCAGCGCTCGCGCTTCCTGGACGACCTGCCGCCGCACGTGCTGGCCAGCCCCTTGCGCCCGGCGCCGGCCAGGGCGCGGGCGGTCACTTGGTCGGCTGGCAAGACAGCGCCGGCCCGGGATGAGGCCTTCCGGGCCGGTGATCGAGTCCGCCATCCGCAGTTCGGCGTCGGCATCGTGGTCACCAGCCGCGCCTGCGACGGCGACCAGGAGGTAGTGGTCGCCTTTGATGGCTATGGCGTCAGGCGGGTGATGCAGCACCTCGCGGAAATGGAACGGCTCCCAAGCCGCCCTCGCCGCACGGGCTTCGATTAGCCACCGCTCTGAGGATGTTCTACGACCGAGTCAGCGAGGGCAGGAACACGCGCTTCGGATTGGGCCCGATGCCACTGACCGGAGCGTATACCGCCTCATCGATGGCGTAGGGCCACCACTCCACGTCATCGCTCACCCGATCGGCGCCCGGGCTGTTGTTCTTGGCGTTCATGCAACCATCGGCAGCGTCCGAGTCATCCTGAGGGCCACCGGGGGCTCCCCAGTAGACACGTATGGCTCGCTGACAAAGGGCCGGGTCCTGGTTCTGAATGCCCCACTCCAGGTTGCCGCGGATGCTGCTGCGACTCACGTCCAATCGTCCCCGATTGGCTGTCTGAATGCCGATTCGGTACTCCGTGAACAGCCCGTCGCTGATGTCGGCCCGGCTACCCTGGCCTGTTACCAACAGGCCGATGCCGCGCCGGGAGCCGCGGAACTGCACCCGATCGATGTCCAGGAACCCACCCTCGACGGTAACATTGGCCCCATCAGCCGCCGCGCCGCTGAACACCATCTCGCTACCGCCGAAAGTGCTGTCACGCAGGATCCGCACCCCACCCCAGCCCTCGACATCCCGCGCCGCGCCGATCATCACCGGCCGGCTGGGGACATCGTTGCGCACCTGCACCGCGGCCCGATCCATAGCCGATGCGCCGATCTGGAGGTGACTGTTGGCCCGAAACAGCAGCGTCAAGCCGTCGTTCATGACCAACAGCGGTCGGGTGGGCGAGCCGACCACCACGTCGCCATCGAACTCCAGCGGCGCCCCTGGATCCGACCAGTCCAGATGGGCCTGGCCCCGCGCCCCATCGACGCGGACCAGAATCCGGTTGGTGCCATTCTCCACCAGCGAATTGCGATATTCCTGACGATGCTCCTCGTCCATGACCACTTCAACATACGATAGAGGCACAGCGAGCGGGTAGCCGGGAGCACCGCGCAAAGTCGTGCGCACCAGCCGACCGGGCACTCGACCCCAGTCGACCATCGGCTGCTCCGCTGTGCCGCCATACTCGATCGTCGCCGCATCGATGCTCACTGCCTCGGCATGGTTAGTGATGCGCAACCCCAGCCAGGAGCCCGGTGTGCCGGCAGCACCGCTCAGGCGAACCGAGTCAGTGATGAAGCCCTGCACCCGCAGGCCGCCGCGACCCCGCTCGGCGTCGCCAATTACCAGCGCCGCACCGGCGTCGAACAGCAGCTCAGCACCAGCCTGCAGGGTCAGCACAGCCGGCTCGACTTCTCCGGCGACGAGAAACTCGCCGTCAATCTGATAGGCTGCTCCAGGGTCGCCCCACACGGTGTTGGTCGGTATGTCGACCGGCGTCTCGGCGGCCAGTACCATGATTCGCTCGATGCCGTTGTCCACGAAGGATGGCGTCCCAGACCGCACCAGGGCCGACATGAAGGGCCCCACGGCGGCTGGTATCAGCGCCAGCGGCTGCGCCAGCGCGTGGCCAAACTGCGACTCGAAGGCCAATATGTTAGTGGTCCGAACCTGGACCATTGGCGCTCCACCCCGACCGCCGTACTCGACCACCGCGTCCATCAGGCTATTCAGCTCACCGTCTTCGGACTCACCGGAGTACTCGGTGAACTCAATGCTGCCCCAGGCGCCGGGGGTCTTCTCGCGTCCCGTGATGGTGACCGGCTGCTCAGCCGTGCCCATGAAGTCGAGGTAGCCCGGCCTTTCGGCATCCACCCCGGCCCGAAAACCGGCATCATCCTCCATCTCGACGACCGCTCCGCGGCCAATCTGGAGGCGTGGCCCATCAGGACTACCTACGTCCACCGGGTCGTCCACCGCGTACGGCACACAGAAGTTGAACCACGTCTGGGTCGTCAGGACGTCGGCCGGCCGATCAGCCAGCACGCCGATGGCATCGCGACCGTTGCCGGAGATAACAACGCGGCCGCACTGCGCTCCCACGGTGAGACGGCCGGGCAGCTCGAGAGCAGGCCCAATGAACTCGGCACTAATGGCCAGCGGCAATCCCAGGGCCCGGTGGAACTCTACTGGCGGATCCTGGACCACGTCGTAGTTGGGGTCGAACACCACCGGACCGCCACGGATCTCCACCATCGGCACGTTGTCCTTGCCGCCATACCGGAAGTCGATGCCGTTGAGCTGGCTCTCGGCAGCCTCCGCCTCGAATCGCCATTGCCCCCAGTAGCCAGGCTCTTCGCCCTGGGCCGCCGTCACGCGGATCTTGCCACCGTTAGCATCACCCAGCGCCGCCACGCCGCCGCCCGAACCGAAGACCAGGTTCGCGCCCTCCTCCATCATGATGATCGCACCCGGCGTGATGGTAACGATGCCGCCTACCACAGTCGCCCCGGCAGCGCATACGGTGTGTGGATTGCTGCTGGGAGTCCAGCTCTGACTGCCTGTGATCGTCCCACAGTGACGTACCGGTGCGCTGTGGGCGGTGCCTTCGGCTACCGCGAACCACAGAGCGATGACAAGTCCGGTGCAGAAGAACCTGCGCATGAAACCACCCCCCGAGGTGCAATTGGCCTCTCGGCCCGACCTGGGAGCCGAAAGGCGTCCATACAGCGTCCTCACGAGACGCGGGCCATAGGATACGCGAACGAGCTGAGATTGGGTAGTGTAAGTCAGAGTCCGATGCCCTGTGGCTCGACCGGGTTTTCAGGCCGCCCAGAGGCAACGTTATAATGCCGCCATGTCCTCACGCGCATCGCTCCTCGGCAGCCGCGTCCTCGAAGCTGGTTGGCTTCTAGCGGTCATCGTCGTGCCCTTGTTCTTCAATGTCTGGTCGAACCGCGTCTTCGAGCCGGACAAGCTGTCCCTACTGCGGTCCATCGCTCTGCTCATGGTGGCGGCCGGCCTCACCCGGGCAGTTGAGGGCGGCTGGCCGGGCCGGGCAGCAGTGCGGGCCTGGCTCGAGAAGCCCATGGTGCTGCCGGTCGTGGCGGTGACAGCAGCGATGACCCTTAGCTCGGTCACCTCCATCGTGCCGCGACTGAGCTTCCTGGGCTCCTACAACCGGTTGCAGGGGCTTTACACCTGGCTGGCTTACGTGGTGCTGTTCGTGGCTCTCGTGGCGACGCTGCGCCATCGCGAGCAACTGGACCGCCTCTTCTGGGCCCTGATCCTGCCCAGCCTGCCTGTGGGTCTCTATGGGATTGTCCAGAAGTTCGGCCTGGACCCCATGCCGTGGTTGGGCGACGTCACCCGTCGGGTTGCCTCGACGATGGGCAACTCCATCTTCGTATCTGCCTATCTGATCATGGCCGTGCCACTTACCGCCGTTGGACTTCTGGCCGCCTTGCGGGCCCTGGATCGAGACGAAAGCCACGCCGCCGTGTTGCGTGTCAGCGGCTATCTGGTGCTCCTGACGGTGCAGGTTATGGCCGTGGTCTTCGCTCAGAGCCGCGGGCCGATGCTTGGTTTGCTGGGCGGTGCCTTCTTCCTGCTATTGGTCGTCGCCGCTCAGCGGGGGCGCCGAGCTGCCGGGGCTATCCTGGGTCTGGGTGCGGCCATAGCCGGCTTCTTGATTGTCTTCAACTTGCCACAGAGTCCGTTGGCGCCACTGCGCGAGGCACCGTATCTGGGGCGAATGGGCCGTGTCTTCGAGACGGATCGCAGCACCGGTCGCGTTCGGGTGCTCATCTGGCAAGGCGCCGTTCAGCTGGTGCAGGCCGATCCGCTCCGGACCCTTGTGGGCTATGGCCCCGAGTCTATGCACGTCGCCTACAATCCCCACTATCCGCCGGATCTGGCACACTACGAGTCACGGAACGCCTCGCCTGACCGGTCGCACAACGAGACATTGGACGTTCTCGTTCAGACCGGCGTGCTGGGGCTGCTGGCCTCGCTGTACCTTTTCACCGCGCTCTTCTACTACGGTCTCAAGTGGCTGGGACTGATTGCCCAACCAGGACAGCGCACGCTCTTCTTCGGCCTGTGGTTCGGCGGCGGACTGATCGCCACCGTGGGCTTCTACCTCTGGACGCACAGCGCCACCTTCTTGGGCGTGGCATTCCCCGCTGGCCTCGTTGCCGGCTTGCTGCTGTTCGTGTCGCTGCGCGTGCTTGGGGGTTGGCAACCGGGCAATGAGCCGAATAGACTGCTGTTGGCGGCCCTGGTCGCCGCCCTCCTGGCCCACTACATCGAGATTCACTTCGGCATCGCCATTGCGGCCACCAGGACCTTGTTCTTCGTCATGCTGGGCACAATGGTGGCACTGGGCACGTACTTCGCCGGCCCGCAGGCAGCGACCGGCGAGCTGGCTGCTACCCCTTCGGCAACGACCGTAGATCGCGAACAGCGGTCCAGAGCGCCCACGGGGCGCGAGCGGCGTCGGAAGCGACCGGCCAACAGCCAGGAGGCGGGATCCATCGACTGGCTTGCTCCAGGCTTCATCTCGCTGGCCATGACCATCACCCTGGTGTACGACCTGCTGGTGGTCACCCAGGCCCAGCGTAGCGGCTTCTGGTTCGTGCTGGCCTGGATTCTCTGCTTATGCTGGGCGATAGCTTCGCTAATCCTCGTCACCGATAACCTGGCTAAGCATCCGGGCGCGCGCCGGCGTTTTGGTAGCTACCTGTGGCTGTCAGTGGGTGGCACGGCTATCTACGGCTTGCTGCACCTGTTCGCGCTCTGGGGCGGCTCCTCGGCCGGCGGCGGCCCTGGCGTCAGCTCGGCGTTGCTGGCCCTGTACTACGTGACCGTCCTGGTGCTCTTGGCAGCCTGGGCGCTGGCCCTGGGGCGTCGGGATAGTCCCGCCCTGCTCGCCCGTCGACCGGTCTGGCTTTATGGCCTCCTGGCCGCAGCCGCCATACTGGCCGCCCTGTTCACGAACTTCAACGAGGTGCGAGCGGATATCTACTATAAGAGTGCATACTTTAGCTACCACGACGCGGCAAACAAGGCCGACCAGCGCGGCGAACACGAGCGTGCTCGCGCTCTCTACGCCATCGCCCAGAAGTACTATGGCCAGGCGCTGGCCTTGGACCCGGCAGAAGACTATTACATGCTGTTCAAGGGCAAGGGTCTCCTGGAGCAGGCGAGCGGCCTGGCCGACGTCTTGCGGTCCGACCTGGGCGATCAAACCACAGCGGCCGGCTTCTCCGAATATGCCCTGGGGGGCGAGGACGCCGCGCTGGGGCAGAAGGTCGCTGAGCGCGATGCTGTCTTCCAAAGGGCCATCGAGGTGCTCCAGAAAGCACGCGCCACGGCGCCCCGCAACACCGATCATTATGCCAACCTGGGCCGGGCCTTCCAGGTCTGGGGTGACGAGACCTTCGATGCTGACAAGCGTGGCCAACGGCTGGCGGAGAGCCGGCGCTGGTTCGAGCAAGCCATCGCCCTCAGCCCGAACAACGCCCAGCTGCGTGAGGAGCTGGCATCCACCGAGTACCTGGCCGGCGACACGTCTGCCGCGCTGGCGAGAATCGAGGAGGCCCTGGCTATCGACCCCGAGTACGGTCGTCCATACCGACTGCGGGGCACGATTCATCGCCAGGCTCAGGATTACGAAGCGGCGGCGGCCGACTATGAGCGCTATGTCAACAGCAAAGACGGCCGGCGGGACGCATTCGGTTGGAGCGCGCTGGCCTTCGCGCTGGGGCAGCTCGATCGCCTGGCCGAGGCCCGCGCGGCCAACGAGAAGGTCTTGGAACTGGTTGCGCCGCGCGAAGATCTCGCCACGCTGCGCAATCTCGTGCTGTTGTGCCAGGATCTTGGTGACCTCCAGGCCGCCTGCGACTACTTGGCCCGCGCTCTGGCCATGGCGCCTGAGGACGCAGGCTTGTTGGCGCTCGCGGGTGAAATCGATTGCCCCGGCCTCGAGCTGCCCGGAACAGAGAGCCAACCAGTGACACCGACGGGCAGCCTGAGGGCACCTGGGGCAACCGCGCCTGGCGCTGCTGGAGGCCAATAGGCCCGGCTGGATCTGGCGATGGAGAGATACCTTCTCGTCTTCGCCTGCGCCCTGATCGTGGCCATCGGCGGTACACCAATCGCCCGCCGGCTGGCCTGGCGCTCGGGCCTCATTGATCAGCCATCGGAGCGCAAGCTGCATCACCAACCAGTGCCTTTGCTGGGCGGCGCCGCCATCTACCTGGCCGTCCTCGCAGCCCTGCTCCTTTTCGGGCAGCGCCACGAAGTGGCTCAGCTGGCCGGCATACTGCTCGGTGCTACCCTGGTGAGCTTCGTTGGCCTGTGGGATGATCGGCGCGCCCTGAAGCCGCAGATCAAGCTTCTTGGTCAGCTCGTCGCTGCGGCACTGCTCATCGCCTCGGGGGTGCGCGTTCAGTTGACCGGACTGGTGCTCATTGACGTTGTGCTCAGCGGGCTGTGGTTGCTGGCCATTACCAACGCCATCAACTTCATGGACAACATGGACGGGCTGGCCGGTGGCGTGGCTGCCATCGCGGCCTGCGCCTTCTTACTGTTGGCGGTAGCCAACCACCAGTTCCTGGTGGCCCCGCTGGCCGCTGCCGTGCTAGGCGCCTGCCTGGGTTTCTTGGTTTACAACTTCAACCCGGCTACGATCTTCATGGGTGACCAGGGGAGCCTCTTCTTGGGCTTCGTGCTGGCAGCCCTGGCGATCAAGTTGCGCTTCCCCGGCCGCCCGGTGGAGGCCACATGGCTCATCCCGGTTTTGGTCATGGCAGTTCCCATCTTCGACTTGATGCTGGTGTCGGTGTCCCGCCTGCGCCGCCGGGTGAACCCCTTCACTACCGGCGGGAAGGACCACCTTTCGCATCGGTTGTGCGACCGGGGGCTTACGCGCCGCGAGGCCGCCCTGGCTGTCTGCTTGCTGACATGCGGCACCTCGGCCCTGGCGATGTTCGTGAGCCATACCGCAAATCGGCCGCCTGTCGCCTGGCTGGTGGCCTCGGCGATGGTTGTGGGAGCACTGTGGGGACTCGGCGTGCTCGAGTTCTGGAATCAAGCTTCGAGAGGAGACGCGGGTGCGTGAAACTCTGGAAAACCTGATAGACAGCCGCTCGGCCCGGGTAGGCACTATCGGGTTGGGTTATGTCGGGCTGCCGCTGGCGGTAGCCCTGGCCGAGGCCGGATTCAAGGTGACCGGCATCGACACCAATCGGGCCAAGATCGAGCGCCTGCTGTCTGGTCAGAGCCCAATCGCCGATATCGAGAGCGAGCGGCTGCAGCCTTTGATACGCGATGGTCAACTCACGGCCACGGACACCTACCAGGTAGTGCCGGACTGCGATGTGCTGTTCGTATGCGTACCGACGCCATTTGACGCCAACAAGACGCCGGATCTCACGTACATCGACGCCGCGGCGAGCGGCATTGCCGCTCACTTGCGCTGCGGGCAGCTGATCATCGTGCAAAGCACCACCTATCCGGGCACTACCGAGGAGGTCATTCGACCGCGTCTCGAGGCTGGCGGCCTGCGGGTTGGACAGGACTTCTTCCTGGCCTTCAGCCCGGAGCGCATCGACCCGGGCGTCCCCGAGCACACCGTTCGCAACACGCCCAAGGTGGTCGGCGGGGTGACGACCGAGTGCGGCGCCCTGGCTGCGGCCGTGCTGGCTCATCTGGGGACCGAGGTCCACCTGGTGAGCAGCCCGCGGGTGGCCGAGATGACCAAGCTCCTCGAGAACATCTACCGCTCGGTCAACATTGCCCTGGTGAACGAGCTGGCGATGCTGTGTGAGCGGCTGGCGATCGACATCTGGGAGGTGGTCCGGGCGGCGGCGACGAAGCCCTTCGGCTTCATGCCTTTCTATCCGGGGGCCGGCGTCGGCGGCCACTGTATCCCAATCGACCCCTACTATCTCGCCTGGAAGGCGCGCGAGTTCGATTTCTCGACCCGGTTCATCGAGCTGGCCGCCGACACCAACCAGGCCATGCCTTATCACGTCGTTAACCTCGTCGTGCGGGCGCTGGGCGATCAGGGCCGCCCGGCCAGGGGGGCATCCATCCTCATCCTGGGGGTGGCCTTCAAGCCCAACGTCGACGACCCGCGGAACTCGCCCGCCGAGCGGATCATCGAGCTCCTGTTGGAGCGCGGGGCGCTGGTCAGCTACCACGACCCGCACATCTCCGAGTTCCACGTCGGCAACAATGCCTTCCATCGCCCCGCGGTCACCCTGGCCAGCGTCGACTTGAGCGACGACGCGCTGGCCACGGCCGATGCCGTGGTGATTGTTGCCGCCCATCGGGCCATTGACTACCATCGGGTCGTTGAGCGGGCGCGGCTCGTGGTCGACACCGCCAACGCCACCGGCGGGGAATCCCGGCCGCATGTGGTGCGACTAGGAGCGCCCTGGCCATCAAGAGCCGGCGGCCAGTTGGCGGCCAACAGCGCAGCCTGCTAACAGCGCCAGGCAACACTTGTGCAGAGGAGAGGAAAGGTAGCATGCCGAGGAAGACTGAGCGTTACACCGAGCGCGCCCGGCCGCATCGCCGGGAAGGTCCCGGTGATGGTCCGGCGGCCAACGGCGGCTGGCGAAATCCGGTGGTGATGGTCGCGGTGGCAGCCCTGGTGGCGGCTGGAGCCATGGGCCTGGGGCTGGTCGCCGGCCGGCGCCCGGCAGCGCAGCCGACGGCATCCACCACTGAGGAAGGTGCCCCCGTCACCGACACCCTGGCCGTGTCAAGTCCGTTCCCAGTGGACACCCCGGTCCCGCCGACACCACCAGGCCAGCAGTTCAGTGCCCCGGAGGACCAGAAGCTGGACGCAGATGAGTACGCCTACTTCGTCACCATTGAGACACCGCATGGCCCAATCGTCGCCGAGCTCTGGCCCGAGCTGGCACCCGAGACGGTCAATTCGTTTGTCTTTTTGGCCCGCAAGGGCTTCTACGACGGGCTCACCTTTCACCGCGTGGAGCCCGAGTTCGTGATCCAGGGCGGCGATCCGCTTGGCAATGGCACCGGCGGTCCAGGCTACAGTCTGCCCGCCGAGTTCAGCGCCGACAACCCGGTTCCCCATCGGGCAGGCACGCTGGCCATGGCCCGCGCCGCAGATCCCAACTCGGCCGGCAGCCAGTTCTACATAGTGACGGCCGATAGCCCTAGCGCCAGTGCCCTCGACGGGCAGTACACGGTATTTGGCCACGTCATCTCGGGCATGGCTGCAGTCCGGGCGATGCAGAAGGGAGACCCGATGAGCCGGGTCACCATTGAAGAGAAGCCTCTCGCTGAGCGAGTAGTGAGCCCCGACGACATCCGCAACGGACAACTGCCAAAGAACGACTAGCGCTGGTGCGGTCACCCTGGACCGCGGCCCGGCGGCCGCGGTCCATTGCTGTCCCGCCCTACCCAATACCGAGGTGCTGCAAAGGAGTCCTATATGCCGGCCTATGAGCCCACCGACCGCCCGATGGCCGCGCCTGCCCCTCACCACCAGCCATCCCAGGGGCTGCAATTGCACCAGCGGGAGCTGGCCTACGACAGCTGCGGCTCCGAAACGCCGCTTCTGGGCCTGAGCATCGATCGCTGCCTGTCCATGGTGGCCAGCGCTTACGGGGATATCGAAGCGGTCGTCAGCCGTCACCAGGGTATCCGTTTCCGCTACGGTGAGTTTGACCAGATCGTCAGCCGGGCGGCAAAGGCACTGCTCCGACTGGGCATTCAGAAAGGTGACCGTGTGGCGATCTGGTCCACCAACAACTACGAGTGGGTTACTGCTCAGTACGCGACGGCGCGAATAGGTGCCATTCTGGTGAACATCAATCCGGCGTACAGGATTCACGAGCTCGAGTACGTGCTGAGGGAATCTAGGGCGAAAGTCCTCATGCTGATCGAGGCCTTCAAGTATTCGAACTATATCGACATGCTGTATGAGGTTTGCCCTGAGGTAAAAGAGGCCGAACCAGGTTGCATCGAGAGTTGGCGTTTCCCGCACTTGAAGAGTGTTGTCTTCATTGGCAAGAAACAGTATCCTGGAATGTTTACTCGCCGATCATTCTATGAGCTAGGCGAAGAAATGCCTGACGAAGCTCTGGAAAGGCGTCGAGCGGAACTTGACATTGATGACGATATCAATATTCAGTACACTTCTGGTACCACAGGCTTCCCTAAGGGCGTTACGCTTACGCACAACAACATTTTGAATAATGCTTACTTCGTCGCCAGAAGAATGCGACTGGTTCCTGGTGACCGTTTGTGCGTGCCAGTACCATTCTACCATTGCTTCGGTATGGTATTGGCTAATCTCGCTGCCATGACTTCGGCGGCCACAGTCGTGATCCCGGCGCCTGCATTCGACGCCACCGAGACACTCCAGACCGTTCAGGACGAGCGTTGCACAGCGCTGCATGGGGTGCCGACCATGTTCATCGCCGAGCTGGCACATCCGGACTTCGAGCGCTTCGACCTTTCCAGCCTGCGGACCGGCATCATGGCCGGCGCACCATGCCCCGTCGACGTCATGCGCGACGTAATTGAGCGCATGCACATGCGCGACATTCTCATCGCCTACGGGCAGACCGAATCCTCGCCAGTGGTGACCATGACGCAGCCTGATGATCCCATCGAGCGGCGCGTAGCGACCGTGGGACGGGTTATGCCCCATCAGGAGCTAAAGGTTGTGGATCCGGCTACCGGTCGCACCGTTCGACGTGGCGAGCCTGGCGAGCTGTGCTTTCGCGGCTACATGGTTATGGCGCGGTACGACAACAATCCTGAGGCCACCAGGGCGACTATTGATGAGCGTGGCTGGTTGCACTCGGGTGACATCGGGGTGATGGATGCCGAGGGTTACGTGAAGATCACCGGGCGGATCAAGGAAATGGTGATCCGGGGCGGTGAGAACCTCTACCCCCGCGAGATCGAGGAGTTCATTCGCACCTTGCCGATGGTCTATGATGTAGCTGTAGTTGGCGTGCCTGACGAGAAGTACGGCGAGGAGCTGCTCGCCTGGGTGAAGCTGAAGCCCGGCCAGCCCGAGCCGAGCACCGAGGAGTGGCGCGCCATGTGCCAGGGCAAGATCGCCCACTTCAAGATCCCGCGCTACTGGAAAGTCGTCGACGAGTTCCCGATGACGGTTACCGGTAAGATCCAGAAGTTCAAGATTCGCGAGCAGGCAATCCGCGAGCTGGGTCTGGAGCGGGCCGCGGGCATTGAGACGGCCTAGCGCAATAGGGGCGGCCTATCTTGACGGCAGCGGCGAATCATGGTAGAATCCGGCGCAAGGGAATAGCCTGTTGACGTCGAACCGGAGGAGTAGGCGGACGCGCACTCGACAGAGACGATGAGGGCCACCGGCTGAGAGCCCTCCACGTGCCTGCCACCGCCGAAGGTCGCCGGGGAGTCGCGTGCGTGAACGTCAGGCGCGCTAGCGCACGCCGGGTCCGCCCGATAGCGCGGGGCTGAGCGCCTGGCGCTGCGCCGGGAAACAAGGTGGTACCGCGGAGCGACCCTCCGCCCTTGTGGCGGAGGGCTTGTTTTTTGTCCGCGTATCCTGCCGTTCGATGGCTAGCGGCAGACTCATCAGACGCTTGAGCCTCGCCAGCGAGTCACGGGAGCATTGGAAATGGCAGATATGGAACATCCGGTTCGTCCGGGCACACCGATGGCCAAAGCCTACGATCCGTCGGTCTATGAGCAGGAGCTCTATGAGTGGTGGGCCGCATGCGGCTTTTTCAAGCCGGAGACTCAGGTCGCACTGGGTCAGACAGCAGCCGACGCTGAACCGTTCGTGATCAGCATGCCGCCTCCCAATATCACCGGTGCTCTGCACACCGGCCACGTGATTCCGGCCACCATCGAGGACCTGATGATCCGCCATCATCGCCTGCGCGGGCGGCTGGCGTTGTGGGTACCCGGCACCGACCATGCCGGGATCGCCACCCAGAACGTGGTCGAGCGCGCGTTGCGGGCCGAGGGCACGAGCCGCCATGAGATCGGGCGCGCGGCCTTCATTGAGCGCGTCTGGCAATGGCGCGACCAGTATGGCCGACGCATTACCGAACAGCACCGGCGGTTGGGGGTGAGCTGTGATTGGGACCGTGAGCGCTTCACCCTGGACGAGGGCCTAAGTCGGGCGGTGGTGACGGCCTTCGTTCAGCTGTACGAGCGCGGTCTGATCTACCGCAGTCGCTGGTTGGTGAACTGGTGTCCGCACTGCCGAAGTGTGATCAGCGACATCGAGGTGGAGCACCACATGGTGCCAGGCAAGATGTACGAATTCCGGTACCCGCTGGTCGGCGGTGGCTTCGTGCCCGTGGCGACGACGCGTCCCGAGACGATACTGGGCGACACGGCGGTGGCCGTGCACCCCGAAGACCCACGCTACCGTCACCTGGTCGGCCAGAGCGCCATCGTGCCAGCCGTGGAGCGACAGATCCCGATCATTGCCGACGCTTACGTCGATCGCGAGTTCGGCACCGGCGCGCTAAAGGTAACGCCGGCTCATGATCCCAACGACTACGACATTGGCAAGCGCCACGGGTTAGCCGAGATCAACATCCTGAACCCGGACGGCACGCTAAACGAGAACGCCGGTCCATACGCCGGTCTGGACCGCTATGAGGCGCGCCAGCGGTTGTGGGCGGATATGCGGCGCGACGGCCTGGTGATCGGTGAGACGTTCTACGACCATTCGGTGGGCCACTGCCAGCGCTGCCACACCATGGTGGAGCCCATGCTCTCCACGCAATGGTTCGTGCGCATGGCGCCACTGGCCGAGCCCGCCATCCGCGCCGTGCGTGAAGGGCAGATCGTGATCGTTCCCGAGCGCTTTGCGGCCGAGTACTACCACTGGCTGGAGAACATCCGCGACTGGGTCATCAGCCGCCAGTTGTGGTGGGGCCATCGCATCCCCATATGGTACGGGCCCGACGGGCAGCCCATTGCCGCCTATGACGAGAACGATGCCCGTTCTAGGGCGCGCCAGCACTACGGAACGGAGGTCGAGCTGCAGCAAGACGAGGATGTGCTGGACACCTGGTTCAGCTCGGCACTGTGGCCATTCTCGACGCTCGGTTGGCCGGACAAGACGCCTGACTATCAGCGCTACTACCCGACGACCCTACTTGAGACCGGCTACGACATCCTATTCTTCTGGGTAGCGCGGATGATCTTCATGGGCCTGGCCATGACCGGCCAGGTGCCCTTCCGCGTGGTCTACCTCCACGGCCTCATCCGCGATGCCCAGGGACGCAAGATGTCGAAGAGCCTGGGCAATGCGCCCGACCCAATCGACCTGATCGACCGCTACGGCTGCGACGCGCTGCGCTTCATGTTGGCCACTGCCTCCACTCCAGGTCAGGACATGGTGCTGTCGGATGAACGGCTGGAGGGCAGTCGCAACTTCGCCAACAAGCTCTGGAATATCGGCCGCTTCATCGTGGGCCAGCTCACGGCGGCCGACGCCGAGGGCGGCACTTTCGTACCCCTTGACCCCCCGGACGTGGAGGCCCACTGGGACGAGCTGTCTCTCCTTGACCGTTGGATCTGGTCACGCCACAACGAGCTCGTGGCCACGGTGACGCAGCTTTTCGACAGCCATCGCTATGGCGACGCCGGGCGCGAGCTCCACGAGTTCCTGTGGGCCGACCTGGCCGACTGGTACGTGGAGGGCACTAAGCCGCGGCTGCAGGATGCCAGTGCCGCCGGCACCATGGCGCGACAAGTGCTCTACAACGTCTTTGAGCGCTCTCTCACCTTGTTGCACCCCTATATGCCGTTTGTCACCGAGGCACTGTGGGGACACCTGCCACGACGCCCGGCTGCTGGGCCGGCGCTCATGATCGGCCGTTGGCCGGGGCCGGGCCGGATTGACCAGCAGGCGGTGGCCGCCTTTCGGGTGCTCCAGGATCTGGTGCGCGGCATTCGGAATGCCCGGGCCGAGAACCACGTGGAGCCGTCGCGGCGCATCGAGGGCGTCGTGCGGGCGGGCGAGCTGGCATCGGTCTTGGCCGGCGAGCGTCAGGCCTTTGCCTTCCTGGCGCGCCTCGATGAGTCACGGCTCCAGATCCTGGCCGACGGGCAGCCGCCGGCTGTGCCCCATGCCACCGTGGTCGCCGCTGAGGGTGCCGTGGCCTGGCTGCCGCTGGCCGGGATGCTGGACCTCGAGAAGGAACGGGCACGCATTGCCGCCGAGCTGGAGACGGTGTGCGCCGAAGTCACCCGACTCGCGGTGCGCCTGGCCGACTCTCAGTTCTTGAGCCGGGCACCTGAGGCGGTGATTGGGCGCGAACAGGAACGGCTGCGAGATGCCCGGGCTCGTCAGCAAGCCCTCGAAGAGAGGCGGCGACAGCTAGGCGGCGCTGACTGACACTCACACTGTCCGCTTGCGGCGTGCCGGGGTATACTACCGGTCGGCCGCCATGGCCCCAGCCGCTGGCGTGCATTCGCGGCGCAATGGTTGGCGTGCCACTCGCATAGGAAAGGAGACCCCTGTGACCATGCCGTCTCGCCGCTTCTCGGCCCTGCTCCTGATCAGCCTCCTGCTCAGCCTTGCTCTGGTCCCACCGCCCACCCTGGCCTCGCCAGGCGCCGACAACCAGACTGGCAAGGCACCTCAGCCCTCGCTGGCCGAACCCATCGTGCCGCCCGTCCTGCCCGAGCGTTTTGCGCCCTTGCCGCCAGAGTACCGGCAACGCGATCCAAAGGAGCTCAATGCCTGGATTGACCGCGTCACAGAGGGCGTAACATCGCAAGACAGCCCCTTTGAGGTGGTCGATGCCTGCGTCGAGCAGGAGATGAGCGAAACCGGCACGCCGGGAGCATCGATTGCCATCGCCATTGACGGCCAGCTGGCCTACGTTCGCGGCTATGGCGTCAAGCACCTCGAGAACGGCGGCGAGATCGACGCCGATACGCTCTTTCGCATCGGCTCCACCACTAAGCAGCTCACTGCGGCGGCGGTGATGAAGCTCGCCCAGGCCGGCAAGGTGGACCTCCAGGCGCCGATTACCGACTACCTGCCTGATCTCAAGCTGTCCGAGCCATGGCAGGCGAGCGACATCACGCTGCACCACCTTTTGACCCACAGCGGCGGGCTGCCCGACGTCTACGCCCTGAGCCTCGAGGAACTGGCGCAACTCTCCCTGGACAGCTGGGCCAGCGAGATCCTGCCGCACACGCCATTGAATGCGCCCCCCGGAGCTTTCTGGAACTACAGCAATCCCAATTTCAGCCTGGCCGGCCTGGTCGTCGAGGCTGTCTCGGGAGACCCGTACAGCGACTACGTCGTGATGCATCTCTTCGACCCGTTGGGCATGGATCGCAGCCTGTTCGACCCCCATGAAGCGCTCGACGACGGCAACTTCGCGTACGGCCACCAGGACGGGCTGCGCATGACGCCCCTTGATTTCGACCTGCCAGCCATCGAGCCCGCCGGTTCGGCGCTCTCGACACCCAGCGACATGGTTCGCTGGGCATTGGCGCTGATGAACGGTGGCGCTGGCGTGCTGAGGCCGGAATCAGTGGCCGCCCTTCAGGCCCCACAAATCAACACCGGCTATGTCCCCTGGGAGCATTACGGCTACGGCATCTTCGTCACCGAGTTCGAAGACACCACCGACCCCAGCAAGGCTATCATGGTTTACGATCACGGTGGCAACGTCTGGGGCTACTCGTCGCAGCTGTATTGGGTGCCTGAGCGGCGTTTCGTGGTCTCCATCCTGGCCAACACGATTACTTCCCTCGCCGGCTCGGCCCACTGTGCGCTCAGGGAACTGGCCCACGTGCAGCGGCACTCCTATCAAGGGCAGGTTACGACACCCGACACCTGGGGGCCATTCGAGGGCACTTACGCCCTCTTCAACAGTGCCTACATGGACATCACCGGGCGCGTCAGCATCGATGACTCGAAGATGATGCTGCACTACCTTGATTTTGGTGACAGGCTATCGCTGCTTCCAATTCTCAAAGACACGTTCCTTCTGGACGCAAATGGCAATGGCGAGCCCGATGACAGCATCGACTTCACCTTCATCCGCCGGGCCGACGACCCCGAGCGGGTCGACTGGATGCGCTACCGGATGCTGGTCGGTGAGCGTGTCGGGCAGTTTCCAGCCGCCGTCCCGTTGACCGGCGAGAGTTGTGCACCGGTTATGTTCACCGCCGAGCGCAACATGCCGCAGCTCGCCGTCCGGGCCAGTGGGCTTTCCGAGGGCCCTGAAACGCTGGCCAACGTGCCCATCGAAGCCAGCGATCCCGCCGACCCGACGACGGCCAGCTACAAGGAGACCCTCATGCTGGAGGGCGAGATCGGAATGTTCTTCGTGCTGCTCGCGCCCGAGAACGACGACAACCTGGAGCTCTATCTGCTTTACGATGCCAACGATGACGGCCAGTTCGAGTGGCCCGAAGAGCTGCGGTCAGTTGGGCTGGTTGCCTCGAACAATCAGCGGCTGATCTATCTGGGCGGCCGGCCCAGTCCGGGCCGCTACCAGTTCTGGGTCCACGGGACGGCTGTCAACGGCCCCAGCGTCTTTACCATGGTGCGCTACATCGTCAGCGGTCAGCAGCTGACGGTGCGCGACGCGCCGCGTGAGGCTGCAGCTGGCGATTCTTACAAGTTCGAAGTCTGCGCCCACGACACCCAAGAATTGACAGGCCAGCGCATGGGCTTCGTGGAACTCGACTACGGCTGGCCGCCCCGCCGCGTTCGGCTGCCGGTCATCTGGACGCCAGGAGTTGGCCCGACGCCAACGGCGGTGCCCACGACCACCCCGACGGCGCCCGCGTATCAGGCTCTCTTGCCATACGCAGTGCGCGACGGCCAGTAGGCGCGAGGACTCGACAGCTGCTGCCGGTGAACCAACGGGCCATGCAGTGCTCACTATGGGCCGGCATGGTCGCCAGAGTTGAGGTGTTCAAGAGGAGCTGCGCATGAAACGGACCAGGCTTCTTCCCGGTGCGCTGGCCAGCACCCTATTGTGCTTGGCGCTTGCCGCTGCGGCGGCCCGGGCGTCGCCAACCGCCACCCCAGTCTGTGGTGCCCTGGCCCCGGGCACCACCTGGACAGCGGCCGGAAGTCCGTATGTCACGACGTGTGACGTGGAAGTGCCGGCCGGAGCGGTCTTGGCGATCGAGCCGGGTGTGGTGGTGCAGCCGGGAGCGATGCACCGTGTTCAGGTCAGCGGTTCACTGCGCGCCCGGGGGACAACCTCAGCACCAATCCGCTTCGAGGCGGCCAACCCCCAGGAGCCATGGGGCACGCTGGCTTTCGCCAGCGGCAGCGGGCCATCGGAGCTCAGCTACGTTCAGTTCAGCGGCGGCGGAGCCGGCCGCCGCGAGATGGTTGGCATTGAGAGCGATGCTGTCCTCGTCGATCACTGCACCTTCGGCACCAACGCCGGCGTGGCCGTTGAGATCAAGAAGGGCGCTTCGCCCACCATCACCCACTCGCGGTTCGTGAACGCCAACGATGAGGCGGCCGACCCGCCGGCAGCCTTGCGCATTCGCGGCCCGAGCGACGCCGTGATCACCGAGAACGTGTTCATGACGAACGACTACGCCGTTTATCGCGAAGCAGACGCCAACCCACGCTTCGAGGGCAACCGCTTTGCCCTCAACGGCCACGATGGCGTTGTCTACGCCGGACGGGTCAGCCGTGCGGTGAGCTTGCAGTCGCTCGGGCCCCGCAGCTGGTCTTATGCCGTGGTGTCTCCGGGTATTGTCGTCGAAGCCGCCGGCCAGCTGACCATTGGCCCGGGCACGACGGTCAAGCTGTTCCCCGGCAACGGCATCCGGGTGGCCGGCACGTTGGCCATACGCGGCCAGGCGGCGAACGAGGTTCTCTTGACGACTGGCGCCGCCTCTCCATCTCCTGGCCAGTGGACAGACATCGAGTTTGGCGCCTCGAGCGTTGACTATGTGCCGGAGGTCGAGGAGGGCTGCGTCGTGGAACATGCCATCCTGGAGTACGGCGGCGCGCGCCAGACCGGGGTCATCCATGTGCGGGCCAGCTCGCCCCTCATCGCCAACAATGTCATCCGCCACAGTGGCAAGCGGGGCATCACGGTCACCGGCGCCGAATCGCGGCCAGAGATCTTCGGCAACCTGTTCGACGCCAACACCGATGACCCGGAGGGTGTGGCTGTGTTCGCCACCGGCAACGCCATACCGACGATCCACTTCAACATCTTTCGCAACAACACCGTCGGGGTGCGGGCCGAGCGGGGGGCCGAGCCTCGGGTCGAACCCCACAACTGGTTCGATCGCAACCTGCAGTACGGGGTCTACAACGAGGACTTCCAGGTCTGCGTGCCAGCCTCGGACAACGACTGGGGAGCCAGCTCTGGCCCAAACGACCCCGCCGAGCTGGCCGATGACGCCTGTGGCATGACGCGCAACGAGAGCGACGAGGGCGATCTGGTCAGCAACCACGTCCGCTACATTCCCTGGGAAGGCCAGATCCCGCGGCCGGTCTTGACTGCCCCCCGCTGTGGCACATACAGCAATCAGCGGCCTACCATCGAGGGCCTGGCACCAGCGGGATCCACGGTCCACATATACGACCAACAGCAGAGGATCGGGTCCGCGACCACGACTGCGGGCCCAGAGTCAATGCTTCCGTTCCGGTTCGTGCCGCAAGAGCTGGCGCCTGGTTCGCACGTGTTGCGCGCCCAGGCGGAGCGCGGGACAGAGCGCAGCGGCCTGTCGGAGCCACTGGACCTGTTCATCGAGCCTGGAGAGGCCATTGATCCAGCGCGGCTGACGGTTCATTATGACCTGGACGGCACGCACTTCGTCCAGCCGTATGCCAGCGCCAGCGGGTGTCTCAGCCTGGCGTCCGGAGACTGGCGGATTCGCGTCCATCCCGTGGATCAGTTGGCCTTGCGCGCTGGGATCGCCTGTCCGAGCGGCGGCCCGCCTCAGCCCGTGCTCGAATACAGTGACCAGGAATGGCCGATGAGTCGCGAGGAAGACACTCTCTACGAGGCTACGTTCCCCTTTGGCGACGGCGGACCGGTTGCCATTCGTCTCGACTGCGGCTCTACTGCCCGCAGTGTCGTCCTGGGAACAATTGAGCGCGAGTTCAACGGCATCGTCTATGACGCCGATCTCGGTCCCGCCTTCGGCAGGATTGCCGGGGCCAGGGTGACCCTCTACGAATGGCACGGCCCCTCCGGCGATTGGCGCGTCTGGCCGGCAGCCGAGTATTACAGTCAGACCAACCCGATCGTCACCGGACCAGGCGGTTGGAGCATCTTCTATCCACCTCCAGGTCTGTACTACGCGCGGGCCGAAGCGGCCGGTTACCAGGCCGGCGTGACAAGCGAGATCACCATCACCAGTGAGCCGTTCGTGGCCAACTTGCCGCTACGGCGCCGGGGTGGGGCGCTGGCCTTGCCCATGCTGTTGCGTGATCACCGGCTCAGCACTCCACCATGAGCCCGCGGGCGCGACGCTTTTTTGGCTGCTACCTGCCACTGTTGTTGCTAGTTGGTGGATGTGCCAGCTTAGGTCTCATCGTCTATGGCAGCCAGATCGCCTTCCAGATGGTGCCGGTCCGAGACACGGCCATGATGCCAGTACTGGAGCCTGGTTGGCGCGTGCTGGTCAACAACACGGCCTTCTGGGCCCGTGATCCGGAGCCCGGCAGTATCGTGTCGCTGGGAGGGCCAGCCGGCCAGGCCTTTCGACGGCTCTATGGCATGCCCGGTCAAACCATCGAGGCCCGGCGGGGCGTGTTGTACATTGAGGGTGAGCCGTCTCGGATTCGGGACCGAGCTCATGGCCAACTCCAGGACTTTGGTCCGCTGACCCTGGGCCCGGACGAGTACTTTGTGCTGGCCGAAGATCGCGCGGCCGAGGATTCCCGGTCGTGGGGCCCCCTGGTGCGGGAACAACTTTATGGGACTGCGCTTTTCTACATGCCGCGTGGCTCCAGTGCTCTCTACCCCGTTGACCCAACCCCCACGCCACAGGGTAGACGGCCTGGTCTGAGTCCGCCCACACCAGATGCCGGCAGGCGGGGCGCGGGAAAACCAGAGCATGATCCACGTACTATATGACCACGGCGATGAACGCCCGGCTTCGGGGCTGACAACGGCGCAAATCCAGGCTGCCCGGTTGGACGCCGCAGGGGTGCTCTGGGCCGATCTGGAAGCGCCAGATGCGGCGGAGCTGGCAAGGATTCTGGGCGAGGCCTTCAGACTGGACGTTGCTACCGGTCGGCTGTTTCTGGAGTACGGTGGCGCGGCCGAGCCGGTGGGCCTCGCCGGCTGTGCCCTGGTGCCATTGCGCTCGAGCGCTGCCCACACCCCAGCGCTAGACCAGGTATCGCGGCCCAATGCCGGCACTCTGGGCCTCTATCTGGGCAGCAACTTCGTCATCAGCCTGCATGCCGAGCCCTGGCCACTGGTGGCCGCTCTGCGCCAGGCGGTAGCAGCTGGGGAGACCTCGATGGCGCAGGGCACCGCCGTCCTGGCGGCCGAGATCATGTGGCGGATAGTGCGTCACGATCGAGAAGTTGCGGACGCTGCCGCCGCAGCTCTGTCGCGGCTTGGTCGGCAGTCAGGAGGCGAGACGGCGGCTCGCCTGACCCGCGTGCGAGGCGATCTCGTAGCCCTGGGCCGCGAAGTCCGTCAGCAGCGTAAGGCGGCACTCTGGCTAGCCAGGGACCCGGCATCTCCCATCGGCGCAAGCGACCGCGGCACTTTCGCCCTTATCGAGCAGGCGTTGTCCAGCCAGCTCGAACGGACAGAGGCCCTTCTGGCCGAGGCAGCCCGACTCGCCGAACTGCAACGTCTGGCCATCCAGCGCCACTCCACCCGCTCATTGCAGGTGATCGCCGCACTCCTTTTGGCCCTGTGGCTGACGGTGGGAGCCATAGCCGTGGTGGCTCTCATGCTGGCCTTGCGACGCTAACAGCACTTCAGCTGGCCGTGATCAGCGTGGCCAGGACAACGACGCGCATTTGGGGAAGCGGCTGGACCCCGTGGGCACCACGCCATTGGGCTCCTCATGGCGTGACCTGCGCCGCGATTCGTTATAGACTGGGAGTTTCAGGGATCGGATAGCCACGCCCAACGAACTGGAGAACAGGAAGCCACATGCCAGACAGCAACGCATACGAGCCGCGGTCGGCTTCACAAATCGCGGCCGAAGAACGCTATCTGAGACACCGCCTGGAGCAGATCGAAAAGGGGCTTGGCACAGTCGCCGCTCGCCTGGCAGCGCCAGCTCCAGCCGGCCCAAGCCTGTTGGCACTTGACAGAGCGCGCCAGCTGGCAGGCGAGCTGCTGGCCCAGATCCGGGTCCGAACACTGGAAGAGGCGATCACGGCGCGGCTCGAGTGGCTCGACCGGGCTGCCGCAAGGCGCAAGGAATCAGCTGAGCCGCTGCCCCGACTGGACCTGACAGACCTGGATCGACGCCTGCTCACTGACCTCCTTGCCGCGTGGCGGAGCGCAGACCGCTGAATCCAGGACCCTGCCGGCCAACTCGCGCCGGAGAGCGGTATCCGTCGGCAACAGTGCGGCACCCATGGCGCCCGAGTGCCAGCTCCACGGGACGATGAGGGAGCCATGCGGTTAGCCATCAGCGGCTGGTTCTCTGGCCGGGAGGTCGGGTCCGGCCAGTATACCGACCGGCTGGTGGCGGCCTTGCTGGCCGATGCTGACCCCGACGACCGCATCGCCCTGATCCGCGGGCGCAGCGGTGGACCGATCGCCAAGGCATGGTTCGAGCAGGCAGTATTCCCGGTGGCTGCGCGCGCCTTCGACGTCGCGCACAGCCCGTACTGGGGACCACCGTTATGGAGTGTACCGCCCTTGGTGGTGACGGTACATGACCTGATCCCTTTGCTCCTGCCCGAATACCGGGAGCGATGGCTTGTCCGTATCTATGCCCGTCTTGCGGTTATCGGCAGCCGACGGGCCCACGAGCTCATCGCCGACTCGGCATTCACGGCCAGGCAGATCGGCAGCCACCTGGGCGTGGCGGCGGACCGGGTGACCGTGGTTCCGCTAGCTGCCGATCTGGCCTATCAGCCCGACGTCCCAATCGGCCCGGTGCGGCAACATCTGGATCTCCCGGAGCGATTCGGGCTCTACCTGGGTGGCTTCGATCGCCGCAAGAACCTGGAGACATTGCTGGCCGCCTGGCGCCGGGTTCATGAGCTCACGAGCTGTCCACTGATCATCGCTGGCCGTATCCGCGATGAGCCCAGCGGACTGTACCGCGACCCAAGGCGGATAGCGGCCGAGGTAGGCCTGGCGCCACCTGCCTTGCGCTGCCTGGGGTTCGTGCCCGAGGACCAGAAGCCAGCTTTGTACGCCGCCGCGACGGTCTTTGCCTATCCCTCGCGCTACGAAGGCTTTGGCCTGCCGCCCTTGGAAGCCATGGCCTGCGGCACGCCCACGGTGGTCGCTGATGCCACCAGCCTTCCCGAGGTAGTTGGCGAGGCGGCCCTGCGGGTGCCGGCCACCGATGTGGCGGCCTGGTCGGAGGCCTTGCTGGCGGTGTTGACTGACAGCCAGCTAGCACGTAGCCTGCGCGGCCGCGCCTTGGAGCGGGCAGCGGCCTTTAGCTGGTCAGCCACAGCGGCGCTGACTCGCCGGGTCTACGAACGCGCCCTGGCCCGAGCGGGCGCCTGAGCCAGCCGCCAATGAAGCCCGGAATGACAGCCAGCCAGCGTCCAGCCACGAGACTGCCACCGGCCGAGAGTCCGAGACCCAGGCCACTTTCGACACCCTGGCGGATCGTCATGATCTCGCGGCCCCTGCTGTTTGGGCCGTACCAGCGCAAAGCGGAGCTCCTGGCAGCCGAGCCCGACCTTCAACTTACCGTCATCGTTCCCAGGGCTTGGCGCGAAGGGGGTATCGATCACCGGCTGGAACGCCGACACACCGCCGGCTATCGTCTCATCGAGGTGCCACTGCGCCTCAACGGTCATTTCCATCTGCACTGGTACCCGACCATGCCGGGTGTGCTTACCGCCGAGGAGCCGCACCTGGTGCATCTGGATGAAGAACCATACAACCTGGCCACCTTCCTGGCCGCGCGAGCCGCCCGCGCCGTCGGCGCTCGCGCCGTTTTCTTCACCTGGCAGAACCTCCGCCGCTCTTACCCGCCGCCATTCCGTCAGTTCGAGAGCTGGCTCTATCGCCACGTCGATGGCGCCATCGCCGGCTCCCAGACGGCGGCCCAGGTACTGCGGGCCAAAGGCTACGCCGGTCAGTTGGCGGTGGTCCCACAGTTTGGGGTCGACACCGGGCTGTATAAGCCGGCCGAGGGTCCACGCCCGGCAGGCCCTTTCACCGTTGGCTACGTCGGTCGGCTGGTATGGGCCAAGGGCGTTGACCTCCTTTTGCATGCCCTGGCCACCTTTCCCGTTCCCTGGCGCCTGGTCATCGCCGGCGACGGCCCGGCGCGGCCGGGCCTTCTGCAGCAGGCGGCGGAACTTGGCATTGCCGGGCAGGTTCACTGGTGCGGCTGGCTGGCGGGTCCCGAACTGGCCGAGTTCTACCGCTCGCTAGACGTACTCGTCTTGCCCAGCCGATCCACGCCAAGCTGGACCGAGCAGTTCGGCCGGGTCTTGATCGAAGCCATGGCCTCCCGGGTCGCCTGTGTCGGTGCCGCCAGCGGGGAGATCCCACAGGTGCTGGGGGACGCGGGCCTAACGTTTCCCGAAAACGACTTCCATGCTCTGCAAGGCTGCTTGAGCCAACTGGCCACTGACGACATCGGGCGCCGCAGACTGGCGCACGCCGGGTACCGCCGAGCGCTGTCCGAGTTCACGATGGAGCGGGTGGTAGCCAACACGGCCGCGTTCTACCGCGCAATCCTGGCCACAGGCGAGGCACCAGGTTAGTCTTGGCGCCCAAGGCTCGCAGCCCGGAAACTGACCGGTCGAGCGGGCCGGTTGTCGCCCATCCCGCGGGCGGTATAATCCGGCCAGTCAGGCCGGCCAGAACGAGCCGCCTTACCGGCCAGTGCCCATGGCCGGGCGACACGGAGGCCGGATGCTCTTCTTGCGGAGGCAGGCATGAGTGAGCAGTTCGAGTTTGGTGGGGAGATCGTGTGGCGGCCTACGGAGGACTATGTTGCCGACGCTCACCTGACGCAGTTCATGCGGCGCCATGGCATTTCCGACTTCGCGGCGCTGATCCGCCGCGCCAACGAAGATGTCAGCTGGTTCACGGCTGCCGTGCTTGACTACCTGGACATCCGATTCTACCGGCCGTTCGAGCAGGTGGTCGACCTGTCGGCCGGCATCGAGCTACCTCGCTGGTGCGTCGGCGGCCGCATGAACATTGTCCACAACTGCCTCGACAAATACATGGGCACGCCGACAGAACGGGCACCGGCCGTGGTGTGGGAAGGTGAGGAAGGCGCGTGCCGCAGCCTGACGTACGGGGAGCTGTATCGCCAGGTCAACCAGGCGGCCAACGCGTTGCGATCGCTTGGCCTGGGCAAGGGTGATGCGATCGGTCTCTTCATGCCTATGACGCCTGAGATTGTCGTGGCCCTCTTAGCCATCGCCAAGATCGGCGGCATCATCTTGCCGCTCTTCTCGGGCTACGGCAGCGACGCCATCGTCAAGCGCATGGCTGACGCCGAGGGCAAGGCCATGTTCGTGGCCGATGGTGCGTATCGGCGCGGCCGGGCGGTGAACATGAAGGCGGTAGCCGACGAGGCGGCCACTGAGTTGCCAACCCTGCGCCACATGATAGTGCTCCAGCGCACTGGAGAGTCGGTGCCAATGCAGCCCGGACGCGACCACTGGTGGCAAGAACTGGTCGCCCGCCAGAGCGAGATCGCTGATACCGAGGAGACAGAGGCCGAGGATGTGGTCATGTTGATCTACACCTCGGGTACCACCGGCCGACCCAAGGGAGCGGTCCACACTCACTGTGGATTCCCGGTCAAGTCGGCGCAGGACATGGCGTTCGGCACCGATGTGCATCCCGGCCAGCTCATCTACTGGATGACCGACATGGGCTGGATGATGGGCCCCTGGCTGGTGTTTGGAGCTACCATTCTGGGCAGCTCGTGCTTCCTTTACGATGGCGCACCGGACTACCCGGCCCCAGATCGGCTGTGGGCGCTGGTCGAACGGCACGGCATCAGCTGCCTCGGCATCTCCCCAACGCTCATCCGCTCGTTGATTGCCCACGGCGAAGAGCCGGTGCGCCGGCATGATCTGTCCTCGCTGCGCTTCTTCGCTTCCACGGGCGAGCCCTGGAACCCAGAGCCCTGGAACTGGCTCTTTTGGAACGTCGGCGAAGGCAAACGCCCGATCATCAACTACAGCGGCGGAACGGAGATCTCGGGCGGCATTCTGATGGGCAACCCGATACTGCCCCTCAAACCGTGTGCCTTCTCGGGCCCTTGCCCAGGCATACACGCCGACGTCCTGGACGAGAACGGGCGATCGGTGCGCCAACAAGTGGGCGAGCTCGTGATTCGCGGTCCCTGGATTGGCATGACCCGCGGCTTCTGGCGAGATAGACAGCGCTATCTGGACACCTACTGGTCGCGGTGGCCGGGCATCTGGGTGCACGGGGACTGGGCGGCGGTCGACGAGGACGACATGTGGTACATACTGGGGCGATCCGACGACACCATCAAGATCGCCGGTAAGCGACTCGGTCCGGCCGAGGTTGAGTCCCTCGCGGTCTCCCATCCAGCGGTGCTGGAGGCGGCGGCCATCGGCGTGCCTCACCCGATCAAGGGTTCCGAGCTGGTGCTGTTCGTGGTTCTGAAACCGGGTCAGTCGGCTAATGACGAGTTGCGAACCGCCATTCGCGACCGCATCGTCCATGCGATGGGCAAGCCGCTGGCTCCGAAGGCGGTGCTCTTCGTGGGCGACCTGCCCAAGACGCGCAATGCCAAGGTTATGCGTCGTATGGTCCGCGCTGCCTTCTTGGGCGAGGACTTGGGCGATACCTCCTCCCTGGTCAACCCCGAGGCCGTGGAGGAAATTCGTCGGGCGGTGTAATCCTGGTCATGCCCCAAGACACCGTCCAGGAGACGACGGCGCCACGCATCGTCTTCAACGCTGCCCTGTGGGCAACCACTGCCGACTACCGGGCGGCGGGCATCAGTCGCCACATCGCCGGTCTGCTGCGGCTGCTGGCCAGGCAGGGCGAGGTCAGCCTGACGGTTACGGTCGCCGACGGCGGCGCCGGTCGCCAGCTCGACAGGCAGGCCCAGGTGGTGAACTTGCCGGATTGGGCCAGGCGGCCAGTGGGCCGGATCGTTTGCGAACAAGCCTATCTGCCCCTCCTCTGCCGGAGCCGTCGGGCCCAGCTACTCCATGCTCCGGCCTATGCCATGCCACTGGCCTGCCCAGTGCCAGCGGTCGTAACCATTCACGATCTGTCGTTCCTGCGCCTGCCAGCCACCTTTGGTCGCTTCCAGGCAACCTACTTGCGGCTGGCAACCGCTCATGCCGTACATCATGCCGCAGCCCTGATCGCCGTATCGGAATTCACCCGCCGCGAGTTGATGGACCTGCTGGGCGCCTCAGCGGAGCGCATCTACGTTGTGCCCAATGGCGTGGACGACGCATTTAGGCCAGCCCCGCCATCGGCTGTGGCCGCCTTCCGCACGCGCCAGGGGCTGCCGGAACGCTTCATCCTGGCCGTCGGCACCCTGCAGCCGCGGAAGAACCTGGTCACCGTCATCGAGGCTTACGGCCGCCTGCGGGCAATGATGGCCGACCCACCAGCGTTGGTCATCGCCGGTGCACCTGGCTGGGGCCGTGACGAGGTAGCGCAGCGCACTCGTGAGCTGGGCCTGGAGACTTTAGTTCGGCGGCTGGGCCATTGCGGCGATCACGAGCTGGCTCTCCTGTACTCTGGCGCGGCCGTGGTGACCGTTCCCTCGCTCTACGAAGGTTTCGGCTTACCTGTTGTCGAGGCCATGGCGTGCGGCACGCCGGTGATCATCGCCGCCACCAGCAGCCTGCCCGAAGTGGCCGGGGACGCAGCGCTGCGCGTTCCGGCAACGGACATCGACCGCTGGGCAGGGGCGCTCCAGGCAGTCTTGGAGGAGCCGCACCTCTCGAGCCAGCTATCCGCAGCCGGCCTGGATCGGGCGCGGGATTTCAGCTGGTCAAGAGCGGCCAGCCAGACTCTGTCCGTGTACCGGCAGGTGATGGGGCAGTCAGCTCGCAGCCCGGTTGTCAAGTCAGCGGGACCCCATGGCGGCTGATCGAACCCCCGGCGAGCGCGTCGGTCTTCTGCTGGCCGATCTCGCGGCCATTCAGGCAGGTTTTGCCCTTGCCTACTGGCTACGCTACGAGCGCCAGCTGGGCGGCCCGATTGCCTGGTACAACGACGTGCCCTATCGCGTCTACGTGCCTTGGGCTTTAGTCCTTACAGCGATACTAGTACCCATCTTCTGGGCCGCTGGGCTTTATTCCCGACGCCGCAGTCGCTCCGGGCTCGAAACCGTTTGGGTCCTTGCCTCGAGCACCGTGGTTGGTATTGCCACGCTCACGGTGCTGATGTTCGGCTTGCGGCCGGTAGCTCAGTCACGCCTGATGCTGCCCTACGCCGCGGCCATGATCATCATCCTGCTGGCGGTCGTCCGCCTCCTCGACCTGGCTCGAACACGACGCCGCTTCCGCCGCGGCGAGGGCGTCATCCGGGCCTTGATTGTCGGCGCCGGCGACCATGGCCGCGCCGTCATGCGCAACATCATGGCCCGGCCGGATGCCGGGTACAGCGTGGTGGGCTTTCTGGATGACGACCCGGCCAAGCGCGAGCAGCCCATTGGCCGCTATCCACCGCTTGGGAGCACCGACGATTTGGCCCGGGTGCTGAGCGACTTCGCGGTGGACGAGGTGATCATTGCCCTGCCGTGGCAGGCTCGAGAGCGCATCGTGCGGCTGGTGAGCCAGTGTGAGGCGGCCATGGTTCGAGCGCGCATCGTTCCCGACCTCTTTCAACTCAGCCTGCGCCAGGTAGATCTGGATTCGCTCAACGGTATTCCACTGTTGTCCGTTCGTCGTCCGACCATCGGTGGCTGGGCTCGCCGGGCCAAGCGGGCCATGGACGTTTTGATCTCGGCCCTGGCCTTGGTGTTGCTCTCGCCGCTCCTGGCTCTGATTGCCGTGGCCATCCGGCTCGACTCACCCGGCGGAGTGCTGTTCCGGCAGCCGCGAGTCGGCCGCGATGGGCGAGCATTCACCTGCTACAAGTTCCGTTCGATGGTGGAGGGCGCCGACGAGGAGCGCGAAGCGCTTTTAGAGCATAATGAGGCCACGGGTCCCATCTTCAAGATGCGCCGTGATCCGCGCTTGACGCGGGTCGGTCGCTTCCTGCGACGCGCCAGTCTGGACGAGCTACCCCAATTGTGGAACGTGCTGCGGGGCGATATGAGCCTGGTGGGCCCCAGACCAGCCATGCCCGATGAGCTGGCGGGCTACCAGCCCTGGCATCGCCGGCGTCTGGAAATCGCACCAGGCCTCACCGGCCTATGGCAGGTAAGTGGGCGGAGCGAGCTGACCTTTGATGAGATGGTCATGCTGGACCTCTACTATGCTGAGAACTGGTCCATCGGGCTCGACGTCCGCATCTTGCTGCGCACCATCCCCACAGTCATCCTGGGAACCGGGGCTTTCTGAGCCGGCTGCACCGCCGCATCAAGGGCTGAGCACGGCCTCAAACGAGCAGTATGGTACCGCCTGGGATGGCGGCCGGTCCGGGAGATTGGCGCGCCGGGGCCACAGCCGGCCTACACGCCCCGCTTTCGGTGTGCCTGCGACGAGGACTATAATTGACGGGTTGACAAGCGAGCTGCTCGAGGTCTGTGAACATGCCCCTGTATGAGTACATTTGCGACCAGTGTGGATACTCGTTTGAGCGGCTGCAGTCGTTTCACGACCAGCCGGTGGAGCGCTGTCCGTCTTGCGACAGCCTGGTCCGACGGGTGATCGCACCAGTGGGCGTGATCTTCAAGGGTTCTGGCTGGTACATAACCGACAGCCGGCGCCAGCTCACCTCGGAGGATCGCCCGGCGTTGTCGGATCGGGGCAATGGAACGGGCCGCAAGGATAGCCCGCCGAAGGCCGACGGCTCCAGTTCCAGCGACTGAGCCTCAGGCCCAGCTGGGCCGGGGCGATTTGGAGCGGCGGTCATGGTCGCATGGCCGCCGCTCCCTTGTGCCGACCACCTTCCGCCATCTACATTTGGAACAGGCCGGTAGCCGGTACCACCCGATAGCGGAAATTGGTCACCAGCTCGCGCAGGCGAGGCTGCAGCTCTCGCCACTCGTCGCTTTGGAGCACCTGGTGAATTGACTCGGCGTCCTCAGCGACCCAGCCAACGGTCACTTGAGGCCCGTCGCCATACAGGGTGAACCACGAGTCGGTCGGCCGCAGCCCGAGCTTGATCAGCCGCGGCACGAACTCCCGAGCGTTGAACTCCACATAATCCTGCTCGCGACCAGGCACAATGTCCCAGGTCATGAGCAGCTTCATCAGGCCCATAGGCGCATCCAGATGCAGACGGCCACCCTACCGAGCTACAGCCCCGGCCTGCCAGCCGACAGGCCCTCGCTACTGGTCGGCCAACATCTCCACGTCGAACACCAGGGTAGCATTTGGCGGAATCTCGGCCACGCCCGCCGAACCGTAGCCGAGTTCGGGCGGGATTACGAACTTGTACTTGGCACCGGGCGGCATCAAGGCGACGCCCTCGTCCCAGCCCGGAATCACCTGACCTTGACCCAGGTAAAAGCGAAACGGCTCGCCGCGGTCCAGTGAGCTGTCGAACTTGGTGCCATCAAGCAGGTAGCCCGAGTAATGGACGCTGACCAGGGAGCCAGAAGCCGGCGGCTCACCACTGCCCGGCGCCAGGACGTAATACTGCAGGCCGCTGGCCGTGGTCGCGGGTTCGCCCTGGACTGGCTCACCGGGCAGCGCGGCCTGCTCGCCGCCGGGTGCGGCTTCCCCCGGCACGGCTGCTTCTGGCTCGCCCGCCGGGGCAGCTGGTGACGCTTTGCGGCACCCGCCGACCGCACAGGCTGTGGCTATGATCACAACGAGAAAGGCGATCCGACGCACGGGTGTGCCTCCTTACTGGACAGCCGGTACCGAAAGCCCGGCTCGGAAACCGATTATCGAGGCACACCCGGCGCCGGTCAAACCCTACTGGCCAAGCGACGCCTCCGCAGAGTGGCCGCCGTCCTGACCGGAACCGGGCCTGATCATCTCGTCCTGGCAGTGCGCCCGGCACAGCGACGTTCCAGCACCAGCCCAGGAGCCACTTGCCGGCCGGGCCCTACTCGATGAACACCTCGACGTGCTCGCCGTCCTCGTGATCCATCACATCGATGATCTGGCCCACCTCGCCATTGCGGATGGCATCGAGCACTTGCCCGACGTCGAACTCGTCCGAATGGGGGACAAAACGGCCTCCCAGCCTGGCCAGGGCGCTTACGATGCCCACTGGCATGTTGATCGATACTTTGGTCCGGCCCGTCGCCAGGTCGGTCACTCGTAAGCGGAACCAACGCCCAGCCGCTTCGGCCGAGCCTTTGAACGGCCGTCCCTCGCCAGGCGGCTCTTTGGGCGCCTCCCGCAGGGCCTCCAGCAGCCTGGCGGCCTCCTCGACGGTAAGCCGCTGCGCCTCGAGCATCTGCAGGATCCGCAACCGCTCTTCGCTACTGCTCATGTTATCACCTCTATTCCTCGTGCCCTGTGGCCCATGAGACCTCAGTCCTCTAGAGCGGCCAGGAGCCGCTCGGCTTCGGCGGCCGTCAGCTGCTTAGCCTCGACCAGACGCAGGATCGCCAGGCGCTCGGCCTCGCTTGAGGCCGTCGGAGTCTCAGCCGCGCCGCGCGGCTGTGCTCGCGCCCCGGCACTCGGCGGCCAATGGAAGGCCGGCCCCGGGTGGGCATGCCCTGGCGCACCGCGGGCGTGGCGGCGCCTGCCGAAGGCGAAGCCGCTTCTCTGCTCGGCGCGCTCTAGACGCCGTTCCAACCGCCCGACGGTTCGCTCAGTCTGGCGCCGCACGCGCTCCACCGCCCGCTCCAGGGATTGCTCTGCCTGGTGGGCAATTCGTTCCGCCTCATCATCGCTGACGCCAGCTGAGGCCAGCACTCGTGGCAGAGCCGAGCTCAGCCTCGTGAGGCGGTCGACGAGCTCCGCTGACAGCGTCGCCACGCGATCGCCCACCTGCCGAGCCGCCTCAGTGGCCGCGTCTTCTAGTTGTACGGCATCTGGAGCTTCCCACGCCGATTGACGGACGCCCTCGCCGACCTGCTGCACCACGATGCGCCGGCCAGCGACCAGGTCCAACACGGCGCCGCCCTCTCCCAAGCGGAGTCGATAGGCGCCCTCAGAAAACTCGGGCTCGGCAGCTGTGGTCAGGCGCAGCTTAGGCTGGCCGCTCCCACAGCGCATCACCAACAACATCGGGCTCGTCTCCGGTATCCGGAGTTTGAGATCCGCACCCGCCTCCAGGCGATAGGTGCGACTGCCTTCCGGCTCCAGTACAGCCCGTATATCACCGCCGGCCGACACCACCACGTCGCCGCCAATGCCGGCCAGCCGCAGATCTCCACCCACTTGCTCGATGGTCAGCGCACCCGCCACCTGGGCAACCGTTACGTCCTCAGCCGCCCGGGCAACGCGGCAATCGCCGGCCACGGCGTGAATCGCCACATCGCCACCAACGTCAGCCACCTCGGCCGAACCGATCTCAGCCAGAGCCAGGTCTCCAGCCACCGAAGCGACCTGTAGTGACCCAGCGAGGCCGCGGATCGCGGCATCGCCGGCCACCGCCAGCACCTCCACCGACCACCCGGCTGGCACCGCCAGGCAGCCGTCGTCCTTGAGCTGCACGTCAACGCCCTGATCGGTATCCTGGATAACGGCAGTGTGCGGTGCTGCCGCGACCCGGACATCTGAGCGATCCTCGCCACGCAAACTGAGATCGCCCCCGGCCGTCACCCGAACCAGTCGCACTTCGCTGCCGTTGCTCACGCCAACTTGTTCCTCGTTCATCCGTTGCCTCCAGATAGCAGCCGCACAGCCTCAGCGGCGTCGATCTCGCCCCGCTCCAGCCGCTCCAGCACCTGCCGACGCTCGGTCGCTGACGGCCGTCCCACTTCCCCGCTCCAGGGCTCGAACCCCAGGGCGCGGATCACTTCATGAAGGCGATTGCGCAGGGTCGGATAGGAAAGTCCGAGCTCCTTCTCCAGTCGATTGAACCGGCCTTCGCAGCGCACGAAGGCCCATACGAAGTTGATCTGTTCCGGACTCAGGCCGCTGAAAGGGCTGGGCATGAAGGTGCCTTCGATGCTGGTATCGCAACCCGGGCACACTAGACGGGTCACGGCCAGGTCGCCCCCGCAGACCGGACAGTGTGTTGGAGCTGAGCGCATTGCACTACGCCTTTCCTGGTGTGGGGCCGCCAACGGCGACGGCCCTCGAAGGATGCTTTACTATTCTAGCATGATGGGGGCCGATCTCAAAGTCGCAATTCAGATCGTCAAAGGCCAGTTGAATCGGCTGACTGAACTGAAGGACGACTGCGCCGCATGCGAGCGCCCGCCATGAGTCTGGTGGATGCGGTGTCCCCGGCCGAGAACGGCCAGGCGACAGGCCGTGACCCTCAGGCTGGATGGCGCGGCGACCCTGGGTCAGCCAGGCCGTCGGTCTGGTTGAGCTGATCGATGGCCGCCAGGAGCTCATCGGCCGAGACCAGGTCACGCATCGACTCGCCATAGCGCGCAAAACGCACCTGACCCTGCCGATCGATGATCACCAGCGCCGGCATGCGGCCCAGCTGCAGGAGACGACGCTGCTGACCGAAGGCATCGGCTACCCGGTGCTGCGGATCAGGCAGGCCGATGAACGGCAGCTCGTGGCGCTGCCAATAGCTGGAAAAACTCGGGGCGTCCTCTGGGCCAACGACGACGACCTCGGCGCCGCGGGCCTGGATCTCGGGGTAGCTCAGGCGCAACTGCGCCATGTGCTTGCGGCAGTATGGTCAAGCGAAGCCGCGATTGAAAACCAGCACTACGTGCTGGCGGCCCCGGAAGTCCGATAGGCGCACCGTGTGGCCCTTGATGTCAGAGGCCTCGAAGTCGGGCGCCCACGCACCCACGCTAAGCATCCTCGGCATGAGGCACCTCCTGGCGGGAAGAACGGACACGAGCCTCTCGATAGGCCTCCAGAGCTCGCAGTCGAGCCTGGTCGTGGTCGACAATGGGTTCGGGATAGTCGCGGCCGACAACACAGGCTACTTGCTTCTGCAGACCATTGGGCATTAGCCAGGGTGTATGGACGTACTCGGGTGGCACATGGCGGAGCTCTGGCACGAACCGGCGCACGTAGGCGCCCTGCGGATCGTAGCGCTGACCCTGACGGACCGGGCTGAATACGCGGAAGTAGGGCGCGGCATCGGTACCAGTGCCAGCTGTCCACTGCCAGCCGCCGTTGTTGGCCGCCGGGTCGCCGTCCAGAAGGTGGCGCATGAAGAAGCGTTCACCATGCCGCCAATCGAGCAGGAGATCTTTGGTCAGAAAGGAGGCCACGATCATGCGGCCGCGGTTGTGCAGCCAACCAGTGGTCACCAGGGCCCGCATCGCGGCGTCCACGATTGGGTAGCCCGTCTGGCCCGCCGCCCAGGCGGCAGACGCCGACTCGTCCTCACGCCAGCGCACGGCTGCCAGCTCCGGCCTGAAGCTGCGCTCAAGCACTTCCGGAAACCAGTACAGAATGTACTGATAGAACTCCCGCCAGATCAGCTCGTCCAGCCAGGCCCAGGCCGAAGCCCGTGCCACCTCATCCGCCGCCGACTCGGCGGCGCGCCGGGCCACTACCGCCGCCTGGCGGGCTGAGATCAGGCCGAAGCGCAGCTGTGGCGAAAGCTGCGAAGTCGCTTCGACATCCAACCGATCCCTCAGGCCAGCGTATCTAGAGATCGGCGCGACAGGCTCTTGGCACGTGGTGGCCGCTCGTTCGCCCGCCGACACCTGGTCAACCATGCGAGCGGAAGCGCTGCAACCGGCAAAGTGCTCCAGCCGCGCTTGAGCCTGCGCTTCGCTGGCCGGGAAGGCCGCAGCGAAATGAAAGGCCGGCCGATCCGGAATGCCGGAAGATGTTGCCATGGGAGGTACGGCAGTCGACTGCCGGGCCGCGAGCGCTGCCTGCACCTGGGCCAGACTGTTAGATGCAGGCCCCTCGGCCATAAGCGGCCAGGCTTGCGCTAGCCAGGCCCGTCGGAACGGGGAGTACACGGTGTACGGCCGACCATCTGGCTTAGTGATGGCCGCCGGGTGCACTACGGTCAGCCCACCGCAGAGATGGAGCGCTACAGCGGCCGCCACGTCCTGGTCCCGCTGCCGGCCATAGGGCCACCAGTCCTCTTCAGCGAAGACGCCGACGGCCTCATAGTGCCGGGCCACGGCGCTTACCTCCACCGCCGGTTGGCCGATGCGGACAATCAGCTGCGAGCCCAGTACCTGCAGGTCACTGGCCAACGATCGCAAGGCAGCATAGAGGAAGGCCAGCCGCTGCGGCGCCGTACACGGGTCGTTCACCAGCGCTGGATCGATGACAAACAGCGGCACCACCCACTCGGCCTGCTGGGCCGCCGCCAGCAGCGCCTGATTGTCTTGCAGCCGCAGATCTCGCCGCAGCCACCATATGGCCGTGCGCACCGGGCCGTTCAAGGCCGCCGCCCCAATCGATCGCTTGGTGACCGCTGTTTGCTCATCCCTGACTCCCACAGCGATCATCCGTCGACGGCTGCCCGCTCACCGCCGTGGCCGGGAGTCGCCACTCGAGGCGCACTCGCCACTTTGGCCTACCACGCACATCGAGCGTCTTCTGCTCCTTCACCTGCCCGAACCAGCCGCGCCCAAGAGATCGCGCAGCGCCGGATCGATTTCGGCAAAGCGGAACATGAATCCCAATTCCAACAGGCGCCTTGGCATGACCCGCTGGCCTTCCAAGAGCAGCGTGGCCATCTCGCCGTAGATCAATCGCAGAAGCCAGGACGGCACCGGTATTCGAGCCGGCCGCCGCAGCACCTGAGCCAGGCTGGCCGTGTACTGCGCATTGGTGACAGGATTTGGTGCCGTCAGATTGAAGACGCCACTGGCCGTCGGATGCTGGAGCAAGAAGCGCAAGGCAGCCACCTCGTCGGCGATGTGAATCCACGGAAACCATTGCCGGCCGCCACCCAGAGGCCCGGCGACGCCAAGCCGGAATAGGGGCAGCATGCGCACCAGAGCGCCACCCTCGGTGGCCAGAACCACTCCGCTGCGCACCACGGGCCGGCGCACGCCGAGCGCCTCCACCGCTGCCGTGGAGGCTTCCCAGTGACTCACGAACCGCGGTAGCCAGCCCTCGCCCGCCGCAGAATCCTCGTCCAGCCATTCGTCGCCCCGCCCTCCATAGTAGCCCACTGCCGACGCCTGGATCAGTACCCGCGGCGGGGTGTCCAACTGACTGATGGCTTGAGCCAGGGCAGCGCCGGAGCTCAGCCGACTGTTGATCAGCAACCGTTTGCGGGCTGCAGTCCACCGCCCGCTGCCCATGTTCTCCCCGGCCAGCTGGACAACGGCGTCGGCCGCGGCCAGATGGTCAACCAGCCCCTCCCCAGACCGACCGTCCCAACCGCCCACCCTGACCTCCGGCGGCAGGCCTTGCACCGCCTGTGGCCGCCGCGACACGACCCTGACCTCGGCACCGCTGGCCACCAGGTCGCGGCTTAGGGCCCGGCCGATCAATCCCGAGCCGCCGACGATGACGACGTGCATTTCACCCTCCTGGCCACTAGCAGAGTTAATCGGAAGTGACTGTGAACGGACAAGAGCGCCGGGAACCCCATGGCGACGCTCCTGGAAGCCCTGGCGCCCCGTGAGGGTCTGCCGCCCGGTCAGTAGTCCTCCTCGAGGTCCATGCCCGCATAAAGGTGACTTACTTGCGCCTCGTAGCCATTGAACAGGAGCGTCGGCACGATCGGCTCCGGGCAGGCGCCCCGATAGCGCGCTTCCCGCTCCTGACCCCAGCGGGGATGGGGCACGTTCGGATTGACATTGGCATAGAAGCCGTATTCCTCCGGCGCCAGGCGATGAAAGAAGGTCGCTGGCTGGTCGGCCACTAGCTCGATTCGCTGTAAGCCTTTGATTGACTTGAAGGCGTATTTCCACGGCACGACCAGCCTCAGCGGAGCGCCGTTCTCCTTGCTGAGCGGTCCGCCATACATGCCGGTGGCCAGGATAGTGAGGTCGTGCATCGCCTCGTCGAGTCGCAAGCCCTCCTCGTAAGGCCAGACGACGCTCCCACTCAGGGCGACCACCTCAGGCGTGGCTGAGATGACGCCACCAGCAGCGTCCGGTTGGACTGACAAACGTTGCAGGCCGCGGCTCGACGGTACGCCGGACACGAAGCGGACAAAGCGAGCCGTGGGCAGAGGCTCTACTTCGGCCAGCAGACGATGGAGCGGAAAACCGAGCCACGGTATCACCATGGCCCAGGCCTCGATGCAGCGCAGGCGATAGACGCGCTCCTCAATGCCAAAGCGAGTTAGGGCGGCTGCGTCGTAGACCTTGGGATAGCGAACCAGGCCGCCCACTTCGAGACGCAAGGGCCGTGGCTCGTAAGGCGCTACTGCCTGGTCTAAGCCAAGGCGCGCATCGGTGAACTCCCAGTAGTGGCCATAGGTGGTAACACGGTGCTTCTGAGTAACCGGGTTTCCAAGCTCATCGCCGCGCAGCGAAGCTCGCGGCACGGTGGGCAGCGGCAGACCGCTATCCTGGAGCTCACGGCGAGGGCCGGGCGCCATCGTCGCCCGACAACCAGCCGCCAGTAAGGCCAGTCCGGCCATCATGCGATGCAGGAACCAGCGCCGACTGAAAGCTGGCCGCAGATCTCGGGCATGCGAATGGCCCGCCCAACCGGGGCCAGGAGGTGCGCCAGGTCTTGTCACCCGCGACCCGCTGCCTCCCGATCCAGGACTATCGTCACCGGGCCGTCGTTGACCAACTCCACGGTCATGAGCGCCCCGAAGATGCCACAGGCCACCTTCGCGCCGCAGGCCTGGAGCCGCTCCACGAAGACATGGTAGAGTCGCTCGGCTAGCTCGGGTGGGGCTGCCTGGCTGAAATCCGGCCGCCGCCCCTTGCGTGCATCGCCATAGAGAGTGAACTGGCTGACCACGAGTACCTCGCCGGCCACATCTTCCAAGCCAAGCTCGAACTTGCTGTCCGAGCCCGCGAAGAGACGCAGGCTCGTCACCTTGCGGGCCAGCCAGTCCGCCTCGGCTTCAGTGTCACCGCGGCGCACGCCCAGGAGCACCAGGTAGCCGCGCCCGATCGCGGCCACCGTTTGGCCTTCGACCTGGACTTCGGCCCGTGAGACACGTTGCAGCACTGCGCGCACAGCCAGACCCTATGGCGATGACCTAGCGACCGGCGGTGCGACCAGTCAGCATCAAGCGCAAGATGTCGCGGCGGGCCGGATTCGTCTCGCGCTCCAGGGTTTCGACCAGCCAGGCTCGCACTGCCGCCGACTTCGTCTGGGCACCAATGTCGGCCAGCGCCTGACGCGCCAGTTCCGCCGCAGCACCGGACAGGTGCGCCTGGAGGGTCCAGAGAAAGTCCATCGCCAGCGGGTCGCCGGCCGCGCGACGGGCAGCCAGCTTCACCGCGGGCAAAGCTGCCGGCGGTGGCGCCAGCAGGCGGCGACAAACCTCGAGCACCTCCAGGGGCTCGCTGCACAGCGCTTCGATGCGATCCAAGAGCTCGTTCACAGCGAAGGCGGCAAAAGGTTCATTAGCCTCCATGGGGATGGACTTGAGCGCTCGGCCAAGGAGCTCCATGGTCCCCGGTGGACGGTCCCGGGTCAGACGGTCCAGAGCCGCCAGCCAGCGGATTCGGGCCTCACCTGGCTCCTGGGGATCTATGGTCAACAGCATGCGGGCATCTTGCGCTCGCTGTTCGGCCAGGCGAGCGGCCTCGATGGCGCCGGTCTCCCGAAGCACCGCCGGCAGCCCGTTCCGCACCGTAGGCTCGAGATCGAGGGCCAGAGCCAGCACCAGACGCTCGGCGTCGGGCATCTTCAGGCCCAGCATGGTCCGCGCCGCCTCGAGCCGCAGGGCCGCCATCGGGTCGCGCAGACTCTCGATGAGCGGCATCGCCAGCTCATCCTTGAGCGCGGGCTCCAGCTCGGGTCCGCGCGCCAGGGCCCTCAGAACAGCCATTCTGACACCAGGATCGGCGTGCCTAAGAAGCTCCAGATGGATGCTCGCGGCCTGGGCGTCGGCGGCTTCGATGGCAGCCCGCGATAAGATGGCCACAGCTGCTGCGCGCACCGCCTGTGGGCCGTCGACCGCACGGCGCAGTGCGACCAGGCAGGGCGCCGAGCAGTCGGCCTGCGCCCGCAGATGGGTCAGGCCGACGTCTATCAGCCGCGCATCGCCCGATTCAAGCAGGCTGATGATCACCCGCTCGCGGACTTCCGGCTCGGCTGAATCTAGCAGCGGCTCGAGGACCTCCAACGCAGCCTGCCTGACCACCTCGGACTCGTCGCCAGCCGCATCCAAGACGTAGGGCATGGCCAGCGGCAGCGACCCCCTGTCCGCTCCTGCCAGTCGGGACAGGGCCGCCGCTCGCCGCTGGGGCTCGGGAGCAGATAGGTCGACAACCAGGTCGCGGTCTGACTGGGCCTCACTTATCCGAGCCATAATGTGCGCCGCCAGAGAGCGAATCGCCTGGTCGGGCGCGAGCAGGTCTTCACGCAGAGCGGCCGTGAGCGCTAGCCGATGGCGGTACAGGGCGGCAGGCGGGTAGCCGTCCAGCAGCTCAAGAGCCAGGCGGCGCACGTCTTCACGCGGCGCCCGCAGCAAGAGCTCGAGCGTCCTAGCCGCGTCGCGGTCGGCCAGATAGCCGTCGAGGGCTAGCAGCACCAGGCCCCGGGTCGCCAGCGCACGGACCGCCGGCACGGCATCCACCATTGCTCGCTCAAAACCCGCCTTGAGTCGCAGGCCGCACCGCTCCCAGGCCGGCTTCTGCTCCAGGGCCTCAACCAGGGCCGCGAGTATGATTTCCCGGCCTCGCCAGTCGACCTCCCAGGCCACGGCAAGAAGGTCAGAGACGGTCGCCAGAGCCTCCAACCCACTGCTAAGCGCTAATGGCTGGCACCGCAAATAGGCCACCACGGCCAACCAGCGCAGCCCTCTGACGGTCGAGTGCATATTGAGCTGCGGTTCGGCCGCCGAGAGGCAGACGGGCTGGCTGCCAGGCTGGTTATCCCAGAGAAGCAGGCGGCCGTCAGGCAGCAACCACATTGGCCGCTCGCCCGTGTCTCGCAGGCGATAGCCCGTCTGACCCGGACGCTCGCCATTAGGCAGCTCGATTGGCACGCTGGTGTCAATCTCGGCCGCGATGCCACGCGCCAGAGCCGCCAACCGCGGATGATCGCGGTGCACTTCGCTGTGGCTGAGTTGCTCGAGCGTCAGCCGCAGACGCTCGGCCTGGGGCTTCAAGGCCAAAGACCTCACCTCCGGCGCGGTGCCTGCTGCGAAACCTCAGGCTGCAATCGGGCTCCAGGGCCGCGGGAATGCGTTGCGCCAGGTCGAACTGACCGACGGCGCCCAACGGCCATTCTATGGGCGACCGGGCAGGAGGTCAACGCCCACCGCTGCTCGGCAGCCGGAACGGTTGCTCAGCAGAAGCCCGGCCGATATAATCGCCCCGCCTTTCGAGGACCGGCGAGCGGCCACGGCGAACGGTGCCGACCGCGGCGTGACTGGGCGTCGGCTAGCAGGCTGACTAATCGAATGCTACCAGGAGGTACAGTGGAGATCGACTCCCTGCCAGACACCAACTCGCCTGAGGTGATGGAACAAGCCGTAAGCCTCTGGCTGACCAGTGTCATCTGGGCCCAGAAGTGGCGCGAAGTTCACCCCGATGCGGTGGAGCGCACGCTGCTCGAGCTGTACGAGAACGTATTCCGCACCGTACGTAAGACGCACCACAGCGACTGATCGCCCATTCGCCTGCGGTGGGCCGCCCATGGCGGAGCGGCCCACTGCGCCGCCATGGGCGGCCACCAGGCCGGTTGAGCGCCGCTGCGTGGCTGCTGTGGAGAGCCGCTGGTAATCGCCGGTGCGTGGCGCTGCGCCTCGGGGCGTGAGTCAACGTGCCAGCACCTGGCTGCTACCTGCCAGTTCCGTGGCCTGGCGGTCCGCACCCACGACTGGAGCGGTGTCAAGAGCGCGGCTGGCCCCAGAACTGCAGTAACCGGCCGTCTCTAACCCTGCCCATGCCGTGACCTTTAGCAGCAGGCTGGCGTGCTCGATTACCTGGCTATCGCAGCCCTGACCCAGGAGCTGGACCAGCGCCTGCTCGGCGCCCGGGTTCAGGCAGTCATCCCGCTCGACCGCCTGTCATTGGGCTTTGAGCTCTTTGCCGATGGCCGCTGGTACTTGCAGGTAAGCGCCGATCCTCAGCAGGGTGGCGTTGCTCTCCAGCGCACGCGACTGCGCCGCGGCGGCAACGTCACGCCGCTTAGCCTGGCGGCTCGCAGTCGACTCGTTGGCTCTCGTCTCCAGGCCATCGACCAACCACCCTGGGAGAGGGTGCTGCACTTGGTTTTTGAGGGCGAAGGCACATTCAGCCTTATTGCCGAGCTGGTGGGGCGACTGGGCAATCTGCTGCTGGTGGACGGGCAGAGCCAGGTCCTGGCGGTCGCGCGTCCGGTGACTTCGTCCAAGAACCGCGCACGCACCGTCCTGCCCGGCAGGCCCTATGTGCCACCCCCGGCGCCGGCCAGGCCTGTGCCGCCGGACATCACCGTCGAGGTGATGTCCGATTGGTTCGCTGCCGAGCCGCGCCAGACCGCCTGGCGCCTCCTTTGTGACCGACTGCGGGCCGTAAGTCCGCTCGCGGCCCGAGAAGTGGTCCATCGGGCGCTCCTGAGCTCCACGGCCGCCCGCGAGGTGGCGCCGCTCCAGGGTCAGGAAAGCAGGCCGGCGGAGGTCGCCACGGCGGCAATGGTTAGCCCTGGCGCGTGCCACCAGGCCCTGATGGAGCTCTTTGCCTTGCCTCAAAAGGGCGCCTGGAGGCCCGGCATCTGCCGCTCCGCCACCGGTGTCCTGGCCTTTGCCCCTTACGAGTTGCTGCACCTGCCCAACTGGCAACCAACGGACAGCCTCCTGTCAGCCATCGCCTTATGGCAAGAGGGTTGCCAGCCCGCTGACCCTTATGCCCGGGCCCGACAGGCGGTCGGGCTAGAGCTGGAACGCCTCCGGAGCCGCGCTGCTCGCCGGCTGGCCAACCTTCAGGCCCAGAGCCCAGACCTGCAAGCAGCGGAGATTGATCGGCTCAAGGGAGATCTAATCCTCGCCCACCGCCACGCGCTTCAACCGGGGCAGGTCACACTTATCGTTCCGGGAATGGAGCCCGATAGCGAGTGGCTTATCGAGCTTGACCCAGCCCTGTCCGCCGTGGCCAACGCCCAGCGGTACTACGGCCGCTATCGCCGGGCGCGCCGGGCAGCCCTGGCCCTGCCGGCGCTGATTGAGGCGGCGCGGAGCGACCTGGCCGGGTTGGATCAGCTGGCAACCGATTTGGCGCTGGCCGAGAACCGGGCAAGCATCGAAGCGGTGCGCGAATTGCTGCCGATCAGCTCGCCAGCGAGGCAGGATAGGCCGGCCAGACCGCGACGCTCAGGAAGCCCGCTTCGGCTGCTGTCGCCTGATGGCCTCACGATCCTGGTCGGACGAAACGCCCTGGAGAACGAACGCCTAACGTTCGAGTTGGCCCATCGCGACGACTTGTGGCTGCACGCTCAAGACGTGCCCGGCGGGCACGTGGTGATCCAGTCCCGGGGGCGCGATGTACCGGCGGACACGCTGGAGATGGCGGCCGGCCTGGCGGCGTACTACTCGCGCGCTCGCAGCGAAAGGCGGGTGGCTGTCGCGGTCACCCGGGTGCGGAATGTCCGGCGATTGCCCGGTGGCGTTCCGGGAATGGTTCGCTACCGTCAGGCCAAAACCTTGGTGGTCAGGCCAAGGGCCCCAGCGGTGCCTTAGCTATAACGGCAGCGTGCAGACGGAGCCGATTTCGTCTACCATTTGGGCTTGGCCTCGGCAGACGGGTGCAAGATCGACCTGGTCCCATCGCCGAGACGGTGCTCAGCAACGAGCAACCCAGCGAGGAGAACGCCAACCATGAAGCTTGTGCAAGCGATGTCCCGACTTGGCACCGAGACGGCCTTCAATGTCCTGGCGCGGGCCAAACAGCTCGAAGCCGAGGGCCGAGACGTCATCCACCTGGAGATCGGCGAACCGGATTTCGACACTCCCCGCAACATCATCGAGGCGGCACGTCAGGCGCTCTTGGATGGCTACACGCACTACACGCCGGCGCCCGGCATTCCCAGGCTCAGGCAGGTGATCGCCGAGCACGTGGCCCAAACGCGGGGCATCCCGGTGGCGCCGGAGAACGTGGTCGTCGTACCGGGCGGCAAGCCCATCATCTTCTACAGTTTGCTAGCCCTGGTCGACGCGGGCGACGAGGTCATCATGCCCAACCCCGCCTTTCCGATTTACGAGTCCATGGTCCGCTTTGTGGGCGCAACACCGGTCTTCGTCAGGTTGCGAGAAGAAGAGGGCTTCGGGTTTGATCTAGACATGTTGGCCGACAGCATTACCGATCGGACACGAATGGTCATCCTGAACTCGCCCTCCAATCCCACGGGCGGCGTTCTGGACAAGCGGCAAATCGAGACAATCGCCGCACTGCTTCGGCCCCGAGAAGAAATCATGGTGCTGTCCGATGAGATCTACTCCCGGATCCTCTATGACGGCACCCACTACTCCATCGCCAGCGAGCCGGACATGCAGGATCGGACGATCATTCTGGATGGCTATTCCAAGACATATGCCATGACCGGTTGGCGGCTCGGCTATGGGGTCATGAACCAGCGCCTGGCCGAGGCCATTACCCAGCTGCAGATCAACGCCGTGAGCTGCGTCAACGCTGCGGCCCAGGTAGCCGGCATCGAGGGGCTGACGGGACCCCAGGACGATGTGACGCGGATGGTCGCCGCCTTCCGGGAGCGTCGCGACCGGATCGTCGGCGGCCTGAACCAGCTGCCGGGCATACGGTGCGTGATGCCCCAGGGCGCCTTCTACGCCTTCCCCAACGTGTCGGCGCTGCCCGTCGACGAGGGAACGCTGGCTCGTCGCTTGCTCGACGAAATGGGGGTCGCCCTCTTGGCCGGCACCGCCTTCGGGGAGTACGGTCGCGGCTATCTGCGCCTGTCATACGCCAACTCGGTGCCTAACATTGAGCGCGCCCTGGAGCGCATGGCGGACTTTCTGGCCAGGCTCTAGACGCGGCCGGCGCCAGAGCCAGGCACCACTTGGGCGGCCTAAGCCAGAGGGCATCAGGGAGACGGACATGGATAACATCCGGCAGGTGCTTGATCGAATCCGGCAGCATCACGCCGTTGAACACGCCACCATTCACATTCTTAGCCAGCGCCTGCCGGACCGGCCGCTCGCCGGGCACTCGGATAGCCACGGCATTCGAGTACTCGGCCCCGTTCCTACGACGAGCGTGCAGGCCGCGGTCGAAGAGGCATTGCGGCGCTTGCCGCACGAGCCTGAGCTGGCCGTGCATCCGCTTTGCGGCACCAACCTGGTCGTGGGTGGCACCATGGCGGGTCTACTTTCGCTGTTCGTCCTGGTGGGCCTTGAGAACGAGCGGCGGCCGTGGCGACTGCTCCAGGCCTTGCCGCGGCTGATCACCGCCGCCACTGCGGCCTTCGCCTTGGCGCGCTTTGCCGGGCCCTACGTCCAGCGACACTGGACGACCATGGTGCCGGCCGGCGATCTGGTCATCGACAGCGTCCGGCCGCAACAAGTGGGCAACTACACCCTGCACCGGGTGAAGTTCCGGGCCCGCAGCGCCGGCACACAGGGACTGTAGGCTGGTGCAGCCTGGTCGTTGCGTCCAGCCAGGCCACCGTGGGTTGGCGCGGGGTCTCGGCAGGAGCTACTGCCCCCGAGGCGTTCGGGTGGGCGAGCCAGCCTGACTTGGTCGTGGCGGCTGGGCAAGAACGCCAACCGGCTGAGTCAAGACAGGTAGGCAGGTGTTCTACATCTTTTACGGCAGCGACGAGTTCTCCATCGCCGAGGCCATCACCAGCCTCAAACAGCGCCTGGCGGCGACCGACCCCCTGGCGGGGCTGAACACGCTTGAACTGGACGGGCGCGAACTGACTCTGGCTGAGCTTCGGGCCACCGCCGACACCATCCCCTTCTTCGGCGAGCGCCGGCTGGTCATCGTCCGCGGCCTGCTGGGTCGCTGCAATCAGAGGCAGGGTGACGCCAAGAATCGGAAGGCACTTGCCGAGGGACTAATCGCCTACTTGCCGCATGTGGCGCCGACCTGCCGCTTGGTGCTGGCCGAGGGTCAGCTGGATGCCCAAAACCCGGTTCTGCGCTGGGTACAGGCTTGGCTGAGGGAGGCACCCCACCCGGAAGAGGCGGCCTACGTTCGTGAGTTCGAAACGCCGCCGGTTCACGCCTTGCCGGCGTGGCTACACGCTCGCGCCGCGGCGATGGGAAGCCGCCTGGAGCCCGCTGCCGCTGAGGCGCTGGCCGAGGCCCTCGTCCGCGACAAGGCGGTGGATCTGCGCTTGGCCGCCTCCGAGCTCGAGAAGCTGGCGCTCTACGCGGATGGCCGCACCATCAGCCTGGAAGACGTGATGGCCCTGGTAAGCCCGGTCAGCTTGAGCAGTGTTTTCGCCTTTGTCGATGCCCTGGCAGCGCGTGACGGACCAGAGGCGGCCACACAGTTGCATCGCTTCCTTAACGCTGGCGAGCCGCCGCTACGGCTCTTGACCCTAATCGGGCGCCAGTTCCGTCTGCTGATCCGAACCAAGGCGCTCTTGGACGCCGGCACCCCACCTGCCGGCCTGGCATCCGCCCTGGCGGTACCGCCGTTCGTCGCCAGCAAGCTGGCAGGCCAGGCGCGGCGGTTCTCCCCCGCCCAGCTCATGACTAGCCTGACCAGACTCCGCGATCTGGACACCGACATCAAGACCGGACAGGTGGAGCCGGTGTTGGGTCTAGACCTATTCGTAAGCTGGATCTGCGGCCCCGCCCCAGCAGGCGGCGTTCAGCTCTAGGCCCGGCCGGCCTTCCGGGTGTCCGCAGCAAGCGCCGTGGCCACAGCGCGAATATTGGCCTCATAGGCACGCTGGAAGGCAGCCAGGCCTTCCTGCAAAAGGACTTCGCCAACCGCCTGGAGGTCGATCCCCCACTGGGCAAGGGCCCCCACCACGGCCCGGGCGTCGCCCTCCGATCCAGTGAGCTCGTCGCGGGCCCGACCATGGTCACGGAAGGCCTCCAGGGTCGAGAGCGGGATGGTGTTGATGGTCATCGGTCCCGCCAGTTCCTCGACGTACTTCACATCGGAATAGGAAGGATTCTTGGTGCTGGTCGACGCCCAGAGCACCCGCTGCGGCCTTGCCCCCAGCGACTCCAGACGGCGGAAAGGCTCCTCGGCCAATAGCTCGCTGAACCGATGCCAGATCAGGCGGCTGTTGGCCACGGCAGCCCGCCCACGCAGCGCAGCCAGTCCGTTCCTGTCAGCTTCCGCGAGTCCGCCCGCGGCCAATCGCCGCTCCAGCTCGGCGTCAACGTGGCTGTCGATTCGACTTACGAAGATACTCGCCACCGAGGTCACCTCGCCGGGCCGCAGTCCAGCGGTCAGCCTATCCTCCAGGGCGCTGAGATAGGCTTCGGCCACGGCCTGGTACTGGCGCAGCGAGAAAACCAGCGTCATGTTGACGTTGATGCCCTCGCGGAGACACTCCCGGCAGGCAAATACGCCAGCCTCGGTGGCCGGAATCTTGATGAGCAAGTTGGGGCGACCGATGGCCTGCCAGAGACGCCGGGCCTCGCTCACTGTCGAGGCGGCATCGTGCGCCAGGAAGGGCGAGACCTCATGACTCACGTACCCGTCCCAGCCCTGGCTGGCATCATAGACCGGCTGCAGGACATCGCATGCCTGACGGATGTCATCGGCCAAGAGCTCGTCCAGCACCAGCTCGGCATCACGGCCGTGTGTTGCCAGTTCGCTCAGCCCGGCGTCATAGGCGCTGCTGCTCGCCAACGCTTGCTGGAAGATCGCCGGATTGGTGGTGACCCCGGTCACGGCATCCTGCCGCACATAGGTGGCCAGGATGTCGGGCAGCCAGTCGCGACGAAGCTGGTCGAGCCAGACACTCTGCCCCAACCTGACGAGTTCATGTAGTGGGTTAGGCATGGTGGACCTTCCCTGGACGCTCCCGACAACCAGACGAGCGGATGGTAAGGAGCCTGTCGGGCAAGTCAAACCGTTGGATAGCAGGTAGCTTCCAAAGTCCGCCGGCGGCGCAACGCCTCAAACAAGGCGCGCCCCTGGCCCGCCGCAGCTCGAGAGAGCGGCTCAGACAAGCTGTCGGATGACCGCGATTACCCGACCCTGGACCCGGACATTCTCCGGCTCGACGAACAGGGGCTGCATGTGCGGGTTTGCCGGCTGCAAGCGCACGCGACCATCCTCGTTGTAATACCGCTTCAGCGTCGTCGCCGCCGCATCAACGAGCCAGGCGGCAACCATCTCGCCGTTTTCGGCCGTCTCCGTCGGCTCCAGAACAACGAGATCGCCATCGTTGACCAGGGCGTCAATCATCGAGTGACCCTTGACTCGCAAGGCATAGATGCGTGGCGACCGCGCGGCCAGAGCTGCGGAGATCTCGACCATCTCCTGATCCTCGTCCAGCTCGCCCAAGGTGGCCGGATCAAGAACCATGAGCGGCTCGCCAGCGGCAATCGTACCCAGCACTGGTACACACACGCTCCGGCGCTCACGCCGCAGCTTTAGGCCGCGTGACAGACGATGGTCACGTTCGATGGCCCCGCTGGCCTTCAGCTTGTTGAGGTTGTAATTGACCACGCTGGTTGAGGAGATCCCCAGACGTTGGCCAATTTCACGGATGGTCGGCGGGTAGCCATGCTCGGCCACGTAGTCGCGGATAAAGTCCAGCATACGTTGCTGGCGATCGCTTAGCGCCATAGCTGCCTCCTGTTCGTGCTCCCGAGGGCGGGCGCGTTCCGCCCAGCCGAACGTCTGTGCGCATTGTAGCACGAACATCCGTTCGCTGTCAACCCGGATCCTCAAGCCGCCTGCCAGAGTAGAGCCTCGGGCACCAACAGTCGGGTCACGTTCTGCCCAGCGAGCAAGAACGCCGCGACCTCAGTTCGCGAGGCCTCCCGGCGATAGGGCGCGATCGAAGTACTGCTCCACCGATAGCCAGCGGGCCGGTCCACGACCCTCGAGTTCAGCACGCAGATCGCCCACCAGCCCGCTTCTCTCGGCGAAGACATTGTGGCGATGAATGGACTCCTCGCTTACCAACCGTGCCAGCACAAAGGCTGCATCCGGCAGTTCGCGATAAGCCTGTACGACCAGTGCGAGCATCTCGCGCACCACGTCCTCGGCGAACCGGGGATTGGTGTGGGCCCGGTTGATGACGAAGAACTCGTCGAGTCGCTTCAGCATCTCGTAAGTCTCGCTCGACATACTGGCCTCAACGATGCGCACCAGGTCGTCAGCGCTCACCGTCGGATGATCGGACACGACCAGCGTGCCCCGGGCCCGCTGATTGTGGGTGGCAAGCGGCACCAACGCCAGGATCTGGCGGATCTGGTCATCGCTGAAGCCGGCCTCGGCCAGGCGAGACCCGCTGTGATCGCGCATCATCTGCTGACCGCAGGGACATGCGGTCATGCCGCTCACCTCGACACCAACAAGAGACGTCGTGTGATGCCCATCCGATGCCGCCCAGCCCAACAGGTCAAACACATCCTGGCTGCGCCCGGCCGAGAGCGGAGCTCGCCGGGTTCGCGGCACCTTGGCCCGGACTATCACTTGCGACCGGCCCGCCCCCTGAGCCACCACAATCCCGCTGGCCAGTCGGGCCGCCAGGCTCTCGATGTCTGGCGCCGCTTCCCGAATCAGCTCGTCCAGCGCTGAGTCCACCTCGTGGGGGAAACGCGACAGGTGGGCGCCTTTCTGATCGCTCATCAGGTCGACCCAGAGGTCAAGTTGAGCATAGAAAACCTGCACCCGGCGCCCACAGGTCAGGTGGATGACCCTCTCCAGACCCTGCACCCCAACCCGCTGCAGCGCCAGGCCATGCAGCGGCGGTTCTGCCTGCAGATCCCGGGTAAAGCCAGCCAAGAGCCCATCAGCCACTGGGCGGACGCCCTCGGACCCTACTTCGTCGCGCAGTTCGGCAATCGTTTTCTGGAGTACCGGATGAACCAGGTCGGGCGCCAGATCAGCCAGGGGCACCAGCACGAAACCTCGCCGCGCCATCTCGGGGTGCGGAACCCGCAAGCCGGTCTCGCGGTCGTCGACCACGGCGCTATCCATCAACAGGATGTCGATGTCGATGGGCCGCGGCCCGTGGCGCTGGGCCGACGGTTGTCGTCCCAGCGCCCGCTCGATGGCCTTGACCCGCTCGTGAAGCTCGCGCGGCGATAGCGCGGTACGAGCCCGCACCACGCAGTTGATGAATCTCGGTTGTCCCAGCAAGCCCACCGGATCGGTCTCATAGGCCGGCGACACCGCCTCCACCTGCATACACTGCCTTAGCTCGCTGATCGCCCGAGCGAGGTTGAGCCGCCGATCGCCTAGGTTGGCGCCGAGCCCCAAGTAGACAACTTGAAGGCCTCGCTGGGCCGCTGGACCGTGGGCCATTGGTCCTACGGGCGAATCAGAAAGGGCAGCGCTACGGGCCGCCCGGCCACCGGACTAGCCGTTGCCGGCGGCGTCGCGGTCTCCGTCGGTGACATAGTGGGCATGGTCATGACCGGGGTGATCGTAGGTCGCCGGGTGGGCGTCTCGGTAGGCGTCAGGGTGATGGTAGCTGTCGCCGTGTCTGTGGGCGGGGACGTAGGCGAGCCCGGCGTTGGAGTCGTAGAGACCGTAGCAGTTGGCCAGCCTGTGGGAGCGGCCGTCGGCGACTCGCGCGGCTCCGGTGGACCGGTGAGCTCGCGCACCCAAACCCCAGCACCGCCCGCCGCGGCAAACAGCAGTCCATCATCGATCCCGCCAGCGAGCGCCAGGTCGGTGACCTGGGCGGCTCCAGCATACAGGTCGGCGAACCATTGATCGCCGGTCGCGGCGTATACCGCGGGCAGGCTTCCGTCACTGACAGCACCGGCAAAAGCCACACCATCGGAGGCGAAGGCGGGGGATAGCTCAAGAGTACGCAAACGCGCCGTCGGATGCAGACCGGTGCTGCGCTCCTGCCAGATTCCCCGGCCGGACCGGGTGGAGATGTACACATGCGCCCGGTTGGTTGGCTGTGAGGGATCGTCTATCACGGCCAGCAGAGTGTGGTCCGTGGCGAAGTTCGGAGACATGAAAAGGCCGTAGAGATTGCGAACCGGGCTCACAGTTGGCACCCGGCCGACCTGTAGAAAGTTCCTTCCGTCCAGCGCCTCATATACAAATCCCAAATCGGTGGCCACATAGGCAGTGCGGTCACGGGGATAGTTGGGCGAGACCACCGCCGCCACTATGCCCGACTGCGGGCCTTCGGTCGGTTCCCAGCGAGTGCCGCCATACTCGCTGACGTACAATCCGGAGCCGCCAGTGCCGTCCTGGTAGGGTGTCAGGAGCCCGTACAGCACCGGTCGCGTGCCGGTGATGGGGCCCACCGCGAGCACGTGCGGCACGCCACCCTCAGGTACTTCGGCCATCAGGCTCCAGCGGGCGCCGCGATCGGTGGAAACCATCGGACCGCTGTATAACCGGCCGTCGCGGTTGAATGCTGGCGACGCCAACAGGTTGGTGCCCAGGCCGGTGGTGATGGTCTTACGACTCCACTCGACGCCGTCATCGGACTCGTAGATGCCGTATCTGGCCGGCTCGACGGCGCCCAGCAGCGTTCGACGCTCGGCTCGCAACAAGGCATTGAGGATGACCGCCGAACCTTCGCCGGTGTCCACCGCTGCAACCGACAAGGCCCGCACGGGTGTGGCCCCTGTGTGTACGAAGTCCGGCGTCAGGCGGTAGACGCCCAGGCCATCCGAGCCACACCAGAGCGCGTCGGCCTCCTCGTCGTATACGATCTGCCGCGCCGGCAAGCCCAGCCTACCCACCAGGGACCAGCCGGCCCCGCCATCGTCGGAGCGGAAGATGCGGCCGTTAGCCAGCCCAAGCCAGACTACGGCCGTGCCCTGCACGTCTGCCGCCGCCAGGGCGCTCGGCTCCACCAACGGGCCGGCCGGCCAGCCGCGAACTACCCAGGTGGCGCCGCGATCAGCGCTGGCGAGAAGCGTGAACTCCCCACCCACCGCGGCCGCAGCGTACAGCTGACCGCGTCGGCCAACGGCAATCAGGTAAACCGTCGCCGCCTCGGCGGTCGCAGGACCCAGAACTGGCGTCCAGGCGGCCGGTTGATCGGCAGTACGATAAACCGTCGAGCCGACCAGGGCATATACGTAGGCCTCGTCAGGAGCCGCAGCCAGGACGCGGATGGGCCGGCCGGCCGGAAACGCACTGTGTTGCTCCCAGGTCGCGCCGCCGTCGGCGGACGACCTGATGTTGACCTGACTATCTTGCTCAGCTCCGTAGAGTCGCCCACTTCGACAGGACGCCAGGATGTCCAGCCGCAAGACGTCCGGTGGCCCCGCGTAGGTCGTCCAGGTAACGCCATAGTCCTCGGATCGGGCGAAGAGGGGCAATGGCTTACCCAGCCCGGCATACACGGTGCGCTTCTCCACGTCGCCTAGCTTGGGTACGATGGTCAGCACCAGGTCGCGGCGTTGGGAACCGGCTACGTCAACCGGATCCCAGCCACGGCCATCGGCTTTCAAGCGGTACAGACCACTGCCTTGTGGCACGAGCAGCATCGAGCGCGTGCCCTGGATGGTTTCGCCGATGAAGGCCAGCGCTGCGACGCGATCGCCATAGAGGCCGGCCAAGGGGCGGAACCACGGGCCGCTGCGCTCCTGGCCACTCGGCATAGCCACATGACTCAAGGCGCCAGGCCTGGCGCCGGCTCGATCGCGCCACCCGGCCGCAATCAATACTGAGATCGCAAGCCCAAGGGCAATAGCCCCCAGGGCCGGTCGCCGCCGGCAACCAGTCGTACCGCCGATCATGAGTTTTGCCTCCTGCCAGTAGCTCCCGCCGCTGCCCCGGGACTGGCACACCACCGCGCCAGGCCTGGCTGCGCATCATGACGCGCCAGGCCTTGGGGCGTTACGCCGCCGGGGCCAAACCCAATGCCATCGGCGAGCCATCGTCCCTGGAGGCAGGCGACCATTGGCCTACACCGAGCCCGCCGCAGCGACGTCGCTGCCATTACCCTGTTCCTGGTAGCTTCTGCGCCGATCGAGCTGGAACCCCAACCCGAGGAGCAGACCATACACCACGGCGGCAGCCCACCAGACGCCGGATCTCCATAGAGCCGTGTGCAGGCCCGGCCACCTCCGGGCAGTTAGCCAGTCCTGGCCGGTGGACCACCAGGGCACGAGTCCTGGCAGGTCCCGCAACATCAGCGGGTCCAGTGCCGGCGCGACAATCCGCCGCACCAGACCGAGCCCCACCAGAGCCAAGAGCACCGCCAGGACCAGAGGCCGCGCCCCGCGCCAGTGGGTCAGGCAGGCCCACCAGAACATGCCGCCGAGGGCGCCAGCCACACCGCTGAGCAAGATGCCACCCAACGTGGCGTCGGCATAGAAGCGCGTGGTGGCAGTTGGATCGGCCGTCTGGAGCCAGCGCACGAACCAGGCCCCAAGAGCGTTCGCCGGCACCCAGGGACTGCCACCGCCTAGCGTGGCAAAGGCAGAGAGACAAAGAAGCGCTCCCCAGGCGGCCAGAGCCCCATTGCCCGCGGCGATGGCCAGGGGCAAGAGGGGGGTTGGTGGATCGTAGGTCCGAGCCAAGCGTCACCTCTGCCCAAAAGGGGCGTGCTTGCGCAGGCGGCACAGTTCGCCGCGCATCACGCGAGCCAGTACGTGGGCGACGCCGGAGCTGGCAGCTCTAACCCTGAAAAACGGCTGGCAGGAGGCAGACCGCACCAGCTAGGCAAAGCTCTGGACAGCCGGCAGCAACTGCTGAACGGAGACACCGCAACTGCGAACCGCCACCCTACGCCGGAGTCTCCGGCGGCACGTTGCCTGCGGCTTGCGCCTCACTCGACGGCCCCCCCGCTCTAGGCCCCCGCAAGCTGGCCGCCTTTTCCGCCCGAGCCGCATACTGACGCGCCCTTTCGGCAAACTCCTCAGCCCGACTGGCCGCCTTCTCGGCAGCCTCCTCGGCACGCCGCCTGAGCTCTTCCGACTTGCGCTCCCATTCCTGCCGCGTCTCCGCTCCGGGCCGCGGCGCATAGAGCAAGCCCACCAGAGCTCCGATTGCCGCACCGAGCAGCGCGCCCAAGACAAAGAAACCGCCGCCGCCGGGACCCGCCGTGGCCTGGTCGCCCGTTCGGTACTCTGATTCCTCTTCCCTGTCTCGCACCGCAGCCTCCCTCGCCAGTCATAGAATCGCGCCTGCAGCATCCGTCGGCCGGAACTCCGAACCTCAAGCCGGCCTCCCCCGCACCCGCTCGCCAGCCGACCCAACTTGCCGGGTCAGGCGTAGACCAAGCAGCGGGTCAAGCCGATTATAGGGCGCCCGCCGTCGGGCGTCAATGACCTTAGTCGCGACAAGCCGCCTCCAGCCAGCTGCGACCTGTGTGCTACAATACGCCTCCGTTCGACCAGTCGGCTGGCAGACAAGATGAGCCCTAGCGAGAGCCGCGCCATCGAGAGATTGGCGCTCCAGCAATACGAGTTCGGCTTCGTCACCCCGGTGGAGCAAGACACAATCCCGCCGGGCCTTGACGAGGACGTTGTTCGTCTAATCTCGGCCAAGAAACAGGAGCCAGGATGGCTCCTGGAATGGCGCCTGGCTGCCCTGCGGCACTGGCAGGGCATGAAGGAGCCCCGGTGGGCCAATCTAACCTACCCGGCCATCGACTACCAGGCGATTTCCTACTACTCGGCGCCGCGGCAAACTCCACGCAGCCTTGATGAGGTCGACCCCGAAATCCGACGGACATACGATCGCCTGGGAATTCCATTGGAGGAGCAGGCCGCCCTGAGCGGCGTGGCGGTAGACGCTGTGTTCGACAGCGTCTCGGTGGCTACGACCTACCGGCAGCGACTCGGTGCCATGGGAATCATCTTCTGTCCCTTCTCAGAGGCCGTTCGCGAGCACCCTGGTCTGGTACGCCAGTATTTGGGATCTGTGGTACCGCCTACCGACAACTACTTTGCCGCGCTGAATTCTGCCGTGTTCAGCGACGGTTCGTTCGTCTATATCCCCCCCGGTGTCCACTGCCCAATCGAACTCTCGACCTACTTCAGGATTAATGCCCGCAACACTGGTCAATTTGAGCGAACGCTAATAATTGCTGACAAAGACAGTTACGTTAGCTATCTCGAGGGTTGCACCGCTCCAATGCGCGACGAGAACCAGTTGCACGCAGCTGTTGTAGAGCTCATCGCGCTCGATAACGCCGAGATAAAATATGCCACTGTTCAGAACTGGTATCCAGGGGACGAAGAGGGCCGGGGAGGGATCTATAACTTCGTGACAAAAAGGGGCAAGTGCGCTGGTCACCATTCGCGCATCTCGTGGACGCAGGTGGAGACAGGCTCGGCAATCACTTGGAAATACCCGAGCTGTATCCTTGCGGGTGATTACTCCGTTGGTCGTTTCTACAGCGTCGCCGTGACCCGCGGACGACAGCAGGCCGACACGGGCACCAAAATGGTCCATCTGGGCCGGAACACCGCCAGCACAATCGTTTCCAAAGGCATCTCGGCCGCCCACGGACAGAACACCTATCGCGGGCTGGTCCATATCGCCAAGGGTAGCGAGAATTCCCGCAACTACTCACAATGCGATTCTATGCTCATTGGGGACAAGTGCGGAGCTCACACCTTCCCTTCCATCGATGTCCAGAACCCTACAGCCCGCGTTGAACACGAGGCTACCACTTCCAAAATCAGCGAAGATCAGATCTTCTACTGTCGACAGCGCGGTCTGAGCGCCGAGGAGGCTGTGTCATTGATTGTGAACGGCTTCTGCAAGGAGGTCTTTCGCGAGCTGCCGATGGAATTCGCCGTGGAAGCGCAGAAGCTCCTCGAAATCAGCCTTGAGGGCAGCGTGGGTTGAGCTTCTAGCCGCCAGCCAGTGAAGCTGCCCGTGAGCAGCTTGCTGGCAGCGCGGCAACAGGCAAGAGTGAGTGAAGAATGGCACTGTTGGAGATTCGCGATCTGCACGTCAGCATTGAGGACCGACCGATCCTAAAGGGGATCAACCTTACGATCGAGGCCGGCCAAACGCATGCCATCATGGGGCCTAACGGGTCGGGCAAGAGCACGCTGGCGCAGGTGCTCGCCGGCCGAGACGGCTATGCCGTCGTCCGGGGGAGCGTCCTCTTCGACGGGCACGATCTTCTTGCCTGGCCCCCCGAAGTCCGTGCTCGAGAGGGCGTGTGCCTGGCATTCCAGTACCCGGTTGCCATTCCCGGGGTGAGCAACATGTATTTCCTGAAGGCGGCAGTCAACGCCGTCCGCCAGCATCGCGGTCTGCCGCAGCTGGATGTGGTTGACTTCATGGAGCTGGTTAGGAGCAAGATGCCTTTGGTTGGGATGACCGAAGCGCTGCTGAGACGTGCAGTGAACGACGGCTTCTCCGGCGGTGAGAAGAAACGCAACGAGATCTTTCAGATGGTCCTTCTCGAGCCCCGCCTGGGAATCCTGGACGAAACCGATTCCGGCCTGGACATCGATGCCCTGCAGGTCGTCGCCAGTGGCGTCAACGCGCTGCAGGGCCCTGAGCGGGCGTTCATGGTCATCACTCACTATCAGCGAATCCTAAACTACATTGTGCCCGACGCAGTGCACGTGCTCTTGGACGGCCGAATTGTCCGCAGTGGCGGCAAGGAGCTTGCCCTGGAGCTGGAGGCCAGCGGCTACGCCAGCTTCCAGCAGCCCGACGGCCACCATACGTCGGCGGCCCAGGCCGCAGCACCATGACTGACCACTCGTCAGTGGTGGCCGCTTACGAAAGCCTCTTCGAGCGCTGGCTGGAGGGCCGCAGCACGGAGCCAGCCTTGCTGGTGGCGGCCAGGCAGGCGGCCATGGCGAGCTTCCTGCGGCGTGGCCTCCCAAGCGGACGCGAAGAGCTCTGGCGCCATGCGGCCATATCGGCCGTCGCCGGTCAGGCCTATCAGCCGGTCGAGGCACCCGTGGCGGAGTTCGACGCCGACGGGCTACGCCGGCAATGGCTGCCCCAGGCCTACCGGCTGGTTTTCGTGGACGGAACGTTCGTTCCTGACTTGAGCGCAGTGCCGCAGCCGTTGCATGGGCTTGCTGGCCCGTGGAGCTGGGCGCTGGCGACACGGCCCGACCGAACGCTGCCGCTACTGACCGAGGGTCTCGCCGGCGAAGTTGAGCCTTTCTCGGTCCTGAGCCGAGCGCTGTCCACTGACGGGGCGGTGATCATTGTGCCACCGGAGACGCAGCTCGAGCTCCCGGTGCAGCTCGTCTTCTGGAGCACCGCCGGCGCCCACGGACGTGGCGTCTTCCTCCGCAATATCGTACTGGTGGGCGAGGGCAGCCGCCTGACGCTGGTAGAGTCCTTCGCCGGGGAGCATGGAGCTCCGCGGCTGAATTGCCCCCTGACCGAGCTGCGCCTCTCTCGTGGGGCGGAAGCAGAGACCTACCGCTGGGTAGAGGAAGGGGACGCCACACACCATGTCGGCAGCATGCGCGTCGACATGCAGGCGACCAGTCGTCTCTCAAGTCATACCATCAGCCTGAGCGGCGCCACGGTGCGCCTCGAAGCCGAGGTGGGGCTGAATGCCCCGAAGGCCGAGTGCGGCCTCGTCGGCCTGTACCTGCCTGCCGCTCGCCAGTCGATGGATCACCGGCTGCAGGTGCATCACCGTGACGTTGGCGGAAGCAGCCGACAGCTCTTCAAGGGCGTCCTGGATGAAGACGGGCGAGCCATCTTCCACGGCCGCGTCCGCGTGCACCCGGGCGCGCAAAAGACCGACGCCCGGCAGGCTAATCATAACCTACTGCTCTCGCGCTCGGCCCGTGCCCATTCGATACCACAGCTGGAAATCCTGGCCGATGATGTCCAGTGTAGCCATGGGGCCACTGTGGGTCAGCTCGACGATGAGGCGCTGTTTTTCCTCCGGGCACGGGGACTGGATGAGCCAACAGCGCGGAGCCTGCTGGTCTACGCCTTTGTGGGCGAGGTGGTCGATCAGCTGCCACTGGACTCGCTGCGCCGCCAGCTTACACAGCGACTGGCCCAGCGCCTGCCCCAAGGCGATGTCTTCTCCGAGATCGAGTCGCTGCGCCGGATGCACCTGGAGCAGGCTTGAGCGCCTGGCAGAAGGACCCCATGTTCACCAGGGCGGGCAAAGAGGGGCTGCGAGGCGGGGAGCGCCGCGGATTGGGGTGCGTGGTGGAAGTCAGCCAGAAGTACGCGTGCCGGGCAGGTTGAGATTCAGAGGAAGCCCATGGCGGACTTGAGTGAGCTATATGAAGAGGTGGTCCTGGACCACCACCGTCGGCCCAGGAATCGGGGACGGTTGACAAACGCCAGCCATCAAGCCGAGGGTACCAATCCGATGTGCGGCGACGAGATTCAGCTGTACCTGAGGCTCAAAGACGGGGTCATCCAGGAGGTGGCCTTTGAGGGCGAGGGCTGTGCCATATCAACGGCATCAGCGTCGCTCATGACTGAAGCCGTCAAAGGCCTTGGGGCAGCGGAGGCTGGAGCTTTGGCCGAGCGGATGATCGATATGCTGACCGGCGACCCGACGGAGGCGGCTGTGCCGCCCGCCGAGCTGGGCAAGCTGGCGGTGTTCGCTGGCGTACGCGCCTTCCCGGCCCGCGTCAAGTGCGCCACCATGGCCTGGCACACGCTCCTGGCCGCACTCGGCAGTCAGCGAGGCTCAACATCGGAGTGAGAGGCAATGAAAGGCGGAGCCCGGCACGGCTGATCAGGAGATGAACGTGGAGAGCGACTCAGTATCAAAGATGACGACGCCTGTCGCAAGCGCCGCCGATTTTGACCCACGGCGGATCAAGGGCGACTTCCCCATCCTGCAGCGAACCGTCAATGGACAGCCGCTGGTCTACCTGGACAACGCGGCCACTACGCACAAGCCAGAGGCGGTGATACAGGCCATCGCCGACTTCTACCGGGCCCACAACGCCAACGTCCACCGTGGCGTCCATACCCTGTCCATAGAGGCAACCGAGCTTTACGAGGCGGCACGGCGCGCGGTGGCCGAGTTCATTGGCGCTGCCGATGCGCGGGAGATCGTATTCACCCGCGGAACGACCGAGGCCATCAACCTGGTGGCCGTCAGTTGGGGCAGCCGCAACCTGGGGCCAGGCGACGCGTGCGTCCTGACTGCAATGGAGCATCACTCAAATCTCGTCCCCTGGCAGCTTCTTGCCCAGCGGACCGGCTGCGAGCTGCGGTTCATACCGTTCGACGAGCGGGGCCGACTTGACCTGGCGATGGCCGAACGGCAGATTGACGAGCGGGTCAAGCTGGTGGCTTTAGTCCACGTGTCGAACATGCTGGGCACGGTCAACCCGGTGGCCGAGCTGGCCGCCATGGCCCACCGGATGGGTAGTCTGGTGCTGCTGGATGCCGCCCAGAGTGTACCCCACCGACCGGTGGATGTTCGGGCCTTAGGAATAGACTTCCTGGCCTTCAGCGGCCACAAGATGGCCGGCCCAACCGGTATCGGCGCCCTGTGGGGGCGCTATGAAGTTCTGGCCAACATGCCACCCTATCAAGGTGGTGGCGAGATGATCGAGCGCGTCGAGCTGACGCAGTCCAGCTTCGCCCCGCCGCCCACACGCTTCGAAGCGGGTACGCCGCCCATCGCCCAAGTGGTCGGACTGCACGCTGCGATCCGCTACTGGAACTCATGGGGTATGGAAGCCCTTCTGGAGCACGAGCGCCAACTGGTGAGCTACGCCTTCCAGGCCCTGCGCGACGTGCCGGGGGTCACCATCTACGGACCCCAGCACGATCGAGGCGGGCTGGTGGCCTTCAACGTCGAAGGCATTCATGCCCACGACCTGGCATCGGTCCTGGATCAACGTGGTATCGCCATCCGGGCTGGTCATCATTGCACCATGCCGCTGCACCGCCAGCTCGGCATTCCGGCCAGCGCCCGGGCTAGCTTCTATGCCTACAACACCTGCGAGGATATCGACGCCCTCCGCGACGGCCTGCTGGCGGCCAGGAGTCTCTTCGGGTTGGCGGGCGTCTCGTGAGCGGCAGCGACATGGCCGATGAAAGCCGCCTCGTCGCCCTGCGGCGAGCTCCATGCGCACGCCGGCACGCCGCCGCATTGGCTGGCCGAAAGAGACCAGCGGTCGCGTAGTTGACCATGAGGTGTAGCCGCTGCGGTCGGGTGCAACGGGGGCCAAGCTGGTTTTGTCCCGCCTGTGGGGCACCGATGCTCGAGCCGCAGGTGGCCGATAGCTCCAGGCGCCCGGCACTGCCCCGTCTGCTGCGCTGGAGTCTGGCGCTGTCGCTTAGTGGCCTGTTGCTGGTGAGCCTGGCCACGGTTGTAGTCACCATGGGCAGCGCCGGCGGCCCGGCAAGGCGACTGCGCGCATCGTTCTGGCCGAGCGGTGTCGGGTCGGCTTTGGAGCGTTCCGCCTCCCAATCGGCGGCGAGCCGTTCGCCGGCGGAAGGTCTTCCTCCAGCCGAGGTAGCCAGCAGTGGCTCCGGGAAACCTAACGACGGGGTCCCTGAGGGGCTAGCTTCGGCCCCTGCCGCGCCATCTGGTGAAGCAGCAAGGGCCGGCACTGCCGCCTTGGGTCCGGGTTCGCCACAGATCAGCTCGGGCCGGAGGTCCCTTTCGCCGGCTGTCCACACCCCAGTCCCTGACTTGACCGGGGAACCGTCCGGCGCCTCTGGCGAGCGCGTGCCGACGTGGCGGCTACCCAGGTTGCGGACAGCGGTGCAACTGGACGCCTGGCTGGACGATTGGCCGGGAGAGCCGCTGGACGTCGTTCATCCGGCCTTCGGCACCGAATCTTGGACTGGCCCGGCCGATCTGAGCGCCCGGGCCTTCGCCGCCTGGGACGACAGCGCCCTCTACCTGGGTGTACGGGTGATTGACGACGTCTTCTCCCAGCCAGCTCAGGGCGCCGAGCTTCACCTGGGCGACAGTCTCGAGATCCAGATCGATGCCGACCTCGATGCCGACCGCGACGTCGCCCACTACAACGATGACGATTGGCAGATTGGCGTCTCACCGGGCGACTTCGGCTCCAGGCCACCTGAGGCTTATGTCTGGCGGCCCGCAGGAAGATCGGCCAGCACCATTCGTGTCAGCGCCCGTCGGCTGGATGACGGCTATATCGTCGAACTGCTCGTGCCCTGGACGCTCATCCAGTTCGTGCCGCGCCCAGGAGCTGCCTTTGGCCTCGCAGTGAACGTTAGCGACAACGACCTGCCCCAACCGGCCCAGCTGACGCTGTTGTCGACCAGCCCCCTGCGGTCGTGGGCCGACCCCCGGACCTTCAATCGAGCGGTGCTGCTCGGTGGCCATCGTCCGTCGACTGGCCCGGACTGAGCGGTCCACCATCAGGCGGTGCGCCCAGGGGCGGTTCACTTCTACGCCATGGAGGTCAGGGCTGACCAAGGGGTTTGACTCGCCCGAGCGTCGTTGCCTACAATCGCGCACCGCTTATTGGCCCAGCCTGGCAGTTGCGCAAGCTCCGCGCCGAGGGCAGCGCTGTCCTCAAGTGCTGAAAGGAATGCGAACGGATGCTTGAATACCAGAACTACATCAATGGCCGCTGGGTTCCCAGCCGCTCTGGCCAGCGCCTGGAGAGTCGCTGCCCGGCCACCGGCGAGGTGATCGGTACCGTTCCCCGCTCGGTGCCGGAGGATGTAGAGGCGGCAGTGGCGGCAGCCAAGTCGGCCTACCGGAAATGGCGACTGACACCCGCCCCCCGGCGTGCGCAGTACCTGTATGAGGTCGGCGAGCTCTTCCGGTCGGAGAAGCAGGCCCTGGGCGAGCTCTTGACGACCGAGATGGGCAAAGTCCTTCCCGAGGCCTTGGGGGACGTTCAGGAAGCCATCGACATGGCTTTCTACATGGCCGGCGAGGGACGGCGGCTGTTTGGGGCCGTGGTGCCAAGCGAGATGCCCAACAAATGGGCCATGGCCTGCCGCGATCCGGTGGGCGTGTGTGGCCTGATCACGCCGTGGAACTTTCCTATTGCCATTCCGGCCTGGAAGATGTTCCCGGCGCTGGTGGCCGGCAACACCGTGGTCTTCAAGCCAGCATCCGATACTTCCCTTCTCGGAGCTCGGTTCGTCGAGCTCCTGGACCGGGTGGGGATTCCGCCCGGAGTGGTCAACCTGGTCACCGGTAGCGGTCCTACGGTCGGCGACGCCATGGTCGCGCACCCTGACATTCGAGTCATCTCCTTCACCGGCTCCACCGATGTTGGCCGCCACGTGCTGCGCACCGCCGCCGAGACCCTCAAAAAGGTCCACCTGGAGATGGGCGGCAAGAACGCGATCATTGTCATGGATGACGCCGACCTGGACCTGGCCCTGGATAGCGTGGTCTGGAGCGCTTTCGGCACCAGTGGACAACGTTGCACAGCGGCCAGTCGCGTGATATTGCAACGCGGCATCGCCGCGCCCTTTACCGCGTCGCTAGTGGAGCGAACGAAGGCCCTGCGCCTCGGCGATGGTCTGAGCCCCGAAACCGAGGTCGGACCGGTCATCAACGCTGCCGCAGTGGAGAAGATCCACGCCTACACCGAGATCGCACATCGCGAAGGCGTGGCCATGCTGTGCGGCGGTGAGCCGTGGCACGGCGAGGGCCGTCTGGCAGGCGGCTTCTTCTATCGACCCACCGTCTTTGGCAATGTTCAGCCCCACCAGCGCGTGGCCCAGGAGGAGATCTTTGGGCCGGTGACAAGCCTCATCACGATCGACACGCTGGAAGAAGCAATAGAGGTCAACAACAGCGTCGCCTACGGACTATCGAGCGCCATCTTTACCCGGGACGTTAACGCTGCCTTCCGGGCGCTTCGTGATTTCGACACCGGCCTGGCCTACGTCAATCACGGCACAATTGGGGCAGAGATCCAGCTTCCGTTTGGCGGCAACAAAGGGACCGGCAACGGACTCCGCGAAGCTGGCCTGGCTGGCCTGGAGGTATTCACCGTCTGGAAGAGCATCTACGTGGACTATAGCGGGCGCCTGCAGCGCGCCCAGATCGACACCGACAGCGTAACCGCAGAGGAGAACTAGGAATGGCATTGGCTGTGGACTCTCGTGCTCCCGACTTCGAGCTTGAGGGGCACGATGGACAGACGTACCGGCTGCGCGACTACCGTGGCCAGCCGGTAGTGTTGGTGTTCTATCCGCTTGATTTCAGCCCGGTTTGCTCCGAAGAACATGCCTGCATCGTTGACGTCTTGAGCCAGTTCAATAAACTGGAGGCACAGGTGTTTGGCATCAGCGTCGACCATCGGTGGGCACATGCGGCCTTCGCTGCTCAACGCGGCATCCGCTATCCCCTGCTGGCCGACTTCCATCCTCGGGGCGCTGTGGGCCGGCAGTACGGCGTCTATCTCGAGGACAAGGGCTTTCACGGTCGTACCACGTTCGTTGTCGATCCCGAGGGCCGCATCAGCTTTGTCCAGGAAAACGAGATCGGCGAGGTACCTGACATCGAGCCGATTCTGGCGGCCGTGCAGGAGGCGCTGTAAACGCCCGGACTAGGGACGGGAACATCGGTGACGCCAAGGGGCTGGTCCATCCTGCCAGCGCCTGGCCTTCGTGAGTGCCGGCGGGCGGGGGGAAGCCCCTTGCCAACCGACAAAGGGAAGTGCGGGCTGTTCAACGACGCCGCCAGCCGCCGCCGGGTCCGCAGCTGGCGTCCGTGACCACAGAAAGGACGAGAACTAAGATGCACAGTTTGCCACCTTTAGCCTATCCCTACGATTCTCTGGAGCCGTATATCGACGAGATGACGATGCGGCTGCACCACACCAAGCACCATCAGGCTTATATCGACAACCTCAACAAGGCCCTGGAGGCCTATCCAGAGCTTCAGGAAAGACCACTGGAAAGCCTGCTCGCTGATCTTAGTCAGGTGCCAGAAGCGATTCGCACCGCAGTGCGCTTCCACGGCGGTGGGCACCTGAACCACTCGCTCTTCTGGGAGAGCATGACGCCCGGCGGTAGCGAACTGCAGGGCCAGCTGGCAGCGGCCGTTCACCAGGCATTTGGCGATCTGGCCGGCCTTCAGGAGAACATGAACTCGGCCGGCCTGAAGCACCTGGGCAGCGGCTGGGTGTGGTTGACCCTGGACAACGCGGGCCAGCTGCAGGTGGAGAGCACGGCCAACCACGACAGCCCGCTCGCCGAGGGCCGTACGCCGCTGTTGGTCAACGACCTGTGGGAGCACGCCTACTACCTCAAATACCAGAATCGGCGTGGCGAGTACCTGGCTACCTGGTGGAGCGTCGTGAACTGGCCCGTTGTGGTCCGGCGTTATGAGCGGGCCCTTGGTTCCGGTTAGTGGCCAGGAGGTGGCTGGCGCCGGCTTTCGCCAGGGCCGATCGGTCCGCCGCTTCCCGTTCCGTCGGCTGGCCAGTTGGCCCATCGATTCGCTGCCGTCCGCCTCGTGAGGTGAAGAACGGGCGGTGGCTGGCGCGCTGGGCTGCTCGACTCAGCCTTGGCCCGCTCTTGTCGGCCGCCCCGTGATGACCGATGCCAAGCCAGATCCGTCTGCCAGCCTGCGGTGAGGGTGTTGTCGAGGCTAGGATCAGCCGCTGGCTGAAGCGGCCGGGTGAACTCGTCCGTGCCGGCGAGCCGCTGGTGATCGTGTCCGTCGCCGGCCAAGAGCAGCCGGTGCTGGCTGACCGCGATGGCATCCTGTGGCGCATCCTGGTGGCCGAGGGCGAGTTCGCAGCCGTCGGTGCGGTCCTGGCTCACCTGGGCCGCTCGGCCAGAGCAACGCCGTTGGCCGGGCGGCTCATGGACAAACTAGGCCTGGAAGCCTCAGCGATCGGCGGGACCGGACCGCGAGGCCTGGTGATGCGGCGCGACCTGCGGCGGCTCGTTCGCTCGTCAGAGCCATCGATCCTCGGCGCCATCAGACCAGCGGGCCTCATGGCAGCAGGCGGAGCCCAGCCAGGCCTTCCGGCCCGCGCTGGGCCGCCAAGGTGGGGTGCAGCGGAGGAACTCCCGGCTGGGGCAGGCGCAAGCGAGATAGGCAGCCAGCCAGCGGCCGTGGCGCAAGCTCGACCCGGAACCTACCGCCCGCCGGCCGGGCCATTCGAGCTGGTCATTCACCAAGCCGACATGACGGCTATCCTGGCCTCGCTCCAAGACGAGGCCAGAGGAGCGAGCTTGGGAGGCGAACCGGAGCTCAAGCTTGCCGCGGTGATAGTCCACGCTGCTAGTCGGTCCCTGCGCGACTGTCTCGCCGAGCACAGACTGGTGGGCAAGGTTACTCTCGGCGAGGACCAGCCGATCGATGTCGAGATTGCCAGCCCGGCGGACGGACAGGCACGCCACGTCGTACGCGGTGCCGACCGCCTGACGGTGGCAGCCATCGAGTCCCAACTTGCCCGCCCGGCGATTGGCAGGAGCGAAGATGCCTCCGTTCGATTTCCCGGCGTGATCTTCGCCATCTTGCCGCCCACCGCAGCCAAGATCCGCGGTGTCCTCATCCGGGCGGCCGGCCCTCGCGAGCCGCAGATCGCCGTTCTGGCGTGTGGGGCCATTGTGAAACAGTGCCGGGTATTAGAGGCAGACCACGGCGACCTGCTGGCCATCAGGTCATTGCTGCTTCTGTCCCTGGCCTTCGATCCAAGAGTGGTCGACCTCGAGGCGGCCGAGGCATGGTTGCTGGCGACTGCTCGCAAGCTCGAATCGCATGGCCTTTAGAAAGCCAGCCGGGTCGAGTGCAGGCACTACCTCGCGGTCTGCCGGTACCGCCGGCCAGCCGGCGGACCCATTGGCGCGACGACCAGTTCTTGCCAGCTGGGGCAGACCACGGCGGCGGCGTTTACTCGCCCTGGGCCTGGCGGCCCTGACGTTCGGGCTGCTCATGCCGCTGGTGGCGCCCGGTGTTCTACCTGCCGACAGCGGCGAGTTCCAGCTCGTGGTTCGTGATCTGGGTGTCGCCCATCCACCAGGCTATCCGCTTTACATTCTGAGCGCCCACCTCTTCGGCCGCCTGGTGCTGGCCACACCGCTGCCCCAGTGGTGGGCACGGACTCAGTCATGGTCAACCGGCGAGCCCTCGGAACGTCTGGTAGAGGCGGCGCCCCAGTTGGCCGAGGCGCCTGGCACGCCTGGGACGGACCGGCCAACGCCTGGCACGCCTGGGACCGACCGGCCAACGCCCGGCGGCTACGACGCTTGGGCCTGGAGTGTGAATCTGTACAGTGCCTTTCTGGCCGCCCTTACCCTGGCCATCGTCTTTCTGATTGCGTCAGAGCTGGCCGGCTCAAGTGCCGGCTTGCTCGCCGTCCTGGCATTGCTGAGCGCACCCACCTTCCTCTCCCAGACAAGCGTGGCCAACATTCGCCTGCCGGCGGCGCTGCTCACGGCGGCCGTTCTGCGAGCGGCACAGGTGGCTTCGCAGCGGCAGGCCGTTAGCGGCAGCCTGCGGCGATCGAGGCCGGCGGCCTTGGACGGGGTAACAGTGCGCCTGGCGGGTTGCCTCGGCCTGGCCGTCGGACATCACCCGTCCCTCCTGGTTCTACTCCCGCCGGCCGCAGCCCTGGTGGCCTGGCGGGGACATAGCGGGCGGCGGCAGGCTAGGACGCTCTTGTTCGCCGCAGCGGCCTTCCTTATCGGCCTGCTGCCGATCCTCTACCTTCCCTGGCGGGACCGAGCCGCTGCACCGCTCGCGCCAGGGAATCTGAGCTCCTGGCGTGGCCTGCTACAGCACGCGACCGGATACGGCTTCCGCGGCGACGTATTATCGGCCGCCGCCTCGGTCACCCTGCTGGACCGCGCGGCAGCGGTAGCCCAGATCCTGCGATTGCAGTTCGGCTGGCTGGGCCTGGGCCTGGCTGGCGCCGGCCTGCTGGGCCTCAGCGCCGGCCTGCTCCGGCCCGGCCAGCAAGCCCGCGGGCCGATAGCCGAAGCCGGCGTGGCCAACTCAGCGCCGCTTCAACATGCCGGGGCGCTGACCCGCGGCCGGCCGGAGGGCGCCAGTGTGCCGGTCCGGCCGTGGCGGACGCCGCTGACCAGCCAGCAGGCCCTCGGTCTCATGCTGGCAACGACGGCCGGTCTGGTGGCCTGCCTGGCGGTCGCCTACCGGGCACCGCAAACGGCCGAGTACCTGATGCCAGCTTACGTTGCGTTGGCCATCGCCAGCGGTCTTGGGCCGGCCGCCCTGCTCGCCGCCCTCTGCACCATGCCCGGGCTTAGGGCACTGCCAGCAGCAACGACCAGCGCCAGGCTGCTGCCCTGGCCAGCCGGTCGGGGCGTTGCCTGGCCAGCGCACCTCGCCGGGATCCTCGAGAGTGCCCTGGCCCTGCTCTGCGGACTGGCTTTCGCCACTGGTGGCCTGCGCTGGGCCGAGGCGATCCGGCGCCAACCAGCCGCGTCCGAAGTGGCGCGGGCTTTGTCAGTCCTCGACTCCCTGGCAGTCTTGCCCAACACCACATTGCTGGCCAACTGGCACTACGCCACGCCACTCTGGTACGCGGCCAGGCACCTGGCGCAGCGATCGGACGTCCAGGTGGAGTACGTGCATCCCCGGGGTGCCGAGCCGCTGGGCGAGACCCTGCGCCGCCTGGCTACCAGTCGCCCCGGACCAGTGCTGCTCAGTCACCGGTCGGCCGAACTGCTCGCCGCCGATGTGCCGCTGTGGCCTGTGGCCCCGGCGCCCTTCAGCGCTCTCTTCCCTGTCGCGCCGTTGCCTGGGGGTCAGGCCACCAGCAGGCCCGGCCAACTGGTGGCCTCAGCGGCCAACCCGGGCGTCTGGCAACTCCGCTATCGCCAGCCGCCCGTCTTGGGCGGTCGGCTGCGGCTGACGGCCCTCGACCTGGCCGCCACGGCCGATGCCGGCCTCGAGGTCTACGTCTGGTTCGATCGCCTGGTCGAGATCACCGAGCCGCTCACGATAGTCGCTCAGCTGCGGGATGAGAGGGGCCAGGTCTGGGCTCAAGCCGATCAGGGGCACTCGGCTGCCCGCTGGAACCATCCGGCCGGCCTGGCCGGGCGGCTGCAGCTGGTACCCTTTCGCCGACCACCTGCGCCGCACCAGGGCCTCAGACTGACCGTGGGGGTCTATCGGCAGGGGTCCCGCGGACCGGAGCGGCTCGCGCTAACCTCTTGGGGCGACGCTCCGATCTCTGGCCAGCCGGCACCGCCGACGGCCGATGCCGCCGTCCAGGTCGAGCTACCCGCCGCCCTGCTGGCAGCGCTAACCGACGCCGCCTCGCCAGCGCCACCGCCACAGGCCGTCCCCTTCGGCCAGGCCATGACGCTCCTCAGTTGGCGAATGCAGCGCCGACCAGACCAGCTCGTCGTCGACCTCCAGTGGCGTGCCGATCGTGCCCTCAGCCATGACTACACCGTCTCGGTGCAAGTCCGCGGCAATGGCTGGTCGGCCCAGCATGACGGCACGCCTGCGCTGGGCTGCCTGCCGACCCTCAAGTGGCTGCCCGGGATGACCATTTGGGACCGCCACCGGGTTGAGCTGCCGGCTGAAGCACTGGCGGCCGATGAAGACCGGCCAACGGTGACGGTGGCGGTGTATGACGCCTTCAGCCTGACGCCGCTGCCGGTGACAGATGCCGAGCGGGTGCGCCAGGGTCAGGGCCAGTACGTTCAGCTGGCGTCAGCGCCTCAATGGTGACACCCCGCACCGTGCCCCGGCCCAACTCCTGGCCGCTGGCCTCATCGTAGACCACTACGGTGATCCGATAGTCCTTGCCCGCGGCCGTGCTTACGGGCAAGGCAAGCCATCGGCGGTCCTCCAGCTGCGTGCCCGGGGGCCAGGCAGTCGTGGGGAAATGGCCGTAAAGAAACTCAGCGTCACGTTGGGCAACGAGCTGCCCCCCTTGTGTCGTCAGGCGCACTGACGTCTTGTAGTTCTTCGCCATCCGGGCGTTAGCCAGCCAGACCGAGCGCACCTCGAGCTCCTGGCCCCTTTGCACCGGCTGAACCGCCAGTAGCGTGAGCTCACCGATCTGAGCCACGGGCTGGCCGGCGGAGTCCCAAAACGCCGTCCCTCCCCGGATGCGCACCGGACCCAGGTAGACGTCGCCCAGCTCCCGGCCGGCGGCGTCGCGGGCCATTACTGGCTCTTGTTTGTCCCGCACCCGAAGCCTGACGAAGTATATGCCGCTGGGCGCGTCAGCCGGCACTACCAACACGACGCTCATATCCTCGGCGATGGCACGCTCGGCGATAGCTCGCACGTCCGGCGCTGCCAATTCGGGATTCACCGCCGGCGGCAAAACGAGCGCCGCTTCAAGAATCCAGCCTGATGGAACCTCCTGCCAGCTCAGGCCAATGGAAACCCCCTGCCCCACACTAACCGGCTGCAGGCCGCCGATAACAGCGTCGGTCAATGTGGCTGGCCCAAAGCGAATGCCCCCCGGGTTGGCGTGTGGATAGGGTGCCTGCGTAAAGTCCAGAGTGACCGGCCCCTCCGTCGGGCCGACTGGCAGCTGCCGGGCCAGCACTACCGCCAGGGCAAGGACGACGACTCCGGTGAGGACCGTTCTGAGAAGGCGCCGGGTGCGATTAGCCAGCCACAAAGCCAGCCAGACCACCCAGGCCGCCAACGAGAGGCCTTCAGCAATCGCCCGCACCGCACTGCGGCCCAGGCGCAGCCGGACGGTGTGCTGGCCGGGCGGCACCTCCAGGATCGACCAGCCGCTGCCGGGTACGAAGCTCATCGGTTGCCAGCTGCCACCGTCGATCTGCGCCTCCCGACCTGGGAACCAGAGCCTTGGGAAGGCCACCGTGGCACTTTCTGTTGCGGCCACCGTCAAGGACCACTCCTCGGCCGAACCACGGCTGGTGAGTCGCCGCGACCACTCCACCTGTCCCCGAATGGCTAGCGGCTCACCACTGGTCCCAAACAGGGCGGGCTCGGCGGTCCAGGGACGCGGTGCCACTGTCTGCGGCAGATACTCGGCCCGCACCGTTGTGCCGATATTGCCGCTGAACACCTCAAAGGCCAGCAGGTCAGGGCTCGCAATCCGGTTCACCGCCAGCGGCGCAACTTCCAGAGCTGCCAGGTTGGCCAGGCCGAGGCCACCGGCGCATACCAGCGCGATGGGCCAGCCGTAGGCCAGGCGCCCCAGGCCACCGGTAAGCATTGCCAGAGCGAGCGCGGCCACCCCTAGCCAGCGCCAAGGGAACTGAGCATAGGCCAGCCAGTCGGATAGCACCGGAAGAGCCCAGACCGGTTTGGACAGGGGGGTGATCATGAAGATCGCGAGCAGGGCCACCAGAGCGTGGAAGCGAGCCGCGCCTTTCAGACGCCTCTCACGGCGTGCGGCAAAGAAGCCCAGCGCGGCCAGAAGGACCTGAACGAGACCCAGCTGGCAGGGCGCCAGGGTGCCGGTGTGGCCGGTCTTGTACGAGAAGACCGGACTGAGGCTGACAAGGTCCGACCCGCGAAAGTGGTTGCGATAGTCAAAGTAGCCGCTCAGGTTGGACTGCAACTGCACCGCCGATCGCTCAGCCAGCGCCGGCATCCAGAACCAGGCAGCCAGCAGCACCCCCAGAAGCACACCAAGGCCGACGGCCACCGCTCGCCACGGCCGGTCCCAGCGCCGCAGCGGCCACAGACGTCGCTCCAGCCGCCCCAGGGCAATGCGGGGCGCGATGTAGAAGAGGCCCAGAAAGCGTCCACGGCCCCCGGCCTCACTTGCCAGCGCGGCCTTTGGGACTCGCCAGCGTTGGTCCAGGGGCTCGCCGCTTGCCGCCCATGTGGGGCGGTCGGCTCGTCGCAGGCAACACCAGAGGGCATAGGCCACCAGCATCGGAGTGAACAACAGGGCCGTCACGTTATGGCTCGTCAGCAGCGCCGCCAGTGCCAACGCCAGGCCCAACGCCGCCTCAACCGAGCGGCGTTCGGCGAGCACATCCACCCCAACCAGCACCCATGGCAGGCACATGGCCGCCGCCAGCTCGCCCAGGGCATCACCTCGAACGTACAAGTTGACCAGGTGATAGGGCGCCAGGGTATAGGCCGCCGAGGCCAGGAAAGCAGCCGAGCGACGGTTCCAGGTCCGCCAGGCCAGGGCGTACATGCCACCGGCGCTGACGACAAACGTGGTGAGGGCCGCCACCTTGACCGCGCCAACTACGCTACCGGAGACCAGAGCCAGCAAGCCGGCCCACAGATAAGCCAGAGGACCGTAGTAGTTCCAAAACGGATAGCCCAGACCATAGGCAGCCTCGGGCATCCACCTTGGCGGGAACTCTCCGGCTCTCAGCGACTCAGCGATGCTGAAGGTCCGCTGCAACAGGAAGGGGCTATCGCCACCAGCGCGCGTCGCGACCAGACCCTCGACCGCCAGAGCGGGTGTCACTGCTGCCACCGCCACGGCCAGGGCCGCCGCCACCGGCAACAGATGACTCGCCAGCCCGGCCCGGCGCAACCGATGGCGAATCATACCTTCCTCCGCCAGGACCTGGCGCCTGCTCTCCCTAACGGTCCCGTGAGTTAGGCCACCATCATTCAGGGCCAAGATCGCCTCCTCTGTTGGCCCCGGTACCCCAGGGGACCCGGCCGGGTCGTTGACCGAACAGGGTGATCAGCCAGCCAAGGACAAACGCAGCAGCGGCTAGCGATGCTAGGCCGCCGATCCCGAGCACACTCCTTGCGTAGCTGGCCAGGCCACGATCCCCGGGCGTGCCAGTCAGCTCATCGGCCGGTGTGGGCCTACCATCGCTGTCGACCGGTGCCGCCAGCTCGCGGGGTGCGCCCGCCGCGGTGTCCCCGCGCGCCTGGACCGTCGCCCTCAAACTCAACTCGAGCGCCTGGCGGGTTAGCTGCGGCAAGACCGAGCCCGCAGTGTCAGCAGCCCCTTCCTCCTCGCGGACCAGCTCAGCTCCATGAGCCTGGCGGTCGCTGGTCACCGTTGGCTCACCAATGGCTCGCAGCACCCGGGCACAGGCGCTGTCCCAGCGCGAGAGGTTATGCTGCCGCCTGGCCAAAGCCTGACCACGCAGAAAGACCGTGGCCGCCACACCATGAACCTCCGCCTCCACCTCCAGCGGTAGCCACTGGTCGGTCTGGGTCACCGGGACAGACCACACGATCTGTGCCGCCGTGGGATCTTCACCGGCTAGCGGATCGATGCCGATCAGCAGGGCATAGCCGTAGGGCGGCTCCGACCGCGCGGGATCGTCGCCATCGCTCGCCCAGCTGTAGGCAAAAGCGCTGGCGGCCAGGACTGACCCGCCTGGCACGCCAATGCGCTGGTACAATCCCCCCACATGGATCGCGTCGCGCGTCGCCAGCCCCTGCGACCACAGGCCCTGCCAGACAGTCGCGGCACCATCGCGGGCACGGAACGAGGGCGCAAAGCTCGGCACCTCGGCGCCGCTGGGGGTCGCCCGGTACCAGGCCTGCCAGCCAGAGGCCACGACCTCCTCCATCCGACGTCGCGCCGCGAAGCCCTCCTCGAATCCTGGGTTGACCAGCAGGTTGCCCGGGCAAGCCGCATCATCGTCGGGGTTGGACTCACCTATCGGCGACAGCTGTACCGTTGCCGGCCAGCTCTCTGGCCAGACGAAGCGGCCCGAGGCGGCCAGTCGCTGACCGCCGTCGAGGGGCGACGAAGACCCGGTCATCGCTTTGGCCCGCTCGCACCCGATGCCCATCAGCAACACCAGGCCAGCACTCACGGCCAGGGGACCGAGCCACCTGGGCTCGACCCCCAGCCAACGCCGGCGCCGGTCTCGGGCTGGCCCGCAAAGGCCTTCGCCCTCACTCAGCCGCCTCACCGGTTAGCCACCTCACTCCGGCAGCCAGGCGTGGGCGCCACATGGCGGTCCGGGCTGGTGAGCCTCACCTTGCTGGCCTTCGCTTTGCGTCTGCACGCCCTGGCAAGCGTGCCATTGCGCTGGGACGAGGGCTGGAGCATTGCCATGGCGACGATCCCGTGGCGCGAGATGGTATGGCTGACGGCTCTAGATGTCCACCCGCCGCTGTACTATGCTTGCCTGGCCCTGTGGTTGCGCCTGGCCGGGCTGAACGAGTTCACCCTGCGGGCACTCTCTGCCTTCGCCAGCACAGCGGCCGTTCCGCTGGTGGCGGCAACGGCCGCCGTCTGGTGGGCTGGCTTCCGTCAGCTCGGCCGCACTGTGGCCCTGGCCGCCGCCTTGCTCATCGCCCTGGCCCCGCCACTGGTGTACTACGCCGGGGTCGGCCGGATGTACGGCCTTACTGCCCCTCTGGTCCTGGGTCTGGCCTGGGCGGTGGGCCGCCTCACGCTGACCGCACGCCGCCCATTGGCGATGCTGCTTGTGGCCAGCGCCATGGCCGCCGCGGCCCTGTACGCTTTCTATTACAGCGCCTTTGCCCTGGCCGGAGTTTGGCTGGCCGGCCTGACCCGCAGGCCCCGAGCCTGGGGGCGCCTTCTGGCGGGGGCCGCCCCGGCGGCAATGGCCTATATCCCCTGGCTGGTTCTGGCGGCGCAGCCGATGCTGCAGAGAACCGCCAGCCGAGTTGGGGGCGCGCCCGACCCGCTGCAGGTCCTGCGACACCTCGGTGACGGGTTCTGCGGCCTCCTGCTGTGCCAGGCCGACGGCCGATGGCTGGCATTGGCACTTGGGGTGCTGGCGGCTACCTCTCTCCTCCTGCGGACACCGGGGCGCAGGAGTCTGGGACTCAGCCTCTGGCCGGTGTTCCTGGTGCTTGCTGGCGCCAGCATCGGCGCTGAGGCTCACATGCTGGCGCCCCGCTACGTAATCGTGGCCACGCCGTTTCTGCTCCTGGGCCTGGCCTGGGCCAGCGTGGTGCTGTGGCAGCGCTGGAGAATGGCCGGGATGCTGGCCTTTGGCCTGCTGGGGGCCGCTCTCCTGCCGCCATTGGCGGGCTACGTGTATGCCCGAACGGCGGAGGTGAGTGACCCGTACGACCCGTCAGCGGTCTGGCGACAGCTGGCACCCCACGCGGTGGCCGACGACGTGGTGGCGTTCAACATACTCAGCCTGGCCGGAGCCTATGAACTCTATCGGCGGCCCGAGGATGCACGGTGGACCTACGCCCAGTTGTGGGACCCGGTCCACGAGCCCGTGAGTGCTGCTGAAGGCCGGCTGACCAGTCAACTGCCGCCTGGCAGGCGGCTCTGGCTGGTCCTGTACCGCGGCCTTGCCAGCCCCGACAGTGGTGAGCTCAAATCGCGGCTGGACCGCACCTTCTATCCTGCCAGCGGCTGGTGGCATGAGGATATCTGGTATCAGAGTTACATCAACGCTGTCACGGAGGAGGTCGACGTTGGACCGATCGGCCTTAGCAAGGAAGTCCGGCTCGATCGCGCTGCCCTGAGCCGCTGCGTTCGCGCCGGTCAGGGCATCGGCGTCGAGCTCGCATGGCGAGCGCTGGCGACCCCGACCACCCGCGCACGGGTTTTTGTCCACGCCTACGACGCCCAGGGGCAGTTGGTAGCGCAGCACGACGCCTATCCCGCGGCTGACACGCGACCGCCAGATTCCTGGCGCCCGGGTGAAACCATCGTGGATCGCCACGGTCTATGGATACCGCCGCTAACGACCGGCGAGCTTGTCATCAAGGTCGGGCTCTACGATCCTGAAACCGGCAGCCGATGGCTGCTGGCGGACGCTACCGACAGCCTGGAGCTGGGGCGGGTGACGGTTATTGGCGCCGATGGCGGTGACCCCGGCCGCTGCCCGTGAGGCCGAGGGCTGGGCCTGGCGCGGAACGCCGACGGGGTGAGGAGCTACTTCCGAACATCTGGCCCGGGCACCACCAGCTCGAACGCCAGCTCGGTGACCTGCTGGCCTGTTCTCGTGTCGCGCGCCACGAGCGGTTCGCCAGCCTGACTCAGCAACCTCAAGCCCAGGCGCAGCCTGTCGCCAGCGGCGTACGAGGGCAAGACGAGTGCGGTTGGCACGAAGTGATGGTCGCCGGGGCGCCAGCGGCTGACCGGATAGATCTCGTCACCCAGCGGTTCGCTGACTAGTTCGACCGCTGAGCCCGCGGTTAGCTGATCGACCACCAGAACAGGAGCAGCCGACAGCGGCCGCGCTGTGCTCCAGGTAGAGAGCAGGACCAGGCCGTCGCCACGCTCGAAGCCGTTCCTGGCCAGGGAAACTTCTCCCAGTGTCAGGCCGTTCTCGTAGCGCGCCATCGGCTCCGACCCCGGTCGCCGCTGCGGTCCACTCCTGGGCCGCGCTTCGACGCGCACGAACAGCTGGCGCGCCTCGGGATCCTTGTCGCCTCGCTCCCAAGGGCCCCGGCCGAAGAGGAGCTCGACACCGGCAGGCAATCCTGACCACAAATGCGCCAAATCAGGCGCATAGGGCCACAAGTAAGCAACGCCATCGCCGTTCGTGATCACCGGATCGTAGGGGTCGACGAGCGTGACTCGCCCCACAGGCGAACGCCCTGGCGCCACCGGCAGGCCAGTCATGACATCCGGATCGGCGACCAGAAAAGGCACTGCCGCCCAGCCATCCCGTAGCCGGCGGTCGAGCCAGACAGCTCGCGGTCGCCCCGCTGTTCGGGTGGCAGCCGGCACGCCCCAGCCGCCCTGCCAGCCGGCGCCGAGATCCGCGTTTACCTGCCGGGCAAGCTCGACCGCCCCAGCTTCGAAAGCCCCATAGAGTAGCTCGGCCAACGGCGGGCGGCGGCTGCCAACCGTGTAGCTCCGGGTGCTCACCAGCTCGCCGCCAACGGCCACCACCACCATCACAGCTGCGAGCACCTCGCCGAGACCTTCGGATTTCGGCCACAACGCTAGCCGTCGCTGGCCCATCCGGCTCAGCGGCGTCGTCCCTCGCCAGAGGCCGGCGGTCCTATCCAGCCAGTGGGCCAGGCAGTTCGCGCCCAAGGCCGGAAAGAGCGCCGCCATCGGAATGACGCCGCTGGCGCGCAGGAAGTGCGGCGCGTCGACAGCCAGCAGACTGGGCAGCAGCATGATGGCGAGCCAGCTCAACATGAGCCGGGCAGCAGGCTGCCGCCAGCGCCGCAAGCAGCAGGCGAGGCCGACCAGGCCTAGAAGTCCGGCAGCCGGGCCATAGACGGGACGCCCGGGGACGTTGTGACGGACAATCGTGTCGCCCCGGAAGTGGAACATCATCGCGCAGGCCTTAGAACTTCGGGCCAGGGCGGTGACGGCGCTCGTCTCGTCCGGCGTGAACAGCGACACCTGGCGGGGCCTGGCCAGCCCAGCCTGAGGCTGGCGAACAAGCACAACCAGTAGCGGCATGGCGGTCACCACCGCCACGGCCAACCACAGCCTTCCTGCCAGGAGCCGGTGGACCAGGGGGCCCCTCAGGTACGGAAGCATGACTACCAGAGGCACAAGCCAGGCAACCCGCGCCGCAGTGTAGGTGTAGAGAGTGAGGCCGGCCAGGAAGCCACCGACGACGAGCCAGCGTCGATCCCCACTGGCCAGACCCCGGATCGTTGCTGCGGCTGCCACGGTCATCACGAGGGGCAACAGGCCAGCCCGAAACCCAACCCGACTGAGGAGCACCGGCCAGGGCATGACCGCCGTCAGGGCGGCGGCTACAAGGCCCACGCGGCGCCCCCATAGTCCCGCCCCCAGGGCATACACGGCGGCAACCAGCATGGTGCCGACGAAGGCGGCCGGCAGCCGGACGGCGGCCGGAGTTCGACCCAGGATGGCTACCGCGCCGGCCACGAGGTAGATGAAAAGCGGCTCGCGGCCGTTGTTGGCGGCAAAGTAGATCTGGGGCTGCCCGCTGAGCACCGCCACCGCGTCGAGCCCGTAGTACGCCTCGTCGTGGTAGAGCCCAGGCAGAGCCGCTGCCGGACCGGGCAGGCGCAAGGCAAAGGCCAGTGGCAGCAGCAGGACGAGCGCCAGGCGACAATGAGCGGTGAGTCGCATGGCCAGAGAAACGGCAGTATAGCATAATCGGAGCGACCCATCGGGGCGGCCGAGCCGCCCGTGAAGAGACCATCCTTGGAAAGGCAGCCCATGTACCTGGTAAACGCCGCTCAGATGCGTCGCTTCGAGCAAGCCGCGGACGCCGCCGGTCTTTCGTATGCCGAGATGATGCGCCGGGCCGGCACGGCAGTTGCCGACCTGGTCCACGAGCATTACCCCATGGCCCGGGTCGCGGTACTAGCCGGACCGGGCAATAACGGCGGCGACGCCCTGGTGGCCGCCTCCTTACTGGCGCAAAGGGGGCACGCGGTAGCAGTTTGTTGCTGTGGGCGCAAGTTGGCCAGCGATCCCCTGGTTGGGCCACTAAAGCAACTGAGCGTTCTCATCAGGCTAGTTGAAGACACGTCTCAGCTTGCTAACTGGCGCGAGCTCTTGATGGAGGCTGAGGTTGCCATTGACGGCCTGCTAGGAACCGGCGCTCGGCGGCCCATTGAGGGCATCTTTGCCGCGCTGCTGGGCGAGCTGGCCGACATCCAGGCCAGACAGCGGCTGGTGGTGGTGGCCGTCGATGTGCCAAGTGGCCTCGACTGCGATGCAGGTGAGATAGACGCGGCCACCGTTCGGGCTGACCTCACCGTGACCTTCGGCTTTCCCAAGATTGGCCAGCTGAGCCTGCCAGGAGCCGACTACGTGGGCCAGCTGGTTGTGGACGAGATCGGCATCCAGGCTAGCGAACAGATCCCGCTGACGGTCACCACGGCCGCCGAGGCCGCCGGCTGGCTCCCCGCGCGACCCCGAGGCGCCCACAAGGGCACCTTCGGCCGTGGCCTGGTGGTGGGCGGATCAACGCCCTATACCGGCGCCGCCTACCTCGCGGCCGCGGCGGCATACCGGGCCGGCTGTGGTTTGGTGACGGCCGCCTTACCCGAGAGCCTGCATCCGGTGGTGGCAACCCTTTTGCCAGAAGCCACCTTTCTGCTGCTGCCGGAGGATCTGGGAGTGATCGCCCGACCAGCGGCCGACCTGGTGGCCCGCGCCGCCGGCTCGTATGAGGCCCTAGATATTGGACCCGGGCTAACCACCGAACGCCCCGCCGCTGAGTTCCTGACCCAGTTGATCGATCGGCTCAGTGGCACGGCACCTTCGGGCGTTGGCTTCAACTTGCCATTCGCGGCCGCGGCCCCCAAGGCCACGGCGACGTCAGGCGAGCCCGGCTCGTCCGCCACGCCACCCGCAGAGCACGCCCAGCCGGCAGCTGACCACCGAGCCGCGGCTCAGGAACGGCCCAACTCCTGGGTTGTGGATGCCGATGGTCTCAATCTGGTGGCGCAGACGCCCGCCCTGTTGTCCCGGCTGCCCAGGCCCTGTGTCTTGACGCCCCATCCTGGCGAGATGGCCCGGCTGCTATCCTGCAGCAGCGAAGAGGTCAACGCTGACCGCCTGTCGGTGGCCCGCCGGGCAGCGGCCGAGTGGGGCCACGTGGTAGTTCTGAAAGGCGCCTTCACTGTGGTGGCGGCGCCCGACGGGCGCCTGGCGGTGAATCCGTTCGCCGAGCCAGCCTTGGCCCGGGCCGGAACCGGCGACGTCCTGGCTGGTCTCGTCTTGGGTCTGCTGGCTCAAGGCGTGAATCAGTTCGACGCGGCTCGCCTGGCGGCCTACGTCCACGGCCTGGCCGGGGAACGGGCGGCGGATAAGGTCGGCCGCCGGTCAACGACAGCCGTCGACGTGCTGGCCCAGGTGCCCGGCGCTCTGGGGGAACTGGAATCGCGGGCGCGGGAGACTGGCCCTCGTGTAGTGCTGCTACGGGGCAGATGAAGGGCCAGCGGCTGTGCGCTGAAGGAGCGCCAACTTGCTTCGCGCCACGTCCCGCAGCATCACATTTTGGCTAGTGCTGGCAACGCGCTCGAGTCCCGCCTGGCCAGCCGCAACATCTCCAGCCCGCAGGTAAGCCAGGGCCAGCAGATAGCTGGCCGAGTCCATCTCTGGCTCCAGCTGGAGACAAGCCTGCAGCTGTTCTATGGCCGTCGCCAGGTCATCTTGGACGAAAGCCAGAGCCGCGGCGTCGAATGCCTGCTGCGCAGGTGCGGACGGTACAGCCGACGAATCGGTGCCGGGGTGTGGCACGGCCACCTACTAGATCGCACCAGCCGAGTGCGGGGCGTCCTCAGCTCCCACCGCAGCACGACCGGCTACCGCCTCCAGCGACTGGCGAGCCTCAGCTGCCGCTCGCTGGGCTTCCGCCACCGCGGCCTGGACGCGACTCTCGATGGCCTTCCAGAAGCCGCCAGGAGCATCGGTCATGCCGGCGGCCATCGCCCCCAATTGGGCCCGACTGGCACTGCCTTCTCGGGGTGCCAGAAGGATGGCCGCTATGTAACCGCACAGAGCACCGAGAATCGCGCCGGCGACAAATTCGCCCAAAGCCTGGCTGAGCCTCCTCATTGGTTGTTACCTCCTGCCTCGGGGGTCACCGCCGCCTCAGGCGAGGCGACGTGCCCAGTATCATTGGCACCGCTAGAGTCCTCATCGGTGGTCCGGCGCAGGCGGCGCACCAGGCGGACAAAGCGCAGCCCGCCCGCCAGCAGGCCAACCGTGGTGACCGGCGATGGTAGATGCGAGCGCTGCACAAAGACGCTCGAGTCGCGCACCGTTGCCGCGGTCTCGTTCAGCGATGCCAGGATGGGTTCGATCTCGCCGCGCAAGGCCAGTGCCAGCCGGTACAACCGCCAGGCCACCAAAGCGCTCAAACTGCCGGCGAGCACAGTCACCAGAGCTGCCAGAATGATCATCAGATCGCGCAGCACCACATACCAGGGATCAACCATCGCCGCCAGCTCCAGGGGCAGCAGTATAGCATTCTGGCGATCTTGAGGTCCAGACCTTCAGGCGACCGGCTCGCGGCAGGCAATGGTGCCGCCCCCCAGGCACCAGTCGCCCATGTAGGCCACCAGCCCCTGACCCGGCGTGGCTGACCGTTGCGCGGTGGCGAAGGTGACACGCGTACTCGGGTCGCCGACCGCGATCATGGCCCGGACGGCCGGCGACCGATAGCGCAGTTGGACATCAGCTTCGAATTGACCAGAGGGCGGTGAGCCAGCAATCCAGTGCTCATCGCGCAAAAGGACACTCTGGCTGTACAGCGCAGCGGCGGGGCCGATGACCAGGGTGTTGCCGGCCACATCTTTGGCCACCACATAGGCCGGCTCGCCAACGGCCACCCCCAACCCGTGCCGCTGGCCAATGGTGTAATACGGCAAGCCGCGGTGCTCGCCGACCCACTGACCACGAGTGTCAATGATCGGCCCGGGGCGCGCGACTCCCGGCGGCAGGTAGCGGTCCAAGAAGCCCGTCAAACCGTCGGCGGTGATCCAGCACAGGTCCATCGACTCCGGTCGCCGGGCCACGGGCAGCCTCAATCGTTCCGCGAGATCCCGGACTGCGCTCTTCGACAGCCCGCCGACGGGAAAAAGCACCCGTTCCAGCTGTGCACTGCGCAGTCGATACAGCATGTAGGACTGGTCCTTCCACCGGTCAACGCCGCGCAGCAGCCGCGGTCGTCCATCGGCCGCGAAGCCAAGGCGGGCGTAGTGGCCAGTGGCCAGACACTCGGCACCCAACGCCCCGAGCGCTTCCAGGAGATAGCCAAAACGGATGCGCTCGTTGCACAGGAAGCATGGATTCGGCGTGTTGCCTTGCGCCACCTCGGCCAGGAAGGCGTCCACCACGGCAGCTCGGAACTGGTCGGCGAGATCGATGACGTGGTGCTCAATGCCCAGCCGGCGGGCTACCTCGGACGCCAGGTCAAGCGCCGCATCGCTGCAACACTGGTTCTCAGCTTCGGGGACAGCCTGCCTCCACAGCCGCAGGCTGACGGCAACAACCCGGTCCGTCGCCTGGCAACACAACGCTGCCGCTACGGCACTGTCGACCCCACCGCTCAGCGCGACGGCGATTGAGCCTGAGCTGGCCGCAGCACAGCCTGAGAAGCTGGCTGTGTATGCCAGGCCTCTCCTAGCCGGATTGCTCAATATTGCCGTCAGGCAGCAGGCGCCACTCTCGCTCGACCACCTCGCCATTGCCGCCCAGCGCCGGCACCGGACGGCCATTCAGGGTGATCGCCGTGCCGCCGGCGTTTCCGGTGCGCACCCGGAATCGCTCGTTGGCCGTCCAGCGCCGGGACTCGCCCTGACGCAGGTGGTCCAGAAACACCGGTTGACCATCGGCCCGCACCATCAGCCAGGCATCGCCAGTTGCCGTGACGACCAACTCCAGCCGACCCCGCGCCGGTGATAGCGAGCTCGTGGCCGCTGCCGGCCCGGTCGCTGGTGTCAAGGTTGCCGCCCCCATCGGGGACGCAGTGCCTGCATCGCTATCGGCCAGCGGTTGCGCTCTGGAAACTGGCGGTGGCGTGCTGCTGGGACGGGAGGGGGTCGCCGTCGCCGGCAAGGTGGGCGCCGGCATCGCCGTGCCGAGGGGATTGGCCGTCAGCCCTGATCCCCGCACCTGGGGCAGCAAAACCGAAGATACCATCCAGCCGAACAACGCCACCGCTATAGCCAGCAGCCCCAGGGCCGCTACCAGCTCAAAGCTCAGCCGCGGTTGCTGAACGAGCGGTTGGGAGAGCAATTGGGGCTCAGGGACCCGCGCCTCAGTTGGTCTTTCCTTTACGTACATCCGGTGCGCCGCCGCCGGACTGACGCCGATGGCCTTGGCGTAGTTCCGGATCAGCCCCCGGATGTAGACGCTTGGCGGCAACTGATCCCAGTCACCATTCTCGATCGCCTCCAGGATGCGCCGCCGGATGCGCGTCCGCGCCTCGAGATCCGCGAGGGTCAAACCAAGCTCCTCGCGATGACGCTGCAGGTACGAGCCAAGCTCCGAAGGCATCAGACGCGGATCCTTACGTTCCGCTGTTCATTATGGGGACTGGCCAGCCCGTGGTCAAACGCCTGGCGGAGGATAGCCCAAGCGCCCCTCCGCCAAGCCACGGTCTTGACTTCTCCGTCCTACTTGACGCTGACCTTGGCGCCGGCCTCCTCGAGTGCCTTGCGCGCCGCCTCGGCTGTTTCCTTGCTGACGTGCTCCAGGATGTTGGATGGCGCACTCTCCACGACATCCTTGGCCTCCTTGAGTCCCAGGTCCTTGTTCACCTCCCGGACGGCCTTGATCACCTTAATCTTCTCCGGGCCGACCTCCTCCAGAACCACGGTAAACTCCACCTGCTCCTCGGCTTCCTCGGCCGCTGCTGCCGCCGGGGCCATGGCCACACCGGCCACTGCCACTGGTGCCGCGGCGCTGACACCCCAACGCGCCTCGAGGAACTTAACGAACTCAGCGATCTCCACTACCGTCAGCTTTTCTACCTCTGCCGCCAGCTTCTCAAAGTCTGCCATGTCTAAGTCTCCTTCTGCACTGCCGCCCGGAGCGGCACGTCGGATCCAACAGTCCTGGCCGGCAGCAGCTCAGGCCGCTCCGGCCAGCCGAGCCATCAGGCCTGGCGAGCCCGCGCGTTCAAGACGTTCAACAATCCCTGCACCGGTGCCTGCAACACCGTCACGTAGTAGCGCAACGGAGCGACCACCACTCCAGCCACCTGCGCCAGAAGCTGATCGCGGCTGGGCAGATCGGCCAGGGCCCGCATGGCTGCCGCATCCAGCACTCGGCCGCTCAACACGCCGCCCTTTATGGTCAAGAGTTCCGTCTCGCGAGCGGTGTCGACCAGCACCTTGGTGGGTGCCGACAGCTCGTCGTACATCAGGATAACCGAGGTAGGACCGCTCAGCATCTCGGTCGGCTCGGTCATACCAGCCACAGCGAACGCGCGTCGCAGCAAGCTGTTCTTGATGATCTGGATTTCGGCTCGATGGGCGCGCAGCGACCGCCGCAGAACTTGCAGCCGCGCCACACTGAGCCCGCGGTAGTCGGCCAGAACGATCGCCTCGGCCCGCCGCAGTCGCTCGGCCGTGAACAGAACCAGCTTTTCCTTATCCTGCCTGGATAGTGGCAAGTCCGTCTCCTTTCCCCAATGCTGTTTTGCGCCCCGATTGCCGGCGCTGGGCCAAAACAGAACCCCCGCGGCCAAACCGGGCACACGGGGGTTACTCACCCTAAGCCCAGGGCGGTGCTTAGCGCCCTGCTCCTTCGTGTTGCCTCGGCAGGCCCGAGTCCCGGTTTCGGCGCCCCAACGCGGCGCACCTGCGGTCTACGGCGACGCTATTGCGTTGTCCAATCACTCGGCGGCACGTCGCACAACCTGTGCTGGTGCGCCGTAATGCCATTGGCTATCCGGCGGCCGCCAGGGTCGCCGGTACATCCAGCTTGATGCCTGGTCCCATGGTCGTGGTCAGCGTTGCCGACCTCACGTAGGTGCCCTTGGCCCCCGACGGTTTGGCCCGCACAACCGCCTCAACCGCGGCCGCCAGATTGTCCAGGAGCTGCCGATCCTCGAAGCTCACCTTGCCGATGCGCAAGTGCAGGTTGGCCGTCTTGTCAAGGCGGAATTCCATCCGGCCAGCTTTCAGCTCGGCCACCACGCGGCCCACGTCTTCGTCCGGCACCACAGTGCCGGCCTTCGGGCTAGGCATCAAACCCCGCGGACCCAGCACCGGACCCAGCTTGCCCACCACGCGCATCATAGACTGGCTGGCCACCACGGCGTCGAACTCCAGCCAACCGTCCCGAATCCGCTCTGCCAGCTCCTCGCCGCCCACGTGATCGGCGCCAGCTTCACTCGCCAGTCGGGCAGCGTCTCCGGTGGCGAAAACCAGCACCCGCACCTCGCGCCCGGTGCCGTGGGGCAGCTGAACCACGCCCCGTACCTGCTGGTCGGCGTGACGAGGGTCGACGCCCAGCCGCAAATGCAGCTCCACCGTTTCATCGAACCGTGCATAGGCCACGGCCTTGGCCAACGAAACGGCATCAGCTGGCGTGTACGTTCGCAGCCGGTCTACCTTGGCCAGCGCGGCTACGCGCTTCTTTGGTCCTTTTCGCGTCTTCGTCGCCGTCGTCACTATCAATCCTCCACCACTGCAATCCCCATTGAGCGGGCACTGCCCTCCAGCATGCGCATCGCCGACTCGACGTCGTAGGCATTCAAGTCGACCAGCTTACGCTCGGCAATACTGCGCAACTGGCTGCGGGTGATCTTCCCAACCCGCTCCAGCTTAGGGTTCTTGGCCGCCTTCTCTACTCCGGCTGCCTTTTTCAGCATCGCCGTAGCCGGTGGCGTCTTCAGGCTGAAGCTGAAAGATCGATCCTGATAGACGAGGATCTCCACCGGGACGATCTCACCCACCTGGTTAGCCGTGCGGGCGTTGTACTCCTTAACGAACTGCATGATGTTCACGCCATGCTGGCCCAAAGCCGGTCCAACAGGTTGCCCAGGTGTCGCCTGACCAGCCGGCAACTGTAGCTTGATGATCGCCATTACCTTACGTGCCACAATCCACTCCCCGCACGGATTTGCCTCTAATCTTCAGGACACCGCACCAGGCCAACAGCCGGTCAGACCTTCTCAACCTGAAGGAAGTCTAGTTCCACCGGCGTTTCGCGGCCAAAGAAGTTAACCATGAGCCGCACCTTGCCGCGCTCCATGTCGATGGCGTCCACCACGCCGTGGAAGTCCGTGAACGGACCATCGACGATGCGCACATTCTGGCCGGGGCGGAAGCTCACCCGAATCGTTGGCTCCTCAGCCTCCATCCGCCGCAGAATGCTCTCGACCTCCTCGGGCCGAAGTGGCGTCGGCCGCAGGCGCTCGCTCACACCGCCACCACCAACAAAGCCGGTCACACCGGGCGTGTTTCGCACCACCGACCAAGACTCGTCGTCCAAGATCATGAGCACCAGCACGTAGCCCGGAAAGACTTTGCGCTCCACCAGGCGTCGCTGCCCGTCCTTGATGTCCACTTCCTCCTCGACGGGAACCAGCACCTGGAAGATCTTGTCCACCATGCCCATGGACTCGATGCGGTGCTCCAGGTTCGTTCGCACCTTGTTTTCGTACCCCGAATAGGTGTGCACAACGTACCACTGCGCCTCTGGCGGGATCTCGCGTTCCTTCGGTTCGGGCGCCGACTCTTCCTCAGGTGGCTCCACCTCGGCCGCCACTGTCTTCGCCGCAGCCGGTCGACGGCGTGTCCGTTTGGCGGCTGGCCGGTCTGGGGTCTCCTCGGCCACCGGTGCCTCTGGCTCTTGGGCCACCTTTCTGCGACCTGACGCCCGAGCCCTGGGTGTCGGCGTCCCCTCGCCCGTCACCGCTTGCTCTGACGTCGGCTCAGCGCCCGCAGCGGACTCGTCAGGCAGCTCGGGATGCTCAGCGTCCTTCGGCGCCTTCACCTTCCGCCACCTTGCTGGCCTTTCGACCGACACCTCGTCACCGGCTATGCTCCGCCCACGATCTTTAGAAGCAGGTTGAGTGCCAGCGTCAAGACGAAGTCCATGCCGCCCAGAATCGCGGTCATCAGCACGACCACAAACAACACCACAATGGTCAACGTCTGCGCCTGCTCGCGCGTAGGCCAGACCACCTTCCGCAGCTCGGATCTCGTTTCGTTCAAGTACTGCACCAACGCGCTGGTTCGTCTTGTCTCGGCACTCACTCCGACACCCCTCTAAGCCGATTCACTTTGTCTCGCGATGCAACACGTGAGCACGACACCGCCGGCAGAACTTGCGCAGCTCCAACCGGCCAGGGTCGTTGCGCCGGTTCTTTTCGGTCACGTAGTTCCGCTCACGGCACTCGGTGCATTCCAGCGTGATGACCGCCCGTGTCGCCTTCTTACTGGCCACGATCGCCTCCCTGGCCGAGGATTGATCGGCCTATTCCTTGATTGCGGTGATGACACCGGCGCCTACGGTGTGACCACCCTCGCGAATCGCAAACCGGCTTCCTGCCTCCAGCGCCACCGGCTTGTACAACTCTACCGTCAGCTGCACGTTGTCACCCGGCATCACCATCTCCGTCCCCTCCGGTAGGTGCGCCGTGCCTGTCACGTCCATCGTCCGGATGTAAAACTGCGGCCTGTAGCCGTCAAAGAACGGCGTGTGCCGACCGCCCTCTTCCTTCCTCAATATGTACACCCCAGCCTCAAACTTCGTGTGCGGCGTGATGCTACCCGGCGCCGCCAATACCTGCCCCCGCTCTACGTCCGTCCGGTCGATGCCCCGCAACAATACCCCAATGTTGTCCCCCGCCTGACCTACATCAAGCGTCTTGCGGAACATCTCTACCCCCGTCGCTACCGTCTTCACCGTCGGCCGCAGACCAATGATCTCTACCTCCTCGCCGACCTTGATCTGCCCACGCTCAACTCGCCCCGTCACTACCGTCCCCCGTCCCTTGATCGAAAATACATCCTCTATCGGCATCAAGAACGGCTTGTCTATCTCCCGCTGCGGCTGCGGTATGTACTCGTCAATCACATTCAATAACTGCCAAATCGACTCGTATACCGGATCATCTGGATCCTTCGACTCCGACTCCAATGCCTTCAATGCACTCCCACGAATGATAGGTATCTCTTCCCCAGGAAACTGATACTCCGTCAATAACTCCCGCAACTCTAGCTCTACCAACTCCAATAACTCCGGATCATCCATCATGTCCGTCTTGTTCAAATATACTACCATCGCCGGTACCTCTACCTGCCGCGCCAACAATACGTGCTCCCGCGTCTGCGGCATCGGACCATCCGGCGCACTCACTACCAGTATCGCCCCGTCCATCTGCGCCGCACCCGTGATCATGTTCTTGATGTAGTCCGCGTGCCCCGGACAATCCACGTGCGCATAGTGCCGCTTCGGTGTCGCATACTCCACGTGCGCTATCGCTATCGTGATCCCCCGCTCCCGCTCCTCCGGCGCTTTGTCGATCTCCTCGAACGGCGTGTAGTCCGCCAATCCCTTGAACGACAATACCTTCGTCATCGCCGCCGTCAACGTCGTCTTCCCATGGTCTACGTGACCAATCGTCCCCACGTTCAGGTGCGGCTTGTCCCGTACGAATTTCTGCTTGCCCATC